>Ga0193753_10000050_pt1 | contig 110637 bp, 84 predicted proteins | sample H1c2metaG_FD_144925 | JGI IMG/M metagenome (GOLD analysis project Ga0193753, IMG submission 144925) | Soil microbial communities from a riparian zone of the East river system, Colorado, United States - H1c2 | ecosystem: Environmental > Terrestrial > Soil > Riparian zone | place: USA: East...
GATAACGGATGTCGGTCCACCTAAAACTGCGGAAAAGTCGCCGCCGCGTTGGCCTAAACCTGTTGTACCACCACTGTTGGTAGGCACAGTTGCCTGGCTGATTGAGCTGAGCGTCTGACGATACTGTTCCCACGAGAAGAAAAAGAAAGTACGATCTGTCCCGTTGTAAATATGCGGGATGTGAAGAGGTCCGCCGAACGATCCACCATAGTCGTTCTTTCTGTTGACCGCCGTTCTGTACTTGTTCAGACAGGCCGTATCAGTGGGATCGCACTGGTTGCGAAGACCATGCTCAAACCAACCATTGGAGTTGAGGGCATCGTTGATGAAGATGTCAAAAGCTGTTCCGTGGAACTGGTTGGTTCCACCTTTGGTGACAAAGCTCTCTGTTCCTCCAGTTGTACGGCCGAACTCAGCCGTGGGAGTCGCGGTTGTAACCTTGAACTCCTGTAGGGCTTCGACTGAGGGAGAGGTCTCATCGAAGGATGAACCATTCTCACTTCTGGTAATACTGGCGCCATCCAGCAAGACTTCCGCGCCGAAGCTCTGACCTCCGCCCAGTTTGGCGAAGAAGACACCATTGCCATTGAGCCCTGTGGGACCGCCTGCCCCCGGACCTGTCGTACCCGGTACAAGAAACGCAAAATTTTCGGGCGAACGAAGGGCGCCTACCCCACCTGCAATAGCCAATGGCAGCTCTGTGATCTGCCTTGCGGAGATTGTTCCACCAATTTCTGAGGATTCCGTCTCGATTCTGGCACCGCTGGCGTCTACGGTGACCGACTCGGTCACAGCGCCTGCCTTGAGAACTACGTTGAGCGAAGACGTGCTGTTCACGGTCACCTGCACGCCGTTGCTGGTCGAACCAGAAAAGCCAGGGGCGGTAACGGTAACGGAGTAGCGACCAATCGACAGCTCCGTAAAGTGATAGGCACCGGACGATGTCGAGGTTGTCTCGCTTTTAGCGCCGGTGTCGGTATTAATGGCAACAATCTGTGCCCCTGAAATCACGGCGCCTGAAGCATCCGTAATGCTTCCAGCGAGTTCGCCACGTGTTGATTGGGCAAAGGAAACTGCGCCAAAGGAGAGCAGCGCTATCACGAACAAACAAACAAAATGGACTGGTCTCACAAGGCTTCTCATCTGGCTCCCTAAACCTACAGTTCGATATTCGATTTTCATTTTCTGATCCCAGAAATCGTTTTCTCAAAGTTAGCGAAAATGTTACTTCTTTGATCGCCCTGAAGCGTACTGAACGGTGATTAAAATTGTCAAGTATTTTCTACATCTTATGGTGGATTTCTTATTCAACCCTTATTTGAGCGGTCTGGAGCAGATCGGGAGGAAGATCGAAATTTACTCTCTCAGTGAGAGAATCTGCTTTTGATTTGTCCGAACGATGGCAATCGTTTTCTCATTATTAGTCTTTAGTTTGTGTTGAATGGGAACCGTTGAGTTCTGCGGCGCGTGCAAACTCTGTTTTCGCCTTGTCATTCAGTCCCCGGCGGCGATAGACCTGGCCCAGAAGAAAATGGAGCGCCGAGCTATTTGGAGAAAGAGCGACCGCCTCTTCGAATTCGTGCTGCGCCTCATCCAGTTTTCCCTGCTGCAAGTAGAGGTGACCTAATTGCTCTCGAATCCTGGGGTCTCGCGGCGAGATTGAAGCTGCTTTTATCAATAGCGGCAGGGCCTCTTCAGTATGTCCGTGATGAATAAGGATGATCGCCAGATTCAGCATCGGCTGTTCACTGGGAGGTTTTTGATTAGATTCTTTGGAGTTCTGTTCCAATGCAAGCGCCGCCCGATAGGATTGGATCGCATCTTCGGTGCGGTTGAGTCCTTCATATGCGAGACCGAGGTTATCTTCGGCTTTAACGCTCGTCGGATCCAGTGCAAGGGTTCTTTTAAAGCAATCGACTGCATCCTGGAAACGCTGTTTTGTGTAAAATATGCGCCCTAGACCATACCAGGCGTCCGGATCCTTTTCATTCATCTGTACAGAACGCCTCATCCACTTTTCGGCGTCTTCGTAGTCTTCGAGCAGCACATAATCCAGTGCCACATTCTTTAGATCTTCCGCGGATGGTTTCTGAAGTTGTGCGGCGTGCGTGTACTCGGCCAAAGACTCTTTAGGTTTATTGAGACGAAGAAGAACGTAGGCCAGCAAAAATCGTGCCGACCCTGACCGTTCTTCTGTTTTGAGGTACGAACGCAGAAGTATTTCCGCTTTACTGAACTCACCAATAGCGGTGAGATGCCTGGCATCGTTCAAACCATACTGAGTCGAGGTACCCACCCGAGGTTCACTCGAACCAGTCCCGGCCAATGTCTGAGTTAGCGCCAATGGCACATATGCCCACAGTCCAAGAAGAGGCATAAGCCTTTTTAAATGTTTGTGGGGGCGGCTTAGTACGGGCTCTTTTATAGGGGGCTTCATTGTTGATCTTTCAACGCGGGTGTTCGTGTGTCCGTGCGGTTTTTCTGAATGTTTCCATCGAAGATACTATCTCAACTGCGGAGGAACAGCCTCTGGACTACGCGATTACCGTAGATAGGTCAGGTACACTGGCCGGACAGCGCAAAGGAGAAATTACCATTACTGAGATGATCCGAGGCTATGGCAAATAAAATTTCTCCACTGTCTTTTGTTCGATTTGTCATTGGTAGCCTACTCTGCCTTTGGTGGATGACATCGTGCAGTTTGGTCCTCGCCCAGACCCCTTTACCAAATACAAAATCAGATGCCTCACCCGCCACGTCGAAGACAGCTTCTACGCCTGGAAGCTTTGTCGATATCACAACCCGTAGTCATGTTGCATTCTCCGGTCAGGCATCGCACACTGCAAAGAAATATCTTCTTGAGACTATGGGCTCTGGCGTAGCGCTCTTTGACTACGACAATGATGGCCGACTGGACATCTTTTTCGTTAATGGAGCTCCTCTTACCGATCCCATGGCCAAAGGATCTATCCCTCAAAAGACCGATCCTAAATTCTGGAATCGACTTTTTCATCAAAAGAAAGATGGTATCTTCGAGGACGTTACCGAGAAGGCTGGCCTTCAAGGGATTGGTTATGGCATGGGCGTCGCCGTTGCCGATTATGACAACGATGGATACGAAGACCTCTACGTAACTGCCTATGGAGGCAACCGGCTTTATCACAATAACGGCAACGGAACTTTCACCGATGTAACGGAGAAATCCGGCACTGGTGGGACTGGCTGGTCTACCTCGGCCGCCTGGGTCGATCTTGACAACGATGGCTTGCTCGATCTTGTTGTTCTTCGATATGTCCAGTGGAACTTTGACGATGTATGGTGCGGAGAACATCGCGAGGGCTATCGCTCGTACTGCCATCCCGATGTCTTCCCTGCTGTCTCTCCCCTGGTTTATCACAACGATGGCAATGGTCACTTCACAGATGTTACCGTCAAAGTTGGAATGGACAAGCCTGGCAAAGGACTTGGCATTGCCATCGCCGACTTCGATCGGGATGGAAAGACTGACATCGTCGTGGCCAATGACTCCATGCTCGAGTTTATGTACCGCAATAAAGGCGATGGTACGTTTGAGGAGGTCGGCCTGCAGACAGAGATTGCTGTAGATGGTGATGGCCGCACCTACGCCGGTATGGGTATCGATTTCCAGGACTATGACAATGACGGCTTGCCAGATCTTGTTATCACCAACCTCGCCAATCAGAAGTATGCCCTCTATCGTAACAACGGCGATTCCAGCTTTTCGTACGACAGCTATATCAGTGGCCTTGGAGGCATGACCTTGCTGCACTCCGGGTGGGGTATTCGTTTCCTTGACTACGACAACGATGGACGGAAGGATCTTCTCATCGCCCAAGGTCACGATCTCGATACCATCGAACTCAACTATCCTCAGCTCCACTACAAGGAGCCAATGCTTCTGGCGCACAACACCGGTAACGGTTTTGTAGATGTATCCGCGCAATCTGGCGAAATCTTTCACCAGGCCTGGGCAGGACGCGGTATGGCCATCGGTGATATCGATAACGATGGTCGCATCGATGCCGTTGTTACCACCAATGACGGTCCCGCGTATGTTTTGCATAATGAGACGACAACCGACAATCATTGGCTCATACTTTCTCTCGTAGGTCATCGCAGCAACCGCGATGGCATCGGCGCCGAGATCAAGATCACTACGTCTGCAGGCTCACAGCTAGCCACCGTCTCAACTGCGGGAAGCTATCTGTCCTCCAGCGACAAACGTGTCCACTTCGGTCTTGGAGCTGAAGGAGTCGTGAAGTCTGTGAAAATTCAGTGGCCTAGTGGAGTTATCCAGACCCTGGAGAATGTTCATGCCGATCAGATCCTCAAAGTAGACGAACCTGTACCGGCTAAAACCAAACCATAATCTTCAGCCAAAAATCAGGATGGAAAGCCTTGGTGCAATCCTGTTATATTTCGTTGGAGCTTTTATCCCGAATCAATTTGTATGTGTAAGCCGTAACAAGGAATTTCGAATTAAAAACACAAGTAAGCGTTTTCTTAACGTTGCTCGCAATCAATGACTGGAGAGTTGAACATGAGTGTGTCTTGGGTATCTGTGAGAAACAAAACTCCAAACGTCTGGCAGACAATCACGAAATTTGCTCTGCTGACGGCAACAATTACTGCACTCTCTGGAGTTTGCATCGCGCAGCCATCACCGGTAACGCTCACTATCCAATTGGATAAGCCGGTGCATGCCGTGAGTCCGACACTCTATGGATTGATGACGGAAGAGATTAATTATTCCTACGACGGTGGCCTGTATGCGGAGATGGTGCGCAACCGAACATTTCAGGACCACGGTTTCGGCGGAGTTGCTCACTGGGACATTGAGCATATGGGAAATTCCATTGCAACGATGGCAATCGATCGGGCTGAAGGCCCCAGCGATGCGCTGGAGCATAGTCTCGCAATCGATGTGAAACAGGCCGATCCGACCAATCGAGCGGGTGTACGAAATGAAGGCTATTGGGGAATGGCGCTACGGCCAAATACGACCTACAAGGGATCCCTTTATGCCAAGGCTGGTTCCGCCGACGTAGGGTCTCTAACTGTAGATTTGGTCGGCGACAACACTGGAAAACCATTGGCTACGGCAACGATCCCAGCACTGTCTCCAGACTGGAAGCGGTACGAATTCACTTTGACGACGGGAAAGATGGAGCCCTCAGCTGAGAATCATCTTCTGCTTACGGTGGGACACGCAGGCAAAGTGTGGATCGATCTGGTGTCTCTGTTTCCACCCACCTATAAGAATCGCGAGAATGGAAATCGTCCTGACCTGATGGAGATGATGGCGGCGATGCATCCGACGTTCTTGCGACTACCAGGGGGAAACTATCTGGAGGGCGACCAGATCGACGAGAGATTCGACTGGAAAACTACGATCGGTCCACTTGTGGACCGCCCTACGCACCGCAGTCCATGGAACTATCAATCATCAGATGGCATGGGCCTATTGGAGTTTCTCGAATGGACTGAGGACCTGAAAATCCAGACGGTACTTGCAGTTTATGCAGGATACTCGTTGAAGGGCGACCACATTCAACCGGGCCCAGCATTAACTCCGTTTGTCGAGGACGCTCTGGATGAGATTGAGTTTGCGACTGGCGACACATCGACAAAATGGGGCGCGGTACGCGCAAAGCTGGGACATTCTGCGCCGTTTCCGGTGAAGTATGTCGAGATTGGCAATGAAGACTGGTTCGATCGCTCCGGGAGCTATGAAGGCCGTTACGCACAGTTTTATAAAGCGATCAAGGCTAAGTATCCGCAGTTGGAGTTGATTGCGACGGCACCGCTCAAGAGAATGAAGCCGGATGTTCTAGACGATCACTATTACAAACGGGCAGACGAGTTTTTTGCGGACGTGAAGCACTACGACACCGCGGATCGAAGTGGTCCAAAGATATTTGTGGGGGAGTGGGCCACTAGAGAAGGATCTCCAACGACAAACATGGGAGCAGCGCTAGGCGATGCCGCATGGATGACGGGGATGGAAAGGAATAGCGACCTCATCGTCATGGCTTCTTATGCACCCTTGTTCGTCAATGTAAATCCGGGTGGCATGCAGTGGGAGTCGGACTTGATTGGGTACGATGCCCTCTCCAGCTATGGATCGCCTGGTTACTATGCACAGGTGATGTTTGCGAAATACCTTGGAACGGAAGTCCCTACATCTTCCGTCGATGGTGCTGGTGCGCGGTTCTTTTATTCGGTGACACGCGATCCTGCGAAGGGGGCAATGTATCTCAAGCTGGTCAATGCATCGTCTGTGGCTCAACCCATCGAAATTGAGATGACTGGCATAAATAGCATTGCGAATACGGGCACGTTGGTGACTCTATCAGGCGTCAGTCTTGCCGAAACGAACACTATCTCGGCTCCGAAACGGATTGTGCCGGTTCAGACGACGTTAAAGAATGCTGGAAAAAAATTCGGCCATTCGGTGCCACCTTATTCGGTGCAGGTGATTGAATTGGAGACAAAGTAGCTAAAGCCGCCCCCTTTTCAACAATCGCTTGAAGCAATCATTCAAAACGGAGCCAATGTAAAGCTTTACATTGGCTCCGTTTTGTCGTTTAGTTGTTGTGGCTAAAAAATAGTAAATTCTTGTTTGCGATTTTTGCCGCGGGTATCGACGCTGTTTTGCAAGTTTTAGTGGAGTTGTGTGTGAATCGGATCTCGACAGCTTTTATTGCACTCGCTATCTCACCACTGGGCATCTATGCCAACGCCCAACAGAAAACGGTTGAACCGGGTACGCTTTCTAACGTTCTGTACGGTGCAGCGTACTACAGCGAATACATGCCGTATGAGCGGCTTGACAAAGACGTTGCCATGATGAAGGCCGCTGGCCTGACGGTCGTGCGCATGGGCGAATCAACCTGGAGTCTTTGGGAGCCAGAGGATGGCCGCTTTGTGTACGCATGGATGGATCGAGTTGTCGATGCTATGGGGCAGGCCGGCATCAAAGTCATTTTGGGGACACCGACATACTCCGTGCCTACATGGATGGTCCATCAGCATCCTGAAATTCTTGCGCGGCCGCTCGGCGGCGCGCCTGTTTTTTATGGCATGCGACAGAACATGGACACTAGCAATCCATCGTTTCGTTTCTACGCACAAAGACTCATTCGCAACCTCGTTACTCATTACCGCGACAATCCTAACGTAATAGGATGGCAGGTCGACAATGAGACGAGTTCTTATGGTGCTTCCAATCAAGATGTCTTCGACGGATTTGTACACCACCTGAAACAGAAGTTCGGAACGACAGACAATCTCAACAAGGCATGGTTTCTCAACTACTGGGGTGAGGACGTGAATGGGTGGGAGAATATGCCCCCGCGCGACGGAGCAATCAGTACTGGTTACAAATTGGAGTGGTCGCGTTGGCAGCAGATGCGGGTAACTGACTATCTCGCATGGCAGGCTGCACTTGTACGTGAATACCGCAGTCCAAACCAATTTGTCACGCAGGACTTAGGTGGCGTCATGCGTCGAGATGTCAATGAATTTGAGGTTTCCAAGGCACTCGATGTCGTAGCGGACAATCCTTACCACGGCACGCAGGATCATATGGATGGAGAGTCGCAAGCAGAGCAAGGCGACTATACCCGCTCTCTCAAGCACACGAACTATCTCGTTACTGAGACGAACGCACAGACTACGGACTGGACTTCTTCCTATCAATATCCACCGTACGATGGTCAACTCCGCCTGGATGTTTATACACATCTCTCAAGCGGGGCCAACATGGTCGAGTATTGGCATTGGGCTTCGATTCACTCTGGACAGGAAACCTACTGGAAAGGTGTTCTGTCGCACGATCTAGAACCCAATCGTGCGTATGCCGAAGTCTCACGCACAGCGCATGAGTTGGCGAAGATCGGGTCACATCTCGTCAATTTGAAGATTCGCAATGACGTCGCGATCTTATATAGCGTCGATTCCGCGAACGCACTCGACTTTATGCCATTCGCACTAGCACCCGCAGAGCAGTGGCATATGGGGCCCGTTCAGGCTGACTATCGAACGCTGGTGGACCAACTGCATCGCACTTTTTATAACGCCAACGTTGGTACAGACTTCGTCTTTCCTGAGGATGCAGATTTCTCAAAATACAAATTGATTGTCATTCCGCCGTTGTACATCGCAGATGACGCGCTGCTGCAGAAGATTTCCGATTATGTCAAAAGAGGCGGGCATGTACTGATGTGTTTCAAGAGTGGCTTTGCCAATGAAAACTCAGCCGTGCGTTGGGTGCGCGCTCCAGGTCCGCTACGCGAGGCGGCTGGCTTCAACTATCAAGAGTTCTCCAATCTTGAAAAGCCGCTTGCGCTTAAGGGCGACGGACTCCCAACGGGAACAGGCAACCAGGCGATGTACTGGGTGGAGTTTCTGCAACTGGAACATGCCAAACCGCTCGCCACATATGACCATCCTTTCTTCGGCAAATGGCCTGCTATCACACGCAATCAATATGGCAAAGGAACGCTTACCTACGAAGGCACCTTTCTATCGAATGATTTGCAGCAACATATTGTTCTGGATGTGCTCAAAGATGCCGGGATATCGCCTGTAGAAAGTCCGCTTTCACCAACTATCCGCGAAAAGAGTGGCATAAACGGCCTCGGAAAGCCGCTCCACTATTTTCTGAATTATTCCAGTATTCCTCAAACATTTGTCTATAACGGACATGCAGGTGCTGATCTACTCACAGGCCTTGATGTCCATCCGGCGCAGACTGTTTCTCTCGCGCCGTGGGACCTTGTCATCGTTGAAGAACAGTAGTACTTAAAACGAACCATAAAGCAGGAGGGTCGAAATGAAACGTCGCGATTTTCTCAAGACCACTGGAACGCTTGCCGCTGTCGCCGCGCTCCCCGGAGTCGCCAGCTTCGCAGCAACGCCGGAAGCAACCGGGAGAACCATCCTTCCGATCAATCGCAACTGGCGTTTCCATCCTGCCAAAGTCACAGGGGCAGAGTCTTTGTCCTTTGATGACTCAACCTTCGAGCGGATGACACTGCCACACACGAACATTACCCTGCCCTGGCATAGCTTCGACGACAAGGACTACGAGTTTGTTTCTACCTATCGTCGCCGCTTCAAGTACCCGGAGGCTGCGCGTGGCAGACGCGTATTCGTGGATTTCGAAGGAGCCATGACCGCATCGACGGTCTGGATCAATGGCCATTCGCTTGGCGAATACAAAGGTGGCTTCACTCCGTTCTCCTTTGAATTAACACCGTATCTCAATCAGACCGGCGAAAATGTTCTTACCGTTCAGCTCGATTCAACCGAGCGAGCAGACATTCCTCCGTTCGGCTATGAGATTGACTATATGACTTTTGGCGGTATCTACCGTGAGGTCTCTCTGCGCATAGTTCCTGAACTCTACCTCGACAATATCTTCGCGCGGCCTCAGAACGTTCTCACTTCTAGTCCAACGCTCGACGTGGATTGCTTCCTGGCCCGGGCTTCTCCACAGAGAGGCGCTCTCACACTCGAAGCCGAATTGCGAGATGGTGATCAGGTCCTCGCCCGGGTCTCTCAGATTATCAAGCCGACAGATGCATCTGATCCGAATGCGGATAAGGATCCCACGACAAACGCGCCAGTTCATGCCAGCTCCCAGACGAGTGAGGATTCTGCCAGACACACCCTCACTCTGACGAAACTCGGCGAAATTAAATTGTGGGACCACGACAATCCACAACTCTACACTGTTCACGTTCGCCTCATGCGTAATGGGCAGCCTCTTGACGAAGATTCTCGCCGCATTGGCTTTCGCGAGGCGGCCTTCACCGATCACGGCTTCTCGCTCAATGGCAAAATCATCAAACTTCGTGGACTCAACCGGCATCAGACCTTTCCATTTGTGGGGCAAGCAATGCCCAAGCGTGTTCAACGAAAAGACGCTGACATTCTTCGACGTGGGTTGCATTGCAACATCGTCCGCACCTCACACTATCCACAGTCGCGCCACTTTCTCGACCGCTGTGATGAGGTCGGTTTGCTTGTCCTTGAAGAGATACCCGGCTGGCAGCATATAGGCCCCGAACCTTGGAAGCAACTTGCAATCAATAATGTCGGACGCATGATTCGTCGCGACTGGAACCACCCTTCCGTAATTCTATGGGGCGTTCGCATCAACGAGTCGCGAGATGACCATGACTTTTACATCCGCACCAACGCACTTGCTCACGCTCTAGACTCCACCCGACAGACTGGCGGCATTCGCTACTTTCAGGAGTCAGAGTTTCTGGAGGATGTGTTCACCATGAACGATTTTGGCTTCCCGCTTAAGAAGCCAAACCATCCGCGATATCTCAACACCGAGTTCGTCGGCCACACCTTCCCCACAAAAACTACCGACGATGACGAGCGACAGCGCGAGCATACTCTTCGTCACGCTCGAATTCACAATCAGCTAGGCTCAGATCCGCAGTACGCCGGCGGTATCGGATGGTGCGCCTTCGATTACAACACTCATGCGAACTTCGGAGCCGGGGATCGTATCTGCTACCACGGCGTTACTGATATCTTTCGCGAACCGAAGGCTGCCGCCGGCTTCTACAAATCCCAGTGCGATCCCGCAGAGGAGATCGTCCTCGAACCTGCCTTTCACTGGGCCCGTAGCGATGAGTCCGTTGGTTTTTCAGAGGCACTTGTCTGCTCGAATTGCGACCACCTCAAATTTTATATTCGCTCGAGCAACTCACCTGACAACCCCTGGCAACTTGTCGCTGAGCTAGATCCTGACCGCGAACAATTCGAGCATCTCCCCCATCCACCCTTTATGCTCAAGATATCTGAGGTGGATACGAAGAAGCTCCCCTATCCCTGGGGTGATCTTCGCATTGACGGATTCCTGAAGGGCCAACAGGTCATTTCAAAGTCGCTCTCCGGAACGGGTGTTGATCGCAAATTCGTGCTTCTTCCCGACGACACCGCACTTGTCGCTGATGGTGCAGACACAACTCGAGTTGTTCTTCGTGTCACCGACGAGTTTGGAGCTGTCCGCAACTATGCAAATGATCCTGTTGCGTTCACTCTTGAGGGCCCTGCCACACTTATCGGCGACAACCCCTTCGCATTAGTTGGCGGGACGGGAGCAGTGTGGATTCGGGCGCAGGAGCAGGGTGGCACCGTGCGCCTCATTGCAAAACATCCTCGCCTGGGCACACAGACCGTCGAACTACAACTCACTGCAGTTCCGAACGAATCTGTCTAACGTTGCCAAGAGAAAGGCTTCCGGTGCATAACCGGAAGCCACCTTTATTGCACTCGCTCCAATCGAAATGCCGCAGCCTGAAAGTCACCGCGAAGATCGGGATCTATACCGTGCTGCATCCAGAAGTCGCCACTGGCAGTCTCTGGAATATCCTTTGTCACTGCGCCTGAGATCGCACTCAGACGATATTGAGTTTGCCCATCGAGGCCTCTTAAGCGCAATCTTGGATAGGGATAGCCCATCTGGCTCGAATGCAGAAACGCAAATACAACAGCCTCATGTTGATCTGGCGAAACTGACTCTGTTGCGGAATACTCGCTTCCGTTTCGCGGAGAGATCAGGCGATATAGATTTCCATGTTGCACTGTCTCCCTGATCTGCTTGTATGCAGCGATCAACTCTTTCGCCGTAGCAAAATCAGAATCATTCCACTTATTCAGATTCGCACCGACACCTAATCCACCCTGCATTGACGACAGAAAGCGATATGCGACCGAAGTTGTTCTGTGGTTTACCCAGTTTGGCGAATCCGTCACCCATGCCATCATTACTCCGGGTGTGTATGCGTAGGTGAATCCATCCTGGATGCTCAACCGATCGAATGGGTCGGTATTGTCCGAAGGCCATACCTCATCTGTCAGCGCAAGAATACCGAGATCAACTCTTCCGCCACCACCGGAGCAGCTCTCGAACTCTACCTTCGGATGCTTTTGACGTAGCTCACGCAGAATTGCATACAGGTTACGCACGTACTCTACATAAACTTTCTTCTGTTCATCCGAAGCAATTGCCGGCCAGCCTGGTTCGGACCAGTTACGGTTATAGTCCCACTTGAGAAAGGCGATTTGATTCTCAGTCAATAGCTTGTCCAGAAAACTGAAAACATAATCTCGCACATCAGGCCGAGCGAGATTCAGGACTAACTGGTTTCTTGACTCGCTTCGCGGTCGGCCCGAAAAGTTCAATACCCAATCTGGGTGTTTACGATATAAATCGCTATCCGGATTCACCATCTCTGGCTCAACCCAGAGGCCGAAGTCCATCCCCAAGGAATGCACTTTATCGATCAGCGGCTTCAATCCACGAGGGAACTTTGTGGGATTCACTTCCCAATCGCCGAGCCCGGCATGATCTGTATTTCGCGCGCCAAACCATCCGTCATCCATTACAAATCTTTCGACGCCAATCTTTGCAGCCTTCTCTGCGAGCGTCTCTTGCCCAACTTCATCCACGGCAAACTCTGTTGCCTCCCAGGAGTTGTAAATAACAGGCCGAGGTCGCGGGTTCGGAGCTTGTGGCAGGATTGTTTTCAACTGAAAGCGATGCAGCAGTCGTGAGGCTTCACCAATCCCATGTCCGGTGTGCCCGGCGTAAAAAACCGGGGTCTCAAGTTTCTCTCCTGGAGCCAGCTTGTAGCCAAAGTCGAAGGGGTTAAAACCTCCCGTCACGCGTAATTGGCGCACCTGATCTTGCTCGACTGTAATTCGCCAAGAGCCGCTCCACGCCAATGCGCCGAACCAGACTTCTCCACTCTCCTCATCGCTACTGCTTCCCTGCTCCACCGCAAACCAAGGATTGTTTTGATGCCCCGTTGATCCTCGTCGACTTTCCAGAACTGTAGCGCCTGGATGGATCTTTTGCTGCTGTAATTGCCACTCCGCCCCCCATCGGCCTGTCAGATAACGCAGCGTATAGTCGTCTCCCCTCGGCAGGTTCCAGGTCGCTGCCGCTGCTTGATCTACCATGATCGGGACTTTGGTTCGGTTCAGGATCGTTGCCGACCGGCCAATGATCCCCGTCGCTCCGTCGATGACGTAATGGAGTTCGACGTATACCTCTTCCGAGATATCCTTCACGATCACTTTAATTTCATCACCCGATACCACATGCGAAACATATCGCAATTCCAGGTCACGATTGCCGTTCCCAAAGCTTACTTTCAACGCAGGTTCCACATAAAGTCCAGAGCCCCAGCCTGCATATTCCTCCTGCGTCGTGTTCACTGGACCATCAAACGATGCGACCTCGCGACCTCTGCGAGGCGCCTGAAGCCGGTCTTGTGGGCTTAGGCGTCCGCCCCAATAGATCGTCTGCAGCTCACCTTTTTCATTCACTCCGAAGGCGTAGGTCGTCTCTCCGCCATCCATGCGAAAGATCTTCTCAACAGCTTGAAACTGCACCTTGTTCTGAGCGTGGGTGCTTGTTCCTACAAGTGACAAAATAATGGCCAGTGGAACCGCCATAACCCACCTTCGCCCATTCATTCCCTTCATTAACAACTCCTATAATCTGGCTCCCAAACTTTATGAGGTTGCTTTATGTGCGTTTTTCGATACTGGTGCCGTCGAACTGCGAAGCACCATCGAAGGTTGCACCACATATTTCTTTCCCATCAAGGGCTTATTGCTGCCTTTTTCTCGTGAATGCAGCAGTGCTTGGAACGCAGATTTCGCAATTTCTCCCCGCGGCAAACTCACGGTTGTGAGAGGAGGTCGAGTGAACGCACTCAGTTGTATATCATCGAAGCCGATTACGGAGATATCCTCCGGCACGCGTAGGCCCCGTTCGGAGATAGCACCCATCGCGCCGATTGCAGTTAGATCGTTCGATGCCAGCACAGCTGTAGGCTTCGCGCCAGAGTCGAGGATCCGCAGCATCGCGTCATGTCCTCCATCCACGCGATGGTTTCCTTCCTGGATCAATCCAGGATGCTGCAGTAAATTATTCCGCTTCAAATCCGCTTTAAAAGAGGTCTGGCGAATCCTCGCCGACTCGAGCCGCATTGGCCCGCTGATAAATGCAATCCGCCTGTGCTTCAGCTCGAGCAAATGTTCCATCGCCTGATTCACGCCCGCCGCGTAATTGATTTGTACGCAGCTTACGCCCGGTCCGGGAATACCGATGTCCAAAAATACCAGAGGAACATGCCGCTGGCTGAAGACTTCTACCAGCGCACTATCCATCTCCGATGTCATGATTGCTACACCATCTACCCTGCGTTGGAGCATTCGCGTCACGCAGATCTTCATCCGCTCCGGATCGTAGTTCGTATTGGCGACCAATACCTCCTGCCCATGCCCTACCGCAATATCCTCGAACGCCTTCACTAGCTCCGGGAAAAACGGATTTGTAATGTCGGAGATGATGAGGCCATACATTCTGCTGCGCCCACTGCCTAGCGCGCGCGCATTTGTATCCGGGTAGAAGTTGAGCGTCGCAATTGCATGCTGCACTCTTTCTGCCGTCTTCGGGCTAACTTTGGCGGGTTCATTGATGGTCCGCGACACTGTAGCTGTCGAAACACCGGCAAATTTCGCAACGGCTTTAATATTCATAAGAGGCGCATACTAATTTCAGGAAACAGTAATTAAATCGAAGAGCATCAGTGTAATCCCGTATGTAAACAATTACAAAGGTGAAAAAAAGCACGACAACGAACTCGCCACTAGTGACGTGATTTTTTAGGCGGCGGTCGTTTGGGACAATATGGGTGAGAGTTATGACTTGAAACCTTCTATTTATCCACAGTGCGGACGATCCTAACGCCGATGCGAAGCTCGTTCTGAATTATCCCGTGCAGATTGCGCAGCGCAGAATAGTATAGTCAGCCTTCAAAACTTTCATCCCAGACATGTCCCGATATCGCCACATCAACCCTTCCAACGGCCATTGCATAGATGTGTCGTAGCTGGTCGGCAATTGCCAACAGCTGCCAGGAAGTAGCTTGTCAAAGCCATGTATGGCGCCCGCTACATCCTCCTCGCCCCGCCGCGCCGTCCAACTCCCTCGACAACGTCATCATCATCCCAGCCGACCTCACCCAGGCCCCGCCAGCACACCTGCGTAAAAGGGCAAGAATCGCGTGTGATTAGCGCAGGCGAAGTCCACCCATGCAGGACATCAAACTCAGGTTCACATTGAACCCAAGAACATTACCCGTACTACGTTCCGCTATTTCGGCAAGGTCAGCACTAGCGGTCGGTCAACGGTGATACAGCAAGAGGGATTTTCGTCGCCGTATTAGACTGCACTTCATTAAGTGTTATAAGTTTCTCGTTCGACTAACTAACTCACTCGCCATTAAAAAGGTCCATCTGAGGCGATTTGCTAGCGTGTCCCCTGGAAGGAAGGTCATCGAATACGGTTCTGCCTCCGAAGGCGACCGAGATATCATGTTCATGCGCCAATGCAGCGCCGAAGTCTGCAATGGGTTGGTAATGTTCTTCGACAGCGCGAATCAAACGATCCAATCGCTTGAAACCATCCACCTTTTCAGTATGTCCCACACGAGCGGAATCTAAAGAACGTCGCATATCGAGAGTGATTCGTCGTACGTATTTAGCGGCACTGGAAAAGGATGGCCGTCCTTACCGCCGTGCGCGAAGGAGAAACGAGCGGGGTCAGAGAAACGGCTTGGTGCTCCATGCACGATCTCAGCTACGAGTGCGAGTGATTGCAGTGTCTTCGGACCGAGGCCTTCCACAAGCAACAAGGAAGCAAAATCTCGGAGCTCTTGCTCGTGCGCTACTGCCAGCACCGCGCCAAGCCGTTTCAGATCGACATCTTTTGCTCGAACGTCATGATGTGCAGGCATCGTGAGTTTGCGTGCTTCCTGCAGCGAAGCTCCGATTGGCTCCCTTGCAATCGTAAGCAGCGTCTGCTGAGCATTTGCAGCACGAGCATCGACCAAGTTCATCATCTTGCCTTGGGGTCTACCAAGAATAGCGCTGTGCGGATCCGGATACGAAATCTCGAACGGTCGCAGAATGCCAATGATACCGACGAGCCAAATGATTCTCAGGATTCATTCCCCGTTGCACAACAGCCATTCCCCTGACCTGGCGATCACGAATGAGTGGAGATAGAGCTGAAAGCCGTCAGCTACGGCATTATTGTCCACAGCGCCGTGAGCTGGCTCGTTCGCGCGAGTACATCTCCATCAAGGCCGACCTTGAGTGAAAACAATCGAAGTTCATCAGGCGTGCAGACAGAGTGTCGGCCACGCCCACCGCACACAGCAAGACCAAGATCAGAAAAACGTGGGTTCAAGCCGCGCTTCAACGCCCCCACCACTGACGTTGTGATACCAGACGAATACCAGTCCATACCCATCACACATCCAAGCGCCTGGAACCAAAATGGATCACTCAGACGAGTAAGAAGCTCTGTAGTGCCATACATAAGAACAATATTCTCGGCAATTGCCGTTCCGAGTTTTGTCATGCTTGTTGCGAGCCACGGTGGCACCTTTCCACCATGGAGCGAAAGATCGGCCATGCCAGATCTTTCGCTCCTTGCTCCTTATCTCATCTCCAGATTGCCATCTTCGCTATTTATTCGCCAACAATCAAGCGGACGGACATTGAAAAGGCAGCACGAACCTTTGTATACAGATCCGATGATGACTAGTCGGGCAACAGCGAACCACGGCAGGGCATCCATGTGGTGATGATTGGGGCAGAAAATACAAAACAGGATCTTCTCAAAAAGGTCGAACGCCTAAGTAAAGAAATCATGCAGTGTCAAAACTTCATGGAAGCTGGCCGCCCCTGCTATGGCCCTCCAGACACTCACACGCAGTGGCTCTCCAAGCTTCAAGCCGAACTTGCCGAAACCGAAACCCAACTTGCTGAATTGGGGGACTGATTCCCTTAGACCGAGGGAATTTTTTCGAGTCATGGGAAAGGCTTGCCCTATTTCAGTGAATAATCCAACTACGTGGCGATGCTTCTTGTTATTCAGTGAGTCAGTTTTCACTCACCGGCAATAAATGCTGCTCCAATGTATAAAAAGCTATGTTCCTTGTGGTCACCAATCTTCAGGGCTTCGCTTTGGGAGGTCCTTTCCGTTTGGGTTCCTATGGCCGCAACGAACTACTAGGAACTCAGTACAGGCTTTCCAGGGTGGCTACGAACGTAAGCTTCTCCGCCTTAACCCATTTGGGCGAAGGGATTTATGCCGTGGCCTTTATGGAAGGTGGAAAGGTCTACGAAAATCTCAACCCTGTAGATACCCTCGAATCAGAAGCCTTTGATAGCAGCTTCGTCTCGTTACCGCACAGCTTAGGCACCATCTACATAGGGGGAGCCGCAGACAAAAATGAATATCAACAAATGGTGGTTCGGCCTCGGTCATGTCTTTTAACTCAGCTGTTGGATCCGATCATAGTGAAATTCGAAAGATGGAAAAGACTTGCTATCATTCCTTTATTAGTTACATTGCATACTTCAGCATGGTTGATTATTACAATTTGCGTTCAGGTAAGACCAACACCGACAAAAGGGTTCGCATGTTGTCAGTCATGGTAGCTCTGATGAGCTTGATGCTTCCTGAAGCAATTGCGCAGCAAGCATCTCCGAAATTTCCGCCGGGAGCGACTATCCAGGGCACTGTCCTCAGCTTCAATGGACAACCAGTAAGCGAGGCCATCGTTAGTCTCGAAAAGAAGGACCTCCCGGGCGCCATGAAGACAAAGACCGATGCGGCCGGGACCTTCCTATTTTCGTCTCTCTCAACTGGCAACTATAGACTCAGCGCTGGAAAATCAGGTTTGCGCAGTGGTACGGTCACCGTAATCACATCATCAGGGAATGATACGAAAAGAGTCGATTTGCTTCTTCAGGAGGCCGGATCGGCTTCGGCATCAGAAACCTCTCATACGCTAGGAGCGCAAACCATGGAGTTCGCTGACCAGCCCAACTTTACCGTTGCAGGCGTGACCGATTGGACCGCCGTCGGTGGTCATGGATCGGATTCCGTTCTACGAACCAGCGAAACTCTTGCCAGTGAAACTCGCAGACTTAAACCCCAGAGTAAAGAACATGACATAACAAGCGCTTCAGGCGACACTGTTGAAGAAAAAGAATCAGAGAGCAGCCTCCGCACAAGGCTCGTCAATGCTCCAGATAGCTTCGATGCGAACCATCGGCTCGGCAAACTTTATCTCCGCACCGGACAATTTTCCGAAGCTATCCAACTGCTGGAGAGCGCCTACCGAATTGATCCAGCAAATGATGGCAACCAATACGACTTGGCATTAGCATATGAAGGAAATGGCGATCTCACAGAGGCCCAGAGACGAATCCGTGAATTATTGACGAATCGACAAAGCGCTGATCTGCATGGACTGGCAGGTGAATTAGACGAGAAGTTGGGTGATTCCTTGTCGGCAGTTCACGAATATGAGCAAGCGGTAAAACTTGATCCGAGTGAGCAGAACTACTTCGAGTGGGGTTCTGAGTTACTTCTCCATCGCGCCGTCTGGCAAGCGCAAGAGGTGTTTCACAAGGGTGCGGACGCATATCCAAAATCTGCCAGAATGCAGATAGCTTTGGGAACTGCACTCTTTGCCGGTGCTCTTTATGATGAAGCGGCCCTCCACCTCTGCAATGCTTCAGATCTGGATCCAGCTGATCCCAATCCATATATCTTCATGGGAAAGATTCAGATAGCGGCACCTAACTACCTGGCGTGTGTCGAGCCAAAGCTTGCGCGATTCGTCCAGCAACAGCCTGAGCGTTCCATTGCCAACTACTTATATGCAATGTCTATCCTGAAGAACCCGGAACAGATGCAGAATCAACAGGCGTTACAAAGAGCAGAAGTCTTGTTAACTAAGGCGGTGGCAATCGACTCTAAGTGCAGCGAGGCCTATCTTCAACTTGGGATTATTTCTGCATCTCAGCGCTATTTTGAGAGAGCAATCGACTTCTACAAGAAAGCAATAGAAGCTGATTCTCAGCTTGCCGACGCCCACTATCGCCTGGGCGTGGCGTATGACCGGATCGGTCAACCAGCGAAGGCTAAACAGGAATTCCATCTTCACGATCAGATCAAGCAGCAACAAGCGGAAGCTATTGAACGGCAACGGCGAGAGGTCAAACAATTTCTAGTCGTTCAGCCATAAGAGCGCATGAGTCAGCAATACAATAGATCGCGCAATCTACTAGGCAGAGTACGCGTTGATTTGAGCTAAGCTGGCCGCAGCTCTAAGTCGATTTCGGCTTGTAGGATGCGATGATCCCATCGCCTTCGCGAATTGTAAGTATCTGATTTGTCTTGATCTGCGCGAAGCGTTCGACCTTCTGCGTTGTCGGCCACTTTACCTCGATGAGGTCCACAACATCTATCTTTCCAAGGCCGAAGTGAAGCCGCAAGTCGCTTTGCGACATTACGCTGGTACCACTATGCACCTCGTCCATCTGCACATGTTTCCCAGTGATAACCCTCACACGAGCCCCTATCGCAGTTCGATTACACTTAGTTCCAACCAGCTTGACCTTGATCCAGTTCTGCTTATTGCCTCCATCATTGCGAAGAAGCGACGGTAGATCATTCAGATTCAGTATCAGCACATCCATGCTGCCGTTGTTGTTATAGTCTCCGAATGCAGCGCCACGGCTGGAAAAATGTTCACTGATGCCCGGACCCATCTCTGCGGAAACATCCTTGAAGTTGCCATTGCCAAGGTTTTTATACACCAGCCTCGGATTCTTAAATGACTCGCCGAAGTTATAGTGGTCGACCTCCGGGTAGACATGCCCATTTACTTGAATGATGTCCTGCCAGCCATCATTGTCATAGTCAATGAAGCCACATCCCCATGCCACGTAGCGATTGTTGACTCCAATGCCTGAAGGAAAGGTCAAGTCGGTGAAGGTTCCATCGCCGTTATTGTGATACAGGTTGCAGGTGTCATCTACAAAGTTGGTCTTGAAAATGTCGAACCAACCATCGCAGTCATAGTCGGCCACGGCGACACCCATACCAGCCTGCTCGTGCCCGTCGTCGTTGTAAGCGCAACCAGCCATCACGGCGATATCAGTAAACGTACCGTCATGGTTGTTCTTGAACATAATGCTGGGTTCAGAATCCACAGCGATGTAAATGTCCGGCCATCCGTCGTTATCAAAGTCATAAGACACAGGAGTTATCGAGTATCGGGGACCAGGCTTCAAAATTCCCGACCGCTCGGAAACATCTGTAAAGGTCCCATCTCCGTTATTGTGATACAGAATGTTGGTATCGGCTGGAAGGCCGCGCGGTCCGCACATAATTGGCACGCCCTTCCATTGACAATAGTTCGTTTCGTTGGCGGAGGGAATCTTGTCGGGGTCTAGTTTAATGTAGTTGCAAACGAACAGGTCAAGATGTCCGTCACGATCATAATCAAGAAAAGCACAGCCAGCCCCCCAACGTCCTTTTTCTTGATACAGGCCCGCTTTGCGAGTCACATTGGTAAACGTGCCATTACCGTTGTTATGAAAAAGCATGTTGCGGCCTAGAAAGCAACAAAAAAGGTCGTCCCATCCATCGTTGTTGTAGTCACCAACACAAACGCCAGTCTGCCATCCTGTAATCCCAAGTCCCGATCTATCTGTGACATCGGTAAACGTGCCGTCGCGATTGTTCTTATACAGGTGCGACGTCGGTGCCTTCCCAGACGGCCAAGTCGCGTCGAGCCGATTGCCATTCGTTAGATAGATGTCCAGCCATCCGTCGTTGTCATAGTCGAAGAAAGCGAGTCCACTTCCCTTCGTTTCAATGATGGATCGTTTATGGTCGACCCCGCCCCATACGTTGGGAACGGTAAGTCCCGCTTGCTGGGCCACGTCCACAAAATGAACCTCGGATACCGTCGGATTCGATACCGCCGCTTCCACTGTCAGTGGATGCTTCCATCTCCAAAGAGGAGTCGTAAGTGCGTCTGTTAATGCATTGCCAAGCACAAGGAGGGAAGACCCAATAAATCGTCGTCGCGGGAAGATCATAGATGGCAATGATTATAGCGATGGAGCTTCGTCACACCATCGGTGGGTCTTCACAGAGTTTTATCGGCAAGAAAAAGTGCAAATTGGAGCAATTGCATTCTCTTCGCGTTGGACAATGGCTCCTTATTTATTGGATCAACTTCCGGAGCTCGTGACAAAGTCTCCTCAATCCGGTTGATGTCCAGCCCACTTCGCACACTGCAGTTCTTAAATCGATCAAACATCTCTTTGGCCTTGACGATCTGACCCTTCCTCTGAAACCTGCATGGAAGCATCCAGCGCATCTGAGTAGAGTCCTTTGCGGAAGTCTTATGTCGTCCGATCCAGGCTTGCTTGCAATGCTGCTCGGAAATGCTGGATGGCATCGATCTCAATGAGCTTTTCTATCTCTTCGATGGATTTGTCGAACTTGCCCGATTTGAAATAGCTCTCACCTAGGGCAGCACGGATATCGGAGCGCCCCGGAGCGATCTGTAGGCTTTGCTCAAGCAGCGGTATGGCATCCTCATAATACTTTAGTGAAATGCTGATTTGAGCCATCAGATAAAGAATGTCCGGATTCTTCGGTGTCAAATTTATTTGCGCGGACCAGCACGTCTGGTGCGTCCAGTGGCCGTGACTCATTCGTATAGACCATCGCGAACAGGTATTGAGTGTCTGGAGAGTTCGGCTTCAATTTGAGGAAACGTGAGAGTGCGAGCTCAGCATTCTGATTATCGCCATTTCGCAGCGATGCCTGTCCAAGATTAAAAAGTATCGAAGGTCCCAGGCTGTAAGACATCGGCTTTTTCTAGTTCGAGTTGTGCAGCCTTGTACTGCTTCTCTGAAACGAGTAATGCGCCAAGTGAAAGATGCAATTGCACATCATCTTTTTCTTTCATCGACAACTGAGTTGTTAGCCGTAGCGCCTCCACCGTACGCTTGCTTTGCAGGTACACCCTTATCTGGGCCAGTGCTTTCTCCTGTCGCAGATCTGCAGATTTTTCCGAAGAGAAATGCTGAGCCGCACCAGCAATGGTCGCCAAAAAGTGTTACAGGCAGAGTGAGGATTCCAATCACACGGCGGCACAACGGCTCCATTCTTACCCTGAAATGAACCGTGGATTTAAAATCCTCTATATCGCTAAAATAATCCACGAGTGCGGTCATCGTAATACGTCGAGGGCCTGTCTCGCGCCTGTATTTTCAGGTTGTACGCGAAGCAGTTCCTGCAATATATCTCTAGCTTTTTCTCTATCATTTCGCATCGCATAGAGACGGGCTAGATTGAGATAAGACTGATCATTCTTCGGCGCAAGTCTTATCCCGGTTTTAAATTGCTCCTCCGCATTTTCATAATTCTGCAATCGCACGAAGATAATGCCAAGGTTGTTCAGGGCTTCGGGATATCCGGGACGAAGTTCAATCGCTTTCTGCAAATAATCAGCAGCGCGTTGCAGTTGATTCTGTTGTGCGTAAAGCATTCCTATGCTGTAGTTGACTTCTGAATCATCAGGTTGGATTTTAAGTGCATGATTCAAGCACTCTTCTGCCTTCCCAAAGGACTGCTGTCGCCTATATACATTTCCCAGGTTCAGCAGTGCAATTTCGTAATCCGGCCTTAATAACAAAGCATGTTGAAAGTTTGTTATGGCATCTTCAGTATGGCCTTCCTGCGCAGACATCATTCCGAGATTGTTCCATGCTTCCGGATAGTTCGGACGAAGCTTCAAAGTTAACTCTAGATAGTGACGTGCCTGCTGAAAATCATTCCTGCGCAGATTGAGCGTGCCCAGATTGTAATACCCTTCAGGATCATCAGGTCTGGAAGCGATGACCTGCTGAAAAGATTCCGCCGCCTCGTCAAGATAACCGTGCTGGAATAATGCCACTCCATAGGTAAAGTCGTTGCGCTGGAAGGAGCCTTGATAGAGCTCGCCTTTGAATGGAATAGCACGCTGCCTTCGTTCGTCAGTCGTCGTTGGAGCAGTCTTCGCGTCTTCCAACACACGCTTAGGATCGATCGGGCCCTGGTAAACCTTGACTACCATGCCATCCCTGTCCAATAGAAAAGACGTGGGAATTGCAAGATCTCTGCGACGGTCGAACAGATATCTATAAATGATGTTATAGATACCGGCTACTTCTTCTGTCGCGAAGACAACGGGAAAAAACAAGCTCTCCTGTGTTGCCACCAAACGTGCCACTTGAATATCGGCCGCCTCGTCAACGTTCACAGCAACAATCTCCAGATGGCCAGTCTCAAACGCCGCCTTATGCTGGTGAAGTAGTCGCAGCTGCTCGCGATAAAGCGGCGCCGTTGTCGCCCAGAAATTCAATAGTACAAAACGACCTCGCAACAGTTTAAGTTCTCGCATATTGCCTGCGAGATCAGGCAACGAAAACTCCGGAGCTTTTAATGGAGCGATCAACCACGTCTCTACCTTGGAAGGCAATGGCTCTAATATCAACATCGGAGATGGCTCCGCCTGCGCGAAGACCTGGGGTGTCATAGCAAAAGCATTTGCCACGAACGTATTGTTTCCTTCTTCAATCTCAATACGATGATTTATCGGCAGAGATTCAAATTGCTGAGTGAGACCGCTTGGCCAACGGACCGTCGCACGCAGTGTCCCTTCCGGCCTTCCGACTCCAAAAAAAACCTCTTTAGAGTGTTGCGCAAGAAACCCGGACCCCGCTTGCAGATACTTCGTCTGACGAGCACTACCAGTCTCAACTGTAATTGCAGCTCCAATCGCATCGCGATTACTCTTATGGCCTCGCAACCGAAAGGAGATCGAATGGCCCAGTTCCTTCATTCCATTGTGCAGAATCCGTAGCTGGGGAGCGTTACGGCTCTTTAGAATTATCTCTAGTCGTCCGTCATGGTCGATATCGGCTAAAGCAAAAGAGCGGCTGTCCTCAAGAAAATCCAGTCCCACAACGCCGGAAACCTCAGAAAAACTGCCGTCGCGATTATTCGCAAACATGACATTTCTTTCGTAGGCGTTCCAGGAGTTGTCCGAGCGGATCAATTCGTTGATGGCATTCCATCCATGTTCATAAGCCAACGACGGCGTACCATCTTCAGGTGATTTCGCCACTACCTGTCGCCAGAAAAAGCTCGCGATATCGTTGCGGCCTACCGCAGATATATATCCGTTCGTGACATACAGATCAGAGTAACCATCATGATCGAAATCCCAAAAATCTGCTGACCAGGACCAGCGACCCATTGCCACCCCAGTCTGCTCGCCGATGTTTTGAAATTTCCCATTTCCCTGGCTTCGATACAGAGCATTACCTCGTGCGTGCCGCTGGTAGAGCGCACGGATATTTTGCGGTGCGGCCTGGTGAAATTGCGCTTGCCCTGAAACCCGTTGGCCACCAGCCTCCCACATGCTTGTAATGTAAATGTCCTGCTGACCGTCATTGTCGAAATCAGCCCAACAGGCGCTCATCCCGGCACCCACGTCTTCAATGTGGGCATCCTTTGAAGCAACGGTAAACGTTCCATTACCGTTATTGCGATATAGCTGAGAACTACCGAAATCATTAGCGATGCATAGGTCGGGCAGACCGTTGGAGTTCGAGTCTCCCCAGGCGCAGGCAAAGCTATACCGGTCATTGTCTACGTTCAATCCTGCCGTTTCGGTCTTTTCTACGAACCTCCCGTCTCCCTCGTTGTGCAGCAGGCAGTTCGGTGGTCCATTGCGCGCGTCGTAGTAGGGAACAGGGTAGTGATACTGGTCAAGACCCAGATAGTACATATAGGTACACAAGTAGATGTCGAGTCGTCCATCGCCATCGTAGTCAGCGACTGCCGCATGCGTAAATGATCCTTGAGGAGCACGGGAAAACTCGAAGGCATCGCGCTTGTGCGAAAAGGTTCCGTTTCCTTGATTCTGGAACAGCAAAGGACCACTGCCGCAAACGACCAAAAGATCTTGAAGTCCCCTGTTCTCAAAGTCCACAAACAAGGCGCATGCAGTATTGTCGAGTACACCAACTCCGGCTTTTTCCGTTACATCTTCAAATGTGCCATCACCTCGGTTTTTAAAAAGCCTGTTCGGCAAACCAGCCGGCTGGCAGACATAGAAATCATCGAATCCGTCGTTGTCGTAGTCGCCTGCTGACACGCCGTTGTTGCCGTAAATATCGATACCACAGGCGCTGTCTAGAACTGTTCGCCAATGATCCACCCCGCGAAGCATTTGGTTTTTGTACGATTGAGCCCCGCCTAAAGCTTGAGATGTAACGTCGAGAAATGCAATCCCGTCTCCTACGCTTAACGTCTCATCACTCGCCTCCCACTTCCTCACTTTCCACTCATTTTCTTCACTGCGTAGCCATTCAGTTAGCCAAGATCCAACCCGTTCTTCACGCTGTGTCCCTTTGCGGATAGCAACTATGTCGTATCGAATCTCCAATTGAACCGTCAGTGGAGCGCTGGTGATCTCATGTATCCCATAGATTTCGAACTCTGCCGTCTCGATCTTTGAGACCGCGCCCAACCAAGTCTGGAATTCCCTAAGGAATCGCTCGTGACTTGAAGGCATTGCGCCTCCAAACTGTCTCTTCACAACGTCGATTCCATATCCAGAGCGCAGCGAGACTTCTTTGATGGGGTTTAATGATGAGGCTTCGATGGTGGTGGCAAGTAAATTCAACAAGCCAGAATGGTCATGAACGGATGCCTCGAGACATTGGCTCCATTGTTTGAGTAACGTATCAATCTCAAAGGCATACTTTTCGGTCGAATACTCATCCGTACCCGGAACTACTAGACGAAGTACATCCACTAAGGAAGATTTCGTGGGATAGTGAGGCTTGAAACGAACGTCCGAGAACGGAAGTGTGGGTTGTTCCCCCGAAAAGACGCGAGAAGAATCGTATAAGAATGTGGACCCAAAAAGAGGCGCCGAACGAAACAAAAGCGGCGCAAAACCCATACTTTTGAGCAGTGCCCGCCGGGAAACCAGCGCCTTTTCGTTGCTTTGATGTGACATGATTCTTAGGGACCCGTGAACCCGACAAAGTGTCCGCAGAATATCACCCGCTCCAAATCTTGTGTCCAACAACGGGACTGCCTTAATTTTGAGTCTGCCCGTAGTTGACTGCCATAAGCGCCGTTATCCTAGCAAAAATACGTCTCATTCTTTTGATTGAGGCGTATTACAAACTTTTAGTTGACACCGGCCTAGTGGTTGTACTAATGTTTGCATCGCCTAATCTGTAACCGTTTACACCACAGTCAAACATCTCACGGCATGGCCTGGCGATTAGAAAAAAAGAAGTCCGCACTGGAAGAAAAATGATGGAATTTGGAGGATACTCGGATGGCTTTTGATCGCAATGCTCTCAGCTGGCTAAGGCGATGTGGTTCCATAGTACTTGTATGCTTATGCTTTCTTCTAGTTTCAGGAAAATATGCAGCAGCCCAGGTAGATCAAGGATCCATCACCGGAACCGTTACGGACACCACCGGTGCCGTTGTGCCCAATGCGCAAGCGACACTCTTGAATACGGATCAGGGCCTAACCCTGGAAGTCACAACGAATGACAGTGGAGAATTTACCTTCTCGCCGGTCAGGATCGGGAACTACTCTCTGACCGTCAGTGCAAAAGGTTTTGCTAGAACCACTCAGCAGAATCTGACAGTAAACCTTTCTCAGCGCCTTCAGGTCAACGTCCAGCTTAAGCTGGGCTCGTCGACCGAAACCGTTGAGGTAAATACTGCCCCGCCGCAACTGCAGACCGAGGAAGCATCGGTCGGACAAGTGATGACCGAGAAGAGCGTGAATTCTCTGCCACTCAATGGGCGTAACTTTACTTTCCTTGCCCAGCTTGGTGCGGGTACACAAACGCCACAGGCGGACACGCGCGGCAATGCAGCCTCCGGAGCCTTTTCCGCTAATGGTCTGCGCCCGGCGCAAAACAACTACTTGCTGGATGGCATTGACAACAACTCCAACGCCGTTGACTTCCTGAATGGAACAAACTTCATCGTTCTTCCTCCGGTAGATGCAATCTCGGAATTCAAGGTCCAGACTGCAAACTTCAGCGCCGAACTGGGTCGTTCCGCAGGGGCCGTTCTCAACGCTACGATTAAATCCGGTACCAACAGTATCCATGGCGCGGCGTGGGAATTTTTCCGCAACGATGTTCTTGATGCCGCGGATTGGTTTGAGAACAACGCCGGAACCAAAAAAGGACGGTTGCGCCTGAATCAGTTCGGAGCTTCAATCGGCGGTCCGATCATCAAGGACAAGATATTTTTCTTCGGCGATTATGAAGGACTGCGGCGCGTGCAAGGAGCAGTTCAAACCGGTGCCGTGCCGACAGCGTCAGAGGTCGCCAGTGGGTTCACCAATCTTTCCGATCTCATTACTGCGAAAACCCAGACCGACAGCCTGAATCGAGTAATACCGACGGGCACGGTCGTTGATCCTGCCACAACGCGGTCAGTTACAGCGGGTGTAATTGATCCTGTGTCCGGCCTCACCGCGACCAGTACCGGCTTTGTTCGCGATCCATTCGGTACCTGCGGTGCCTCTACCCTGAACTTTTCCGCCAGCGCCTGCAATCTCAATCAAATTCCAGCCAGTCGGTTGGATCCTGTTGCCCTCAAGCTGATGACTCTCTATCCAGCGGCAAACAAGGCGGGATTAACTTCGAACTACACCGTGAGCCCTAGCCTGTATGAACATAGAAACGCCTTTGACATTCGTGCTGACGTGAACCCCACCCAAAAGGATCAGGTATTCTTCCGCTTCAGCTATGTGGATGATCCCCAGTTTATCCCGGGTATCTTTGGAGGTGTGGCAGACGGCGGTGCATTCCAGCAGGGCCTCCAGACTGCGAAGTCCAGTCAGTCTGTTTTGGGGTATACCCACGTATTTACACCCGCGACGATCAATGTGCTGCATGTGGGATTCAACCATCTTCACACCACGCGTTTTGGTCCCGTCGGTGGTACAAATGGCATTCCGGATCAGTATGGAATTCAGGGCATCCCACAATTTTCTGAAAACGGCGGCCTTCCCACACTAGCCATTGGCGGGCTGGCAACGCTGGGCAGCAATTCCTTTCTACCTTCAGACGAAACCAGCCAGACCCTTCAGATCACCGATGACTTCACGAAGGTTTGGAGAAAACACAGCTTCAAGGCGGGCATTGAATCCCAGCAGGTGAAGTTTGGGACACTGCAACCGGCCTACTCGCGTGGCAATTTTGACTTCGATGGTCGTTACACCGATATTCCGCAGCAAAATAACGGTGGAACCGGCCGTGCGCAGTTTCTGCTGACTCCAGCTGCCGCAACCGTTCCAAACGGAGTTAACTATTCGGGGGGCGCCGACGGCGTAAATGCCTCTAATGTCAATAAAACCGACAATTACAGAACCTACTTGGCCTTCTACTTCCAGGACGACTGGAAGGTAACTCCCAAATTAACCCTCAATCTCGGCCTGCGATACGACTACTTTAGCCCGATCAGGGAGACAAACGGCGGCCAAGCCAACTTCGTTCAGAATGGTCCTCCCAATGGTGCTCCGACGTACATCATCCCTGCGAGCGGTAAGGACGATAGGAGCTTGTCTACCAGTTTTGTCAATCTGTTGGCCAAGGATGGAATTGCGCTTGAACAAACCGATAGGTACGGGCAAGGACTGACCCAGACACAGAAGAACAATTTTGCACCACGCATAGGACTCGCTTACCAGGTCAGTCCGAAGCTGGTCGTGCGTGGTGGATTCGGTTTCTTTTTCAACTCGTTTGAGAACCAGGGATATGGACCGAACATCGGTGAAAATTATCCCTTTGTTTACAACTTTTCGTATACAGGCCAGACCAGTGGCAGTACTCCTGGCCTGCAAACGGTTTCACCAATCAGCTTCAACACTCCTTGGGCCGGTTGTTCAACAGCAGGCCCCGGTGGAACAGCAACCATCGGTGCTGGTCTCTCCTGCATTCAATTCACGCCTACAGCTGTGAATGCACAGGGTCTGGGCTTGCAGGGACTCCAGTTCAACTACCTAACCCCACGCACACTTGCGGTGAACACCACAGTGCAATATTCAATAACACGAGCCTTGTCCGCGCAGGTCGCGTATGTGTTTACGCAGGGTAAGAATCTTCAGCAGGGTGTTGGTAACAATAATGTGACTGCGATCTTACCGAACGGCACAAGCACAACCAATCTTGCGAATCCAGGTGTCGGAGGAACAATCCCATTCCCCGATTTCTCAGCTAACGGGAGTTTCCAGTCGACGATAGGAAGCAGCGATTACAACGGATTGCAAACCAAGCTGGAACAGCAATTTTCCAATGGGCTAACCCTTCTCTTTGCCTATACCTATTCCAAGACGCTCTCGGATGCAGGTGATTTGCTGAACGGCGGCAGCCTCAGCAGCTTACGCGCACCTGCTGTACCAGGTCTTGGCCCTATGTTTGATTGGGGTCCAGCAAATTTCGATATCCGTCACGTATTGCACTTCAGTGGCGGCTATGATCTTCCGTTCGGTAAGAATAAGCACTTCCTGGCAAATTCCGGAAGGGTAACTAACGCTGTAATTGGAGGATGGTCCGCAAACTGGATTGTCACCGCTCAAGGTGGCCAACCCATAACTCTTACCTGCCCAACCTCAACAACTGCAGGAACAAACTGCTATGACGTGAGGGTCGCGGGACAGAGCCAGAAACTTGGATTGCATACAGACTCCAATGGAAGACTAAATTGGTTTGGGAATCCTGCTGCCTTCCAACAGCCCTGCCCGTTGGGGGCCACAGCTACACCCGGTTGTGTTTCTGCAGCTGGCAGTGCCCTGCTGGGCTATGGTCCGGGAACGACCACTGGACCGGGATTCCATCGGTTGGACTTCTCGTTGTTCAAAGCCCTTCCACTGACCGAACGGTTCTCCATGCAGTTCCGGACTGAATTCTTCAATATCCTTAATCACCCCAATTTCAACTCTCCTAATTTCGGCGGCAACGGCGTCGTCGCCGTTAGCAACTCTGGTAACTTCACCAACCCAAACTTCGGAGAAATTGGATCGACCCGTGATGCTCCCTATGATCCACGACAGATTCAATTTGCTCTGAAGCTGCTTTTCTAAGCTAAGATGAAAGCGCCCCGGAAAGGTACACCTGCTGGGTGCCTTTCCGGGGTTTTCTTTTGCTCGACACTTTATTCTCTCGACGACCATGGAGGCGGATTGTGAGCAAGAAGGCCCGATACCGACACATGGTTCTTTGTACTGTATTGGTTTGGGTAACATTCGCGGTAGGTGAAGACAATCAACAACAGAAGCTAGACCGCCAATTTCAATCGGCGGTGGCTCAGTACAACGCAGGACAGTTCGCAGAGGCAGCGGCACAGCTTGAAGATCTATTGCCTCACACGCCAAACAATTTCGAAGTCGAGGAGCTTCTGGGACTTGTTTACGCCTCGATGTCTCAAGATGCAAAGGCTATCGAACACCTCGAAGCAGCGGTTCAATTGAAGCCAAACTCGGCAGCTGCAAGAACCAATCTTGCAGCCAGTCTTTCGCGTTCAGGCAGCTCTCAAGCAGCCGGAGAACAGTTCCGAAAGGCGCTCGCTCTGACACCTCGCGATTACAGCGCCAATCACAATCTGGGCGAGTTTTACATTCAGTCCGGAAAGATCTCAGAGGCACGTCCATTGCTCGAACGGGCACAGCGAATCGATCCATCCTCTTACGACAACGGCTACGATCTCGCGATGGCCGATCTCCTTACCGGGCAACTTGTTGAAGCTCGGGAACTTGTTCAAAGCCTTGCACAAAAGAGGGATACGGGAGAGCTGCATAATTTGCTAGGTCAGATCGAAGAGAAAGATGGAAAATTCGTGGCAGCGGCCAACGAGTTTGAGATAGCCGCTCACATGGATCCCAGCGAGGACAACCTGTTTGACTGGGGAAGCGAGCTTCTCCTGCACCGTACCTACGAACCAGCAATCGAAGTATTCAGAGCGGCTGCCCAACGGTATTCGACTTCACCACGGGTGATGATCGGACTGGGCATGGCACTCTATGCTCGTGGACTATATGAGGACGCGGTGAAAGCCTTGCTCACTGCTGCTGATCTGAACCCCTCTGAACCTCGGTGCTATCTGTTTCTATCCAGAGCATACGACAGTTCTCCAAGCCAGGCAGACGAGGTAATCCGAAGATTTCAACGTTATGCTCAGCTTGAACCCAACAATGCGTTGGCGCAATATTATTACGCGATGAGTTTGTGGAAGGGAAAGCGCGCTGGAGGCTCCGGCCTGGATCTTAAAGAGGTTGAGTCTCTGCTCAAAAAGTCGATTGCACTTAATGGCTCGCTTCCCGAAGCTCACTTGCAGTTAGGCAATCTGTATGCCGACCAGCATCAGTTCGAGATGTCAATTCCTGAGTATGTCCGCGCGCTCGAACTGAATCCAAACCTTCCAGATGCCCACTACCGTCTAGGCACGGACTATGTTCACATGGGACAAAAAGAACGTGCTCAGACTGAATTCGCCGTTTACCAGAAGCTCCGGGCACAACACATGGCTGAGATCGACAAAGAGCGCGCAGAGGTCCAGCAGTTCGTCTATTCCTCCAAGACAGCGCCTTCCACCAAGCCTTGATTTCAGAAAACGAGTCGGTGCAGACAGATCGACCAGGCTTTAGTAGAAGTCAGACATGATGGAACTCGCAAAGATTGAGTAACAAGGAGATTCAATGGGGCCATCATTCCGCGGAGCATTTACGACTCAAGTTTCGAAGACGGGAACACTCAATCCCCAGGAGATTGCTCGGCGTCTTGGCCACACCAGGCGTGATTTCCTGCGCGACGCGGCAGGGATGGCCATGGGGACCGCGCTTATGGGAGCAAGCCCGTTTGTCCGTGCAGCTGGCGCCGCGAAGAAACGGAAAGTCATCGTCATTACGTTTGGTGGGGGCGCCCGCGATCAGGAGACGTTTGCACCAGAAGGTCAAATAAACATTCCATACATGCTTGGCGAACTCATTCCACAGTCAAGTTTTTTCACGCAAGTTACGAACCACGGGATTCTTGGCCACTATGTTGCAACCGCAAGCCTGGCCACCGGCGTATACGAAACCCTCAATAACTTTTCCGCAGTCCCTCCGGAACATCCCACGATCTTCGAGTACTTCCGCAAGGATCTCAGACGCCCCATCTCGGATGCATGGGTCGTTGCACCAAGCAATGGATTCAACCGGATCGGAGAAAGCGAATGTCGCTCCTACGGTCCGGGGCTGGGGGCCAGGGTCGTTTTGCCAAAGCATCTTCTGAGCGCAGCAAACTCTGGCTCTAATGCAGGCTATGAACACTTATTGCATGACAACTATGAAACTCCGCTCTATGCACCCCAAATTGGGGGTGGAGAATTCGAACTGCAACAATTGGACACAATCCTGAAACTTTCAGTCGATGACTTTATGGCCCACGCAAGGACACTTTCAAGCCCAGACGAGCTCTCGGTATACATCGCCAAGCGACTGATGCGGCAGGAGTCTCCCAGTCTTCTATGGCTCACAATGCACGATATCGATGTTGCGCACTCCGGTGCCTATTCGCTCTACGTCGACGCTATTCGCCGTACGGACCGGCTCTGCGCGGAACTCTGGAAGGCCATTCAAGAGGAGCCCGAATATGCTGGCAACACGACACTTCTTATCCTGCCCGATTTTGGACGCGACGCCGACCAGGATTCGGGAGGGAATGGATTTCAGCATCATCGTACCGGCGACCCGGCATCGCGCACCACGTGGATGATGGCTCTGGGCGCAGGCGTCCGGCCCGGCGTCGTGTATGACAATCCGGTACAGTCCATCGATCTGGTTCCCAGTATCGGGGCAATCATGGGATTCTCCGCTACACAATCGCAAGGCAAGCCGATTAAGGAACTCCTGTAGTATGCTGCCGCAAAATCTCCAAACCGATCAATTCACTGGATATCCTGCCGAGTCTAAAAAACTGGCTATAGCCAATCTGGCAGTGTTTCGACAGCTCCCACTTAGCTTTCTGCCCAGCCTGCTTCGTGAAGTGATCGAATATGACTTCAAGTTTCCCGCTGAGCGTACTGCTATCGATAAGGAACTCGCCAAGCTCGGTTCTCTTTCGCCGGCGCAGATCACCGAGTGGTTTCATCCTTTCTCCCTGCTATCCCTTTCTTCCAAACTGGAGCATCTTGATTGGATCAATCGACCCGGCCAATTTGTTGAACAGGAATCAGCCTACCTCTGGACCACTCACCAACTCGATTCCTTTCGTCAGGCCGCAACAGTTTATGGAGATCGACTTCTGTCTGCACTTTCTGTCGAGCCGCTTCCTGTGCGCAGGCTCGGAATTGCAGTGATCGGACAGGACGTCGCATCGTATGACGGGCCTCTGTTTCGCAACCTGCGTGCGCACGGTACCTACTTCAGGCAGGTCAAACCCGATAATGGTTTCGAACTGCTCCTTGACGCCGTCGAAGCTCGAGCGAAATCGCATCCCATCCCCTACGGTCATTGGTATGTGGAGGGAGGACAGGCATCCAGACAAAATCCAGTGCTGACGAGCATATGCTACAAGGCGCTGGAGCCCGTGCGCGCAACCCTGCTCCAATACATGCAAACCGAGATTGCCCGCCCCGGCATGGGGCCTGAGGAGTTACGCTCAAAACTTGCGCGGCTGTTGCCGACAGACCTCGGTATGGATAAAGTAGGAGATCCGGTCTTGGATCGTTTTCAGATAAAACTATTCACTGAAGGCTCCGGCACCCAGATTTTCAGCACAACATTCGCCCAGTGGACAACTCGCGAGGCACTGCGCCGCGCTCAACCACTGACCTTATTGGTACGCTTTGCACCCCGGCAAAGACAGAAACCGATGAACGAATTACTCTCTAGTACCAGCGAAAACCCCGAAGTGGATCTCGCTGGTTCCCTCGTCGATGCAGACATGGCCGCATACTACCATTGGATCAACCAGCAGCGGTTACCGGGATCAGAGCAGTCATCCTTCCTGGTATGGTTTGAAGGCCACAACCAGGCTTTAGTCATATCCCCATCCTTGCCGCGAGGAGTACAGTCCGATTCGGCCATGGATCTCAAAGCCCTACTCTCACTGGCCACAAGCTGAAATCACCTTCTGGACACACACAAACTCATTCCATTCCAATCGCTGGAATTATCGAGCGAGCTGCCACGCTCTGTTCTCGATATTGAGATCCTAAGGCGAACTCGGCTCGCTTGCCGTGATAGAGCGGTTGTAGCGAATCACATTACCGAGCGTCACAGTATCTACCCATTTTGGTCCACGTACTGTTATGGTGCCGTCTTCGCCAGTCCTCGCGGTGATGGTCTGGGTATGCCCCCTGAAAGGAACAAACAACGAAATGAACTCGGCATCCGTTCCTTTGCGGCGCACAATTACAAAGGGTACCTTCACTGCCGGATGCGGCCCAGGGGCCACTCCCAGAAAGACTTCTGCAGGCACACCGCCTAGCACCTCAAGCGATAAGGCAGTTCCGTCGTTTTCGAAACGGGTTGTTATGTTGTCACTTGTCTCGCCGCGGCGGACCTGCTCCAGGTGCATATAACCATTTGCGCCGGAAAATCCGCTATACGGCGCCGTCTGCAACTGCATCGCCTGTTTGCCGTAGTTGTGATAGTTGAAGTCGAAGACATGAGGTTTACCATCGATAGAATGCGCACGGTCTACTTGTAGCGCATACTCGTCCGTTACCAGAATGCTTCGCGTAAGATCGGCAAACTTATAAGCCGGCCCCGCACTAGCCGTCACGGCAACATAATTGTCTTCGTCTTTCCATGCGATTAACTTACCCGTTGCCGGATCCTGCCGCAACTCATCCGCAGTTATCGTATTGTGAGCGACGGACATCTGATCCCACTCTTTATGCAATGCCATTCCGTATAACTGAGTGCCGGGATCAACAGCCTGGGTCCGGCCTTCGGCATAAACGATTTCGCCTAGCTTGTCATAGTGTCCGTGACCTCCACCGTGCGGACCGAACTTCAAGATGATGCTTAGGTCATTGTTCTTCGCGCGCAACATTGCGTAACCGGATTCAGGGAAACTGGCACTCGTAAGCGCCGAACTCTTGGTCTCTGGTAAAGCGGCAACACCGAAGAGTAGTGATTCCTTGCTGGTTCGAGGAGCATTGTCGAAAATGGCAAGTAGCATCGGATCGTGCGTGTTTTCGTAAGCCAGCTCATAGAGCGGAGCATTTGCGTACAAGCGCACTTCTTCGGAGTCATTGAAAGCTGGCAGTTCCCCGTTAGGCAGTACGATTCCAAGCGGAGAACGGAACATGCTTGCCAATGCTGACTCCTGTTTCCATAAATCCATCCCGTGGCATTTTGCCATCTCGGCAGTGTCCGTCAGCGGACGCATGGCATAGAACTGGTATCCCCAGGCACCTTCGATCCAAAATCCCTCGTGCACGTAGTTCTTCATTTGATATCGAAAGCCAAGTGGACCATCGATAGCTTCATCGATAAGCGCTTTTTCGCCCAGCTCAAACCCCACAGCCGCTTGCGCTCCATTAATCCAGCTTTGGATATTGTTCGTCGGCTCTTTGTGTCCTCGTACAACGGTTGCGGCGCTGGGAAGCAGTAAGTCTTTTTCAATATGAGCACGATCGCTTGCGCTGAGTTCACCCGATCCACGTACCAGATCGTAAGCGAACGTCATATCTATCAGCCAAATGGACTCGTTCAGCGTCTGTGAATAGACACGCGCACCCCAGGCTGATTGCTTTCCGTAGTTGTCCACGATCGAATAGTCCTTGTATTTGTCTGCATAGAGCTTCAGTATCTCTGCCGCATGGTGCGCGTATATTTCTTTCCCGGTCATGCGATACGCAATGCCCAAAATCATCGCATCATGGCTTAGCATGTCATGCATGTAGTGATAGTGCACATCACTGATCGGCCAGTCCTGATAGTCCTTTCCCGTGTCAGGGCAAATGTTATGGTTCGGGGGATGGAATTCCAAGTGGGTTCCTGTTTCGGGACAAACATACCAATGTGCCCATTGGGCGGTCTTTTCGGGCGCGGCGACCTTGGTAAGGCCAAATTTATCAAGATAATTTTGCGGATACCCATCGGCCTCTTTCAGAACAGCGGCCAACGCAGCCTTGGCCCAGGGCTCGTGCTGCACAATCACTTTGCGCGCTTCGAAGTCCTGTAGTGTCAGAAAAAGATGAGGATTGAGTGATGGGTCGGTGACGGGCATTGTTTGGGCTCCCGCGAATGGACCCAAAGACAATTCCATTAGAAATGCAATTTCAAGAATTTTGCTGATTTTCATACACTTGGAGGAAGACCACCTAAGTAATAAACGTTTAGATTGGTGGCGGCTTTTACCATTCGCGCAAGTGCAGGATTTGGAAAACGTCGCACATAGGGTGGTGCCCAGCCAATCTGGTCTCCGTTGATCGTCTTCGGCAGTTCTTGTTGGACTCCTGTCGCTTTGACGAAAGGCGTTGGATTCTGGAGACCTGCCACTGAGAAGTTGACAAGCCTATGAATCGCGCCGTTTGCATGGCCATAAAGATCAAGATGATTTGCTTCTCCAAACTCTGCAAGCAGAACGAGAGGCGCAAGTGCATAAAGATGATAGTGCAAGGCTCTGCTACCCCGGGACATCTCTAATGGGAGCGCCCCATCGGGCTGTATCTGATCCACTCCGTTGTAGTAAGTGGCCATAGCCCAATCGAAATCTTTGCGATCATTTGCTGCAACTCCAATCGCGACAAGTTCGACCCCAGCCCAGTAGAGATGATTGTTTTGACTATCGCCATGGCCTACTCTCTTGTGCGCGTCATAATAGCTAATCGTCTGTTCCCCAACGCTCTCCATCCAATTGACGATGGTTTCAGTCTGCTGTGGGGTCGCCATACCCGTCTCGCGAATCTTTAGATACGCAATTGCAATGGCTCCCACAACCCAACCCTGCACGTAATACGCTTGATTTGATGACATCTTTCCGGCCAATGAGCGTTCCTGCGCCAGTGTCAGAATCTGGGTCATCGCACATTGGGCCGCTTCATGCGATCCTGTAATGCGGTAATTATCGGCTGCCTTGACGATGGCCATTCCAACCCCTTTTACTCCGTCGCTGGATTTGCGGTAGGCCTCCTGCCGCACTGGATCAATGATGGAGTGCGTCGGATCATCCAGCCTGTAAAAGCCGTCCGTCACCAGATCGGTAGCGATGTGCGCGATGGCTGGACATATGTAGGCTGTCTCGGTTGCTCCGACATGCTTTCCATCCCACGGCGACTCTAAACGCTGCGCCGGAGCAGCGAAAAGGACAGGAACGCTTGCTGCGAAGAGAACCGATGAAACGGCACAGCGGAAAAAGCTAACCGGGTGAGAGGTATTAGCCCGCGAGCGCCAAACTAACTTATTCATTCTTCTTTCCTTTGAGGTCGATCTCTTCGCAAACAACGTGAGCGTTTGTCTCCAATTGTTTTACAAGGCCACCCTAGCGGGTGGCCTACATCGTTTGCGAGTAATAGTTAGAAGAAGAAGCGCGCAGATAGTTGCATCTGCCGATTTGGTTGCGTGCCCGTGATCTTGCCGAATCCGGACGAAGTTGCGAAAGTCGCCGCGGTTCCAACCGCAGTTACGGAAAGAGATCCGCTCGGCGTCTGGAAATTAGTATGGTTGATGACATTGAAGGCGTCGACACGGAATTGGAAGTTCAGGGTTTCCCATATCTTGAAGTCCTTCGAGACCGAGGCATCGAAGTCCACTTCGCCGGGTGCGCGAATTGAGTCGCGCGAAACGTTACCGAAACCTGTAGCAACAATTTGTGTTCGCACGCCGTTGATAGTATTGTAGACCGGCCCGGATGCCGTTAGCGGGAAGTTCGGATCGGAGGCGGAAACATAGTATTGCAGCGCTGGCCCATTCAGAGTTGGTTTCGCCAGCTTCAGAAGCCGGGAGTCTCCGTTCGGACGCTGCGACGAGCCCGGGATCTCGTTGGTCTGCGTGATATTTACGGGCAGTCCGGTATGACCGACGAAGACTGGCGAGATATGCCAGTTACGCAACCACCAGGGACCTGGGGTCGTATAGACCAAAGCGATGTTCAGCACGTGCTGGGAGTCGATGTTACTGACGGCAACATCCTTGATACGGTTTGGACCATCGACAGGATATTGTGAATTTGCTGTTCCATTCGGAGCAGAGAAGTTATAGATTGTGCTGCCATCATCCATGCTCTTGGAATAGGTGTAGTTGGAAAGTACGGCAACACGCGTATTGAATTGGCGGCGAACCGATACCTGCAATCCATTGTAGTTAGAAGATCCAATGTTGCTGTTCACGGTAAACGATTTGAGATTCGGAAATTGCAATGCATTTTGGGTAGCAATGCTAGAGTTGGCGAGTGTAACCGCATCCACCGACGCAAGGGGAACTTGATTCTCACCCGCGTTATAGGAGAGATGGAGCGCATGATTCCCGATGTAATTGACCTCTAGCGTAAGCAAGAGAGGCAACTGACGCTGGAAGCCAATATTCCACTGCTGCACCAGCGGCATGCGGCTTTGGTCGTTGAATGAGATGCCAACGGTGTACGGGTTACTTGCTGAGGAATTCGCTAAAGCGGCGAAAGGATTTTTTAGATTCGGAGGAGGTGCCAGCGGGAATCCCTGTGAAAGAGAGAATGGCTGAGCGACTCCCGTTCCCAGGTTATTTGTGGTGATGTTATTGTCAAATCCCGGATAGGCCAGTTGACCGCCGAGGTTCTGGAATATGGTCCCGTAGAAGGTTCCAAATGCCGCACGGACAACGGTCTTATCGTCGATGGCATAAGCCAGCCCGATACGTGGAGAAACGTTGGCCTTTGGCGTGGTGATGTTGAGCGAACGGGAGACTCCATTAAGGCCAGCCGCCCACAACGTCCCGGTGGCAGGGTCGATACGACTGTAGATATCGGTGGCAACCGTCAGCGGAGACTCGTACTCGTAGCGAATTCCCAGGTTGAGGGTCAGCTTAGGTGTAGCTCTCCAGTCATCTTGGGCGAAAATGCCCAAGTTGTAGTTACGCCTGCCGGTCGGTGGCTGGGCCTGCTCATAACTCGTAGTTTTGATCTTACCGAGAAGTAAATCAGCAATTTGTGTGTTTGGATTTCCGGCAGCTCCATGATTCGTGATGGAGCCGTCGAACACAAATAGACCTTCGGGGCTCGTGGCTGGGTTGTACGAGTTGAACTGGTTTTTGCGAAGTGATGCGCCCGCTTTAAAAGTGTGGGGGCCGTAGGTCTTCGTAACGGTACCGAAGGGAGTGTAGGTGTTGGTGATATTGACCTGATTTGTGTTGGTATCGGCGCCCATGTTGCTAAAGCCAAAATTATTGCTAGCGTTATTTAGACTTTGAGTGTTAGCACCGGCGGAGATTTGAGGTGTCTGGTCCAAGGGCAGAGACGCAATTCCGAGCGCACTTGCCGCATTCTGACCGACTCCCGGGGGATTGCGAAGCACGACGTTGCGGAAGAAACCCATGTTCAAATCCGTAACCAGAGTGGAAGTCCACACGCGCGTGTAATCGATGGAAGGCAGCCATGCGTTCGTGCAACTGCAATCCCAATTTGTATTGAGCAATGGACTGTTATAGCTGACATATTGTGGCGAAGTGCTGGTGTAACGGTAGACGTTGAAGCTGAGCCGGTCTTTGGGGGTGACGACCTCGTCGACGCGCACTGCTATCTTTTGAACGTGCGATGTCAAGTTCTGCAGCGAGGTCCAGTTGCCTGTGTAGCGGTTGTTCGCCGCATCATAGGTGCCGACCGTGTTCGGAAGAGGCAGCAGGGCCAGGATCTTTGCGGCCGCGGGATCGATCCCCGCGACCTGGTTGTTAGTAAACTGCGGCGTGCTCGTGCCACCAGGTTGGAAGATTGTCTGTGGCGTCCGTTTATGACCGTTAACGTCTACAGTGGCTAAGGCATTCGAGAGGTCTCCCGAGCGCTGCGCGGCGGTGGGGACCGTAGCTGTTACAAGCGTCGAGCTAGGCACCGCCGTGCGGTCGTAGTTGACGAAGAAGAAGGTCCTGTCGTGTCCGTTGTAAATATGAGGAATCCAGACCGGCCCACCAAAGGAGCCGCCTTCCTGGAAGAAGCGATCGCGGTTGCGCGGCGTCACGGCCCCGGTCGTCGGGTTGATGGTGTCCTTGTGGAAGTACTGGTTGGCGTCGAGCGCCTCATTCCGTAGCAGGAAGTAGAGATTGCCGTGATAGCTGTTTGTGCCTGAGATAGTGTTCACGGAGATCACGGCGCCTGAGGTGCGGCCATACTCACTCGGCGCGTTGGTGGTGAGTACGCGGAACTGGTCGACACCATCCGGCGAAGGCAGTGTCGCCGGTGTTCCAGTCGAGGCTACGATTGTCGAAACGCCGTTGAGCAGCACTTCCGTGTTCAGGGTGCGGCTGCCATTGATCGAGAGTTGCGAGGTCGATGGCTGATTGCCCGCCCCGCCATGCACTACACCTGGGATGAACGCCAACAGGTTTTCCGTAGCGCGTTGCTGCAATGGAAGATTTTGGACTTCCTGCGGCGAAATAAGCGTCGAGACATCTGACGTGCTGCGATCCAGTTGTTCGCCTTTAGCTTCAACTGTTACTACCTCGGTCGTACCGCCCAATTGCATTGAGACGTTCACCGATGCAACCTGTGCCACCGTCGCAACGAGGCCATTGATCACTGCTTGCTTCAGACCGTTCGCTGTAACGGTAATCCGATAAGTCCCGGGAATCACTTGCGGCGCAACGAAAGCGCCGGCAGAGTCCGTCACGCCATTGAACACAGTGACATTGGTCTGCTCGTTGACAACGACTACCTTAGCCTCAGGCACGAGAGCGCCAGTAGGATCCAGAACCTGACCACGGATAGTCGCATTTGTATTTTGGGCGTACGCCACACCAGCACCGGAGGAAACACTCGGCACTCCATACCATCCGACAAGGCCCAATATCACTATCATGGTCGGGTTCAATAAGGTGTCTCCGACTCGATGTAGAACTTTGCGAATTGTCCTCGTGAAACTCATTAGAAACCTCCCCAAAAGTACTGATTTCTTGCACATATCAAGGTTGTCGTCATACCGTCTTTAGCTGGGATAGGCCACTCATTATCCTTACGGCAAACGTTTCTCTTGATAAGTTTGTAGATGAAACAATTGCGGCACAATAAGAAAGCATAAGGGGAAGCATTGTCAACCCCCCTTTTCGAGGGCCATCTTGGACGGTTAAGAAATACTCATTGTTTGAAAACATCAGGGGAGTGATCTAGCCGATGTTGACATATTTGCTTCTATTTTAAGCAAATATCTACGGGAATCCACTGCCCGTCTTATAGCAATTTAGACAAACGTATGCGAGATTTCTGGCAATACAGAGCGGACCACCAAATTGAAAACCTGATAAAGCGCTAGTTTCTTTTGGCTATAAAAGATCTACTTCCTAATTGGAAATTGTTTCTGGTTAATACAAAACTGCTGAAGAACAACACCAACTGTCCAAATCGAATGAGGGTTCTCAGCAGAATAAAAGATGGAGCTCCCTTGTCTGTACGGAAACCCACGGCAACGCAAAACATCATCACAATCAAGCTGCGTGGTCTGATATACATAGTTCGTTTGGTTTCAGTGTCGATTCAAACTCTGCGCGTAATCTCTCTCCACGCGTATCTGTCCTAGAAGGTCATGCGCCTGCGAAGATTTCGGATCAGCCTTGACTGCGGCTTCTGCCTCTTTTTCTGCTTCGGGAAACCGATGCAGCTGCAGAAGGACCACTGAATAGGCAGCATGAGCATTCGCGTCCGTGGGGTCCAGCTGAATGGCCTTCTGCAGATGGAAGGCTGCCTGCTTCCAATCACCTTTCCAAGCCAATAGGCGGCCGAGGTTAGCCCTCGTCTCGGCGTCGTATGGATTGGTAACCAACGCCGCACGAAAAGCTATTTCTGCACTCTGCTGGTCTCCGATGTACGCTAAATCGATCCCTAGATTATTTTGTGCGTCAGCGAAATCTGGCTTGAGTTGAAGTGCTTTTTTGAGATGTTCTATCGCTTCTTTCCGCTTCCCTGCTCTCGATTCGATCAATGCCTGCTCATACCATAGAAGCGGGTTGTCTGGTTCATATTCAATGGCTTTTTGCAGAACGGCCAACGCCTGATCTCCCTGTCCGGCGCTCCCGAGGGCCGTCGCAAGTCGCCTTTGAGCACGGGAGGAGCGTTGATCGAATAGCAGCGCCTGTCGATAGACATCTATCGCGCCTGAAAGGTTGCCGGCATGTCGCATCGCATCACCAAGTTCGATAAAAAAATTGGGCTGATTGGGATGCTGTGTGCGGATAACCTCTTCCAAATGAGGAATACCTGTCTCCAGATTAGACTTATCAATTACCTGGGCAAGCGCGTCATAGAGATCATCCTTTGAGTGGGGATTTTCATGATCCAGAAGGTAGCGCTTCACCTCACCGCGATACGCGTTCGCGGCAATCTCAGGAACCTCCTGCCGTTCTGCCAGCAAATCTTGAAAAGGTGGCTGACGTCGCTGGATTAGATGATCCGTCATAATCGCTTGTATTACGTCCTCTGTACGACGCTTTGGCATATGGCATGAGACGCAGTCATTCGAAGCAGGGTGCTTGTGAAGTGCAATCTGTGCAGGAAGATTCGCAGCATGGCACTTCATGCAGATGGGCGTATAGTACGAGGCCGCTTCAGGACCTTTGTGAAGATCATGCGGATTGTGGCATGTTTCACATGTCAGCGCGCCTTCGCTTTTCAGATAGCATTGCGACTGTCTCAACCGGTACGGTGCATTCACAATCTCGAAGTTATCGATGCTTCCTTTCTCAGGGTCGCGGCTGAAATAAGAATTAAAACTGGCAAGTGACTGATTCGCGGCGTATCCGAAAGGCGTCTGATTATAGTGCCGAATGCGGTCCGGTAAAGAGTGACTGGTGGTTTCGAGATGGCATTGTTCGCAGACCTCCATCTTGCGTTCATTGCTCAGGCGTGCTGGATTGAGGATCAACGCACGAACCTGTGAAACAGACATTCCAGTGGACTGTGCCGCTTTAACGTGTGCCGCTCCCGGACCGTGACAACGTTGGCAGTCGATACCTTCCGGCAGCGGATCGTTATAGACGGGGTTCGCTGAAAGATCGCGATGTTCAGTTACAGGAATCTCCGGATATGCGTTATGGCAAAACATGCACTCGTACGCAATTGGCCGGCGCGTCATAGGGTGTGGATTGTCATACCCTGGATTCATTCCCCAGTGACCACCCAATTCCGCATACCAGGCCATTGGAAGTTCGATCAGTGTGCCGTTCTCTTCTCTGTGCAAGTACGTGCGCACGTGATTTCCAGAACCCATGATGTAGTCAATCTGTAGCTCCTCGACGTTATCTGGCTTCCCATCGAATCCCTGCTGCCACCGGCGTTGGAAGTACTTGCCCCCATGTTCCGTCATGCTGTAGTACGTACCGGACACTGTATGGAAAAACTGGCGATCCTTAACAGAAACCTCGACAGTATCCTTCGCTTGTGGCTTATAGAAAGCGCGCGCCATGCCAGTTGTTGCATAGCCTGTCGCTTCGACAGTGTGGCATTGGGCGCAGCTTTTCGGATCCGCATACGCCTGCACTACAGAAATTTGATTTAGTTTCTTCCTGTTCGATAGATGCAGGAAAAGACCCGAGGCAGCTGTGGTAACCAGCAGAAAAATCGTAATTATCGAACGTCTCTTCATTCGTGGGCTTTTTGAAGCGATGTAATCGAAACTGATACTAACGAAAACCATCCGCTGCGTCACGCCAATGAGATTGAGAACGGTTATGGCAAATCACAGCCTGCATCGCCTTTTCCTTAACCAGGGGTTAACTTGATGGGCTTGCCATCGACTCCTCGAATATTATTGTCGCCCTCGGTCTATAACTCCAAGATCGTTGTGACGTCCGCAATGTGGGCCACAAGTTGGGTTTGGAGAGGTAGTAATGTATCGGGCATGGGAATTCCTACGGCGTAGGTCAAAAGAATCGCCTTCACTGCACTCTGCTCCGCAGCAGTGCTTCCTCTGCTTTTCTACGGTCGTCGATGTCGTCTACGCTTCCATACCAGCGAATGATTTTTCCGGAATGATCGCGTCGAGCAGCTCCTCTGGAACGTACCCATCGCCATCCACCGCTCTGGCTCTGGATGCGACATTCGATATCGATCGGATCGACTCTTCATCGACGCTTCGATACCGTCCTCAACACAATGCCGGTCTTCCGGATGGACCGCCTTCAGGAAGCCGCGTCCTCGTGACATTTGAACGCTCATTCCGGTCCAAAAGCCATCCCTGTCCTAGGTCGCAACCAAGCCGCATCAGCATCTCTGCCTATGATCTCCATGACGAGGCGATCAAGTGGAAAGTTGAATGCTTCGGCAACGCCCAAAATCTGTTTTGGAAGACTTAAATCACGTAGCTGCAATGGGGAGATGTTCGCCGCGAACGTGAGAGTATCCAGTTTCGGGAAGTGTGTGGATGGCAAAATAACACCGATTATTGGCGACAACCCCAGCTAAGATCGGTCATGGCCGTTCATTTCCTCTGGGACGAGGAACCGGTAAATAGATTGTTCACTATAATGAGAGTTCCGATGCGCCGCCTTGCCAGTATCGTTTCTATTCTTCTATTACTTACCGCATCCGCGCCTGTTCTGGCGTGCGTGACGGGGGTGGCGATGAGCCAGGAAGAAAGTGCCTGCTGCCGCTCTATGCACGGGCAATGCGGAGAGATGAGCAGGATGGGCTGCTGCCGGACTGAAGTTCGGACAGATGACACACCGCAGCTTACGACAACATCTCCCGCAGTTTCTGTTCATTGGGTTTGCGTGGCACATCTGTCACCGCTTTTCTCCCCTGTTCACTTAGTAGTGTCCGCTGTCTTGCTTATGCCTGACGAGCATTCCCCGCCCGGTCTTATTACAGCGAAGACAACCGTCCTTAGAATCTGATCTGCTCCTCGAGCCAATGACCTGCACAATGATTCGTGTGCCTGCGTCTCATCTGGTTTGATCGAAGGAGCATCCATGAAATCACTATTGGTTCTGGCCTGTGCTATCGCACTGACAGGCACAGCATTTGCCGCTGACCACGGCCCTGTCTTCAGCTATGCAACCCCAGTAAATTCGGAGCGCGAGTTCAGCTTCGACTCAGGCATCTTTGGCCGAAGCGGTACCCGAGGAACGCAGTTCTCTACGGGCTCCGGGTTCGGCTATGGCATCACTCCTCACTTCACTGTCAACACCCTCCTGCCGGCAACGTTCGGCAGCGGCAATTTGCCGGAAAGCAGAATCGTGCCTGGAAACGAATGGTCTGTCGGAGCATCATGGCGATTCCAACACTCGGTCACGAGCGTGGGAAAGCGGATTGAATCGACTGCCTCGCTCGGTCTGGTCGTTCCAGGACCTCAGCAGGATTCAGGGGTACTCGGCAGCCTGCACCGAGCTCCGGGCATTGCTGGCAGCCTCGTGACTGGCCTGGCCTCTCGCAGCCAGTACGTCTGGGTTGGAGGCGGCTACACGCGCTTTGCCGAAGCATCGCACGACAGGCGACCAGACACACTCTCCTGGAGCGCGGTCTATGGCTATCGTCCATCCAATCTTCGCCGTGGGTACGACAAGTGGGATTATCGCGGCTTTGCCGAACTCACAGGAGAGCACACAGGTGCGGTTCGTTCGAGCGGCCTCATCCTTCCCGATAGTAGCTCCACAACTGTCTGGCTAGGTCCGTCTGTGCTGGCGATCTATAAGAACATCGCTATCGAAGGCGGAGTTCAAGGGCCTCTCTTCCGCGACGTATCCGAATCGGTGTACGGACGCGAACGTATCCGCTTCGCAATCAATCTCAGCTATCTCAAATACTCCTCACACACCAGCTCCCACTGAAAGGACTGACCATGAAAACGACCTTCGCTTTAGGCTTTCTCCTCTTCACTTCCCTCGCCGCTCATGCCGAATACGAGCAGGTCAATCTAACCGTCTTCGGAATGGACTGCGCTCCATGCGCCCATGCCATCCACGTTTCAATGAAAGGGATCCAAGGCGTAAACACCGTAGATGTCGACCTTAATACCGGCCTCGTCGCCATCAAGCTAATGCCCGGCAATAGTGCGGCCATGCATCAGTTCAATGAAGCTGTCGAAAAGAACGGCTTTACGCACAAAGACGCAACCATAGTAGTGCGGGGACAATTATCAGGATCGGCGCAAGCCCCGTTCCTTGAAGTCAGCGGTACAAAAGATCGGTATGCGTTGACGCCTCTGGCATCCGGAACGGACCTCTCTGGCCTACTAGGAAAGACAGTACTGATTGATGGTGTCCTTCCGCAGTCTGGAAAAGGGAAGGTTTCAGATACGCTCCGCTATAAGTCCGTGACGGAGGCTAAATGACAAGGATCGCCAACTCACAGGCCCCAATGCAACGTGCGAGACGGACCGCACTGCTCAACTACTTCTCCCTCTTTGGTTCGTTCAGTACACTTATCTGCTGTGCGCTGCCTTCGGTGTTAGTCCTCTTAGGCATGGGAACCACGGTAGCCTCACTGCTATCGGCAGCTCCGTGGTTGGTCAATCTTTCGAGACATAAAATCTGGACGTTTAGTATCGCGGCAGCATTAATTTCGATGAGCTTTGTGATGACCTACCTGATCGCCCCTCGGCTCAGGCAGGGGGAAACATGCGATGCGGACGACCCCGCCACCTGTGACGAGGTAAGCAAGATCAGCCGGATCATACTGTGGGGATCAGCCGCCATCTGGACGTGCGGGTTCTTCGTGGCCTACTTATTAGGGCCCATTCTTGAACGAATTGACAGATAGCATCGGTTTTTGGTGCCCGGAGGGGGACTTGAACCCCCACGACCGGTTAGGGTCTGCGGATTTTAAGTCCGCTGTGTCTGCCGATTTCACCATCCGGGCACTAAAAATCACCCACCCATGTCCATCCTAACTCATACTCAAGACGCACGATGAAATCGATCTGGCAATCCAAGGAACCTTCTACATCCTTCTTGCGTACATAGTGACGATTGGTCATCTTTTCAACGAGACTGCAGTCACATCACCGCCGATTATGCCCATACGCGAGATCCTCAAGCAAACGCTATCAGCACTCTGGGAGACCAAGCTCCGCAGCTTCCTCACCATGTTTGGTATCGTCTGGGGCATCACCTCGGTCATTCTTCTCGTCGGCCTTGGCATCGGTTTTAACATCGATCAGAAAGAGCACCTCAAGACCATCGGCACCGACATCGCCATCATCTTCGGCGGCAAAACCGGCGCGCAGGCCGGAGGGTACGCCGCCGGCCGTGACATCCGCCTCACCATCGGCGACGCCATCGCCATCCAGCAGCAGGCCTCTCTCGTCAAAACCGTCAGCCCAGAACTACGGCGCAGCGTCTCCGAGGTAAGCCAGTGGAACGCCGCCAGCCGTCCCGTTCGTGGCGTCTGGCCCGAATATCAGCGCTTCCGTTCTCTCACCGTCGAGCAAGGCCGCCTCATGTCCGAGCAGGACGAAGCCAACGGCGAGCGCGTCATCCTCCTCGGCGCTGAAGCCAACCGCCAACTCTTCCCTGGCAAGCCCGTCATCGGCGAGCCCCTCATGGTCAACGGCTACCGCTACACCGTCATCGGTGTCCTCGCCAAAAAGAAGCAAAACGGAAGCTACGGCAGCGGCCCCGACAACACCCAGCTCTTCACCACGTACTCCGCCATGGCGCGCGACTTCCCTCCCCCTGAGCAACCCGGCGTCGTCCGCGGCTACGTCAATAACATCGTCGTCGAACCCGTCTCACCCAACCTCCACGAAAAAGCTCTCGACCAGGTCAAGCGCATCATCGCCGAACGCCATCACTACAGCGCCGACGACAAGGAAGCCCTCTGGATCTGGGACACCCTCGAAGGCTCTAAATTTACCGAGCGCATCTTCGGCGTCATGACCTTCTTCTTCGGCGCTGTAGCTCTGCTAACACTCGCACTCGGAGGCATCGGCGTCATGAACATCATGCTCGTCGCCGTCACCGAACGCACCCGCGAGATCGGAGTCCGCAAAGCTCTCGGCGCAACTGCCGTAGACATCCGGCGCCAGTTCCTCGTCGAGTCCGCCATCATTACCATCGTCAGCGGAATCGGCGGTCTCGTCCTCGGAGTCGGCCTCTGCCTTCTCCTTCGCCTCGTCCCATTGCCCGACTTTGTTCCTCACCCGGTCATCTCACCCGTAGCCATCATCGCCTCGCTCGCGACCCTTACCGCCATCACGCTCTTCGCCGGCACCTATCCAGCCCTGCGCGCCGCCAACCTCAGCCCGATGGAATGCCTGAGGACCGAATAGCCATGAACCTCCTCGAAATCGTTCGCCAAAGCATCGATTCCCTGCTCCGCAACCGCCTCCGCTCCGGTCTCACCATGCTTGGCATTATCTGGGGACTCGTCACCGTAGTCCTCCTCCTCAGCTACGGACGCAGTCTCGGCAAAGAAGTCCTCAATGGCTTCCTCGGCCTCGGCAACAATGTCATCATGATGTGGGGCGGCCAGACCAGCATGCAGGCGGGCGGCGAGCGTTCCGGCAAAAAAATCAAATTCCTCGACGGCGACACCGAAGCCGTCCGCGACGCCGTCCCCTTCCTCACCGCCGTCAGCTCCGAAAGCGACGATGGTTTCAGCTTCAAGTACGGCTCCAAAGTCGTCAACATCTCCAGTAAGGCCATCGAGCTGCCCTACGGCGGCATGCGCAAACTCAACGTCGCCGAAGGCCGCTACTTCGAGCCCGCCGACTTCACCGAGCATCGTCAAGTCGTCATCTTCGGCCCCCACGCCGCACAAAAGCTTTTCAACGGCTACCCACCCGTCGGCGAATCGGTCCAGATCGAAGGCCATGCCTTCCAGGTCATCGGCGTCCTCGCAACCAAAATTCAGGACTCCTCCAACAACGGCCCTGACAATGAAAACGCCTTCGTCCCCTTCGACACCATGCGCATTCTCCGTGACGAGCGCGACCCCGGCAGCATTGTCTTCCAGCCCAGTTCCCCCGACCTCCACATCAAAGCACTTCAAGCCGTCCGCACCGTCCTCGCCGGCCGCCACCACTTCGACCCCAAAGACGACAAAGCCGTCCCCACCTGGGACACCGTCGAAGACTCGCAGGAGATCATGCAGTTCAGCGCCGCGCTTCAGCTCATTCTCGGCATCATCGGAGCCATGACCCTCGGCGTCGGCGGCGTAGGCGTCATGAACATCATGCTCGTCTCCGTCACCGAGCGCACCCGCGAGATCGGCCTACTCAAAGCTTTGGGCGCACGCCGCCGCGACATCCTCACTCAATTTTTATTGGAAAGCCTCACTCTGACATTCATCGCGGGAATCATTGGTATGATCGTCGCCGTCGGCGTCTCTTATCTCATACCACCCATGCCGCTGTACTCGGACATTTATAAAACGGCCAACCACGAAGGCGACATCATCCTTCGCGCCTCCCCCACCATCATGTTGATCTCGTTTGCCATCCTCGCAGTAGTCGGCGTGGTCTCAGGCCTGCTGCCCGCTATGCGAGCCTCCCGCATGGATCCCGTCGTCGCGTTACGCCATGAGTAATCCTACGCGTCAGCCTTCAGTTAGTCTGCCGGTAACGGATCTGTCCATCTTCCACGAAGTACTCCGCAGAGCACTTATCCGAACCGCAGATCATCGCCTCCAGCCCTGCGCACTGTTGCCGCGTAATCAATCCCAATGAGCCGCAGCTGGGACACGCCAGGACAGCCCAGTAAGGATTCTCCGCCTTCCCCAGCTCTCCAGCTTGCTCCAGCATAAACAATGTACCCGGCTCCATCTGCTCCGGGATCCACACTTCCAGATAATTTAATTCCGCTATCATGCGTTCCTCTTCTCCCAACGGTTGTCTTTCGTTCGCGACCCACGTTCGTTGCCTATCCCGGCTGTGAAGAGTTCTCGGGTCCCATAAGTGAAGTTGCACTACTTATGGTGCAAAGCATATCGGATTTTCCGCGTCTGTCAATCCAACATTTTCAACAAGTCGCCGCGCTGATTCCTACCGTGAACTTTCCCTCCTGCACCACAATGCCGCTAAACGCATGTCATTCTGAGCGAAGCGAAGAACCCCCGCCTTTGCCTTTGCATTTGTTTGTCTTCTTTTACCGCGCAGGATACAAAGCCTTATACATCTGCCGATTCCTCAAGATCGCCTGCACATACTCCCGAGTCTCGGTATAAGGAATCGACTCCACATACTCGGCGATGTCCTTGTAATCCCCACTCGACATCCACTGCCTCACCGGAGTATCGCCAGCGTTATACGCAGCCAGCGCATACTCCTGCTGCCCGCCGAATCGATCCAGCACCTGCCGCAAATTGATCGTACCCAGTCTCAGGTTCACCGACGGATTCAGCAACTGCGCTGTCGTAAAGCCCTTCATCTTCTGTTTCTTCGCCACCGACTTCCCCACCGAAGGCAGCAACTGCATCAACCCATAAGCATTCGCCCGGCTCACTGCCCCAGCATTGAACTCCGACTCCTGCCGAATCAGCGATGCAACCAGATAAGGATCAAGCCCATTCTCTCCCGAGTTCGCCACCAGCTCCGACCAATACGGCTGCGGAAACAGCAACCGCCAATAAACATCCGGCACCTGATCCATCGGCAGCGCGAAGAATGAAATCCCACTCCGCTTCATCGATTGCAACGCTCTCGTATATTCCCCATACGACGCATAGATCTCGGCCTGCCCCAGAGCTCCCCACTCCGCCGACGTTGGACTCGCCTGTATCTCCGGACCGATGTACTCGTTCAATGCGGCATTAGCCAGCAGCCTCGCCTTAATCAGGTGAGGATCGTTCTCCGGCAGCTCTCCCGTAAGCTCCGGAACCACAGGTGCTCGCACCGAGCTCAACGCCGCCGCCGGCACCACTGGCGCTGCAACCTGCGCGTTCAACACGCTAAGCCGCTTCCGCGCCAGCTCCCCGTAGTAGTAATTGACATAAGAAGCCGACAGCGCGCGATAGTAGTTCACTGCCTGCGCAAAGTTATGCTCCTCATCTTCGTAGATCCTGCCACGCCAGTACAAAGCGCTCGGCACCTCAATACCCGTCGGATACCCTTTGATCTGCTCATCCATCAGTCGAGCAGCCTCGGTGTAGTTCCGTATCCTGTAGTTCATCCACGCCGCACGCCAGTGCGCCGAAGCCGCATACGTACTCGCTGGAAACATCTGCACCAGCAGTGAGTAGTGATATGTAGCCTGCTGCGCATCATGCTTCAGCAGATACATATTGCCGCCCGAGTACAGCGCCTCTTCCAGCCATCGACTCTTCGGAAACCGCTTCACCATCTGATCGATCAAAGCATCATGCCCAGCCTGATCGTTCTCATTGCGTGAAATCTCAGCCAGCATATACAGCTTCAGCGCCGCGCTATCATCGGATGTATCCGGCAGCTTCTCCACATCCTTGCGGCTGATCCGCTTCATCTTCATATCGCATACCGCCGCATAGATCAGCAGCGCGTCATGATCCGCCGCGCTCAGCCCCAAGCCATCACGTTCAATCGCGTGATACTCCTCACCGGCCTCCGCATAACGCTTCGCGTTGAAGAGCTGATCCGCATGAGACTTCCTCTCCTCAGCCGTCAACGGCACACCCATAGCCTGCAACTGCCCCCGCGCCTGCCCAGCCTCAAAGCTTAGCGGCAAATCTGCATACAATTTGCGAAAGACAGGGGCCGCATGACCGACATCTCCAGCCATCTGGTAAGCCCGTCCCAGCGCATAACGAAAATCCCCATGCGAAGCCTGCGCCGTGTCCGCCAGCGGTTGAAGCACCTTCAGCGCTCCCTGCGGATTATTCTGTTGAATATAAGCATTGGCCAGCAGAATCGGCGCATTCGCAACGAAGATACTGTCTGGATGCCGCTCCGCAAAGCGATCCAGCAGCGCATAAGCATCCGTACCGCGCCCAGCCTGTAAAGCTGCCTGCGCACCAAGGTAGTCGGCGTAGTCATCCAGCGCCGCCCCGCTCGCAGCCGCCTGCCGATACATATTCGTCGCATCCGAGTACCGCCGGTCGAGCATATACGCATGTCCCAGCGCGAGATAGGCCGTAGCCGCCCCTTCACCCGGATGCTGCCGCGCATAGCTCTCGACTCCGCTATAGGCAGCCGCCGACCGCGTCGTCGCCAGCTGCTGCGCCATGGGCCGCAACTGCTCCGACGCACGAAACGCGCTCGTCAATTTAATGCTTCGTGCAGTTGGCTTCGAAACAACACCATGTCGCTTGCCAACCGTCTTCTTTGTCCCCTTGCTTGTAGCAGCAGTCTTGCTCTTGCTCGACGTGCTCTTCCCCGTACTTTTTGTCGCAGAAGTTGCCTTACCCTTAGCTGGGTGTTTCTTCGCAGCCGCAGACGAGCTCGCCTTCTCGGTCTGTCCTGTTACATCTGCCGTTCCGCCCAAAGCAAGCACCGCACCAACCGCAATTGCCACCTGAAACCTGGTCCATCCCTTCAACATCGCCTCACTCTGCAGAAAACCCATACTTCCACTCTAAGCTGGCTTTCTGCATACCGTACCGCCGTAGCTCAAGTGGAATCAGCACAGGTACGCTTGCAGTTAGACTCCCTCCCGCACCATCTCGTAAGGGACGTGGCTTCATCCTTTGCTCTCTACCCCCGCGGCATTTACTATGGAAGAAGTGCTGAACTTTTCCTTCATTGGACCGAAAGCTATTCGGCGCTTGTTTTAGCACCTTTTTGATCATGCCTGCCATCCAATCTCCAGGAACGGAAGAGATCCACCCCGACGTTGCGCTCGTAGCGCGCGCAAAAGAAGGGGATACGGCTGCTTTCGAGCAGCTCGTCCGGCAGTACGAACGCCAGATCTTCCGTGTAGCGCAGCATATTACTCAAAACCGTGAAGACGCCGAAGACATCACGCAGGACGCTTTTCTCAAGGCTTACGAGAAGCTTGATCAGTTCCAGGGAAACTCCAAGTTCTCTACCTGGCTGGTCCGCATCGCGGTCAATGAGAGCCTCATGCGCCTGCGCAAGCGCAAAACCAGCAAGACCGTCTCCATGGACGAGGACGTCCAGACTGAAGAAGGCGCCATCCCTCGTGACTTTGCCGAGTGGCGGCCCAACCCCGAACAGCTCTACAACCAGGCAGAGCTCGGAGACATCCTTCGCAAGACCATTCAGGGTCTTCCCCCAGGTTTCCGCACAGTCTTCACACTGCGCGATATTGAAAATCTCTCCACGGAAGAGACTGCGGAGGCACTCGGCTTGAGCGTCCCTGCAGTGAAATCCCGATTGTTGCGCGCCCGACTTCAGTTGCGCGAGCGACTCAGCAGATACTTCCGGCAGCAAAAGGAGGGTCAGCCCGCATGACCTGCACCGATTTCCTCTCTCAGCTTACCGACTACTTCGACGGCCACATCAGCCCCGAGCTCCTCGAAGAGGTTCGCGCCCACACTGCCTCCTGCAGCCACTGCGAGGTCGTCCTCGACACCACCCGCAAGACCATCTCGGTCTACAAAGACCACGAGGTCTACGAGATCTCCACCGAGTTCCGCGAGCGCCTGCACGCCGCCATCATGACCAAGTGCGCCCAGAAATCTAAATCCGGCTGTAACTAAATCCCTCCTGTTTTCTTCCCAACACAAAAATCGCTGATCGGCGTAACATCTTTGCGTAGCACCAAGGAGGCAAAGATGCCGAACCGAGCATCTGTCCTAGTCGCAATGACCCTGCTCATGTCACCCTTAGGATTCGCGAAAGATAAAAAACCACCTCTGCCTTTCACTGTCTTACAGGCTCGGACCGTATCCGTTCTGATAGATCCCGACGCAGGAATATCGGTGGAGGACCCACAAGCGAATCAGATCGCGCGAAGGGATGTCGAAACAGCGCTCTTGAACTGGGGCAGATATTCACCCACTCTAAGCGGCCAACCCGCAGATCTGATCATTGTCGTGCGCAGAGGACATAGCCGGCTGGTGGACGACACCATCACAGATCCCCGCCAGAATGACCGGCCTGCAGTCATCAACCCCACGGACAACGGTATCGCCATTGGCGGACAGCGCGGCCCCCAGGGCAATAATATGCCGAACACGCCTGCATCTGTCCCCCTAACCCCGGCCCCCGGTTCTCAGATCGAGATGGGCGCTCACGACGATTCATTCGCGGTGTACCAGGGCGGCGTCTCGAATCCCCTCGACAGCCCTCCCATATGGAGATATGTCACAAAAGATGGCCTCCGCTCCCACGACGTACCGGCAGTAGCAGCCTTTAAAAAGGCCATCGCTGAAACCGAAAAAGCCGCAGCAGCCAAAAAACCCTAGCCGCTAAATCCGTCCCGCCGACCGAAGCGCCGCAATCTCCTCATCCGTAAATACCCGCGACCGGATCAAAAAACGCACCCCCTCTGGCCCCTCCAGCGAGAACATCCCTCCGCGCCCGGGCACTACATCCAGAATCAGTTGCGTATGTTTCCAATATTCAAACTGACTTCTGCTCATATAGAACGGAGTGTCCCCCAGCGTAGCCAGCAAAACATCCGAGTCCCCCACCATGAACTCCCCACGCGGATAACACATGGGAGAGCTGCCGTCGCAGCATCCACCCGACTGATGAAACATCAGCTTCCCATGTTTAGCCTCTAGCGAAGCCATCAACTCAACCGCCGCAGGCGTCCGCATCACCTGCTCTGGAACATCCGCCATCAAATCCCTCTCTGCCGCAGTTCATTTACGTCATCATCCTGAACGTGTTTTACGTAATACTGGATCCTTCGAGTCGTCATCCTGAACGCAGTGAAGGATCCCTGTATTTGCCGTTGCCTGTTCTTAAATCAGTGAAAATCCGCGGTCGACTCGGTCCTAAAAGAAACCCATAGCATTCGGGCTATAGCTCACCAGTTGATTCTTCGTCTGCTGATAGTGGTCGAGAATCATCTTGTGATTCTCTCGCCCAATCCCCGACTGTTTATACCCTCCAAACGCCGCATGCGCCGGATACAGGTGATAGCAGTTCGTCCAAACCCTGCCCGCCTGAATCTCGCGCCCAAAGTGATACGCCCGATTCATATCCCGCGTCCACACTCCAGCGCCAAGCCCATACAGAGTGTCATTAGCCAGCGCAAGAGCCTCGTCTTCATCATGAAAAGTCGTAACCGAAACCACCGGCCCGAAGATCTCCTCCTGAAAGATCCGCATCTTGTTATGTCCCTTGAACACAGTCGGCTCAATATAGAAGCCCTCAGCCAGATCGCCATCCTGCACAGCGCGTTTCCCTCCAGCCAAAGTCTCCGCGCCCTCCTGCTTGCCGATGTCGAAGTACGAAAGAATCTTCTCCATCTGCTCACTTGAAGCCTGTGCCCCAATCATCGTCGTCTTATCCAGCGGATTCCCCTGCTTGATTGCCTTCACGCGCTTCAGGGCACGCTCCATGAACTGGTCGTAGAGCGTGTCCTGAATCAGTGCGCGTGAAGGGCAAGTACAAACCTCGCCCTGATTCAGCGCAAACATAGTGAACCCTTCCAATGCCTTATCGAAGAACGCATCATCCGCGCTCGCCACATCCTTGAAGAAAATATTCGGCGACTTCCCTCCCAGCTCCAGCGTCACCGGAATAATATTCTGCGACGCATACTGCATCACCAGCCGTCCCGTCGTCGTCTCGCCCGTAAACGCAACCTTGTTGACACGCGAACTCGACGCCAGCGGCTTCCCTGCCTCCAGCCCAAATCCATTCACGATATTCACCACACCCGGCGGCAAAATATCCTGGATCAACTCCATCAGCACCAGTATCGACATCGGCGTCTGCTCCGCCGGCTTCAGCACCACTGTATTTCCCGCTGCCAGCGCCGGAGCCAGTTTCCATGTCGCCATCAAAATCGGAAAATTCCACGGAATAATCAGCCCCACCACCCCCAGCGGCTCATGATAGTGATACGCCACCGTATCCTTATCGATCTCGCAGATCGACCCTTCCTGCGCCCGAATTACCCCTGCAAAATATCGAAAATGGTCCGCCGCTAATGGCAAGTCCGCAGCCATCGTCTCGCGAATCGGCTTCCCGTTATCCCACGTCTCCACGGTCGCCAGCATCTCCAGATTGTCTTCAATCCGCTGTGCAATCTTCTCCAGCATCTTCCCGCGCTCTGTCGTCGAAGTCTTTCCCCACGAAGCCTTCGCCGCATGCGCCGCATCCAGCGCACGATCGATATCCGCCGCATTCGACCGCGGAATCTCGCACAGTGTCTGCCCAGTAATCGGCGTCACATTTTCGAAATAAGCACCAGAAGCCGGCGCAACCCACTCACCGCCAATAAAGTTGTTGTACTTCGTCTTGATCGACACCGGAAATCCATAAGCTCCCGGCCGCAGCGCCGTCATCGTAGCCATAAGTCTGTACCCTCGCAGTTAGTTCCTTCCGAACGGCGAGGATTGTAGACCATGCAAACAACGCCTGTCACAGCGCCCACATTCCGGCAAACCATCCACCTCAAATAACTCAACTTAGCAAAGTCTTAAAGTAGTCATTCAACAGCCGCCCATTCGGATCGTAGCTCTTCCTAGCATCCTTCATAATCCCCAGCCGATCCCCAAAAGCCTTTTGCACAATCGCCGGAGTCAGCCCCCAGGTCTGATTAAGCAACGGCACCCCGTTCCGATCGCTGCAGAACTGGTTATAGTCCGCCAGAAATTCCTCCCACCCAGGGTTCGCCGTCGACACCGGATCGATCGTCATCACATCGCCGTTGTACGAATAGGAAAGCAGCGCCTGCTGATCCTGCAATATCCAGTACCCCACATACAACAGGTTCGACCGATAGCCCTTCTTCGCATAGTAGTCGCGAGCATACTGAAAAAACTCCGTAATTCGGGCAGGATAATCCTCCACCGGAAACGCAAACAGACTAAACGTATAGCGGCTATCATCCGACACCGGTGGGTAGTGAATAATCTGATCGCCCGGAATCGTATAGTCCCCCGTCACGATATTCTCCAACTGAAACCGCCACAGCGCATTGAACTTGTCGATAATCCCATACCGAATCACCGGGTCTGACACATGCGTCGTCACATCATGCCCAAACTTCGGTCCCGCCGATCCCCAGAAGTGATTCCGCAATCCCCACGCAATCCGGTCCGGCTCACCCGCCGCCCCAGGGTTGTACTTCCTGAACTCAATCGTGATCTTGTTATCGAACGGAAACATGTAATAAAACATCGACCAGCCCCGCGCCTTCAACGCCGGCAGCTGCGCCACAAAATCCTCCAGTTCAAACGTCTCGTGATGCACCGCCATTGGCAGCAGCTTCCGAACCTTGTACGTCACCTCGTACACAATTCCAAACGTCCCATAGCTGCACCGAACCTTCTTCATCAGCTCGGGGTCTTTCGCCTCCGTCACCTCCAGCAAATCACCGCTCGGCAACACCATCTTTACCCCGGTGATATACGATCCCGCCTGTCCATATTCCCCCGGCATCGATGCATCCTTCGTACCCGCGCACGCCGCACTCCCCGACGACAGACTTCCAATCTCCGTATTGATATAAAACTGCAGTCCCTTAGACTCCAGCATCTTCGCCAGATCGATATGCAGCGCTCCGGCCTGCACCGTCAGCGTGTCATCCGTCACATTCAGCACCTGATTCATCTTCATCCGAATCAGCGTCCCACCCTCCGCCGCTCCACACGGCGAAGTCGAATGGTTCGACCCCACCGCACGCACAGGCGAGGGATAGATCGAAGTATCTTTAAGCACCCGCACAATATCATCGACGGAGTTGGCATCCACCACCACCTGCGGATGCGACACAATATTTCCAAACCAGTTCGTTACCGTTATCTCGGACACAGGGCTTCTCCTTATGAAGTCAAGCTGCACAACGGGGCCCAGGTACAAGCAGACTAACGAGTGTCCGCATGGTATATCTCTCCACACCGCACCAGCAACTTATGTTTCCATCTCGCCGCCAACGCTCCGTCTGTTCTAAGATGCCCTTGTACCGCCCGTCAGCAGAGGGCTCCTCCTAAAACTATGCGTGCAAATCCACCGCCGGCCTCGGTATGATCGGCTTCTTCAGAAGCATGCGCCAGCAGGCCGAAACGCCTGAAAGCATTCGCATGCATCAGGCAGCCATTCACTTCGGCGTCGCCCTCGTGGTTATCGGTATCACCGCCACTGTCCTCGTGGCCATCTCACATCTTCGCAATCTTCGAAAGCTCCATCGCGGCGAAATTCCTACCCCGCGCTCTGGCCCCTCAGCATTACCATCGCAATTCTGCTCGCGCTCCTCGCGCTGGCAGGACTCTGGTCGTTCGCCGTTCATTGAACCCAGACACTCATCGCTGTCCTCTAAAATGCTATCTATGCCAACCAACGACAACGCAAAAGTCCTCGCCGCACAAAAGAGTCTGGAGTTCATCACGGACGGCATGGTCGTCGGCCTCGGCTCCGGTTCAACCGCCACTCACTTCATCCAGTTGCTCGGCGACAAAGTAAAGCAAGGCCTCAAAGTTCGCGGCATCGCCTCATCGAAAGCCAGCGAAGACCTCGCCGCATCCCTCACCATCCCCATCGTCGACTTCAACACCTGCCCCCAGATCGACGTCACCATCGATGGAGCCGACGAGGTTGCACCCGGCCTTGCGTTGATCAAAGGCGGCGGCGGCGCACTCCTTCGCGAAAAGATCGTAGCCAGCGCCTCCAGACAATTCATCATCGTCGCCGACTCCAGTAAAGTCGTCCAGCATCTCGGCGCCTTCCCTCTTCCAGTCGAAGTCATCCCCATGGCCGCCCCCCTGGTCGCGCGCAAACTTTACGACCTCGGAATCAACCCATCCATCCGCCGTACAAAGACCGGAGCCGACTACATCACCGATGAAGGCAACCTCATCCTCGACTGCAAATGCGGCATCATCGAAGACCCCCACCAACTCGCCGCATCCATCCGCCAGATCGTCGGCGTCGTCGAGCATGGCCTCTTCCTCAACATGGCCAACCTCGCCCTCATCGCCTCCACCTTCGAAGTCACAGAGCTGACCCGCTAGCGCCCTGGCTTGGCCTTTGCCCTTCCACACTCTCACGATCCTTAAATCTGCGGCTGACTGTTTTTATTATCATCAGTAGGGATCCGCTTCTGTCTTGCCGTTTTGGTTTTCTCTCGACAAGCCCAAAAAGATCGGGTGCCCATCCATCGCGGTCTCATCGCGATGGGTGGGAATGTAGAACTCTCCTCGCCATCGACCTGTTTCTGTTTCCACCCATCCAACAAGCCCTTCATAACCAACCACTTAAAAATTTAACTTCAAATTTCCCCAGCAAAATCGCATGTCAAGTCCCAATGCTCCATAAGTATAGGAAAACAAAAGGAATCCTCATTGCGTAAGAGTTTTATCCAATCCGATATACTTAATACAGAGTAAAAGAAAGCCCCGGATTAGCCCGGGGTTTTCTTCATTAAACCCATAAACCATTTAGAAAGAAGATTTTACCCATAACCCATTTAGAATGAAGAGTTTGAAAGGAGCGATTCGACCAAATACCTGATTCAAAACAACTTACCCGAAGATACCCGGGGGGGTCTACGGCACCTCAACCTTATGAAACAACGCCTCCGCCGGAATCGACGAAACCGGCATTCCCGGACCCTGCCACCGCAGGGCAAAGGCATCTTCTCCTGTCTTCTTAGTCATCGCGACGCGAAGACGGTGCAGGCCGGACTTGAGCCCCACACTGCCGCTCGCCGACTGAACCGAGTTGCCCTCTGAGCCACAGACCTGCGGCCACACCGCTGGATTCGTAGCGATGGTCTTGCCATCCACCTCTATCAGGCCACCATCACGCGATGCGAGGTTGAAGGTGTACCCGCCATCGATGGGAACTTTGACGTATCCATCGAAAACAAAACCATAGTTGTTCCCGTGACCATGAGCATCCGCTGAAATCGTCTCCGCGGAACCTGTCGCCACCGGCTTCAACCCTGTGAAGTCAGGAGGCGAGGCCCACGATCCTTCGTAGTATTGATAACTCAATCCGGCAGCAGGATTCAGCAACGCAAACGGTTCGTTGAGTACCTTGCGAACGACGACCGCATTCGAAGCCCAGTCCACGTTCCCGGCCTTATCGGTAACCTTCAGCAGCACGCGAAAACGTCCCGACCCATCCAGCAACGTGCCATCTTCATCCGGCATGGCATGACGAACAACGCGGCCCTTCGCCGAGCTTCCATCACCGAAGAACCATTGATAACTAGCGCCATCGGATACAGTCGCCTCAAACCTGATCTTCTCCTTCGGCTTTGCGGCCAAAGGCTTGAACTGAAACGACGCTCCCACCGATCCCTTGGCAAAACTCGCATCGTTAGCCTCCGGCAGCACCAGCAAAGGGAGATCGGCATCGCGTTCCACAACCCGCCCACCCACTTTGACATTCTCAAAGTGGACCCCATCCACATCACCCTTCAACACAGAAGGCACCATCTGCAAGGAGTCCAGCGCCCATATGTCTTTGAACCGTACATCACGCACCGCAGGATTCGGCTGACGAATCTGAACCAGCGAATACCAGTCCTCCAGCCGAATATTCTCGAAGCGATAACCCGTATGCATACCCCTTCCGTCCGGATCGGCCCACAACTCAAACAGAGCAAAAGGAACAACGCAACTGCCAACGCCAACATGAATAACGTCCGAGTCCTGCAAAACAAAGTTGCTGCTGTTGAATGTCTTATGAGGCCAGTTCACACGAACAATATTCGAGATACTCGTAGACAGAACGCTGTTCTCAATCCGTATATTGGACACGTCCTCGCCCGGCCTCGCCATCGCCTCAGCGTCGTATCCATCCCAGTTCCCCTGCAACGCAAACACATCATCAGCAGCTCGAATAAACGTATTTCGAACAACCGTATCGCCACCGCCAAGCCAGTCCATCCCGTCCTGATTGGCATTTCCCTCACTTCCACCAATCACCTTCACGTTGTCGAACGTGATAAACCGCGAGCTCTTCATCTGGATCATCCACGTCCTGCTCCGCACAACACAGGTAATCCCGCTGATGTCCACATGATGCGCATTGTCCATCACAATCACGTGCCAGTTCCGTCGATGGATCCATCCATCGTCATCCGCCGGATTCTGCGGTCCGTCGTAGACGACAATCCCGCCGCCGAAGATCTTCACGTTATCGACGCCCCAGATGTTGATGCTCCCAAAGATCACAGCACCCGGCGCAAGGTAGATCGAATCCCCGTTCTGAGCATCGATATTTTCGTGATAAACACCAGGACCGTAGTACCGCAGGCTGCTGGAGCCGCTCGTAGGAGGCTTCACCTCAGGCTTATTCGCAAACAGGAACAGCATCTCAGCGCCGCCCAGATAATCCCTGGGCCTTGTGATCGAGAGTTTGCACGGATGCCCCACCGTAAACGTAATCGTCCGTCCCTGCCTCACGGGACGGATATTCTCACGCCAGGGCTGCACCTCCACACCCTTCGCCCAATAATCTTCCGAAGGCGCAGTAATGGAAATCTTCGCACTCTTCACCAGATCGAAATTCAGGAAGTAGTAATTCTCCGCGGCGTGAGCTATCGATACGGGCTTCCCATCAATCGCAACCGAAAACCGATCGGAGGTAATCTCTTTCGGCAACGGATAAACGTTGGAACTTGCATGCGTCTGAACACTGCCCTCAAGAAACAGGCAGACCATTGCCACCAATCCACAAAAAGAAAATCCCAAAGCAGACGATACCCACTTCACCAGAACAGGAACGACCGAATATTTCATCTCGTCCAATGTAATGTGTCGCGTTCAACCTGTCTCTATAGCTTAGGCAACTGCGAAGTGTCCCAACCGCCACCAAGTGCCTTGATAAGCAGCACACTGGCTTCCAGCCGTCTTCGCGTGATGTCGATGTCGTTCCGCTCATTCTGCAATGCGGCGGTCTGCCATGTAATCACCTGAAGATAGGTATCGACGCCACCTTCGTACCGCGTCGTGAAGAGATCGAGAGACTGCCGTGCCGACTCTGTCGCATCATGCTGCTGTTGCGCCTCGGTTTCAAGCACCCTTAGCGCGGCCAGATTGTCTTCTACTTGCTGAAATGCTGTCAGCGATGTCTGTCGGTAATCGGCAACAGTACCATCATATTGCGCACGCACAATATCCGAACTGGCACGCCGGCGACCATGATCAAAAATCGTCTGAGTCAAAGTCGGCCCAACCGCAAAAAATCGACTAGGCCAGTCAAACCAGTTCAGCACCGAAGTCCCCGTAAATCCGGCGGCTGCCGCTAGATCCAGTGTTGGATAAAACGCCGCTTGAGCGATCCCAATCTGCTCATTTGCGGAAGCCATCCGACGCTCGTCTGCAGCAATGTCCGGTCGGCGCTCCAGCAGTTGAGACGGAAGCGCACCAGGGATCACCGGCAGCGAGGGCTCTTGAACTGTCACGGGTATCGCAGCAATGTTGAGCTGAGCTGGAGGTTTGCCGATAAGAACCGCAATCGCATGCTCAAACTCTGCACGTTGTATGGTGAGATCGGTGTCCTGCACCTGTGCCGTCTGAAGCTGCGTTCTCGCCTGCGCAACGTCGGATAACGGCGCTGCTCCTCCGTCGTAACGGTCCTGTGTCAATTGAAGTGCTTCCTGATATGCCTTTACCGTCTCTTCTAGGAGCTTCTTTTGACCGTCCACACTACGGAGGCTGAAGTAATCGATCGCCAACTCAGCATGTAGGCTGAGCCGTGCCGTCTCCATATCTGCGGCACTAGCCTGCGCCTGTTCGCGAGCGGACGTAACACCACGGCGGATTCTTCCCCACAGATCGATCTCATAACTGAGATCAACCGGCAGAGTAAAAGATCCCGTACCATTGTTCACGTTTGTTTTATTGAAATATGGTTGGTTCGCAGAATCCCGTACAGCGCCAATCGACGGCCCCACACTCAACGTAGGCGCCTCATTGGCACGGTTGAAGCGAATATTAGCTCGTGCAGCGCGGAAATTCGCCTCTGCAGCCTTCAATGTCTGGTTCGCAGGATCCACCTGTTCTTCCAGAGCATTCAGCTGAGAATCATTGAAGAGCTCCCACCATTTGCCACGCAATTTCTGATCGGCCGGTTGGACCTGCTTCCACCCATCCGTTTCTTTGAACGACTGCGGTGTAGCTTCCTTGAACTCTGGAGCCAAAGGTACCGCAGGTCGAGTGTATTTGGGTCCAACCATGCATCCACCCAACAAGACACATAGCAGACCTGACGTAAACGAGAGCGCCTTACGCCTCATCATTCCGCCCCTTTCTGCTGAGGCGCATTCACTTCAACCTTAGTCCCACTAGTAAGTGAATCCGAGGGATCAAGAACGATCGTATCGTTCGATGTAAGTCCCGAAGTAACTTCGACGGTTGCGCCAAAGTCGTGTCCGATCGTTATCGGCGCCAATTGCACAACCCCATCGCGAACTACCCCAACTCTCAGTCCCTCTGCGCGAAAGAGCAGCGTATTCGACGGGATGGTAACGGTATGCGAAGCAGCAGGCAGCTTGAGATGCACGAAAACATAAGCTCCCGGCAGAAGTTGTCCCTTGCTGTTATCGACATCAACCTGAACATTCAAAGTACGACTCGTCTGATCGATAGCGCTTGAATTTCTCGAAATCGTACCGGTAATGACAGTCTTGGGATCAGCATCTTGCGTAATGGAAACCTTCTCACCATCTCGCACGCTATCTGCGTAAACCTCAGGCACAGCAACATAGATCCGCAAACGCCCTACCGCTGCGAGATGAAACAATTCACGCGGTGCAGCCCCTGAGCCAGTACCGATCAACGCGCCGATATCGGTATTGCGAGCGGTAATTGTTCCATCAAAAGGCGCGGTCACATGCTCGTAGCCCTGTAGCTCCTTGAGTCGGCGAACGTTGGCCTGACTTGCAGCATAGTTGGCTTGTCTCGCGGCATAGTCGCTCACCATTTGGTCCGTCTCCTGTTTCGAGACAGCGTGTTTCTCCAGCAGACTCTGCCACCGGACACTGGTCGTCTGAGCCAGCTGCATGTTTGCCTCTGCACTCTTCAGGTCTGCTTCAGCTTGTTGCAGTTGCTGGTCCAGTTCAGGAGTTTCGATCTCCGCAAGAAGCTGCCCTTTGCGTACATGCGAGCCGATGTCGACGTACCAGCGTTTGAGATAGCCGTTTGTGCGTGCGTAAATAGGCGTATCTGTAAAAGCCTGCGTATTTCCCGGCAGAACGATCTCCTGCGCCGCCGATCCACCTGATGGATGAATGACATTCACGAAGGGGATCGCTGCCGCGGCAGTAGAACGCTTCAAATCATCCTCTGCCGTAGCACGTGACCGCATCCCATAAATAATGGCGCCGCCCAGCAGTACAATCAGAGTAATCCCAACAAACATCGCACCCTTTCGCCTCTCTGGCTCACGCACCGAGGCATTAGGCGACGACGGTGGTTCTGCGACAACATGATTCACCGGCGCTGCGGTGTACGTCGCTTTTTCATCCGATTCCCGCGTAGTTGTAATTTCCATAGTTCGATGACTCCAAGGCCTTTATGCGAAGTGTGGTTCCAGTTTTGCTTTCGCGCGCGCCTCTCGACGAGCGGTAGCGTTGTGAATCAGCGCAAAGACACACGGCACGAAGACAAGTGTGGCTATAGTGGCGCAAAGCAATCCGCCTATAACAGCGCGCCCCAGCGGAGCATTTTGTTCGCCGCCATCTCCCAGACCAAGCGCCATCGGAACCATTCCAATAATCATGGCAAGAGCAGTCATGACAACTGGACGAAAGCGCGTCGTTCCAGCTTCAATTGCGGCACGAATTGCATCGTTATGTTCTTCCAGCTTCGTCTTTGCAAAGGACACCACGAGGATGCTATTGGCCGTTGCGACACCCATACACATGATTGCGCCCATCAACGCCGGCACGCTAAGTGTTGTGTGCGTAAGAAAAAGGAAGAGTACGATGCCCGCCAACGCAGCAGGAAGTGCAGTGATGATGATGAATGGGTCAATCCAACTTTGGAAGTTGACGACAATCAGGAGATAAACCAGCATGATCGAGAAGACAAGGCCACCAAGCAGTCCCACATAGGAACTGCGCATCGTCTCTACCTGTCCCTTCAAGGTTACAAACGTACCCCTGGGTAAATTCTTGTTATTGTTTCTGAGAATCTTCTCAATATCGCGGCTCACTCCCCCGAGATCTCTGCCTTGAACACTGCCGTAAATATCAACCACTCGGCGAATGTTGTAGTGGTTCACTACACCCATCTCGTGTCCTCGTCCAATGGACGCGAGGTCGCCCAGAATCTCCTGTGATTGTGGAGCAGATCCTCCGGAAACTGGAACCGTCAACGTTCGATTGATTGGAATGTTTTGCAGGCTCTGGAGAGAATCCATCTTGTACTGCGGCGTCTGCGCCACAATGTTGTAGTTCACGTGATTTTTCCAGTTCAGGAAAAACATAGGTGTCACCTGGAAGCTGCCGCTCAACGTATTCAAGATGCTCGTCGCAACATCGCGCTCAGAATACCCACCCTGCGAAGCCTTCGTTCGGTCCACAGCGATCTCAAGTGTCGGACTATCAAATGGCTGTTGTATACGAAGATCTGTCAGTCCCGGCACCTCATGTAGTTGCGTAATCAATTTGTCAGCAATCTGTTTGCTTGCTTCCACATCATTGCCTTCCAACTGAATATCAATCGGAGCAGGTATGCCAAAGTTAAGAATTTGCGTTGTTATGTCTGCCGGAAGAAAGTAGAAAGTCGCTTGAGGAAACATGCGCGGCAGTTTTTCACGTAGTTCCCGCACGTACGCCGCAGTAGGATGATGGTCTTCCTTCAGAGTGACCATTACATCGCCGTCATACTGACCCAGCGTCCCATTCGTCAGATGCTGCGTGTTCATCGCGCTGTAAGGAAGACCAATGTTGTCGAGAATGTTATCGAGTTCTTTAGGTGGGATCTCTTTACGGATGTTGTCTTCAACCAGGTCACAAAGCCTCGCCATCTCTTCGATGCGCATCCCCGAACTACCGCGAACATGCAAAATAAACTGCCCGCTATCTGTATCTGGAAAGAAATCCTGCCCTAGCCATGGCAGCAGCAGGAAGGCGCAGAGGCAGATTCCAAGGAAGGCCGGGACGAAAACCTTCCGTCGAAAGACAAGGCGTTCCAGAAGGTTGTGATAGCTCGATCGAACGCGCTCGAACTTCCGATCGAATCCGCGCTGGAATCGCGTAAACAGATTACCCTTTGTCTCATGGTCTTTGTGACGAAGCAGATACATTGCCAGCGTCGGAACCAGCGTTCTCGAAAGTATGTAAGAGGCGAGCATAGCGAAAACGACTGCCTCCGCCAGAGGAACGAAAAGAAAACGCGCGACTCCACCAAGAAAGAACATCGGCAGAAACACAATGCAGATGCAAAGCGTCGATACCAGTGCAGGAACCGAGATCTGTGCAGCACCTTCTAGAATTGCGTGCCGCAGCGGCTGACCCTCTTCCAGAAATCGCTCGATATTTTCAATCGTAACGGTAGCATCGTCAACCAGAATGCCGACGGCGAGCGCTAGTCCACCCAACGTCATCGTATTGATCGTCTCGCCCATAAAACTCAGCACCATCACCGACGTAAGAATCGACAACGGGATCGAGATCGCAATAATGATCGTCGACCGCCAGCTCCCCAGAAAGAGCAAAATCATGATCGCAGTGAGCATCGCCGCAATAACTGCCTCTCGGATCACGCCCTGCACTGCCGCCCGCACAAAGATCGATTGATCCGAAAGCGGAGTCATCTTCAACTCTGGTGGCAACGTACTCGCAACGCGAGGAAGCAGCTTTCGTATACCCGAAACAATATCCAGCGTTGAAGAATTGCCGTTCTTCAAAATGCTCACCAGAACGCCACGGTGACCATCCTGACGCACAACATTCGTCTGCACCTGAAAACCATCGCTAACGCTAGCTACATCGTGCAGATAAATCGTCGTACCGTTGACCTGCTTCAACGGTATATTGGACAACTCTTCCACCGTGCGCGGTGTTCCGTTTGTCCTTACGTCGTACTCATTCAGTCCGATCTTGATCGTTCCCGAGGGCATCACGACATTTTGCTGCGCGACTGCATTCAACAGGTCACCAGGCGCGATTCCTTTCGACTGCATCGCCGCCTGATTCATACTGATGGTGATCTGACGTTGTTTGCCTCCATACGGCAACGGAACAACAGAACCCGGAACTGTAATCAGCTGCGGACGAATAAAATTCGTGGCGTAGTCATTGAGCTGCTGCTCCGAAAGCCCTTTCCCAGAGACACCAAGCTGAAGAATTGGAACACTCGAAGCGGAGAAGTTAATGATCTCGGGTGGAAGAATTCCCGGAGGCAGTTGACGCAGCAAATACTGCGAAGCCGCGGTCACCTGAGCATTTGCCGTGTCGAGACTCGCGCCCGGCTGCAAAAATACCTTCACGACAACGGTTCCGTTATATGACGTCGATTCAACATGCTGAATATTGTCGACGAGCGTAGTCAGCGCCTTCTCATACGGAGTCGTAAGACGCCCCTCAAGCTCCTCCGGATTCAATCCGGTATACGTCCACCCTACGGAAACAACTGGAATATTGATATTTGGAAAAATGTCCGTCGGCGTACGCAGAATAATGACGGGACTCAAAATGAGGATGAGCAGCGCGAGAACTATAAAAGTGTAGGGCCGGTTCAGGGCTGTTTTTACAATCCACATAACGGGAGGACGTCCTTTTCCTTAAAACCACGTTAAGAAGAGCTTTGCTCTTCGCAAAAAATTTGCTTTCCTTAACTTTGACACACTAGCCCCTACAAGGTTTCACACATATATCAGGCGACTGTTATCGGAAAAACCGATAACATGAGCCATGGAGCTACGCCACCTCAAATACTTTGTAGCCGTGGCCGAGTGGAAGGGCTTCAGTCATGCCGCGCGCCGACTGTACGTCTCGCAGTCGGCAATTAGCGAGCAGCTTAGCGATCTTGAAACTGAACTCGGAGTTCAGCTGCTAATCCGCAACCGCAGACAAGTCACACTCACAGACGCGGGAAAAGTTTTTCTGGAAGAAGCGCAAAAGGTGCTTTCCGCTGCCGATCACGCGATTGAATCTGCCCAGCGTTCTATACAGGGACAGGTAGGTAGCCTTCGCATCGGCTTCTTCACCAATGGAATCGGCGTTTTCTTCTCCAGCCTCATCCGTGAGTTTCGCGAGAGCCATCCGGACGTAAAACTGTCCCTCTTCGAGATGTCGGCAAGGCTTCAGATGGAAGCACTGGTCAACAACGAAATTGATATCGCATTCACCAGGGAGCTAGATCCGCAATTTGCCACTGTTTTAACCTCCGAACTCCTCTTTAAAGAATCTGTAGTGGCCGTTTTGCCACGCGATCATCCCTTGGCAGGCAGCCCCGTAAAGCTAAGTGACCTGTCCGCGGAGCAGTTTGTCCTCATTGAACGGGAGGCTTGGCCAACGCTCTTCGACTCCATCATCACCTTATGCTCCAGCGTGGGCTTTTCCCCTCGTATCGCGAATACGTCTGCTCGCTGGCCCGCCGTCCTTGCACTAGTTGAAGCCGGCGAAGGCGTTGGCCTTGTGACTGCCGGCGTTGAAAGATTCCGTTTCAGCGGGGTCTCCTTCTGCCAAGTCACCCCAACGACACCCATTGGCGTGGCTCTTGCATGGCGAATGCAGGAAAAATCCAACATCGTTAAAGCGTTCCTTACACTTGTTCGCAATCAAAAACGTGAAATCCAGGACTATCGACCTTTTCCATGAGCCCCCCCAGAAAAAAGCACAGTTGTCCACGTTGCATCTCGCGCACCGCTCCCATACACTAAATCTGGCCCGCAAGTGATTGCATAGCTGGAACGGGCGGTTAGCTCAGTTGGTTAGAGCGCCTGCCTTACAAGCAGGATGTCGGGGGTTCGAGTCCCTCACTGCCCACCAAATATCCCGTTGAATAATCAATGAATAATTGTCGGGAATATGAAATTTCCACAGCCATGTCGGCTATTGGACAGAACTTTTCAGATATTTTCTGGTAAACCCCCAGAAAAGGTTGGGCTCGTCCCATTCTTAATCTACTAATGAAGCCAGTTTCCTTGTTTTCCTTCCAGATCTGTCACATTCAATTTGCCGGCTGTCGAGCTTCAGGAGAACCACAATGCTCACCCCGTCATGCGTACGTCTATCCACGCTCGCGAACATTCTCCGCGAGGAATACCGAAGGAAATCTGCCCTTAGTGCAGAAAGTCCCGATCCAGGCCAAACTAAGGAAGCAGATGCAAATATCGCCAGGGCTCACGATTTACTGAGGCAACATCGAGAATATTGCCCTCTATGTAAGGCCTATGAACGCGAAGCCGCCATGCAAAGCCTGAGCCGCAAACCTGTGAGTTCTGAGTATCAAGTATTCAAGCTGGACAAGGTAATCTGACCTCCCGCATCTGATTCGCTCATTCAACACCCCTCTTGAAGCGATAGAAGGGTGAGAGTGACGGATCCGGAGACCACCCCCATGGCCTTTTCCACCCATTCAATCAAATTGCTTATATATCTGCATGATACGGATGTCCCAACAACACATACCTCTCTATATTGAATCTGCGGCTAGCGGTTTATTGGGCTAGCGTTCGTGCTTAAACGCCGCAAACCATACAATCAAATTGGCGAGTAAAACTAATACCGTGATCCTCGCCGCATTACGTGGACGGAGTAAATATCGGGAACATGACTGATTTAAGCTCTCCTTATATTTCAGGAATGCCCGATATTGTTGTTGGCGCAGACCAACTAGGCCAGTCCAGGCAGGATCACCCCTAATGAAAAATCTCTTTTATTTCCTTCTATTATTTTCTTGTGGACTTGCCTTCGGCCAATATCCAAAAACGGACGACTTCACTGGCTCAGGTTCTCTAGGTCCGAACTACACTTGCAGTTCAAACGCTGGAGCTACTCTATCCAAATCATCAGGAACTGTAACAGCCGCGGGACCCAGCTATGCCTCCTGTGCCTGGATAGCAAACTCATTTGATTTCTTCGGTCTTCACAACATGCAGGCCACTGTAACCACTCCATCGGCAGGTGCAGAAAATAGCGGACCAGCGCTACTGGATAGTTCCGGTAACGGCTATGCCTGGCCATTGAATTCCAAGCAAATTCAAAAGGTCGTTCATGGATTCCCCTCTGGAATAAGCGACTATATATGCCCAATTCCCGCCGCTGGACACGCAGCAGCACTTACTCGCAATGGTTCAACTCTCACCTGTATCGACATTACAGCTAACGGAACTGACGGGATCACATGTAACCATCCGGGGGCGGGGGCTTGCAGCACCATAACTGATTCCACCTACACGCCGACAAGTCCCGGATTCATCGCCTTCTCCGGGCAGTCAATAACCGGTCCATTTTCCGCTGATTGTTTCCCTGCGGCATGCGGCGTGTTGCCGTATCCCACGCCTTCTGCTGCAACTGCGGAGTATGGCGTCCTTGAAGGTGTCACAGCAGCAATGCCCAGCAACTCCGTGGGATGCTACACGACCGATGGATCGACACCAGCGGCGCCGAATACGTTTGGTACATGTCCACCGGGAACCACGACATACCATCCCGGGGACACCATATCGCTGACTCCGAAATCCACGAATACGATCAAGATGTTGGCAACTTCAGCCACCAACGCAGCTAACAGCGCAGTCACCACATGGGTCTACAATCTTCGCGGCGTAGTGATGAAAGCCAATAGCCCCGGCATGGGATGGCCTGTCCTCAAAGGATCGGTCATCACACTGAACGCTTCGCTTCAATATGGAAAATCAAACACAGTTACAGCGGCTATCTCTGGCAACTATGGTACTCCTCTCGCAACCGGAACACTCGACAGCACCGGCCCAGGCAACAGTGTCAGAACTCTGACCGTGGGCGATGTCGCGGGTACCTGTTCCGTCCCACAAATCATGCCCGTCATGCATGGCGTTGTTTCTGGCGGAGTAGTAAAAAGTGGTGCCATCACATTTGGAGGTTCGAAGCTTCCACCAAACAAAACCTTCGCGGTCGTCTTCGAAGATAGCTTCCTCTCCCATTTCGCTCACGGAACCTTCACCACTAATTCGTCAGGAGTAGCAACAAGTGTTTCGATCTCCAGCAGTGACTCTGGATTTGACGGAAACACCGATGAGACACTCACGCAATTCCCCTTGCTCTATTCGATCGTCTCAACCGCTGGATTCAACGTCGTCTTCACCAGTGTGGATGATCCATCCGTGTCGGTCACGTTCCCGATTCCAGTCTGCGCCAATACGACAGACGTTGAAGTGTTGCCGTTCTACGACGTGCTCTATTCCGGACAAGGTAGAGAATTACAAGTGCAAACCACTGGCACCTCTGATTCCAGACCAACGTGGTCGATCACTTCGCAACCGCAGGGCGGGGACGGCGTCCTTGATCCATCGCCCATGACAGAGTGCGAAACGACTCATACCTGCATGACGACATATTTTGTCGCCACAGTGTCAGGACGCTACACTGTCCAGGCCAAAAACACTGCCGAACCAAACATCGTTCAACACGCAACTCTTTATGTCACTGGACATCCTATGCCGTACAAGGTGACGCCAAATGGAACGATGCCAGTTGACCCTACTCCTGATCCGTACGGGAAAGCTCATGGCGGCGCTGTGATCGAGATTGGCCCATCGCAAACATTCCACACCATACATTCTGCGGTCGATTTTCGGAAGATATCTTGCGGCACAACCATACGACTTCATAACGAAGGTACCGACGGCTCTCCCACGAGCTATGCAGAATGGCTCTTCTTCTGGGCCAGCGGATGTCAGGATAATCCTATCCGCCTCGTAGGTGTCCCTAACGCTTCAGGCGAGCTTCCAGTGCTTGAGGCGTCCAACGCCGTAGGGCCAAGATATCCAGTCAATGGCTTCGTCTTTTCGGGCGTCATCAATTCCTGGCCATCAGAAAACACCTCTGGATGCGGCATTCCTCGCAATGCGAACGCTTTCTGGGCAGCCGGTTCAGCAGGTTCGTGTGGGCCGAACTGGATCGTGATTGAGGGCCTTAGAATTCAAAATGCCCGAGGAACCACCCACAAGCGATACGATCCGGGTAACAAAATACAGAACCCCTGGAATTTCGACGCGGCAGCCATATCGATGCATTCAGGATATGGCTGGGTGATTCGTGGCAACGACTGCTACAACAACTCGATGTGCGTCGCCAGCTACACACCCTCAAACGCCGGGTGGCCTGGCGTAACTCAAATGTTGGACGTAGAAGGCAATCACTGTCAGTTGTTCGGGAATGACGGCGACTCCAGACTTCACTGCATGTATCTTCAGTCGAATGGTGAAGTCATCGCACTGAATAAGTACGAGAATCCACTCAAAGGAGATCAGGGAGCCGACCTCAAGACCCGTTCTTATCTGTGGGCAGTAAAGTACAACTTCTTCGGAACAAATGTCTCTCGATACACGTCCCACGACGAAGTACAGGACGCCGCCAGCCTATTCAGCCTGGACGGATTTTTCTGTAAATATGGAGACTGCGATCCCGTCAACAATGCGACCCCAGTTTCAGTTCAATACGTCAACGCATATAAGAACACCTACTTCAAAGTCTCCGCCGGCACTGCAATTCCCATCAATTACCTGGTCGGCTATATCGAAGCGGGTCGCAATACATGGGAAGTCGGAAACGTCTATCAGGGCAGCCCAAACGTCCAGACCGTACATTATTCAGCAGACGGAGCAGGTGGAGGATCTACAGCTCCAACCGCAATGCGCGGGACCTTTCACTTTTTGAACAATACCTGTGCACCATGCGGCTATGTCCTCGATACGCTCGGCTCGGGACTTGGATCCGGTGCAATCAGCGTCTACGAATTTCCGCGCATAGATGTCCAGAATAATGTCATGTATTCGCCCGGCGCTTTTACACTCACCACGGCTAAAACCATCCTGGGCTCGTTTGGCAAAAATCTTTACCGAACCGGATCGGTCCAGATTTCAGGAACTATTGCTCCCTGCAATCAGAACGCCGGAGGAAAATGTGGTTGGGGCGATGGCGTGCAAGGCATTACTCCGATATGGCAGAACGTCAGTCCAATCGATAGCCACGTTTCAGGCATCAACGCGACGAACTTTCTATTTACCAATACTCCGCCCGTAGACTCGAACTTCGTTCCGACTAAGGGTGGCGGGGCCATAAATACTGGTGCGCCACCTACCGGACTGGCAGCATTCTTCCCAGCGCGCCTACAGTTCTCGCCATCATTGGGTTACGCGACGCTTCGCACTCAACCCACAACCTTGGGTGCTCTCGACGGATCAACATCACCGGCGCTGTCTTCAAATGAGACCATTCCGCGACTTGGAAGTTGGCCCAGAATCCAGCCGCAGACTCCTCAACCAGCGACCATCCGCTCCTGGTTAAATCCAACCAGGGAGCCTCTTACTGCACGGTGAGCCTTCTCGAATTCTTAACCGCGGCCAGTATGGAAAGTGGGTTGGCCTTTGACCGCATCTTTATTTAGGCCCCTAAAATAACCTCGCAGATGGCCAAAAATCGACCTCAACGCTGCACTTCCAAGGTCGCGGATCATACTCGAGAGAGTCCACCAGTTAGTTTTCGTTGGATATGCGGCATTCATTCCTCTTTCTTACGTGAAGCTTCATAACAAATGAATGCCCCTAACGTTGTAGATGGAAAACCACCTTGGCCCGTCGAGGTCCCTTCGACATGAGTTTTTCAATAACTCCCGCGCGAAAAGTTGCCCCATCGGCTAGTCTGCGACCAACGTCTCTGATACACTTGACATGTTGTCGGGTTGAGCCCGCTGGATCTTTTCGATCTCAAGCGATTGGTCAATTCGGTGACAATCAGAACAAAGTGATCGAGAGAACTTCTCAACATCATCCGTTCTACGTGACAAAAATTACGTCTGGGGACGTAGCTCAGTTGGTTAGAGCGCTGCCCTGTCACGGCAGAGGTCGCGGGTTCGAGCCCCGTCGTCCCCGCCATTCAATAGAATGGCTCGCAGCACGCAAATTGTCCGCCTATCCTCATGGCTCCCCGCCTCATTATCAACGCGGACGACTTCGGTCTCACCTTAGGCGTCAATCGCTCCATCGCCGAACTTCATCAATCCAATGCACTCACCTCCGCCACCCTCATGGCGACTGGTCCTGCATTTGATGACGCCGTCGCCGTCGCCCACTCCCATCCCACGCTCGGCGTCGGTTGCCACATCATCCTCACCGACGGCATTCCCGTCTCGCCCCCTGGCGCAATCCCATCCCTCATCGGACCCGACGGCAAAAGCTTCCGTCCCTCCCTGCTCGACTTTCTCCAGTCCCTCCTCCGAGGCATCATCCGGCTCGAAGACATCGAACGCGAAGCCTTCGCCCAGATCCAGAGGATCCAGCGCACGGGCATTCAAATCACCCACATCGACACCCACAAACACACCCATCTCTTCCCTGCCGTCAGCCATCCTTTACTCAACGTCCTTGAGCGCACTGGCATCTCCGCAATCCGCAATCCATTCGAGCCAGCCTTCGCCCAACATCTCACTCATGCAGGCCTGAAGCGTCGGCTCCAGGTCGCTCTCCTCGACCGCTTCCGTCCGGCCTTCGTTCAGCTCAACCAGCTTCACGCCGCCAACATCCTCACCACGGACGGTACCGTAGGCGTCTCAGCCACTGGCAACCTGACCTCCTCTACCCTTCCTGAAATTCTCTCCGCTCTTCCACCATCAGGAACCTTTGAACTCGTCTGCCACCCCGGTTACAACGACGCCGATCTCGATCGCATACCCACCCGCCTGCGCTCCCATCGAGAGATCGAGATGCAGGCTCTCCTTGCCACGATTCCAACCATGCTCTCGCAACCAAACGCTCCCAGCCTCATCCATTACGGTAACCTCCGCAGTCCCGTAGTCGCCGATCCGGGCATAGCGAACACAATAACGTTGGCACGTTCCTAGGAGTTTCATGAAGATCGGAATCACCTGCTATCCCACCTACGGCGGCAGCGGAGTCGTTGCCACCGAGCTAGGGATCGAACTGGCAGCCCGCGGACACGAGATCCACTTCATCACCTCGTCGCAGCCCTTCCGTCTCACTGGCCGGGAAGCCAATATTCACTTCCACGAAGTCTACGTCTCCACTTACCCTCTCTTCGAGTACCCGCCTTACGATCTCGCCCTCGCCACCCGCATGGCCGAAGTCGCAGAGTTTTACTCCCTTGATCTCCTGCACGTCCACTACGCCATTCCCCATTCTGTCAGCGCTCTTCTCGCCCGGCAGATGTTAGCCACCCGCGGCCGCACCCTTCCCTTCATCACCACGCTCCACGGCACCGACATCACCCTCGTCGGTCTCGATGCCTCCTACCTGCCCATCACAAAATTCGGCATCGAACAGTCCGACGGCGTCACCGCTATCTCCAGCCATCTTCGCGATCGCACCCGTGAGGCCTTCGAGATCACCTCCGAAATAGAAGTCATCCACAACTTCGTCAACTGCGACGTCTACCTCCGCAATCCCGAGCTCGTCGCCGCTATGCGCCCTCGCTTCGCCGCCCCCGGCGAGCATCTTCTCGTCCACCTCTCCAACTTTCGCCCCGTCAAACGTGTACGCGACGTCATTGAAGTCTTCGCCCGCGTAGCCCGCACGCTTCCCGCACGTCTCATGCTCATCGGCGACGGCCCAGACCGCAGCACCGCCGAACAACTCGCGCTGCACCACAAAGTCCAGGACCGCATCCACTTCATCGGCAAGCAGGACAACGTCAACGAGCTCCTCCCCCTCGCCGACCTCATGCTCATGCCCAGCGAGATGGAATCGTTCGGTCTTGCCGCCCTCGAAGCCATGGCCTGCAGTGTCCCCACCATCGGCACCAGGGTAGGCGGAGTTCCCGAGCTGATCGATGATCAGCACAACGGCCTTCTCTTCGAAGTCGGCGATGTCGACGCCATGGCCACCGCCGCAATCAGCCTTCTGCGCGACGAATCCCGCCTGAAAACCATGGCCACCGCCGCGCGCAAAACCGCCCAGGACCGTTTCTGCGCCTCTCGTATCATCCCCCAATACGAGAGCTACTACGACCGCGTCATCACTCGCACGCGCCGCTAACGCTCCCGCATCATCACGCGTACCGCATCGTCCAGCAGATGCCTCGCTGCTTCAATCACCTCGCGGCCATCTTGTGCCCACGCCTCAGCTCCTTCATCCAGAATCGGCATCAGCAGCGTCACCTTCGTCCCCCGTCCAGGTCGGCTATTGATCTCCAGAGAAGCCAGATCGCCGTACAAAACCTCCATCCGCTCCCGAACATTTCGCATTCCAATGCCTGTTCCTTGTCTCGCCAACCCACTCACTGGCGAAGGCGTAGTCCGTTCAGGCGCCATTCCCACACCATCATCTTCCACCTCCACCCGCAACATTCCCTCTGGTGTAATCCTGCTCCGCAGCGTCACCGTCCCGCCGCTGATCCGCGGCTCCAGCCCATGTTTAATGCTGTTCTCGATTAACGGCTGCAACACCATCCCCGGCACAACAATATGCAGTGTGTCATCCGCAATTTCCTTCACCACCTTCAGCTTCTCGCCAAACCGCACCACTTCGATATCCAGATAGTCATCCGTGAACGCCAGCTCTTCGCTGAACGGCACAAACGCCTCCCGGTCCTTCAGCAGTACCCGCAGAATATTCGCCAGCTTTACGATCATCTCCCGCGACAACTCCGGCTGCGACCGCACCAGCGAAGCAATCGAGTTCAGCGTATTGAATAGAAAGTGCGGATTGATCTGCCGTTGCAACGCATCTAGTCGCGCCTCCAACAACAGCCTTCCTTGTTCTTCCAGCTTCCGCTCAATCCGTATCGCATTCCAGATCTTCAGCGGAATACCCACCACCACCGGAGCGCACGCACAAATCAACAGCTGAACCCACACCACATCCGAATACAGATCGAAGTACCGCTTCGGATAAAACCGCGATAGCATACTCGTACAGAACTGCATCGCTGCGATCATCACCAGCAGCAGAATCTGCCGGTCCAGGTGCGGTCGCCGCAGATTTCGCGTTACCCACCGGTAGATACTCAGATCGATCATCGGAGAAAACGACCAGACATCCTCCGGATTCGCAAACCGCCCAAACGCTCCAAACACCGCCGCGACCAGGAGATTTATGGGCAGCGTCCAATATTCATGATGGATCAGCGCCGGAATCGCAAGCGCCGCCCCTCCCGCCATAGCTGCTATTGGCCCAACAAGGATCCCCAGCAGAATCGTCGTCTCAAACGAAATATCCGCTGCCAGAAAGTTCGGCACCGTCACCCGCACCCACACACCCAACGTTAGCGGAAAGCAAATCATCGCCACCAGCAAAGCGTTTTGCCGCACGCTCCGGTGTTGAGTCAGCAGCAGGTTCTTGAACGTCTTCGACCGCGCCAGCGAACTCGACACCGCGGCCGCCACGCCCAACTCAATCAGCAGCGTAATCAGAATCAGCTTTGGATCGATCTGCGTCACACCCTTACTTTACCCCTTTGAGACAAATACTTTACGCCGCTCAGACAAACCCCGGCTCAGCTTTCATTAGCATCGAATCTGCACTGGCAGGAATCCAATAACTGTGAGCACCCAAACGTATAATCAAAAAATGCCCTTCTCCGAAGTCCGCAAGGTAGCAGACGCCGACTTTCCCACTCGCTGGGGACAATTCCGGATTCTCGGTTTCGAAGGCGTAGTCGACGACCCTGAGCGCTGCAACGACTCCATCCCGGCCCCGGCTATCCGCATAGAATCCGCAGTGGCTCTCGTCATGGGAGACATCCACAGTGCCCCCCCTATCGTGCGCATCCACTCTCAGTGCCTCACCGGAGACGTCCTTCACTCCCTCCGCTGCGACTGCCGCCAGCAACTCGAGCTCGCCCTCGCCACCATCACCGAAGCTGGCGCTGGCATTCTCATCTACGAACAGCAGGAGGGCCGCGGCATAGGCCTCATGGCCAAACTCCGCGCCTACGAGCTTCAGGACCAGGGACTCGACACCATCGAAGCCAATCTCCAGCTAGGCTACAAAGCCGACTGCCGCGCGTTCGAGCTCCCCGCCGAGATCCTCAAGCAACTCGGCCTCACGCAAGTCCGCCTCATGACCAACAACCCCGAAAAGGTCGAGGCGCTCCAGCTGGCAGGCATCGAGGTTGTACAGCGTATCTCCGCCGAAGTCCCGTCCGAACCCACCAACGAGCGCTATCTCCAGACCAAGCGCGAGAAGATGGGCCACCTCGTCAGCTAGCCAGAAAATCGCTTGAGATAACTCCCCTCTCACGACGAACCAGCCGCACGCTATAAACTCGCATTCATGCTTCCCGCTGCGCCTCCGACGCACCTCCACGCCTTCGACCTCGCACTCATCGTCCTCTACCTGGTCGGCATCACTCTCTTTGGCCTCCGCTTCCGCAGCGGAAAGGATCCCAACTCCCGCTCCCTGCGCAGCTACTTTCTCGCCGACCAAACGATCCCCTGGTGGGCTATCGCTCTCTCCATCGTGTCGGCTGAGACCAGCACCCTCACCATCATCAGCATCCCCGGCGTCGCCTTCGCCGGAGACTTCGGCTTCCTCCAGATCGTCATCGGCTACATGCTCGGACGCATCGTCGTCGCGGCAATCTTCCTTCCCAAATACTTTCAGGGCCGCATGCTGACCGCCTATCAACTCATCGATCAGCGCTTCGGAGGCACTCTTCACAAGGTCACCGCCGGTCTCTTCCTCCTCACCCGCGCCGCAGCAGAAGGCGTCCGCGTCTTCGCCGTCAGCATCGTCATCGGTATCGCCATCGGCACAGGAGACGTCCTCTCCATCGGCATCATCTCCGCTCTCACCCTGCTCTACACCTTCGAAGGCGGAATGACCGCCGTTATCTGGACAGACGTCATCCAGATGTTCATCTACGTCGGCGGCACCATCGTGGCTATCTCCACGCTCGGCACTCACGTACCCGGCGGCTGGTCGCAGATCCACGCCGTAGCGGCAGCCGCAGGCAAGTTCCGCCTCTTCCATTTCGCGCTCAACCTCACCCAGAGCTACACCTTCTGGGCAGGCATCATCGGTGGAACCTTCCTCACCATGGCCTCCCATGGAACCGATCAGCTCATGGTTCAGCGTATGCTCGCCGCCCGTAACCTCCGCGAGTCCCGCTTGGCGCTGCTCGCCAGCGGAGCCATCATCTTCCTCCAATTCACCCTCTTCCTTTTGATCGGTGCCGGCCTCTACGTCTTCTACGGCCTGCATCCCACCACCTTCGCCAGCGCCGACCGTATCTTCCCCACCTTCATCGTCCACCAGATGCCCATCGGCATCGCCGGCCTTCTCATCGCCGCCATCCTCGCCGCCGCCATGTCGAACCTCAGCGCCGCCCTCAACTCTCTTTCCAGCACCACAGTCGTCGACTTCTACATGCACCTCCGCCCACACGCCGACGACCGCGAACGCATGATGATCTCCCGCTCTTCCACCGTCGTCTGGGCCTTCATCCTCTTCGCCGTCGCCGTCTACAGCATCCACGTCGGAGGCAAAGGCCACGTTGTCGAAATAGGCCTCTCCATCGCCTCCGTAGCCTACGGCGCTTTGCTCGGAGTCTTCCTGCTCGGTACCCTCACGAAATACGCCACTCAAACCGGAGCGATCATCGGCATGATCACCGGCTTCGCCCTCAACATGGCCCTCTGGCTCCAACCCCACGCCATCACATTCAACTCCGGCTTCACCTATACCTCTCCCACCGGGACACGCTACATTTCTTTCATCCTTCCCAAAGTAGCCTTCACCTGGTACGTCTTCATCGGCTCTATCGTGACCTTCGCCGTAGGCAGCATCGCCAGCCTCATCTTCCGAGACAAATCCCGCGCCAAGACAGTAGTCACCTCTCTGATATTGCTCCTCGCCACAATCCAGTTCACAACTCCAGCCACTGCGAAAGCTGAGTCAAAACACCCCTCGCAAACAGAAGCGCAGGCGGCGCAAACCGCATCCGACTTCGCCGCGATCAGCACACTCATCAATCAAGCCATCGCCGCAAAGAAGCTTCCCGGCGTTGTCGTCGTCATCGGCCACAATAAGAAAGTCGTCTTCCAGCAAGCTTACGGAAATCGCGCCCTCGAACCTACTATCGAGCCCATGACCAAAGACACCATCTTCGACATGGCGTCTCTCACCAAGTGCCTCGTCACAGCCACGGCCATCATGCAGCTTTACGAAGCTGGCAAATTGCAGTTCGACGACCCAGTGGCAAAATACCTCCCAGCCTTCGCCGCCAACGGCAAAGAGAATGTCACCATCCGCGAGCTCCTCACCCACTACTCCGGCCTTCCCGCCGACGTCGACCTAAAAGACCCCTGGGGCCTTAGCGCTCCCAACAAAGCCGAAGGTATTCGCCGCGCCATGGAGTCACCCCTCGCCAACCCGCCGGGCACGAAGTTCGTCTACTCCGACATCAACTTCATCACCCTGGGCGCTCTCGTCGAAAAACTCTCCGGCCAGGCGCTTGACGTCTATGCCTTAGAGCATATTTTCAAACCGCTTGGGATGATGGACACCCACTACCACGACATAGGCAAAGCCTGTGGACAGCGACATATCTCTGGAGCTGCAACCGAGCTCGTTATCAGCAACCTACCTACTGTATGCAGCGTTGGTTCTGGCACGTGGTTAGTCAGGGATATCCAGAACACCGCCCCCACAGCTCACGACGACGAATCCAAAGACAACCCCTCCTCCAACCCCAACTTCGACCACCTTCTCCGCGGCACCGTCCACGACCCCACCACCCGCCGCATGGGCGGAGTAGCAGGCCACGCGGGCGTCTTCTCCACCGCCGCCGACATCAGCCTCTTCGCACAGGCCCTCCTCGACAAGCTCCTCCAAAACACCGGCCCGTTCCCCCTCAAGCAATCCACACTGCGCTTGATGACTACCCCACAACAGCCTGCCACAGCCCAATCCGGCGCCACCGTCTTCACCCCCGACGGCAAAACCACTACGGGCATCGCCACCCGAGGCTTCGGCTGGGACATCAACACCGCCTTCTCCCGCCCACGCGGCGAAATCTTCCCTATCGGCTCCTTCGGCCACACCGGCTTCACTGGCACCAGCCTCTGGATGGACCCCGCCTCCAACACCTACGTCATCCTTCTCGCCAACGCCGTCTACCCCCGCGGCAACCCGCCCATCTCCGCCCTCCGAGGCCAAGTCGCCACCGCTGCCGCCCGCGCCCTTGGCCTCTATCCAGGCGTCTCGGTTCTTCCGCCCAGTCCTCCGGCGGATTCCGCAACCACCCTCACCGGCATCGACGTCCTCCAATCCACCCACTTCGACATCCTCCTCGCCGCCGCCCACCGCCACAACGACCACCTCCGCCTTGGCCTTCTCACCAACCAGACAGGTCTCGACAGCGCCGGCCACCGCACCATCGACATCCTCTTCCACTCCATCCCACAGGTAGAACTCAAAACCCTCTTCTCCCCCGAGCACGGCATCCTCGGCGCAAAAGACACGGCCCACATCGCCAACGACACCGACCCCACCACCCACCTCCCTGTCATCAGCCTCTACGGCCCCAAAGACTCCGACCGCCGCCCCACCCCCGAAGCCCTCAAAGACCTCGACGCCGTAGTCATCGATCTCCAGGATGCCGGCGTTCGTTTCTACACCTACGAGTCCGTCATAGGCTACTTCCTCGAAGCCGCCGCCAAAGAAAAAGCCACAGGCCACACCCTCGAAATCATCCTGCTCGACCGCCCCAACCCAATCAATGGCGTCTCCGTTCAAGGTCCCGTCTCCGACACCGGACGCGAATCCTACATCAACTACATGCCGCTACCTATCCGCCATGGCCTCACCCTCGGCGAGCTGGCTCGCTACATCAACGGCGAACTTCGCCATCCATCCGCAACATCTCCCAACGTTCAACTCCCCCTCAACGCCACCCTCACCGTCGTCCCCATGCAGCACTGGAACCGCACCCAGTTCTTCGACGACACCCATCTCCCCTGGACCAATCCCAGCCCCAACCTCCGCAGCCTTACCGCTGCCATTCTCTATCCCGGCCTCGGCCTGCTCGACAGCACCAATGTCTCCGTCGGCCGCGGAACCGACAAGCCCTTCGAGCACATCGGCGCTCCATACATCGACGCACCTGCTCTCGCCGACTTCCTCACCAAACGCAACATCCCCGGAGTCTCCTTCTCTCCCACCACCTTCGCCGTCGTCGAAGACAGCAACCACTATCCCTCGCACGGCAAGACCATCCCCGGCATCGCCCTCACCCTCACCGATCGCAATGTCCTCGATTCGCCCGAACTAGGCATCGAAATCGTCAGCGCTCTCCAGCGCTTCTATCCCACTCAGTTCAACCTGCCAAAGACAGACGCCCTCATCGTCAGCGTAAATACCATGCTTGCACTCAAGAACAACGAAGACCCACGAGCAATCTCAGCCTCCTGGAAGTCTGATCTGGAAGCATTCAAACAGCGCCGCCAGGCCTATCTCCTTTACCCTTGAACACCCGTCTAACCCAAAAGACGTACCAATAAAGCCACTCATCTTTCACAAATTCACGACCCGTTTTTCGTCCCTGCATCACAATAGAAGGACGTCTATCTAAAAAGAGGGACTCCCCATGCCCCGCATTAACTTTCAGCAACAACTCGTAGCCTTGAAGGACAAGCTCCTCGCCATGGCCGCCCTTTCGCAGCAGGCCCTATCCCTCTCGCTCGAAGCCTACCTCACCGGAGACATCGGCCTCTGCGATCACGTCAAGGAGATCGAAGCCGCCATCAACGCCGCCGAGCGCGACGTCGATGAGATGGCCTACGACCTCCTCGCCAAAGAGCAGCCCATGGCCATCGACCTCCGCTTCATCCTCTCAGTCATCAAAATCAACGGCGATCTCGAGCGCATCGGCGACCAGTCCACCAACATCGCCGAACGCGCCCGCGCCCAGAGAGACCTCCCGCAAATCTCCCTCCCCATCGATATCCCCGACATGGGCGAAAAAGTCGGCGTCATGATCCGCAGCGCCATCCAGTCCCTTCTCGAAGCCGACGCCAAACTAGCCGAGCACGTCCTCGCCATGGACGACGAGATCGACGAGATGAACCGCGCCGTTCAGGCCGAACTCATCGAAGTCATGCAGCAGCACCCCATGGTCAGCACCCAGGCACTCAACGCCATCATCGTCTCCCGCAACCTCGAACGCACCGCCGACCACGCCACCAACATCGCCGAAGACGTCATCTTCTGGGTTCGCGGCTCCGACGTCCGCCACAAATTCTCCCTCGCCCAATCCGACTAATGTCCACCTACTGAAGGAACTAAAACAAATGTGTCATACTGAGCGGCGTAACTCGCGCACTTTGCGAGTTACAGAGTCGAAGGACCTGCGGTTGCTGTTGCCTCTCTTGTTTGTCAATTCCCCAGAAATCCACCCTGAAACAAACGTCATCTCGACCGAAGGCGGCGCTTTTGCCGCCGAGTGGGGAGATCCCTGTATTTCATTGTTCCCATTGCCGTTGCGCTCACAAAATCTCTCAACTTGACGCCAACAACATACCCAGATAGCCTTTAACACAATGGCGAACTACCGCACGACCGCTTGTCGCATGTGTATCTGTTGTTGCGACCTCGTGCGCCGTCGCCTTTGCTTCTGTTCGAGCCCCACCCTCTAGCTCTCGAACACCAAAAAAGCAAAGTCACACAGCGCCCACCTACTCAGTGGGCCTTTTCTATTTCAGGCCACCTTCTAAAGGATCACCCAATGTCCACCCAACCCGCACCCGCCCCCAAAGAGACCAAAGCCCAGAAGTCCGAGCGTCTCAAGCTCGCCAAGAACCCCTGGGAAGCATGGGACGAAGTGCGTGAGTTCGCCCGCAACGGCCGCGACTCCGTTCTCCCCGAGTGGACCGGCCTCTACTTCAAGTGGTGGGGCGTCTACACCCAGGGCGACGGCCTCGGCGTCACCGGCGGCGCTAACGGCGAAGGCAAAGCCACCGAGTTTTTCATGATGCGTATCGGCCTGCCCAACGGCATCCTCACCAGCGACCAGACCCGCGTTATCGGCCAACTCACGAAAAAATACGCCCGCAACCTCTCCGACATCACCACCCGCCAGAACATCCAGCTCCACTGGCTCACCCTCGCCGGCCTCGTCGATGTCGTTGACGCCCTCACCGCCGTCGGCCTCTCCCCCAAGGGAGCCTGCGGCGACGTCGTCCGCAACGTCACCGGCTGCCCCCTCGCCGGCCTCGACCACACCGAGCTCCTCGACGCCAGCCCCCTCGCCGTCCAGATCGCACACCACCTCACCGCCAACCCGGAGTTTTACAATCTTCCCCGCAAGTTCAAGATCTCCGTCACCGGCTGCCCCGTCTGGTGCACCTACCCCGAGATCAACGACGTAGCTCTCACCGCCATCAAGCGCACCATCGACGGAGTCGAAGAAATCGGCTACACCCTCCGCGTCGGCGGCGGCCTCTCCACCGAGCCCCACATCGCCGAGCGTATCCCCGCCTTCATCCCCCAGGACAAGGCCCTCGAAGTCGTCGAAGCCGTCGTCCGCATCTTTAAGGAACAGTCCGAACTCCGCGAGAACCGCACCCGCGCCCGCATCAAGTACCTCTTCATGCGCCACGGCTGGACCGCAGAATCTTTCCTAACCGCCCTCGAAGAGAAACTCGGCTACAAGCTCGACCCCAACCCGGCAGCCGCCGACGCCGTTCCCGCCGACATCTACCGCGACCACGTCGGCCTCACCCAGCAGCGCCAGCCCGGTCTCTCTTCCGTCGGAGCCTCCGTGCTCAATGGCCGCCTCTCCGGCGATCAGCTCATCGCCCTCGCCAACCTCGCCGACAAGTACGGCAACGGCCAGCTCCGCGCCACCATCGGTCAGAACATCCTCATCGTCAACGTGCCCGACCGCGAGACCGCCGCCCTCGTCATCGAGCTCAACACCCTCGGTCTCCAGGTCGATGTCTCGGCCTTCTGGCGCGGCGCCATCGCCTGCACCGGCACCGAGTTCTGCAAGCTCGCCATCGCCGAAACCAAGGGCTTCAACAAGTGGCTCGTCGCCGAACTCGAAGAGCGCCTTCCCGGCTTCGACCAGCAGATCCGCCTCCACGTCACCGGCTGCACCAACTCCTGCGGCCAGCACTGGATCGCCGACATCGGCCTCGAAGGCAAAAAAATCAAGCAGGACGGCCAGCTCGTCGACGCCTTCTTCTTCTGTGTCGGCGGCTCCGTCGGCAAGTACGCCCGCCCCGCACGCCCCCTGGGATACCGTGTCGCAGCAACCGAGGTCCCCGACGCTATCGAGCGCCTCCTCGCCGGCTACCTCGCCGTCCGCACCCCGGGCGAAGACCTACGTCACTACTTCGACCGCACCGACGACGATACCCTCCGCGCCCAACTAGCCGGAGCCATCATCGATCCCGTCGAACGCGACGCCCCACCTGTAGGTGCAGGCCATCACGCCCCCGGCGAATAGAAAACAGAGAATGTGAAACACAAGTAGCGCGACTTCTACGACGCCGCGACCAATTCACGCGCCTCGATACACTCCGACACCCGCCTCAACATATCGGTCGGATGCACCGGCTTCGTCAGTATGGTGAATTCGTGCCCCATCTCCCGCGCCACCGCCAGAAGATCCACCGTCGCTGCCTGGCCGGAAAACAACAGCACTTTACAGTCCTCGATAACGTTCACAAGCATGATCGCGAGCTCAATGCCGGTCATCCCTGGCATCACCACGTCAGTGATCAGAAGCGACGGTGGAACAGCCCGGGCAAGTGCAAGCGCGGTCGTTCCGTCATAAGCCGTCATAACGTCATAGCCACTCTTTCTAAGAATCATCGACAACGTGTCCGCAATCACTCGTTCATCATCGACGACCAGCACCACCCGGGCTCGCTGATCGGGGATCATCGTGGAGTCGTTCCACGGCACTTCCTTAAGAGAAACAACTTCAAATTTCAATGGATGTGCCATGGCATGATACCTCTGAAATAACCCTAGCAGTGTAGTGAAAATACGGGTTAAGTCTTTTAAATGTGGGGTTTACTGGATAAATTTAGACCTGTTGGCAACCTCGTCTTGACTGCCGTACATCTCAGATATACATTGATCATGTTTACGTTACGTTAGTGTTACGATTACGTAAGGAGTACGTCATGGCTAACCAAGAAGAACTTTCCCCCATGAAATTTCAATCCATCCTCCAGGCAGATGTCCCCAAGGGAAGAGATGGAAAGCATAAAGAGATCATCTCTCAGCTCCTCCAGGGCATCGCACAGTTGAGTGATGGTTCCGCCCTCAAGATTCCACTCTCGCAGCTTCCAGATTCCAAGGAAAACATACGTTCCGCTCTCAGCAGAGCCGCACGGCAAAGAGAACTCAACATTGCCACCTCCAGCAACGAAGAATTCCTCTTCGTCTGGAAAGTGATCGAAAAGGCTCACACAAACGGCAATGGCGCTAAATCCTGATCATCAGCCGCACCATCGCACACAAATCAGAACATTGGAGAGCCTGCGAATACCAAACGATAAGTAGTAGCCTAATCGCATGGATCTCTTCCCCATCTTCCTCAAGATCGCCGCGCGCCCCTGCATCGTCATCGGCGGAGGTCATCTGGCCGAGTCGAAGGTCGAGTCGTTGCAAGCCGCCCACGCCAAAGTAACGGTCATCGCACCCTCAGCCACCGAACGCATCGCCAACCTCGCCGCCGCCGGCGAAATCGAGTGGCACCAGCGCGAATATGCCGATGGCGATCTCACCGCAAACTTCCTCGTCGTAGCCGCCACCAACGTCCCCGCCGTCAATCGCGCCGTCTTCCACGAAGCCACCGCAAAAAGCATCATCTGCAACGCCGTCGACGACCCACCCTTCTGCGACTTCTACTTCCCTTCCGTCGTCCGTCGCGGAGACCTCCAGATCGCCATCTCCACCGCCGGTGCCAGCCCCGCCCTCGCCCAGCGCCTCCGAAAAGAGATCAACTCCCAGCTCCCCCTCGACGCCGGTGACTGGCTCACCGACCTCGGCAATCTCCGCCGCGAAGTAGTCGCCGCCGAGCCCCTCAACGAAGACCGCAAGTGGCTCCTCCACCAGTTAGCCCAGCGCGACGTCTGCGGTTACGACCAGTGCCCCTCCCGCACCTTTGCCCGTGAGCACGCCCTCGCCAATCCACTCCCTGGGAAGAAATCGTGAACAAAGAAGCCCAGCCGGGCACCGTCTACCTCGTAGGCGCAGGCCCGGGCGACCCCGGCCTCCTCACCCTGCACGCCATGCACCTTCTCCAGACCGCCGACGTCATCCTCCCCGACGACCTCGTCTCCGATGAAGTCCTCGCCCTCGCCAGCCCCACAGCCGAGATCATCCCCGTTGGCAAGCGCTGCGGCCAGCCCCGTATCACCCAGGCCGAGATCCACGCCCTCATGCTCCACCATGCGGGCTACGGCAGCTCCGTCCTTCGTCTCAAATCCGGCGACCCCCTCATCTTCGGCCGCGCAGGCGAAGAGATAGCCTTTCTCCACGAACACAACATCCCCTTCGAGATCATCCCCGGCATCACCACCGCCTTCGCCGTAGCCGCCAACCTTCGCACGCCCCTTACCGACCGCACCGCGGCCTCGAAGCTCATCCTCGCCACCGCCCATCACGCCGCCGGCAAGCTCGAAGTCACCCCCAAATGGACCGGTGCCTTCCCCGAAGACGCTACCTTGGTCATCTACATGCCCGGCCGCGACTTCCGCGCCCTCGCCGACGACCTCATCCAATCCGGCATCGCCCCCGAAACCCCCTGCGTCGCCGTCAGCAAAGCCACCACCCCCGACGAGCACGTCCACGCCACCACCCTCGCCCACCTCGACAACACTGCCGTAGGCCCCGCCCCCGTCGTCCTTCTCATAGGCCATGCCATCCAACTCATCTAGCCCCTTTCCAGAAGCCTACTTTGCCTCCAAAAATGGATGCACTCTGAGACCCACACTAGAAGTGCCATCCTGAGCTAGAAGAAGGCTACGCATGAGGTTCGCAAAGCAGTAGAGCGGGATCGTAGCGGTGGTGCAGCAGGGGTTGAAGTGTCATCCTGAGCGGAACAATTCGCGCATTTTGCGAATTGCGCAGTCGAAAGATCTGCGGTCGCTCTTGCCGTTGCTGTTGCCTCTTGTTTGTCATCCCGTAGGGATCTGCTTCTGCACTTGCTGTTGCCTGTTTTATGTCGTCATCCTGAGCGAAGCGAAGAATCCCTGCAGTCCCTTTTGCAGTTGTCTGTCCCTGCCTCTCAACAAGAAAACAAGCCACCTAAACCTTCAACCCAATCAACCGCATCAACTCAATCCCATTACTCTTCGTCACCACCCCATCCCGCAGTGTGTAGTCGAACTTCATCTTCCCATCCGCAATCTCATCCTGCAGATGAACGTTGTACAACCTCCCCGCCGCTCCTCCAATCCCCGTCAGCGCCAGGTCATGCGTACTGATCAGCCCAATCGCCCCGCGTTCCAGCAGAGCCTGCACCACACCCTCCGCCCCCGCCATCCTGTCCTTCGAGTTCGTCCCCTGCAACAACTCATCCAGAAGAAACAAAACCGGCAACCCACCCTCCGCCAGATCGCAGATCTTCCGCAGCCGAGTTATCTCCGCATAAAACCGCGAGCTCCCCTCCTGCAACGAGTCATTGATCAAAATACTCGCCCCCACCTGCAGCGGAGTCAGCCGCAGCCGTCGCGACCGCACCGGAGCCCCCGCCATCGCCAGCACCGTATTCAGTCCCACCGCCCGCATCAACGTGCTCTTGCCCGACATATTCGACCCGCTGATCAGCAACACCCGCCTCTCCCCACAAACCCTCACATCATTCCGCACACAAGTCGCCGCCGGAATTAGCGGATGCCCAACCCCATCCGCCTCAAAACAAGGAGTTCCCTCAATCAGCTCCGGAAACACATCCTCCGGCCGCTCATAGCTGTAAGCCGCCACTGACAGCAGCGCCTCCATCTCGCCCACACCATCCAGCCACATCCTCACAGCCGCACCATGGTCCCGCCGCCACGCCTCCGCCGCAAACGCACACTGCACCGAATACATCAGCGGTATATCCAGCAGCCGCACAATCGGGTTATCCAGCGAATAGATGTACTGCACAATCGTTCCCAGACGTGCAATCGCCTTCGACCCCTCCACCCGGTGCGAAGCCATCCGCACGCGAATCTCCTTCAGCCGCGCCGTCTCAAACTCCTCCCGCTCCAACCTCCCCAGCATCGCCGACAGCAGTTGCAAATCCTCCAACGCCCGCTCCGTCCCATGCAGCACCGCCTGCACCCGCCTTCGCAGCCGCAACACAACGACACCCTCAACCAGCACCACCGCAAAAAACGGAATCTTCTCCCCCGTCATCCCCCACACCACCGCCATCCCCACTGCCACAGCGGCCAGCAAAACAGCCACCCAACGCACCCAGCGCTTCTCCAGCAAATTCGGCGACTCCGCCCACTCCACCAAAGCCTCCGCATGCACCGCCGCCTTCACGTCCTCACCCAGCACCGCCACATCCTCGCGAAGATCCAGACGTCCTCTCAGCTCCCCCACAGCCTCCTGCCGCTCCCGTATCGTTGCCACCGCCGCAGGCCCAAGCAGCCAATTCGCCAGCATGTTCTCTCCCATCCGAGTCCGCGCCTGCGACAGCAGCTCAAACAAGCTCCCTCGCCCAAACAAATCCAGGTCTGTAGCGTAGAGGCTCTCCCCCGTATCAAACCGCTCCCCGGCAGACCCCGTCCTAGCCCACCGATCTTCAATCCGCGCCAACCCACGCCGATAAAACTCCACCGCCCGCATCGCACACAACCGCCGCCGTTGCACCCCCGCATGGTATACAGCAATCACCACAAACCCACCCATCGCAACCAGCAACCACCAACCCGAAAACGCCCCGCGCGCAAAACTCAACCAGGCCGCCACCAGCGCAGCAATCACTATAACCAACCGCACATTCCCCACCCGCTTATCTATCCTGTCGAACTGCGCCACACGAAGCTCACGATCACGCAAGCGCTGCTTATACTCCTCAGAAGGGGACAACGAAGCCACTGAATTCACAACGCCATTATCGCCCACCCCACCTGCCGCGCCATGTCACCCAACGTGACAGCGAACGTGCCAGCTAAACTGAAGTCATGAAATCCCTCGCCGCCGCCGCCCACCGGCATCTGCTCTTCCTCGCCGCCCTCATGACCCTCACCCTCGCGCACCCCGCCTTCGCGCAATCCGAACACATCCCCGCATCCTCCATCCCCACAGCCGACCTCATCCAACCCGCCGATCTCGCCGCCACCCTCCAGTCCACCTCACCCAAGCCTCTCATCCTTCAGGTAGGCTCCCACGTCCTCTTCGCCGAAGCCCACATCCCCGGCTCCGAATACGCCGGCCCCACCAACCAGCCCACCGGCATCCAGATCCTCAAAGACCGCACCGCCTCACTCCCCAAAGACACCCCCATCGTCCTCTACTGTGGCTGCTGCCCATGGGAGCGCTGTCCCAACATCGCACCCGCCTACAATCTCCTTCACGCCGCAGGCTTCACCCACCTCAAAGTTCTCTACATCGCCGACAACTTCGGCACCGACTGGGTCGCAAAGAAATATCCCGTAGCGAAGGGCCGCTAATGAAACCCCGCAACCTCTTCCTCGCCACAGCCATGCTCTTCACCGCATCCATGCCTGTGCCCGCACAGACACATAAGACAGCCCCCGACTTCACCGCCCGAAGCCTCGAAGACAAGCCCATCCATCTCAGCGACTATCGCGGCAAACTAGTCCTGCTCAACTTCTGGGCCACCTGGTGCGGCCCCTGCATCTCCGAGATCCCTCGCTTCTCCACCTGGCAAACAAAGTTCGGCCCGCAAGGATTCCAGGTCCTCGGCGTCTCCATGGACGACGACAAACCTCCCGTCCAGAAGACCGCCCTTAAATACCACCTCACCTATCCGATCATGATGGGCGACGAACACCTCGGCGACCTCTACGGCGGCGTCCTCGGCCTACCCATCACCTACCTCATCAGCCCCCAGGGCAAAATCCTAGCCCGCTACCAGGGCGAAACCAATCTCGACCAACTGGAAAAGCGATTAGCCACCCTCCTCCCCCCAAAGAAACCATAGCCCACCGCTGCTGTCTGTTTGCTCCTGCTCCTTGCTTTGTCGTTGCTGTTGTCGTTGTCTCTCTTGTTTGTCATCCCGCAGGAACCTGCTTCTGCTACTACCAACCCTAAAGGTGTCATCCTGAGCGAAGTAACTCGCGCCTTTTGCGAGTTATGCAGTCGAAGGACCTGCGGTTGCAGTGCCGTTGCAGTTGCTTTTGCCTCTAAGGTAGAGCGGGGCTTCAGCCCCGCGTCTAAATCGCCGCCGCGAAGCGGCTACCGCTCTGCCGAAGGCTGTGATCTATTGCCGTTGTTTGTTCTTGTCGTCATTCTGAGCGAAGCGAAGAAGCAGGGACTAAAAGCACTCCAGCCTTACCCCAGCCGCCCCTCAGCCTGCTTCGTAGCCTCATAAATCTGCTCAAACGACTCCACCGCATACAGCACCGGCTGCATCGCGCCCGTATCGAACTCCTGATTCAGCACCGCATCCAGATCGAAGTCCCTCACCTCGCACCCACCCGCCAGCACCCGCGTGCACTCTCCATGCGACGAGATCAACCCACTCCCATACACCTTGATCTCTCCATCCTGCCGAATCAACCCGAACTCCACCGTAAACCAGAACAGCCGCCCCATCCGCTCCAGAGCCACCGGATCGGCCATCAACCCCGCACACAGCTTTCCATAGTGCTGCAGAAAATTCCCAAACACCGGATGCGCATGCATCGGCACATGCCCAAACACATCATGAAAGATATCCGGCTCCGGCGTGTACTCCATCGCATCGCGCGCCCGCAGCCAGGTCGTCGTCGGAAACATCCTTGCCGCCAACATCTCAAAGAAAGCATCCGCCGGCAGAAACCCACTTACCGGCGTCGACTGCCACCCCGTCCGCGGACCCAGCCGCGCACTCACCGCCTTCAAATCCGGCAACCGATCCTCACGCAACCCAATCTGCTCAAACCCATCCAGATACTCCCGGCAAGCGTGCTCCCTCAGCTGAGGCATCCGCCGACTCACCAGCTCCGCCCACACCGCATGCTGCTCCGCCGTATAAGCGCCACAGTCCTGTTCAATCAAAAACGGAGCCGCCACACTCAGCTTTCCCTGAGCCACACTCAAAGCAGAATCAGCAATTCCCATACGATCCAATCCGGCGACTCTCCGCCACCAAAAGCATACATCCCAGGCCATAGCTCTTGTCACAGCTCTGTCTCTAACCCGTTGCCACAAAATAAAAATCATCCCCCACCCGGGGAATAGCCGGACGAAACCCTCCATGCTACCTTCAGGAGAATAAGTCCAAGCCTATGTCGAATCAGGAACTTGCAGCGCTTCAGCCTAAGTCCTCCTATAAGTCGCTCACCCTTCTGGCGTGGCTCGCAGTCTTCCTCACATCAGGTCTCTTCTTCCTTCGCGGTCCCCTCCGCGCCGACAGCGGTTACATCAACGACTTCGCCGCCCCTTACACCGCCACCCGCCTCTGGCTCCAGCACCGCAATCCCTACGACTCCACCGCCTTCTTCCCCACATGGCACGCCGCCGGAGCCCCGCAGGGCAAGGTCGCCGGCAATCTCTCAGGAACCCATCCCGTCTACCCGCCTCCAACCCTCGTCGTTCTCATCCCATTTGCACTTCTCCCATGGCCCATCGCAGTTAAGGCACTCACTTTACTCAGCGCCGCACTCTACATCGCCGTGCTTCCTCTACTCGCCTCCTTTCTCCCCGGAACATGGCGCGACCCCATCAAACCCGCCTTCCTCGCATTTGGACTAGCCCTCGCCCCCACCCACTCCGGCCTCCACGTCACCAACGTCGCCTGCCTCGCCGCCACTCTCCTCTTCTTCGCCATCTATCACCTCTTAAAAATCTCCGCAGCGAAGACTAACCTTCCCGTCATCGCCTTCCTTACACTCTCCATCTGCCTCAAGCCCACCCTGGGCCTGATCCTGATCCCCTATCTCCTCTGGATCCGCGCCTGGCGCACACTCATCGCGACTCTCACGCTCTCTGCCACGATCACGGTCGCATCTCTCTACCCCTTGCTCCACCTCGGCTCAACGTGGCTCTCCAGCCTTCGCGAAAACATCGCCGTCGTCTTCACCAACGGCGGTGCAGCCGATGTCTCCGAACAAAGCCTCTCCCGCTTCGATCGCATCGACATGCAGCTCCCCCTCTACGCTCTCCTACACAGCCGAACCGAAGCGTCCATACTCGCCGCTCTTATCGCCGCAACCCTTCTTCTGTTCTGGTTCAAACCCACCCCAACTACGCCGAACCACTCGCCATCCTGCGCAGCGCTGGATCAGCACATCCTCCAGATCGCGACCCTTCTCGCAATCGGCCTCATCCCTTTCTATCAACGCTTCTACTCCGCAATGATCGTCCTGCTGCCGGTCCTCTGGGCCTTCCGCGCACTCTCGTACCCAACCCACCGGGCCAGATCGCGCTGGGTTCTCACCCTGTCATCAGTCTTTCTGATAAACACCGCAGCCATCTTCGCGCGATCCCCCCTGCTACCCTCCCTGACCACTCGTTCCCACCTACTCACAAACCTCGCACTTGGTCCCCACCTCTGCTGGCTTCTGCTGCTGCTGCTTGCAATCCTCCAGCTGACCACCCAAACCATCCAAACTACCCAAAAATCCCAACTCCACTCAACTGTGTCATCCTGAGCGAAGTAGCTCGCGCATTTTGCGAGCTACGGAGTCGAAGGACCTGCGGTTGCTCTTGCTGTTGTTCTTAACCTATCGCCACAACGCAAACCTTTTCAGCCACTTATAAGAAAATCCCTTCAAAACTCCAGCAAAACACTCTGTCAAGCCCCATAACCTTCTAAACCAAACAATCCAAACAACATACGCATTGCGTACGAGTTACCTTCAATCAGCTAGACTTAATACAGAAGTAAAAAAGCCCCGGAGAATTCCGGGGCTTCGCACTTAATCCAATAAACCTTTTAGAAAGAGGAATTTAGCTATAACCCATTTATAATGACGATTTTACGAGGAGATCAACTCATAAAACCATGGAAATAAACCACTTATATCGTGATATAGGGGAGGGGGGTACCTTCTAGGCGTCTGTCCACACTTCCCCCTTGGCCTCCCTGCCCATCGCAGTTATTCCAGCCACCAGGAGCGCAGCCAGAATTGCCGTTCCCGATAACACGATCCGGAGTGAGCCACCGTGAAAGCGTGCCGCCAGCGTCGCCTGGAACACGCCATTCCGCGACGAACACAGGTTGCCAAGTTGATAGGCAAGCCCCGGAAAAATGGCACGCACCGGTCCCGGCGACAGTTCATTCAAGTGAGCAGGAACGATTCCCCACGCTCCCTGCACCGCAAACTGCATCAGGAATCCGCCAACGGCCAGGCTCACCACCGAATGCGACCAGACCCATAGCGGAATAACCGGCAGCGCACATAACGATGCAAGGATGATCATCCGCTTGCGCCCAAACCGCTCCGATGCAGTGCCGCAGCAGATCCCTCCAAGCAGCGCGCCAAGACTTCCAATCACAACGATCAGACCGACCCGCGCCGGCTCGAGAAGATGGTCCTTCTCCAGAAAGGTAGGGTACAGATCCTGCGTTCCATGGCTGAACGAAGTGAACGCAGTCATCAGCACCACAAGAAAGAGAAAGCTCGGCAGGTAGGCCCTTATGTTTTCCCAGTTGTACGCACTCTCTTTTTTCACACCGGAAAGCTGTCTCTTCCGTGCCGCCAGCCACACCGGAGACTCCGCCACCTTGAACTGCATATACAGCGCGAGAAGCGCCGGAAGAGAGCCAATCATAAACATCACACGCCAGCCGATAAACATTCCGCTTCCGTGAAGATGAGGAAACAACAGCCAGTACAACGCAGCAGCCAGCAGATTGCCGACAACATAACCCTCCTGCAGAACGCCCGAGAAAAATCCGCGCCCCGAAGCCGGAAGCGTCTCCAGCGCAAGCGCAGCTCCCACGCCCCAAACGCCGCCCATCGCGACGCCAAACAGCGCACGGCATATCAGGAAGATCGTGAGCGAAGGAGCAAACGCGGAGGCCAGCACGAATACGGAGAACGCCACAACGTTCAACATCAAAGTCGGTCGCCGGCCAAATCTCTCGGCCAGTAACCCAAACACAAGCGCGCCAACAGGCCGCATCACCAGCGTCCAGAAGATCGCCTCTGCAATCTGCGGAATCGTTACATGAAAGTCCACCGCAATCGCCTTGAGACAAAGAGTAAGGAGAAAGAAGTCGAATGCATCGAGTGTCCAGGCTAGGAAACAAGCAGCAAATGTATTTCTCTGGATCGCCGTCAGCGATCGTAGTTCACGCAGAAGAGCCATATTTTGGTGATGCTAGCATCACCCCGACTCAGCCCCTACAGGAATGTAAACAAATCCACCCGATTGGATATAGACTCCTGACATCTGACGTCGTCGCACGCTGTTGTATTGATAGCATCGCATCGACGACGCAGAGCATCAGATTCCAGTCACTATTCTCTCAATTGAAAGTAAGAGGACTATTGCATGCGAAGTAAATTCCTGTTGGCCCTGACCCTGGGCGCACTGTCGTTGGCTGGCGCGAGTGCCAAAGCACAGTCATCCAGCTGGGCAATTGATCCTGCCCATTCGAGCGTCGGCTTCGAGATCCGCCACATGAGCGTCAGCAACGTTCGCGGATCGATCAACGGCGTTACCGGCACCGTAACGCTGAACGAGAAGGACATAACCAAGTCATCCGTGAACGCAACGATTGATGCCACTACCCTCTCCACCGGCAACGACGCGCGCGACAAGCATCTCAAGTCTCCCGACTTCTTCGACGTCGCCAAGAATCCTCAAATCATCTTCAAGTCGACGTCCCTGACGAACGCAGGAGGCAAGCTGCAATTGACCGGCGATTTGACTCTCGGCGGCGCGACCAAGAGCGTCACCTTCGACCTTGATGGTCCTGCTCCCCCGCAGACTGGAAAAGATGGCAAGGTGCGCAGCGGCTTCTCCGCAACTGGCACGCTGAAGCGGTCCGATTTCAACTTTGGACCGAAGTTCGCTCCTCCCGTTCTCGGTGACGACGTGAAGTTCACGATCGACGTAGAGATCGACAAGCAGTAATCAATAAAGAGCCCCCGTCACCGGGGGCTCTTTTGTTTACATCTTTGCGCGAAGCGGTTGCGAAGGTTCCGGGGGTGGACCTCCACCGTGATCTGTCTCCTGCGGATACTTTTTCAGCAGCTCGTGGTGCAGGCAGTACAACGCCAATTCGAGACGATCGGAGACGCCCAGCTTGTCGTAGATCTTGCGCAGGTAATTCTTGATTACCTGCTCGGTCGTTCCAATCTGATAGGCAATCTCTTTGTTGCGCATTCCCCGCGTGATGCAGCCTATGATGGCAAGCTCTTTCTTCGAGAGCTTGGGCTGAACCCTGGGATCGGTGAGCGTCGTTGCCTGCGCCCTGTACGCCTCGATCACCCAGCTGATCGATTGGTTGTCGATCCAGGTCTCACCCTCTGCGATCTTTCGCACGCACTTGATAAGCAGATCAGGAGAGATCGAACGCGGAACTACGCCGCGGACACCGCGTCGGTAGAGTTCAACTGTATTGGCTTCGTCAGTCTCGGTGACCTGCACGATGAGCTTCGCGTCGGGCGCCTGCCGCACCAGCTCCGGAATGGCGTCGATGGTGCCTGCGATAAGCTGCCCTTCGAGAAGAACAACGTCGGTTGGATAGCGTTGAAGAGCGGCATAGAGATTTGTCAGTGTCTCCACCTGAGCAACGACACGGATGTCGTCCTCAAGCGCAAAGACTTTTTTCATTCCCACACGGTAGATAGCTTGCGAATCAGCCAGGACCACCCTAATTCCTGTCTGAGGAGCGCTTTCTTCCGGAATTGCCTCGCTGGTCCGAGTTTGGTCAAAATGAACAACCGTCATAAGTCAGGCCTTTAGAAAATATTCGTCGATCACTGCGGCAGCCTTCTTCTCATTCCCTTGCAGATAGTGGCGTACCACTCGGCCGATGCAGTGGATCGTTACATCAGTCGCCGATCCCATGACGGCTGACGGCATCGCAATGGTAAATTCGATTCTGCTATCGACTGCAGGGAGACGATCGCTTACGAAGAGCAGGCCATTTGCCGATATGTTTTCAGTCACTGCTTCCAAAGAACCCTGCTCCGTCTCAACGTGCAGCGCCAGTTTCATTGGAAAACGCACAGCAGTGCGAACTGGATTCTCTCCGTTCGGCTTTTGCCACTGGCCCACAGATCCCCCTTGCGACAGCGTTGGACCACAGCTCGCATTGATTGCAGCGGTCGACAAATGGAGTCTATCGCAACAGGAACCGGTTCCTAGAGATTTTTCTGCTCACGACCGCTGCCGTAGTCCCATAGCTGGCTAGAGGTTGGCTTGCAGGAAGGCCCCAATCTCGGCAAACTCGGGCTCGGTCAGGCGGAAGTTCGCCGCCGGAAAGATGCCATCGACCTGCTTTGCACTGCGGCCGCCGACAATGGCGGCTGTGATGGCCTTGTGGTGAAGGGTCCAGGCGATGGCCACGACACCTGCGCTGACTCCATGGCGTGCGCCAATGGAGGCCAGCAAGCCGGCCAAGGCCAGATTGCGGGAGAGTTGCGGCTCCTGAAACTGCTTTGCGTTGCGGCGGAAGTCGTCTTTGGGGAAGGCGGCTACGCGTTCCTTCGTCATGGAGCCGGTGAGGAGGCCGGAGACCATGGGCGAGTAGTTGATGACGCCGATTCCGTGCTTTTCGCAGAATGGCAGAATCTCTGCCTCTACGCTGCGATTGACCATGGAATAGGGCGGCTGCAGCGAGATGATGGGAGCGATGGCCCGGGCGCGCTCCATCTGGGCAACATCGAAGTTGGAGACCCCGATCCAGCGGATTTTGCCTTCGCGCTGGAGATCGGTCATGGTAGACCAGCCTTCTTCAATCTCTTCATCGGGAACCGGCCAATGGATCTGGTACAGGTCGATTACGTCTACCTGAAGTCGGCGAAGACTTGCTTCCGCTTCCTGACGGACGGTCTTCAGGCTGCGATGAATCTCGCGTTTTTCATCCCACAGCATGGAGCATTTTGTAAAGACGTACGGTCTGGCGGAGGCGGTTTTGAGGGCCTTGCCGACTACTTCTTCCGAATGGCCGAGACCGTAGACAGCCGCCGTGTCGATCCAATTGATGCCGAGATCGATAGCACGGTGAATGGCTTCAATCGAGTCTGCATCGTCCTGCGGTCCCCATGCGAAGGCCCAGTCTCCACCACCGATGGCCCATGCTCCGAAGCCAATCGGTGTCAAATGCAGGTCAGAGTTTCCCAACTTTTTCGTTTCCATCTTTCCTTTGACGAAGTGGCTTGCTGGCAAGACTCACGAGGATACCCACCCCCCCGGGTATCAAAAAACAAATGTCATCAATTCAATAACTTAGCATGATTTATCTCTGTAAAGTATTCATTATAAAAGGGTTACAGGGTAAAATATTCTTTCTAAATGAGTTATGGATTGACAAAGGAAAGCTCCGGCTTTTGGGCCGGAGCTTTGTCTCTTATTTAAGCAACTGCAGGGACAACTGCAACTGTATGGCAACTGCAACCGCAACGACGACTGCAAATTCGTAGATAAGCGTTGGGGGAGATTTTATCCCAACCCTTCGCGTAGTCAGACGCGCTTAGGATGGGCCCTTTTGGAGGGTTTGGATGTTGATCTTGTGTTGACCCTGGAGGGAGGTGGAGAGCGTAGTGTGACTACGTTGGGAGGAGTAGAATTGAACCAACATTTGTGCAAACCAAATCGACGCGCTGCCGGTGCGGCGCAGAAAAGTTGAGTCAGTCGTGAGCAATACACTTGTCGCTAAGCTATTGGAAACAAAAGAATTTAAGGAATCGGTTTATGCGCTGTCTCCTGCCGTGGCTGTGTTCGATTGTGACGGCACGTTGTGGTCGGGAGATGCGGGTTCGGGGTTTATGAACTGGACGATCGATACGGGGCTGGTCTCGCGTGAGGCTACCGATTGGATCGATGGACGATATCGCGGGTATAAGCGCGGCGAGGTGTCTGAGGTAGCCATTTGCGGGGAGATGGTGCAGCTGTATCAAGGGCTGCGCGAGGAAGAGATGCGCAAGGCTGCACGGGAGTTTTTTGTGAGCAGGATTGAGCGGAACATCTTTCCCGAGATGCAGGAGTTGGTGGCGGAGCTGAAGAACCGTGGAGTGGACATCTGGGCGGTGAGCTCGACCAATGACTGGGTGATCGAGGAGGGCGTGCAGCGGTTTGGGATACCGGTTGACCGGGTGCTGTCGGCGCGAGTGAAGGTGAAGGATGGGGTGGTGACGGACACGATTCTGGATGTCCCGACGGATGAGGGCAAGGTGGCTTCGCTGGCGCGTGCTGGAATTACGGCTCCGGATGCGGTGTTTGGCAATTCTGTCCACGATTCGGCCATGCTGGCGATTGCGCGCAGGGCGTTTCCGGTGAATCCGACGGCGGCGTTGCTGGAGCGGAGTGCGCAGGAGGGTTGGGCGGTTTACTATCCGGCGTCGGTAAGGCCTGCCTGAATCGGCTGCGTGAGCCTTTACAGTGCGAGAGACGTCTAAACTGTAGTCAGGTGAGAGAAGCCATTCGTAAGTTGGACGGACATGTCGACGCAGGGGTTCCCCGGCCATTACGGCTTGTGGTTGCAGCCCTGATCGTTCGCGAGGCGGCAGATGCCGCTGCCGGGACGGAGGTGCTGATCTGTCAGCGTAAGCCTGACCAGCCGATGAGCCTGAAGTGGGAGTTTCCGGGGGGCAAGATTGAGCCGGGCGAGAGCTCAGAAGATGCGCTGGCTCGGGAGCTGAATGAAGAGCTGGGAATTACGGCTACGATTGGGCGCCGGGTGGCCAGGGTTCGGCATAAGTACCGGAATGGCGGGGCGATCGATCTGCAATTTTTTCTGGTGAATGACTTCTATGGCGAGCTGGAGAACCGGATCTTCAACGATATGCGGTGGGCTCCGCTGGGGACGTTGCCTGGGTATGATTTTCTGGCGGCGGATCTGGGATTGATTCGGGATTTGTCTGAGGGGAAGTTGCTTTAGAGGTTTGCCTTTGGATCCGGTGCGGCGGGATAAGAAGCATACCTCAAGGGCTAAAGCCCTTTTTTTGTGCCTTGTTGATTGCCTGGGCTAAAGCCCAGGTCTACCTCAGAAGCAATGGCCAAAACAACGGCAACGGCAACAGCAAAAGCGAAATACAAGGATCTCTTCACTGCGGCGGCAAGCGCCGCCTTCGGTCGAGATGACGTTTGTGGTGGGTGAACAGCGCTAAAGGTACTGACAAAAGCATTGGCAAAAGCAGATCCCTTCGGAGATGACAAGCAAGAAAAACAAAGGCAACGGCGAAGGCTCTAGCCGCGGATGAGGTTCCAGATCCACATGAGGGAGAGGACTGTGACGATGGCGGCGGTGAGCCAGGCGATGATGTTAAACCATGTGGAGTTGGTGTACTTGCCCATGAGCTCGTGCTTGTTGATGAGCTTGAGCATGAAGACCAGGACGATGGGGAGAAGGACGCCGTTGAGAACCTGCGACAGAATGCTGAAGCTGACCAGAGGAAAGTTTGGGATGAGGACGATGGCTGCTCCCGCGGCGAGGAGCAGGGTGTAGAACCAGTAAAAGAATTTTGCTTCGCGGAAGGATTTGTCGAGGCCGCTCTCGAAGCCGAGACCTTCGCAGACGGTGTAGGCGGTGGACAGAGGAAGGATAGAGGCGGCGAAGAGCGAGGCGTTGAAGAGGCCGGCGGCGAAGAGGATGAAGGCGTAGTCTCCGGCGAGGGGCTTCATGGCTCCCGCGGCGTCGGATGCGTCGTTGATGTTGCGGATGCCGTGGGTGAAGAGGGTGGCGGCGCAGGCGACGACGATGAACCAGGCGACGATGTCGGTGAAGATAGAGCCTACGATGACGTCCCAGCGTGAGTTTTTGTACTGGCGGACGGCGATTCCCTTTTCGACGATGGAGGACTGCAGATAGAACTGCATCCAGGGCGTGATGGTGGTGCCGATGACGCCGACGACCATGTAGACATAGCTGGAATTGCGCCAGACGTGGCGTGGAGGGAGCTTGACGGTCTCGGAGAGGGCCTGGTGCCAGTCTGGTCGGCTGAGGACGCCAGCGATGATGTAAGCGATGTAGAAGACGCTGGCGATAAGGAAGACTTTTTCGACGCTCTTGTAGTCGCCTTTGACGACGAGGGCCCAGACGAGGGCGGCGCAGATGGGCACGCTGATGTATTTGCTGACGTGGAAGAGCTGCATGCTGCCTGCGATGCCGGAGAACTCGGCGATGACGTTGCCGAAGTTGACGACGACGAGGAGGAGCATCATGACGAAGGTCATGCGGAGGCCGAACTCTTCGCGGATGAGGTCGCTGAGGCCTTTGCCGGTGACGACGCCCATGCGGGCACACATCTCCTGCACGACGATGAGCGCGAGGGTGATGGGGATCATCGTCCAGAGGAGGGCGTAGCCGTACTGGGCGCCAGCCTGGGAGTAGGTGAGGATGCCACCGGCGTCGTTGTCTACATTGGCCGTGATGAAGCCGGGGCCAAGAATGGCAAAGAATATGAGGAGTCGCGTTCTCCATGTGCGCCAGGACGTCATTGCATCTACCTTTTGGGTGGTCGGGAGAACGTGTCAGCTCGCCTGTATCAGGCTAACCCATGAAGTGAACCTGAGGAGCGGAGACGAGTTATCTACTTTGATGTCAGATGCTGCAGGATCGCGTTAGCGCGCTGGAGGATGAGGCTGACCTGGTGATCATTGTGATACCCGTCGCGCTGGGCGCGTGCCTGGCCAGCGGCGGCGATACAGGTGCGGGCGGCTTCGTCGTGGAGGTAAAGGCGGATCTTCCGGAGGCACTCGTCGAAGGTGGAGAAGAAGACGGCTTCCTCGTCTTCGCGGAAGCGCTGGATATGGCCTTCGGAGCGCTCGGCGAGAAGGAAGCCACCGCAGGCGGCGATTTCGAAGCTCTTGTGAACGAACTCGTCCTGATTGGAGCGGGTGAGGAAGCTGAGGTTGATTCTGGAACGCCAGATGGCTTCGCGGTAGAGCTGCTGGAATAGCTCGCCTTCGCGGTAGAGGCTGGAGAAGGCTTGAGGCGTGAGGGCACGCTGCCAGGCTTTCTGATTGCCTGAGATGACTACCTGAAACTCGCCGGATTGGGAGAGCTTGTTGAGGGTGTCGGCGCGGTCGTCGTAGGGAGTGCCGATGAAGGAGACGTCGCGGTCGCGGTCTTTGTCGGACCAGCCGGACGGAGGGGGATAGTGGATGGTGGGCTCGTAGGCGGTCTGAATCTTGATGACGTCGCGGGCGCCGCAGCTGCGGTAGTCGGCGATGTTGCGGTCGCGCTGGACGACGTGGAGATCGTAGTGTGGGATGTCCTTCCTGTAGAGGCGCCAGCCGGGATCCTGGCGGGGGCCGAAGGGGTTGTCGATCATGTAGCTGATGGTGGCGATGCCCATGGAGCGAAGGCGATGGAGGGTGCGGGGCTGCATCCAGAGGAGCTTGTCGGCCCAGAGGAGGTCGGGCTTCTCGCGGTCGGCGATGGCGAGGAGGTCACGGTTGAGGCGATCGACAGAGGGTCCGGCGGAGAGGCGAAAGACGATCTTGCGAATGAATGGATTTGGGGAGAGGTATTCGTGGGCATTGAAGGGGATGACGTGGTGGCCGAGACGCTCCAGAGCCCAGAGGCGGTAGAGGGACGAATCGTTGGGAGACAGACCTGCAGCGTACAAAATTTTCATTAAAGCAGAGGTTCCTAGGGTTCGTTTTTTTCTAATGGCCCGCACGGAGGAGCGCGATGACCTGTTCGGCGTGGACGACGCCGACGAGGTGTTTTTCTCTGTCGACGACGGGGAGTGAGCGCAGGTTGTACTTGTCGAAGAGCTCGGCAACTTTGCGGCCATTGGCGTTGACGTCGCAACTGACGAGGTGGCCGGGGGGCAGGCCGGAGAGAGGCGTCTGAGGGTGTGAGAGCAGAAGCTGGACGAGAGGGATAAGGGTTACGATTCGCTCTTCTTCGTCGATAACGTAGATGTCTGTGATGATTTCGATGTCGCCCTCGAAGTCGCGAAGGGCTTCGATGGCCTGGGAGACCGAGGTACTGGCGGGGAGGGCGATGTACTCGGTGGTCATACGGCCGGCGGCGGAGTCTCCGGAGAACTCAAGGAGTTCCTCAACCTCCTGGCGCTCCTCGGGGTCCATCTCTTCGAGGATGGCTTCGGAACGCTCATTGGGGAGTTCGGCGAGAAGATCGGCAGCGGCGCCGGGGTCCATCTCTTCGACAATGCCGGCGACCTGTTCGGAGTCGAGGGACTCGATGAGTGCCTGCTGCATCTTGGGCTTGACCTCTTCGAGAGCTTCGGCGGCGACCTCTTCGTCGAGGCTGATGAAGAGGGCGTTGCGTTCTGCAGGAGCGAGTTCCTCGAGAATGTCGGCGATGTCGGAGGGGTGCATCTGGGAGAGGCGGTCCTGCTCGATCTTGAGACGGACGCGACGGGCGGGGTCGCGCTCGATGAGATCGACGAACTCCCAGGGGATGACGCTGGGGCTGAAACGGCAGGCGAGACGATCGACTGTAGCAGCTGGGAGGCCTTTGAGGAGGCGGCGGATGGCTCCGCGAAGACCTACTTCGACCTCGGCGATGCGGAGGGAGAGCGGAGCATCTGGAGTATCGGTTGTGGGGGTTTCCCAGACGAGCTCGACGTCGTTGACGCGAACGACCTTGTGTCCGTGGACGTCGATGATCTGCTGGTCGAGGAGATCGCGCTCGAGCAGGAGGTAGGTCTCGCCTTCGGGCGTGGCAGCGGGGGAGGCGTTGTCGTTGAGTTGGACACCGTTGGGAGTGAGCTGGAGATCTTCAATGGCGACTACGCTGCGCTCCATGTTGAGGTCCGCACCGCTGAGTTTGAGGACGAGCCTGTGGATGTGGGTGGAGTTTGTCGAAGGCGAGACGGCGAACTCGCGCACACGCCCGAGGATGCCTCCGCGAGCGTCGAATACAGGCGTACCCATGAGGGTGGAGATACTGGTGCGTTGATCGGCGTGTTTTGTCATGGAGGACGGCGCTCTACCAAACTTTACATACTTGCGCTTTTACCATGGGTTGTCCAGCTTTACAGCCGAAGGCGGTGGCGAACTGGGGCATATTGGTGACGATGCCGTTGATGCGTGCGAAACCGGGCGAATGAGGATCGGTGGCAGCCTGGAGTCTGCTGTTGGCATCGCGAGTGTTTTCGCAAGCCCACTGGGCGAAGCCGATGAAGAAGCGCTGGTCGGGGGTGAAGCCTTCGATGGGTTTTAGATCCTGAGCTGCGGTCGCCTTCTTCCAGGCGATGTAGGCGATGAGGGTGCCGCCGAGGTCGGCTACGTCTTCTCCGCTGGTGAGCTTGCTGTTGATGTGGATATCGTCGACGATGACGTAGGTGGCGAACTGATCGCGAAGGCAGTTGATGTGATCTTCAAAGCCCTTGGCGTCGTCCTTGGTCCACCAGTCTTTGAGATTGCCCTCGGCGTCGAACTGGCGGCCTTCGTCGTCGAAGGCGTGGGTGAGCTCGTGGCCGATGGTGGCGCCGGTGTCGCCGTAGTTGGGGGCGTCATCGGAGCGTGGGTCGTAAAGGGGCGGCTGAAGGACACCAGCGGGAAAGTTGATGTCGTTCATCTGCGGGTTGTAGTAGGCGTTGACGGTGGGTGGTGTCATGTCCCACTCGTTGCGGTCGATGGGCTTGCCAACTTTGGACCAGTCTCGTGCCGTTTCAAAGTTGGCGGCGCGAACGGTGTTGCCAAAGTAGTCGTCGAGCTTGATGGTCAGTGAGGAGTAGTCGCGCCATTTTTCGGGGTAGCCGACCTTGTTGCGAACGGCGTGAAGCTTGCGGAGGGCTTCCTTTTTGGTGGCTGGACTCATCCAGTCGAGCTGCTCGATCTCGGACTCCATGGCCTGCTCAATCTGATCGGTAAGGACGACGGTTTTCTGCTTGGTGTCGGGGGTGAAGGTGCGGCTGACAAACTCCTGGCCGAGAGCTTCGCCGAGAGCACGATCGACCTGGCGGACACAGCGCTTCCAGCGTGGAGGCTGCTGCTGGGTGCCGCGGAGATAGCCGCTGTAAAAGTCAAAGTAAGCTCTCTCGAAAGGAGCGGAGAGCGATGTGGCGGCGGCGGTAATGACGTGGAAGCGAAGGTAGGCCTTGAGATCGTCGAGCGACTCGATGGTGAGGATTTTGTCGACGGCTTTCTGGAACTCTGGCTCGGTGACGTTTAGGGTGGAGATATTTGGAACGCCCTGAGCAGCCAGATAGGAAGGCCATGGGACCGCCGGATTGATGGTGGCGAGATCGGAGACCTTCATCTTGTGGAAAACCTTGTAGGGATCGCGGCGTTCGACGCGGGTGAGCGATGCCTTGGCGAGGGTGGTTTCGATACGAAGGATGGTTGCGGCGTCCTGCTTCGCCTGGGCTGGGGAAACGCCAGCGAGGGTAAGGATCTGGGCGATATAGGCAAGATATTTCTGGCGGGTTTCTTCGCTTTTGGCGTCGGTTTTGACGTAGTAATCGCGGTCAGGGAGGCCGAGACCGCCGGCTGAGACTTCGGCGATGACCTGGTTGGAGTCGCCTGGATCCTGGGTGGCGCCGGCGTTGAAGAAGAAGGTGCCGCGCGTGTTGCGATTGAGGGGGCCGAGGTAGGCGATGAGAGCTTCGCGGTCCGAAAGCTTATCGATGGTAGCGAGCTCGGGAGCGAGGGGGGCAGCGCCACGCTTGTCGATGGCGGCGGTGTCCATGCAGGCGGCAAAATAGTCGCCGATCTTCTGCCGGATGGGATTGCGATTCGGGGCAGTTGCGTCCTGTTCGAGGATGCCCCAGAGAAATTGAAGGTTGTCGTTGGCGAGCTTGCTGTAGACGTCCCAGCGGGGCTGATCGGCGGGGATGGGATTGTTCTTCATCCAGCCGCCGCAGGCGAACTTGTAGAAGTCGGTGCAGGGATCGATGGATTTATCGAGCGAGGCGACATTGAGGCTGGGAGCGTAAGGCATGGCCTGCAATGGTTTAGCTGTCGGAGTCTGCTGGGCAAAGGCAGTTGCGGCGATAAAGCAAAGGGCAGCAGGAAACCGGGAACGAACAATCCTCATCACATAAGTCCTCGTCTCCGCATGTTAGCTTATGTTGCTGCCGATAGAGTTTGAAGTTGCCAGAAGTTGAAGGAGAGCGTGATGGGAGAAGATCCGATCGACAAAAAGAAGAAATCGCAGTCCTTGACATTCGAGGCATCCACAAGCACACTGCCATCATCGCTGTTGTCTGCCGTTGACGACTGGCACACGAGTAACGCAAGGACAGTTTTGGCCGACTCAACGACAAGCCGTATGACCTACACTCTTGACTCGTCACTGGATAGTGTCAACAAAATTGAGCAGACAGCAGAGCAGTGTGCTCAACGTGCCGGATTCGACGAAGACACGATTCCGCACATCGCCATGGCAGTACGCGAGGCGGCTGTGAACGCCGTGCTGCATGGAAATGCGTATGATCAGAACAAGCACATTACCGCATCGTTTGAAACGACGTCCGACTCGCTTATCATCCGGATAACGGACCAGGGTCCGGGGCTCAATCCGGACACGCTGCCCGACCCTCTGGCACCAGAAAATATCCTTCGCGGCTCTGGTCGCGGTATCTTTCTAATTCGGGCCTTCATGGATGAGGTAAACTTTCGACAGTTACACCCAGGCACCGAACTGACCCTCATCAAGCACCGCACACCCGCGCAGTCGGGGACTTAAGGAGAAGACTACACATGAGCATGAAAGTTTCTACTCGCCAAGTGGACGGCATTACCATTCTGGATCTCAGCGGCCGCATTACGCTCGGCGAAGGCAGCGTCACTATTCGCGATGCAGTTCGCGATGTGCTGGCAAAGGGTTCCAACAAGATTTTGCTCAATCTGGGCGATATTACCTACATCGATAGCTCGGGCATCGGCGAGCTGGTCAGTGCCTTCACAACGGTTCGGAACAGCGGCGGCGAATTGAAGCTGCTGAACCTGACGAAGAAGGTCCACGACCTGCTCCAGATCACGAAGCTTTATACCGTTTTCGACGTAAAGGACGACGAAGCTTCCGCTATCTCCTCGTTTACGAAGTAAAGACATCCAGGCTCGACAGAAAGGCCGTCGCGATTGCGACGGCCTTTTCTGCTGCCGAAGTTCAGTTCGATTTTTCTACTTCGAGAAATCGACCTTCGGCGCAACGTTGTTCTCTGGATTGCCTTTGAAGTACTCGTCCCGGTAGTGGAAGCCGGCGATGTTGGCCCAGATGCTGTTGGGAAACTGCCGGACATAAACGTTGTAGTCTTCCAGCGTCTTGTTGTAGCGCTGGCGTTCTACTGCGATGCGATTTTCGGTCCCGGCAAGTTCGTCTGTCAAGCGGATGAACTGCTCATTGCCCTTGAGGTTTGGATACTGCTCCTGCAGGCGGAAGAAGGGACCGAGAGCGACGTCGAGCTTGGTGTTGGCGTTGATGCTGGAGGCACGATCGTTGCCGGCGGCGAGGACTCCGGCGCGGGCGTTGGCAATGTTGGTCAGGATGGTGGATTCTTCAGCGACGTACCCTTTTACCGAGGCTACGAGGTTGGGAATCAAATCGAGACGGCGCTGCTGCACAACGTTCACCTGGGAAAAAGCCTGATTGACGGCCTCATTCTTCTGAACCAGCGTATTTTTCGCGCTGATGTAGCTACCGCCTGCAAAGAGCAGAACGAGGATGAGGAGACCCACAACCCCAAGAACAACCCATAAAGATTTCATGTTTTCGCGATTTCCCTTCGTCTGAAATTCAAATGCGATCTGGCAGGTCTACCCGGCTGTACTTTATCACTCCGCCGCGAGCCTGCCCCTTCTTTGCAGCCAAGCTGATTACATTTCTCTCCCCCTCAAAAATCGCCACTGGCTCCGCCGCCTCCGGAACTTCCGCCACCGAAGCCGCCAAACCCTCCTCCACCGCCACCATCATCGCGATCACGGCCACCGCCCCTGGATCCACCACCTCCTCCGCCCATGATGTTTGCCAGGAGGAAGAAGATCAGGCCGATGTTGCCGGTCTTGATGAGGAAAAACAGCACCAGCACGATGGCCGCACCCCCAAGGACAAGCTGAGTGAGGCTAATGTGTACCGGCTGTTGCTGAACCTCGCGATGATATTGATGAACGGGTTGAGTGAGGGTGACACCGGCGTCATTCGCGATGACGTGAGCGATCTGGCGGACGCCCAGCGGAATGGCAGTGTCGTAGTCTCCCTGGGTGGCAGCGGGCACCATGGAACGGCCGATATCGCCTACCTTGGCGTCATTCAGGATGCCTTCGAGGCCGTAGCCAACCTCGATGCGGCCTTTACGAGGCTTCATGACGAAGATCATCAAGACGCCGCGATCAGTTCCTTTGGCGCCTACCTTCCACTTGTCCTGGAGCGCGGTAGCGAACTCTTCAATGGACATGTCGTCGTCAATGGTTTTAACGGTGACGACGGCGATTTGAGCATGTGCCTGACGATCGACCTGACGGCAGAGATCTTCAACGCTCTGCTTGATAGAGGGGGAAAGGACGCCTGCGAAGTCATTGACATAGCCCGTAGGGGCAGGAAGCGTGCTGACCTTTTCGGCCGATAGAAAGCCGACCGGCCCGAGCAGCAGAACAATGACGACAAGCCAACGTGAGATGCACTTCATTGAGGGCAATTCTACGCTGAACCTATGAAGGGATCAGGAAGCAGGGCAAGGAGGTTAATTCCCTTGCCCCTTTTGCAGGGTTCGCGACCTGTTATTGGTTATTGGCTGGGAGGTGTGGCAGGTCTGCCGCCATTGCGACCGGGTGTAGCGATGCCCTTTTCGCGAGCCATCTTGTCGATCATGGTCATGTGCTCGTAGATGACCTTGGAGCCTTTGTCGACTGCAGCCTTCAGGGTGGGGTCGGAGGTGCTGGCAGCTTCGGTTCGGAACTCGCGCAGGTCCTGGTGATGATCCTTCACCATGAAAGCGACGTATTCCTTGTCGAAGTCATCGCCGGACAGGGCGTTGAGCTTGTCGTACTCGGCCTGGTCTTCCTTGTTGAGTTTCTTTGGGAGGGTGACGCCCATGGAATCTGCAATTGGCGCCATCTCGTTATTGAGCGCAGTGTGATCGGTCACCATCTTCTGACCGAAGTCCTTAACATCCTGTGCGCCGGCCTTTTGAGTTGCAAGCTGGCCGAGCTGAACTTCGGCCATGCCACCGGCTGCGGCTTTACGCAGGAACATCTTGTCTTTCATGACTTCCGAAGCATCGCTGCTCATGCCGGTCGATTCCTGGATGGATGTTGTGGAGGGGTGGGCCTGACCGGGAAGATTTGGCGTCGTGCTGGAGGCCGGAGGCGCCATTGGATCAGACTGTGCGAAAAGGGCGACCGGAGAAAGGACTGTTACAGTACCGAGGAGAATGATTCGTATTGGATGACAGTTCATAGCTGGAACTCCTTTGGCGGACTTCTCAAGTGGATCGCGGGCCGCCATGGTCGCATGTAGTTTGGTGTACTGACGCAGGTTGGGGTTGCCCATTTGTGATTGCTCTAACACTGTATTCTGTCTCAGGAGTTTGATCGATGACACAGAGTGCTGTAATGCCACCAGTTGCCCGCCAGGAATCTACACCAACAACGCTGCATGGACAAACTCTTGAGGATAATTACCGCTGGATGAGGGACAAATCCTCGCCAGAGCTGATTGCATACCTGACGGCGGAGAATGAGTATACGAACTCTGTCTTGAAGCCGACGGAGGAGCTGCAGGCGAAGCTCTACGCAGAGATGCTGTCGCACATCAAGGAGACCGATGAGTCGGTTCCCTACCGTGACCATGGATGGTATTACTACACCCGAACCGTCGAAGGAAGCCAGTATCCGATCCACTGCCGTCGAGTTGCCGTTGGTGGTGCGTACGACGAAGGGCAGCCGGAACAAGTGATTCTCGATGTAAACAAGCTGGCTGAGGGACAGCCGTACATGTCAATTGGCGGTATGAGCGTCAGCCCGGATGGACACCTGCTGGCTTATTCGACCGACAATACGGGATTCCGACAGTACACGCTGCATGTTCGCGATCTAAGGACGGGGCAGGATCTTTCCGATACGGCGGAACGGGTGGGTTCGCTGGTGTGGGCGGCTGATTCTCATACGCTTTTCTATACGACCGAGGATGAGATTACGAAGCGGCA
>Ga0193753_10000051_pt1 | contig 109737 bp, 97 predicted proteins | sample H1c2metaG_FD_144925 | JGI IMG/M metagenome (GOLD analysis project Ga0193753, IMG submission 144925) | Soil microbial communities from a riparian zone of the East river system, Colorado, United States - H1c2 | ecosystem: Environmental > Terrestrial > Soil > Riparian zone | place: USA: East...
CGAGAAGCCGTGGCGCAGGTCCTCGGGCCGCGCGCCGCGGCTTCTCGGCGGACGCGTGGTGCGAATGAGCCTCCTGTCGCGAGCCCGCTGCACCGCCGCGCCGGACACCGGCCAGGGCTGGGACGAGACGGCCGCCTCGCCGGTCGCGCGGGTCGGTGCCGTCGTCGTCGTCGCCGTCGTCGTCGCGCTCGGCTCCGCTCAGCTCCTCCTCCTCCAGCGCGAGGCAGCGCGACCCGGGGCAGCGGACGTCCTCGCGGGGCAGCAGACGTCCTCGCGGGGCAGCAGACGTCCTCGCGGGAACCCCTGCCCGAAATCAATCTCGAGCGTGGCGCAGGTCGTTCGGGCCGCGCACCGCGGCTTCTCTGCGGACGCGTGGTGCGCCTGAGTCCTCCTGTCGCGTGCCCGGATGCACCGCCGCGCCGGACGCCGGCCAGGACTGGGCCGAGACGGCCGCCTCACCGGTCGCGCGGGTCGGTGCCGTCGTCGTCGCCGTCGTCGTCGCGCTCGGCTCCGCTCCGCTCCGCTCCTCCTCCTCCTCCTCCTCCTCCAGCGCGAGGCAGCGCGACCCGGGGCAGCGGACGTCCTCGCGGGGCAGCGGACGTCCTCGCGGGGCAGCAGACGTCCTCGCGGGAAACCCTGCCCGAAATCAATCTCGAGCGTGGCGCAGGTCGCTCGGGCCGCGCACCGCGGCTTCTCTGCGGACGCGTGGTGCGCGTGAGTCCTCCTGTCGCGTGCCCGGCTGCACCGCCGCGCCGGACGCCGGCCAGGGCTGGGCCGAGACGGCCGCCTCACCGGTCGCGCGGGTCGGTGCCGTCGTCGTCGCCGTCGTCGTCGTCGCGCTCGGCTCCGCTCAACCCCTCCTCCTCCAGCGCGAGGCAGCGCGACCCGGGGCAGCGGACGTCCTCGCTGGGGCAGCGGACGTCCTCGCCGGAAACCCTGCCCGAAATCAATCTCGGGCGTGGCGCAGGTCGCTCGGGCCGCGCACCGCGGCTTCTCTGCGGGCGCGTGGTGCGCCTGAGTCCTCCTGTCGCGTGCCCGGCTGCACCGCCGCCTCGGACGCCGGCCAGGGCTGGGCCAGGACGGCCGCCTCGCCGGTCGCGCGGGTCGGTGCCTTCGTCGTCGCCGTCGTCGCCGTCGTCGTCGTCGCGCTCGGCTCCGCTCAGCCCTCCTCCTGCAGCCCGAGGCACCGCGACCCGGGGCAGCGGACATCCTCGCTGGAGCAGCCGGATTTCCTCGCCGGAAACCCTGCCCGAAATCAATCTCGGGCGTGGCGCAGGTGGCTCGGGCCGCGCACCGCGGCTTCTCTGCGGGCGCGCGGTGCGCCTGAGCCCTCCCGGTCGAGTGCCCGGCTGCACCGCCGCGCCGGACGCCGGCCAGGGCTGGGCCGGGATGGCCGCATCGCCGGTCGCGCGCGTCGGTGCCGGCGTCGTCGCGATCGGCTCGCCCGCTCAGCGCCTCCTCCTCCAGCGCGAGGCAGCGCGACCCCGGGCAGCGGACGTCCTCGCCGGGGCAGCCGGATTTCCTCGCCGGAAACCCTGCCCGGAATCAATCCCGGGCGTGGCGCAGGTCGTCGGGCCGCGCACCGCGGCTTCTCTGCGGGCGCGCGGTGCGCCTGAGCCCCTCCCGGTCGAGTGCCCGGCTGCACCGCTGCGCCGGACGCCGGCCAGGACTGGGCCGAGACGGCCGCCTCGCCGGTCGCGCGCGTCGGTGCCGGCGTCGCCGCGATCGGCTCGCCCGCTCAGCGCCTCCTCCTCCAGCGCGAGGCAGCGCGACCCCGGGCAGCGGACGTCCTCGCCGGGGCAGCCGGATCTCCTCGCCGGAAAACCCTGCCCCGAATCAATCTCGGGCGTGGCGTCGATCGCTCGGGCCGGGCGCCGCGGCTTCTGCGGGCGCGTGGTGCGCGGCGCTCGGGGCTTGCGGCTCGCTGCTGCGAATTTGTTTTCTGCGGATCGATCGGCAACACGGTTGGGCGGAGTCCGAGATGGCTCCGGCTCATGTCATTCCGATCTTCGACAGGATCCCGGGCGAGGCCGGGTCGCCGGCTAGCGCGGCGAAGTAATCAGCTCTCGCTGGACTCGGCTTGCAAGCCGACGGGGCGGGGTGGATGGCGGCCCGGCGCGGGGCGGCCGCGGGGGCGGAGCAAGGTGGCTCATGGGCGGCGTGAGCGGTTTGCGGGGCGGTTTCCTTTGCATGTCACGCTGCGCGTGGTCGATGGGGTTGGCTCGCTTCGCCGGCATGGGTCGATGCGAGTCTTTCGGCGGGCCATCCTTGCCGGCGGGCACCGGCCGGACTTCCGGGTCGTGGAGTTCAGCGTGCAGTCCAATCACGTACACCTGATCGTCGAGGCGGGCGGGGCGGAGGCGCTTTCTCGCGGGATGCTCGGGCTGGAGGTCCGGCTGGCCCGGCGGCTCAATCGCGCGCTCGACCGCCGCGGCAGGTTCTTTGCCGAGCGCTACCACGCTCGCTCGCTCAGGACACCGACCGAGGTCCGGCACGCGATCCGCTACGTGTTGCTCAATCACTCGCACCATGCCGGGCCGAGCAGGGACCCGTCGGGTCGATCGGCGCGGGCGTCGGGGCTGGATGCTTGTTCGAGCGCGCTCTGGTTCGACGGCTGGCGGATGCCGTTGCGGATGCACGAGGGCTGGCAGAAGGAGCTCATGGGTCAGCCGAGGCCCACGGCCGCCGCGACGGTCTGGCTGCTCACCACCGGCTGGAAGGCTCGCGGCCTCCTCGATCGGGATGAGCTTCCGGGCGGGGCTCGACGGAGCTCGCGGACTGATGCTCGGGTCGAGCCGGGGCCAGGGAGGCGTTGAGGCGGAGGGACTCGCCGACGACGGAGTGGTGGCCGGCGCCTATCGACCCGGGACCGACGCGCTCGGCTTCGCGGTCGGATTCGGAGCGGCGGCCGGGGCGGCTGGCGTGGTGCCCGTCGTGGTCGGCGTGGTGCCCGTCGTGGTCGGCGTGGGCGCGATCGGTGCGACAATGATCGGCGCGATGCCGGGGATCGCGGCCGGCGCGCTACCGGGTATCGCAGCCGGCGCGCTGCCGGGTATCGCCGCCGGCGCCGTTCCGAGCACCCCGGCCGGGGCCGCGGTCGCCGCGCCTGTCGGCGTTGCGGCGCTATCGGGTGTTGTTCCCGTCGCTGTTTCCGCTGGCGTTGCCTTCGTCGGGGTTCCCTTGGCCGGGGCTCCCTTCTTCGGGGCTTCCTCCGCCGGCTCGGGGTCTGGCTCTCTCACTACCAGGATGGCCAGGCGGCGGTTTTCGGCGGCGTAGGGGTCGGCCTGGTTTCGCGGCTGGCTGGGGCCGTGGGCCTGGACGGAGACGATCTGGCCCCGGGGCATGCCGCTCAGCTCGAGGACCTTTCTGGCGTTGGTGGCTCTCTCGTAGGAGAGGTCCCAGTTGGTCTTGCCGTTCTTCGAGATGTAGGGCCGGGCGTCGGTGTGGCCCATGATCCTTATCTTGTTCTGGCGCTGGGCCAGGAGCGGGGCGAGCTTCTCGAGGAAGATGACGAGGCCTGGCTTCAGCGACGAAGACGCCAGGTCGAAGAGCATGCTCTGGCCGTCTCGGTCGACGGCTTCGATGAGGACGCCTTCCTGGCTGATGCTGATCGAGACCTGGGCGGCCAGCTTGGCCAGCTCGGGGTCGGTCTTGACCATCTGCTCGATGGCGGTGCCGAGCTCCTTGGCCTGCTCCTCGGCGGCGAGGCTCTCCTTGCGGGTCGATGCGACCGCGGTGTTCTCGATGACCGCGGGGCGGGTCTGGGCGGCGCGGGCCATCGCCAGATCACCCTCGGGCAGGATGCCGGTGCGGAAGTACTGCGAGATCTCCTTGCGCGAGGCGGCGTCGGTCGACGCCAGCAGCCACATCACCATGAACAGCGCCATCATCGCCGTCACGAAGTCGGCGTAGGCGACCTTCCAGGCGCCACCGTGATGGGGGTGGCCGCCGCTCTTCTTCTTGATGATGCGGCGGCCCGGCTCGGAGGCGGCCATGGGCTAGCTGCCTCCCTTGAGGGCCTTCAGCGCCTTGTCCACGTCCGTCGAGCTCGGCCGCTCGTCGGAGAAGATGATCTTGCGGGCGAACTCCACCGCGGTCGGCGGCGACGCGCCGCGCACCGAGGCGATGAGGCCGGCCCGGATGCACTGGAGGTAGCGGAGCTGGTGGATCTCCTGGAACTCGGCGTTGTTGGCCAGCGGCTGCATGACGCCGTAGCAGAGCAGGATGCCGAGGAAGGTGCCGACCAGGGCGGCGGCCACGTGCAGGCCGATGACCGCCGGCGGCGCGTCCATGTGGCCCATCGTCACGATGATGCCGAGCACGGCGGCGACGATGCCGATGCCGGGCAGCGAGTCGCCGATCGTCTTCAGGAGGCCGATCGGCAGGTGGCCCTCGTCCTTCAGCGTCTCGAGCTCCGAGTCGAGCAGCTGGTCGAGGTCGTCGGGCGAGGTCCCGTTCACGACCTGCATCAGCGCGTCGACCAGGAAGTTCTTGGCGTGGTGGCCCTTGAACAGCGACGGGTACTTCTTGAAGAGGACGCTCTTGTCCGGGTCGCTGACGTGCTGCTCGAGGGCGAGCACGCCCTCGCGTCGCATCAGCACGAAGATCTCGTACTGCAGCTTCAGGATGTCGAGGTAGTCGCCCTTCTTCGGGATGGCGTCCTTGAAGGCGGCCTTGATCGCGCCGATCGTCCGGCTCCGCATCTTGCCGGGGGTGCATGCCACCAGCGCACCGATCGCCGCGCCGATGATGACCACGAACTCGGACGGCTGGAGAAGGACCGAGAAGTGCCCCCCGGCCATCGCGAACCCGCCGCTGACCGCGCCAAGGACGAGCAGAATTCCTACGAGTGCCATGCGAGGGAATGGATCGGACGGTGGCCGATGAGGTTGAGGTGCGCGGATTGGACCGGGTAGGGGGGCGAGTGGGTCACTGCACCATGAACTCGACGAAGAACAGCCGGCGGACCTTGCCGCCGCCGAGCTGCGCGTCGATCCGCTTGACCACCTCCTGCTGGATCTTGGTCTTGCCCGCCTCGCCCTGTGTGTCGGTCACCGACAGACTGGACAGGTAGCGCAGCACCTCGTCGCGCACCGGGCGCTTCAGCTTCTCCAGCTCCTTGCCGGCGGGGGCGTCGGCGACCTCCAGCTCGAAGGTCGCCTTGAGGTAGCGCATGGCGTCCGGCTCGTTCAGGTTCACGACGAACGGATCGAGCGCGATCACCGGCCCGGGCTCGATCTTCTTCTCGGCCGCGGGCGTCTCGTGCTCGGCCTTGGCCGGCGCGTGAGCGGCCTCGGCCTGCTGCATGCCCTGGAAGGTGTTGAAGCCGGTCGCGCCCAGGTTCCCCAGCAACAGGATGAGGACGATCTTCGAGGTCTTCGGTCCGGGGACCTTCGCCGGCTTGGGCTGCTCTTCCGCCTGATCGCTCATCTATCGTCCTCTCCGTCGGTCAGAGCGCGGCGGCGGTGGCCGACGAGCTGTCGGGCGCGCGCCGCTGGTCCGGCAGCGCCTGGGCGAGGAGGCGTTCGGCCACGCGCCGGATCTCGGCGCTGGCCGGGCAGTGGGGATCGAGCAGGAGCACCGGCCTGCGCCGGGTGATCGAGTCGTGGATGCGGCGGCTGGCCGGTACCAGGCCGGCCACCGACGCGTCGAGCCCGAGGTAGTCGCGGATCATCCGCCCGATCGACGGCGGGACCCGCTTGTCGCTCTCCTCGAACAGGAGGTTGCCGACGAGGCGCACCGATACCCGCGCGGCCAGGGTGCGGACCAGCTCCGCGAACGCCGCGTCCTGCCCGCGCAACCACTCGACCAGTGTCACCACCGCCGGCGGTCGCGCCTCGCGCCAGCCCTGCTCGATCAGCGCGCGCCGCTGGCTGGTGTCGGCGGCGCGGGCCAGGAGCCGCTGGACCGACGCCTTGAGGAAGCCGTAGGCGTTCTGGATCGACGTCACCTGACCGGTCAGGACCAGGACGTGGAGGTCGGCCATCGCGAACAGGTCGAGCGCGGTCAGCGCGGCGCCGGCCCCGATGTCGAGGATGACCACGTCCGCCTCGATGCGGCTCACGTGATCGATGAGCCGGTCCTTGCGGCTCGCGCTCACCTGGGGCACGCCGAGCGCGCCGTCGGACGGGTAGAGGACGAGGTTGGGATGGCCGCTGTCGACCGCCACCTGGCGGAGCTCGAGCGACTCGTCGCGCAGGAAGCCGACCAGACCGGGCCCCGGGCGGGCGATCCCGAGCAGGGTGTGCTGGTTGCCCATGCCGATGTCGGCGTCGACCAGCGCGACGCGCCGGCCCGACCCGGCCATCGCGATGGCCAGGTTGGCCGAGAGCACGCTCTTGCCCACGCCGCCCTTGCCGCCGGCCACGGCGATGATTCGCGTCGCGGCGCGGCTCTGCTCTCGCGGGGCTTGCACACCGGTAGCATCGGCCGGGAATGGCCGGGCTGTAGATGAGCTGTCCGTCGGAAGGCGGCTCAAGCCGGGCCCTCGGCGGCCGATGTAGCGTGTCGTGACCACCTCGCCCACATCTCTCGCGGCCACCGTGCAGTTCGCCAAGGTCGAGCAATCCCTCGCCGAGCTGGCCGAGCTGGGCCGCGTGATGATCGAGGCCATCGAGGCGGACGACGACGCGCGGCTGGTTGCCGCGATGCAGCTGGCGCGCGGGCTGCGCGCCGGGATCGGCCGGTTCGGCGGCCTTCAGGACGACGGCATGACCCGCTCGCGCGGGGCGGTCGAGCGCCTGCGTGGGCTGGTGGCAGCCGCGCAGGTGACCGAGAAGATCGCCGACCGCTGGCTGGCGCGCCCGCTGCCGCCCGACCGCGAGCTGCTCGGTCGACCGGGCGGAGACGTCTTCCTGGCCGACGCGATGCTGCCGGCGGTGTGGGACTTCGAACGCGACCTGGTCGTGCTGGTCGGCCCGGGGGTGAGCCCGCTGGCAAGCGCCCTCGAGCGGCTGGGTCAGCAGCGCATCATCTGGTTCACCGACGACGCCGACCCGGACGGCGACGACGCGCCCGCCGCGCTGCGGGCCGAGGATCTCGACGAGGTCAGCGCCGCGGTGCGCGGGTTCGGGGTCGAGGCCCCCGAGCGCCTGGTCGTGCGCGCGGTCTACCCGGCCGGGGCAGCGCGCTGCGTCGAGGTCGCCCAGGCGATCAGGTTGACGATCAGCGACACCCGCATCCAGCGCAACACGATCGCGACGTTCAACCGGACCTGGCTGGAGCAGGGCCTCGTCAATTTGCCCGCGCTGTGCGACTGGCCGTCGGTGGCGGCGCTGGACGGCGAGCTGGCCGGCGTGCCGCTCGTCATCGTGGCGCCGGGCCCGTCGCTGGCCCGCAACATCCACCGGCTCGCCGAGCTGAAGGGCAAGGCGGTGATCCTGGCGGTGAGCCACGCGCTGACCCCGCTCACCCGCGCCGGCATCACGCCCGACTTCGTGCTCGCCGTCGATCCGCAGGATCTGCGGTACCACTACGCCGGCACGCCGCTCGACGGCGTGGCCGCGGTCATCAACGCGGCCACGGTTCACCCGCAGCTGTTCGAGCTGGGGGCGCCGGCCTACCTCACGCTGTCGTCGAACGGCGTGCTCGACGACTGGCTCTACGATCTGATCGGCGATCGCGCGGTGGTCCCGGGCGGCGGCTCGGTCGCCACCACCGCCTTCTCGCTGGCCCTGCGCTGGCGCTGCGATCCGATCGCGGTGGTCGGCCTCGATCTGTCGTTCCCGGGCGGCAAGTACTACATCGGCACCAGCTGCGACGGCGAGGCGCGCGCGGTGGTCTCGGGCGATGGACGGACGGTGTCGGTGCAGGGCTGGAGCGCCGACTTCCATCGGATGAAGGAGACCAGCAGCTCGGCGCTGCGCAGCGAGCGCGCGGTCGAGCTTCCCGGATGGGACGGGCAGCCGGTGCCGAGCTCGTTCATGTTCACCCTGTTCCACCGGTGGTTCGAGGAGCGAGTGCGGCGCATGGCCGGCCGGTTCGCGCTCTACAACTGCACCGAGGGTGGGGCGCGCATCGAGGGGATGAGCCACGTCCCGCTGGCCGACTTCGCGGCCCGCGTCGCGGGCGCCTCGGTCGACCCGGGCAAGGCGGTCAAGCGCGCGGTCGCCCGGCTCGGCGCCGCCGAGCGCCGCGCCGGTGTCACCGACCGCCTGGCCGGGTTGACCGCCTCGCTGCGCCGCTGCCGCGAGCTGGCCCGACGCTGCCGCCGCACCGCCGAGCGCAACTCGACCGCGGATTCGGCCGCGCTGGGTCGCGCCGAGCGCGAGCTGGTCCGCGCGCTCGGCTCGCTGGAGCTGCTGTCGATGCTGGCGCAGGCCGAGATCGGCGAGGCGCTGGTCGCCGCGCGCGACGTCTCGACCGCCGAGGAGGCGATCGCCCGGTCGATCCGCCTGTTCGAGGAGGTCGACGGCGCGGCCGCCTGGCTGGCCCCGCGGGTGGCCGAGGCCGAGCGCGCGCTGGGCGGCGGCCGAGCTGGCGGTCGCGCCGCGTAGCCGTCCGGCGCGATCGTCGGAGCGCTAGGCCGTCTTCTGTTCGACGTGCGCGTTGATGAGGCCGAGCGCCGGGTTGGCGCGGACGTGGGCCAGGATCGCGCGGTAGGGGACCTCGCGGTGGGCCAGGTCGAGGTCGCGGTACAGCCGCTCGACCAGGCTCCAGTCGTCCTCGGTGTCCACCGTCCAGCGCAGGTCGGAGCCGTCCACGTCGTCCTCGATCGAGAGCCGGGTGAACTGGCCCGGGCGGCGGTGCACCAGCCAGGTGACGTGCTCGCGGGCCGCGCCTGGCATCGCGACGGCGTCGAGCCACTCGAGCGTGGCGCGGGTCAGCGCCTCGGCGTCGAGCCCGCGCGGGTAGGTCCGCCGCATCGTGTTCGAGGCGTAGTCGCAGCCGGTGGCGGCGCGCCCGTCGACGATCCGGTCGACCACGCCGACGTCGATGAGCGGGCAGTCGGCGGTGATCCGCACGATCACGTCGGCCTCGAGCTGGCGTGCGGCGCCGAGGTAGCGGCCAAGCACGTCCTCCTCCGAGCCGCGGAAGCAGAACAGCCCCAGCCGGGCCGCCTCGAGCTCGACCAGGTCGTCGGCTGGCGCGGTGGTGGTCGCCACCGCGACTCGATCGACCCGCGCGCTCGCGCCCAGGCGCCGGGCGATGTGCGCGATGAGCGACGATCCGGCCAGCGGGCGCAGCACCTTGCCGGGCAGGCGGGTCGAGCCCATGCGGGCCTGGATGATGGCGGCGACCCGCATCGGTCCGCTCACGCCTTCTCGAACAGGCACCAGCTGCAGTCGTCGTAGTCGCGGGCGGCGCCCCACAGCCCGCCGCGCACCGGACGGAGGTGGGGCGCGGCGCGCAGCCAGGTGGCCCGGTGGTCGCGCTTCCACAGCGCGCCGCCGCGCCCGTGGTAGGGAACCTCCACCTCGCTGGCGTGGTCGTACTCGATGTAGAGGACGAAGCGCCGGCTGACCCGCTCGATCTCGGCCAGCGCGCGCGGCAGGTCGCGCGGGTGGATGTGGATGAGCACCCCGCTGGTGAAGACCAGGTCGAAGGCGCCGTCCTTGAACGGCAGGTCGAACGCGTCTCCCTCGAGGATGGCGAACTGGTCGCCGCGCCGCCGGCCGCGCCGGACCACGTCCGCCTGCGGCTCGATCCCGACCAGGCGATAGGGGCCGAGCCGGGACAGGTAGGTCAGGTTCCAGCCGACGTTGCAGCCGACCTCGAGCACGCTGTCGATCGGCAGGCCGGTCAGCATCTCCTGCCAGGCGCCCTGGCGCCCGGGCAGCTCGCGGTCGTTTCGCTCGGTGTAGTCGCGCCCGAAGCCGGACGTCCAGAGCGCCAGCTGCTCGGTCGCGGCGGAGCTGGTCATTGCGGGTCTCCTCCCGGGTGATGGCGGTAGCGGCGAAACCAGCGCCGGCCGATCGGCCGACGTCCGGCCACGATGAAGCCGGCCGCCTCGAAGACCCTGATGCTGGCCCGGTTGCTCTCGGCCACCCAGGCCTCGAGCGGCAGGCCCGGCCAGCGCGCCGCCGCCTCCGCGGTCGCCGCGCGCACCGCCGCGCCGCCGACCCCGCGGCCGCGCTCGGCCGGGTCGATCGCGACCGACAGCTCGGCGGCGCCACCCGCCCACTCGAGCCGCACCACCCCGACCGCGCGGCCGGCCTCGACCTCGACCATGTCGAGCAAGGTGGCCGGATCGGTCAGGCGCAGGTTGAACCAGTGCACGTGGTCGCGGAGCGGGATCGGATCGGTCGAACGCGACGCCTCGCGCGCGCTGGACTCGTTGTTGATCTGCCACACGCGCTCGCAGTCGCTCGGCCGCGCCGCGCGAAGCCGGACCTGGACCGGATCAGGCACCGCGCACGTCCTCCTCGCCGATCGCGTGATCCGGCTGCAGATCGCGCGCCGCGGCCCGCCCGAGCAGCGCCGGATACGCGGCCGGCGGCAGGCCGGGGGCCAGCTTGCCGCAGCGAAGCACGGCGATGTTGTCGGCGGTCAGCGCCTCGCCGCGCCGGACCGGCCCGACCGTGTAGATGCTGCGGCGGGCGAACTGACGCAGCTCGTCCTCGATGGCGGCCGGCGCCTTGACGCTCTTGCCCAGCGCCGACTCGGTGGCGCGGACGGCCGCGACCATCGCGGCCAGCTCGCGCGGCTCGAGCGCGAAGCGGTGATCCGGGCCGGGCAGGTAGTTGGACAGGGTGTAGTGCTTCTCGACCACGCAGGCGCCGAGCGCGACGGCGGCGGACGGGCCGATGGTCGGGTGGCGCGAGTGATCCGACAGACCGACCTGCACCCCGAACGCGTCGGCCATGGCGCGCATGGCGCGCAGGTTCAGCTCCTCGATCGGAGTCGGGTAGCTGGCGGTGCACTGGAGGAGGACGGGCAGGGCGGCGCCGGTCGCGCGAACCACCTCGACCGCGTCGGCGACCTCGTCCATGCGGGCGGCGCCGGTCGACACGAGGAGCGGCTTGCCCTTCGCGGCCATGTGGGCCAGGAGCGGGTGATGGGTCATCTCGTAGCTGGCGCACTTGTGGGCCGCCACCCACGGGTCGACCAGATCGACCGACTCCTCGTCGAACGCCGAGGCCAGGAAATCGATCCGGCGCTCGGCTGCGTGGCCGGCCAGGACCGGCAGCCAGTCCGGCGGCATCTCGAGCGCCGCCACGATGTCGTAGATCGATCGAGGGTCGCCGAGGTAGTCGCTGGCGCCGGCGCCGCGCGCGTACAGCCGGCGGGCGCGAAAGACCTGGAACTTGACCGCGTCGGCGCCGGCCTCGGCCGCCACATCGATGAGTCGGCGCGCCTGGTCGAGCCGGCCATCGTGGGTGGAGCCAGCCTCGGCGATGACGTAGCAGCGAGACGCTGGGAGGGTGAAGGGCACACCAGCGCAGGGTGCGAGCGGCGGGCCACTCCTGCGGCGCGCGATGCGCCGCGCATCTGTGCGATCTCGCTCGGTCATCCGATCGTCGGTGATCCCGCGATCGGTCGCCCCCGCGCGGGGGCGTCGTCACGATTGACGACGCTCAAGGTCCCGCGAACCTGTCCGATCTTCGCTGTGAAGCCCGACTCGCTGTCACTCCCCGCCCCAGAGGACCCATGCCCTCGGCAAAGCCCACCGTCACTCACGACTCCAGCGCGCCCATCGCCGACCCCGTTCTCGACGCCGTTCTCCGGTTGATCGCCAGCGACGCGGTGAAGGTCCCGCCGATCCCGGCGGTGGTGGCCAAGCTGAACGAGCACCTTGCCAATCCGTCCTGCGAGATGCGCGACGTCACCCTGCTGGTGGGCACGGATCAGGCGCTGTCGGCCCACATCTTGCGCTGCGCGAGCAGCACCCTCCTGTCGGTGCGAACCCAGGTCGCCTCGCTGAGCGAGGCGGTGATGCGGGTCGGCACCAACGGTCTCTTCTCGCTCGCGGTCTCCTTCACCCTCGGGCGCGAGATGGCGCGGGTGAGCCCGCTGCAGAGCCTGCGGCGCGACGTCTTCTGCCGCGCGGCGGCCAGCGCCGAGTTCTGCCGCCGGCTGGCTCCGCGCCACGACGCCGATCCGGAGGGCGCCTTCCTGTGCGGCCTGCTGGGCACCTTCGGCCTGACGGTGGCGCTCGGCGCGATCGAGCAGGTGCTGGCCAGCAGCACCGCCCGGCAGAGCCGCCCGGCCGAGGCGTGGATGAAGATGGCGCGCGACTGCGAGGCGCAGATGGGCGCGCGGGTGGCGGCCCAGTGGGGCATGCCGAAGCTGGTCGGCGAGGTGGTCGCGGCCCGCCACGGGCGCGACGTCGATGCCAGCCTGCGCCCGTACGTGCGGCTGCTCGGCCTGGCCGAGGGCTTGACCGATCTCCTCTACCGGGTACCCTCGCCCGGCCAGGCGGAGGTGGTGCAGGCGATCCAGTGCAGCGCCTCGGACGCGGTCGAGATCGCCGGCTACCTGCCCGAGGTGGCCGCGTCGGTGTGGGCGCTGGGCGTCGCCACCGACGAGATCAAGGGCGCCACCCAGTCGATGCCGATCCAGGTGGTGGACTCGCCGACGACCACGCTGCGAGGTGAGATCGTGCCGGCCAGCATCCCGGTCACCATCGAGCGCAAGGGCGGCGACCAGCAGCTGGTCTGCGTCGGGCTGGCCTCCGACGGCTTCGTCGCCCACGGCACCCACGCGCTCCCGCTCAACCAGGTGGTGAAGTGCCGCCTGCTCGGCGGTGAGGAGGACTTCGAGCTGGTCGCGTTCGTGGCCGGGGTGACCAAGGACGGGGAGTATCGGTTCGAGATGAAGCCGATGGGCCTGTCGGGGGTGAACGCGCGCAAGTGGCTGACCCTGCGCACCGACGCGGCCCGCGAGCACTCGGCCGGCCAGAGCCTGGATGGCGAGACCGCCCCGATGGACGACGCCGCCGAGCCGGCCGCCCCGGTCGATCCGCAGCAGCCGCTCGAGCTCGGACCGATGGAGCCGTACGCGACCCCGGCCGCGGGGCAGGGCGGCAGCGCGCCGCGCCAGGGCGGCTACGTCAGCCTGCACGCCGAGCGCTCGCCGCTGCGCCGGCTCGGGTCCTGGTTGCGTGGGCGCGGCGACTAGCGCACTGATCGCAGCCGCCGGTCAGGCGTGGAGCTGGCTGCTCGGCGCCGCCGCCGGGACCAGGGTGGCGAGCAGCTGGGCCCAGCCCAGCTTGGCGGTCGCGGTCAGCGCGAACGGCTTCACCTCGAGCACGAAGCGCTCGCCGTGGCGGCGCATCTGGGTCCGGATCGAGTTCAGCGTGCACCACATGCGGAACGGCCCGTCGTCGCCGCCGAGGCTGAGCTGGATGACCGTCTGCGGTGAGTAGGCGCGCGGCGACAGGAGCTGCAGCCGGCGCGCGCCGACCCCGATGACGTTGCACGGGGTGTCGTCGCCGAACACCCGACAGCTGGCCTCGAGGTCGGTCTGGTGGATCACGTCCTCGTTCACCGGCTCGGGTGCTTCCATGACGCTGCGCATGTACTGCGACACGCGCGGCATCGTGCTGCCGGCCTGCGGATCGAGGCCCTCGACCAGGCCGGGCAGCGCGGGCAGGAGGTCGGTGAGGAAGTCGCGCTCCTCGGGCAGGAGCGTGGCGATGGCGTCGAGATCCGACCGGTCGACCACCAGCGACGATTCCATGAGAGAGACGACCTGGTCGGTCGCGCAGACCAGCCCGACGTGGTCGCGCTCGCGGCCACCGTCGGCCACGTGGTGGTCGCGGATCACATCGGCGACGATCGCGGGCAGGTTCCACTTCTCGGCGATCACCATGCCGAGCTCGACGTGGTAGGCCTCGACCACCTCGACGCAGCGGGCCGGCGACAGCCGCACCGGGGCGCGCGAGGAGGACAGGATCTGCTCGACGCAGGCCAGCGCGACCACGCGCCCGAAGTCGTGCAGGAGCCCGCACAGGAACGCCGCGTCCGGGTCCATCCTCCACCGCGCGGCCAGCTCGCGGCACAGGAACGCGCTCCACACCGACTGGCGCCAGACCGTGCGACGGAGGTCGAGGAGGACGCCGTCCACGCTCGCCTCCTTGCCCAGGCCGACGGTGAAGGCGAGGCGGACCAGCTCGTTGCAGCCGATCCGGCCGACCGCGTCGGGCAAGGACAGGATGGCGGCGCCGCCGCCCATGCGGGCCGAGTTGGCCGCCCGCAGCACCGCCGCGCTCAGCGCCTGGTCGCTGGTCACCAGCGCGGCGACCTCGTTCATCGAGTAGTCGTCGCGCTTGAGCAGCTGGCCGAGCCGCATGGCGATGGCCGGGTAGGGTGGGATCCGCACCTTGTCCGAGCGGATGATGGCGACCAGCCGCTGGTCCAGCTCCTGGGGGATGGTGCTCGTCATGCGATTGCCTCGAGCCGGGCGCCCGGCCCGGAAATCAGTCGCTCCACCGCGGTCAGGATTCGCCCGGCGCCGAGCCCGTCGACCATGCGGCGCGCGCGCCCCGCGATCTGGCGGCGGCGATCGGCGTCGCCGAGGAAGTCGGCGACGCGGCGGGCGAGGTCGGCGTCATCGAGGCTGCGCAGGTCGTCGCCACCGGCGACGCATCCGGCCGCGGTCATCGCGCGAGAGCCGGGCAGCTGGTTGTCGGCCACGACGAACGCCAGCGTCGGGCAGCCGACGCAGGCGAGCTCGAGGAGCGTGCCGCCGGCGGCCGAGATCGCGGCGTCCGCCTCGGTCATGATCTGCGCCATGTCGGGCGGCGCGCTCAGCACCTCGACCGAGTGGCCGAGCCGGCCGGCCAGCTGGGCCGCCTCGAGCACGCGGTCGGGGCGGGCGTGATGGGCACCGAGGACGACCAGGACCCGCATGGCCAGCACGGCCGGCAGCGCGCGCAGCACCCGGGTGGTGCCGCCGACCGGGTCGCTGGCGCCGAAGCTGATCAGCAGGCAGCCGATCGGCCCGAGGTTGATGCGGCGGGTGCGGCGGGCGCGGCCGCCGAACTCGGGGCGGATGAGCGCGTAGCGCGGGCCGAGCAGGAGCGCGGTCGATCCGTCGCTGGTGTAGGTCGCCAGCTCGGCGCCCGCGTTCGGGTTGACGAGGACCTGGGCCGCGGTGGCGCGCCCGGCGCTGTCGTCGATCACCACCACCGGGCCTGCCCCGCGCGCGGCGAGCTGACGCTCGAGATCGACCGCGAACGGGCCGTCCACGATGATCGCGCCGGCCTCGTGCTGGCGGAGCAGCGCCTCGCTCTCGTCGACGTCGCCGGCGCTGCCGCTGGCGGCCGCGATGAGGGCGATGTCGTGGCCGCGCCGGCGCAGCGCGCCGTGCAGCGGCTCGGCCGCCCGGTTGAGCGCGAACAGGGCCCGGCCGCCGCGCCGCTGATGCGAGTCGGCCAGCGCGAGGAGGCGCATGACGTGGCCGCCGCCCAGCTCCGGGGAGGCGTCGGCGCGCAGGAGCAGCAGCCTGGCCCGGGCTCCGCTCGGCCTGGGCCGGTTCACGCCACGCGCTCGAGCAGGAGGCGGGTCTGCTCGACGTCGAGGCGCAACCCGGGGTGGTCGCTGGAGTAGGAGAAGTCGTCGGGCAGCTGGGCGCCGGCGGTCTCGGCCGGGGGATGTCCGTGGAACTCGAACTCGGGCCAGATGACCAGGAGGTCGCCCAGGTCGCGGGCGCGGCGGGCCTCCTCCACGCTGATGAGCGTCTCGTGCAGCTTCTCGCCCGGCCGGATGCCGACCATCTCGCGGGGCACGCCGGGGGCGAGCGCCTCGGCCAGCGTCACGATGTCGGTGGTCGGCAGCTTGGGGATGAAGATCTCGCCGCCGGTCATGAGATCGAGCCCGCGCAGGATCAGGCGGATGGCGCCGTCCATGTCGATCCAGAAGCGGGTCATGCGCTCGTCGGTGATGGTGAGGTGGCCGCGGCTGCGCTGCTCGCGGAACAGCGGGATGACGCTGCCGGCCGAGCCCATGACGTTGCCGTAGCGGGCCAGGGCGAAGCGGGTCGGCTGGTCGCCGGCGTACGCGTTGGCCGCGATGAGCAGCTTCTCCATGCACAGCTTGGTCGCGCCGTACAGGTTGGCCGGCGCCACCGCCTTGTCGGTGCTGAGCGCGAGGACTCGCTCGACCCTCGCCTCGATCGCCGCCTCGATGATGTTGCGCGCGCCGGTGATGTTGGTCTGCACCGCCTCGATCGGGTTGTACTCGCAAAGCGGGACGTGCTTCATCGCGGCGGCGTGCACGATGATCTGCACCCCGCGGAACGCCTGGTGCAGGCGGTCGCGGTCGCGCACGTCACCGACGAAGAAGCGCAGGCGCGGGTCGCGCAGCTCGCGCTCCATCTGGTAGTGCTTCTGCTCGTCGCGGCTGAAGACGATGATCTTGCGGGCGGCCGACCAGGCCATGAGCACCTTGACGAATGCCCGGCCGAACGAGCCGGTCCCGCCGGTGATGAGGACGGTCTTGTCTGCCACCACGTGGCAGAGCTGAGCGAGCGTGGCGGCCTGCGAGGCCATGGGCGACCGGATCACGAGAGAACCTCCGCGAGGCTGTCGACCACGCGGTCGACGTCCGCCTCGCTCATCGAATGGTGCATCGGGAGACTGAGGGTGCGCTGGTAATAGATCTCCGCCCCCTCGAGCGGTCCGCCCGCGCCGTGCAGGCGGTAGAGCGGCTGCTCGTAGAGCGGCACGTAGTGGACCTGGGTGCCGATGCCGCGGGCGGCCAGGCCGCGGGCGACCTCGCCGCGGGTGCGGCCGGCGGCGCGGAAGTCGATCCGCACCGGGAAGAGGTGATGGGCCGATCGGCGCTCGGGCCGCTCGACCGGCCCCTCGACCGCGGGCAGGTTGGCGGTCAGGCGCTGGCGGTAGCGGGCGGCCAGGACCCGGCGGTGGGCCAGCCAGCCGGCCTGCTTGGCCAGCTGCGACAGCCCGAGGGCGCAGGCGACGTCGCTGAGGCGGTAGTTCAGCCCCAGCTCCTGCACCTCGTACATCCACGGCTCGGCCGGCAGCCGCTCGAAGCGGGCCGGGTCGCGCTCGATGCCGTGCTGGCGCAGCCGGTCGATCCGCCGCTTGAGCTGCGGATCGGTGACCGCGACGGCGCCCCCCTCGAGGGTGGTGATGTGCTTGACCGGGTGGAACGAGAAGGTGGCGGCGTGGCCGAGGCCGCTGCCGATCCGGCGGCCGCGGTACTCGGCGCCGAGCGCGTGGGCGGCGTCCTCGACCAGCCACAGCCCGAGCCGATCGCACAGCTCGCGCAGCGGGGTGAGGTCGGCCGGCAGGCCGGCCAGGTGGACGGCGGTGATCGCGCGAGTCGCCGGCGTGAGCGCGCGCGCGATCCGCTCGACGTCGAGGAGGCCGCTGTCCGGCTCGACGTCGGCCAGGCGCACGCGCGCGCCGCACAGGAGCGCGGCGGCCGCGGTGGCGGAGAAGGTGATCGGGCTGGTCACCACCTCGTCGCCCGGGCCGATGCCGAGCGCCAGGTAGGCCAGGTGGAGCGCGGCGGTGCCGCTCGAGCACGCGCTCACGTGGGCGGCGCCGAGGTAGTCGGCCAGGCCGGCCTCGAAGCGGGCCACGGTCGGGCCCTGGGTGAGGAACGGCGCGCGCAGCGCCGCGGCGACCGCGGCGACATCGTCGTCGTCGATCGTCTGGGTGCTGTAGGGCAGGGCCGGTGCGGTCACCGTGGACTTCTCCTTGCCAGCCGGGTGCCACTATCGCCCCGGCTCATCTGGTCGGATCGACTCGGGCGGCGGTCCGCCAGCGGCATGCGCCGCGTCAGGCCTGACGGCAAAGGGCCGCGGTCGGCCTGCGGGCCTGGTCGGCTACCGATGCGTGTTGCGCCGCAGGCGCGCGACCGACTGGACCCGCTGACCCACCACGTGGCGGGCGCGGGTGAGGGCGCCCAGCCACGCGGCGGTGCCCTGCTGGATTCCGGCGTGGAGCTGGATCGCCTCGGCCACCCCGGCGAGGGCGTCGGGGTCGAGCTCGAGCGCCGCGCCCAGCTCGTCGAGCAGGCGCTCCCGCTCGGCCAGGATCACCTCGCCGCGGGTGATCACCTCGCCCGGCTCGCCGTCCGACGGCGGCGGCTCACCGGTCGCGGCGTGCAGCGCCTCGAGGGCGCGCATCGCGGCGGCGCGGGCGTCACCGGCGTCACCGGAGTGGGCCTGGGCGGGCGCCGAGCTCATGCGCGGATCGCGGCCGCCTCGGCGAACGAGACGCGCAGGGTGGTGACGATCTTGAGCGACTGGTCGAGCAGGACGGCCTTCCGCTCCACCGAGGCCCGCCCGATGCTGGACTGGCAGTAGCGATACAACGCCTCGAGGTTGCCGCACAGCTCGGGCGCGGCACGGGTGTCGAGCGCGGCGATGAGCTCGGTCAGGATGCGGCTGGCGTGGTCGAGGGCCCGGGCCCGGCCGGCGATGTCACCGGCCGTGATCGCGCTCTGGCCGGCGCGGAGGTCGGCCTCGAGGCGAACGAACAGGCGATCGAGGATGTCGGTCTTGGGCGCCGTCTGGAGGTCGTTGCGGCGGTAGGCCTTGAGCGCGGAGGAGGACATTTGGCTATCCGAACACCCTGGTGAGAGCTGCCGACTGCGACTGCATGCTGCTGATGAGGGACTCGAGCTTGGTGAACTGGGCGTGCAGCTGGTCGCCGATCTTCGACGCGCGGGTCTCGATCCGCTCGATGTCGTCGTCGTAGCGGCTCATCTCGTTGGTGAGCGCGGACTTCTTGGCCGACAGGATGCCGTCGCCAGCCCGGGTGTAGGCGGTGACCATGTCGTCCACCGACTTGCCGAACCCGCTGGCACCGGCGATGACGTCCTCCAGCGCGGTCGGGTCCTCGGCCAGCGCCGTGGCGAACTTGGCCGGATCGATCGACAGCTTGCCGGTGCGGTCGAGCCGGATGCCGACCTGGGCCAGGCTGGTGGTGCCCGCGCCGTGCGCGTAGGTCTGACTGGCGATGCCGCCCAGGGTGCGCTGGAGCGAGCGGATGGACGAATCGCCGAACAGCGAGTCTCCGCCGCGCTGCACGCCGCTGTAGGTGAGCTGGGTGTTGACCGCGTCGGAGACCGCGTTGAAGGCGTCGATGAAGGTCTTGATCTTGCCCTCGACCGCGGCCGGGTCGCGCGCGACCGAGATGATCGCCTCCGGGTCGGTGGGCGCGTGGGTGCCGCTCAGCTCCAGGGTCAGCCCGCTGACCGCGTCGCTGATGGTGTTGGTGCCGCGCGTCATCGCGATCCCGTTCATGGTGAACGTGGCGTCCTGGGCCGGGACCTTGACGCTGCCGGTGGCCAGGAAGCCGAGCGAGGTGCCGGTCTCGCTGAACGTGATGGCGTTGGCCGAGCCGGTCTCCTCCGAGCTGATGGCGAGCTGGAAGCCGCCCGCGCCGTTGTCGATGACGTCGGCCCGGACCCCGCCCACCTGATCGTTGATGCGCTGCGCGATGCTGTTCAGCGTGTCGTCGCCGGTGAAGGCGAACGGCACCACGATGCCGGTGCCGAGCTTGACCCCGATCGAGCCGCTCCCCGCCACCGGCGCGGTCGCGCTGGCGAAGGTGGTCGAGACGCTGGTCTGGGCGCGCGCCAGGGTGCCGACCCGGATGGACAGCTGGCCGGGCTGGGCCGAGCCCGACGAGGTCACCTTGACCTTCGTGTCGCTCGACTGCGAGGTGACCGCGCGGACCTCCGAGGTGGTGTCGAGCGCGGTCCGCGCCGTCTTGAGCGAGGTCAGCCTGGTCATGAGATCGGACACCAGCGTCTGGCGCTTGTTGGCGTCGCTCTTGCGCGAGGCCAGCTTGACCGCCGGCGCTCGCTCGAGGGCGACCAGCTGGTCGACCAGCGCGTTGGTATCGAAGCCGGTGGCGAGTCCGCTGAAGCTGATGGTCACGGTCGTTTCTCCAGGAAGCGGCGACCCGCCGCAGCAGCCGGGCCGGGGCGGGTCGCGTCATTCGGGCTACTGGCCGCTGCCGACATCAGCCGAGCAGCTTGAGCGCCAGGGCCGGCAGCTGGTTGGCCTGGCCGAGGACGGCCACACCGGCCTGGGTGAGGATCTGGTAGCGGGTCATGTTGGCGGTCTCGGCGGCGACATCGACGTCGCGGATCCGCGAGTTGGCCTCCGAGAGGTTGGACTGCGCGGTGGAGAGGTTGGAGACCGCGATGGTCATACGGCTCTGCACGGCGCCGACCTTGGCACGCGAGTTCGACAGCGACTGGATGGCCGAGTCGAACACGGCGAGAGCGGCCTGGGCGCCCGAGGCGGACGAGAGCGACTGACCGGAGATGAAGGCGCCGCTGGCGGTGTTGCCCAGGGTCGAGGCGGTCAGGGTGGCGATGCTGAGCGACAGGCGGTCATCGGCGCTGTCATGGATGCCGATCTGCATCGTGAGGCCACCGGAGGCGGTGCCGTCGAGCAGCTTGGTTCCGTTGAACTCGGTGACGTTCGAGATGCGGTTGATCTCGCTGACGAGCTGGGTGAACTCCGTCGCGATGTAGCCGCGCTCGTCGCTGCCCAGGGTGCCGTTGGCGGCCTGGACGGCGAGCTCGCGCATACGGCCCACGATGCCCTGCATCTCGTTCATCGCGCCCTCGGCGACCTGCGTCATGCTGATGCCATCGTTGGCGTTGCGCTGGGCCTGGGCGAGGCTGCGGATGTCCGCCTTGAGGTTCTCGCTGATGCCGAGGCCGGCAGCGTCGTCCGAGGCGCGGTTGATGCGCTGGCCCGACGAGAGGCGCTCGAGGCTCTTCTCGAGCGAGCCCTGGCTGATCCTGAGGTTGTTCTGAGCGTTGAGTGAAGTCGTGTTGGCGAGTAGCGAGATGGACATAGAGTTGAAGGCCCTCCAGGGCCGGCGCGGTTTGTTGCGTTTCCGCTGTCCCTAACTGGTTCGACCGGTTCGGGCGGACTTTAGGGCTTCGTGAGCTCGATGATGCGGGAGGCGACCACCTGGGCCGCCTCGAGCGCCTGGCTGTGCTGGGCGAGCTCGCTGGCGGCGGCGATCGGATCGGCGCCGATGAGGCGAGTCTCGAGCGCGACCAGGGAGTCGTCCAGGGTGCGCTGGGTCTCGTCGGCGGTGATCAGCGACGAGGAGTGGGCGCCGCCCTCGGACCGCGCGGAGCTGGTCTGCAGGCCGGCGGCGCGAAGGCCCTCCATGGCGGCGCCGATGCCGGCGTGGTCGTTGGCGGCCAGCGCGGTCTCGAGCGCGGCCAGCTGGGCGAACACGTCCACCCCGCCGCCGGCCGCGGTCAGCGCGGCGCCGGACAGCGTGACGGTCTGCGACAGGCCGTCGGCGGTCTCGACCGAGCGGGTGACGTCGTCACCCTGGAAGGTGCCGTCGGGGGCGAACGCCGGCTGGTCGGTCCGGCTGCCCGCGAAGATGTATTCACCGTCGGTGGCGCGGGTGTTCCCGGCCGCCACGGCGGCCTGGCGCAGCTCGCGCACCTCGGCCAGGATGGCCGCCAGCCCCTCGGGCGAGGTGGTGTCGCTGGCGGCGGTGACCGCCAGCTCGCGCGCGCGGGTCACGGCGTCGCCGATCGTGCCGAGCGCGGTGTCGGCCAGGGCGAGCCGCTCCTGCGAGCGGGCGATCACCTCGCTGCGGCCGGCGCCGATCTGGCGGGCGGCCTCGGCCCGGCGGGCCTGCGCCCACGCGGCCGGGTCCTGCGACGGGCGCGACACGCGCACGCCGGTCTGGAGCTCCTCGCCGGACCGCTGCACCCGCTCGCGGCCCTGCGAGATGCTGGACGCAGCCAGCTCGATCATCCTGTGCTCGGTGATGCGCATGGTCTTTACAGGTCCTGGATGATGCTGCCGAGCAGCTGGTCGACGGTGGTGATGAACTGCAGCTGCGCCTCGACGGCGTGCTGGAACTGACTCAGGTTGGACATCTCCTCCTGCAGGCTGACTCCCGACATGGAGTCGCGCAGGCCGGCCAGCTGCGAGCCCTGGGCGGTGAAGAACTCGCTGTCGGAGGTCGCCTCCGAGGCGGAGCGGCCCACCTCGGCGACGATCTCGATGCCGGCGTCGACGAAAGTGCGGCGCCCACCGTCGGCCAGCGGCTGATCGGCCAGCCCGACCAGGGCGAGCGCGCCCTGGTTGTCGCCCGGGCCGGTCCCGGGAGATCCCGTGGCCAGGCGAGACGAGCCGGCCAGCATCCCCGGATCGACCGCCATGGCGGCGGCCGCGCCGGCCACCAGGGTGGGCTGAACGAACAGGTCGCGCCCACTGACGCCGTCGGTGCCGGCGTTCTGTCGGTGGATGTCGTTGACCCGGGTGGTGATGTCGAAGGCCAGCTGATCGAGCTGGGCGAGCGCGGTCGGCGCGGTCTCGTCGCGCATGCGGAGCTCGCCGCCGACCCGGCCGCCGTCGAACGAGGAGGTCACGTCGCGGTGGTCGTTGCCGTCGACCACGTCGATCCGGTCCATGTTGCCGAGCGCGGGGTCGGGGCTCGACTCGAGCCGGGCGGCGCGGATGCCGTCCACCAGCACCGCGCCGCCGGTCAGGGTCACCCGCATCTGCCCGTCCGGGTCGATGCGCGCGGTGCCGCCGACCAGCTCGGCCAGCTTCTGGCTGGCGACGTCGCGGCGGTCCTTGAGGACCGGGTCGTCGCTGATGCCGATCTCGCGGTTGGCCGCGGCGATGTCGCGGATGTACTGGTTGGCCTGAGTCAGGTTGTCGCGGATGCGCTGGTTGGACTGCACGCGCGCGCCGGTGACCGCGGCGGCCTGCTGGTGCAGGCCGGCGGTGAGGGCCTGGGCGGCGTGGACCGCGCCGTCGCGCAGGTTGACGTCGGTCGGCGCGGCCGAGACCTGGCCCAGGCTGGAGAAGAAGCCGGCCACCATCCCGCTCAGATCGCCGCCCGCGGTCATCTGGGACTCCAGATCGACGAGCGCGCCGGCGAAGCCGTCGGCGACGCTGACCGAGGAGGCGTTGTTGCGGATCCGACCGGCCAGGAGATCGCTCGACAGTCGATCGACCCCGCGGGCGTGGACTCCGCCGGCCAGGTTCGTACCCCCGGTCAGCGACTCGAGGTCGATGCGCTGGCGCGAGTAGCCCGGGGTGCCGGCGTTGGCGACGTTGTTGGCCGTCACCGCGATCCCGGCGTTCTGGGCCTGGAGAGCGTTGGAGCCGAGATGTAGCAGTCCAAAAAGCGAGGACATGATCGGTTCCTTAGAAGGCCCGGGCGCGGCGGGCGGATGACGAAGACGCGGGGCGACGGGCGCGGCGGTCGTAGGCGGCCCGGTCCTCGTCGATGCCGAGGAGGAGGGAGACCGACCGGCGCGCCTGGGTCATGAGGAAGAGGTTGTGCTGGAACACGCGGCGAACGCGCGCGCTCTGCTCGACCACGCTGGTGCGCTCGGCGGCGGTGGCGGGCGGGGCCTGGCGATCGCCGGACGGCTCGCCCGGGGTGAAGACCTCGCGCAGCTCGGTCTCGAGCTCGGTCTGCTCGCGGCCCAGCTCGATCAGCTCGGGCGTGGCCAGGCGGGCGACGGCCATCCGCTGCCGGCCGGCCAGCCCTTCGAGGCGAGCGAGGACGGCGCTGGCGGTGGCCAGCTCGACGCGGGTGAGCGCGGTCCACCGGGAACGGCCGCTCGACGGGCCGCCCGGGACGGTCACGACCCGAAGCCCTCGTCGACCATGCGCTGGGCCAGGCGATTGTAGTCGATCGCGTACGTCCCACCGCGCAGCTGCTCGCGCACCTGGTCGAGGCGCGCAGAGATGGTCTGCTCGAACTCGCGGGCGGCGATGTCGGCGTCGTGGATCGCCGGATCCACGCTGGCCGGCGCCGCGGCGGCATCGGTCCGCGCGGCGTTCGCGCTGCCTGCCGCCCGGCTCGCGCCATCGGTCGGCGCCTTCTCGCGCGCCTTGGGAAGATCGATATAGGACGGCTTGTCGCTTGGAATTCGCATTTTCGGTGTCCCTCGGACTAACGGTTCGTCTGGTGGTCGCCCACCTTGAGACCCTCGATGTCGATTGTCGGATCGATCGACACGCCGTCCTTGCGCACCTCGAAGTGGAGGTGCGGGCCGGACGATCGGCCGGTCGACCCGACCTTGCCGATGTGGGTGCCGGCCGCCACCTGTTGCCCGACCTGGATGTCCACGCTCGACAGGTGGCCGTAATAGCTGTGGACCCCGTTGCCATGATCGACCACGACGACGTTGCCGAAGCCGCCGGTGCTGACCCCGGCCCGGATGACCACGCCGGCCCGCGCCGCGGCCACCGGCGTGCCGATCGACGCGGTCATGTCGAGCCCCTTGTGGGTCCTGGTGAGGGTCGGGCTGGTCGGGTCGAAGCGGATCTTTCCGAACCCGGACGAGATCCGCTCGGCCTGGACCGGCATCGTCCACAGCTTGCCCGGGCCCGACGGATCGACCGCGCCGACCGGTCCGCCCAGCGGCGCGCGCCACGCGGCGCCGACCGAGCTCGCCCCGTACGCGGTGCGCAGCGCGCGCAGGCCGGCCGGCGAGGTCTTGCCCGCGCCGGCGGCGGCGGCGAGCTCGTCGCCGCCCAGCTGCTTCTCGACGATCGGGGCCAGCCCGACGCCGCCGCCCTCGGCCATCCGGTCGGCCAGCGCCTCGTCGAGCATCTCGCGGAACATCTCGCCGCCGAAGCCCTGCTTGATGAGGCCGCCATCGCTCGACTGGCGCACCTCGGCCATGATGCGGCGGAGGAAGTATGCCTCCAGCATCTTTGCCGCCTGCGCGGTCTTCTGCGCGGCCGCCTGGGCCCCCTCGGGCGTCGGCCTGAGCGTGGCGCTGACGGCGGTCACAGGAGCTGGATCTCCGCGGTCAGGGCGCCGGCCGCCTTGAGCGCCTGAAGGATGGCGACCAGGTCACGCGGCTTCACTCCCAGCGCGTTGAGTGCGGCGGCGACGTCGGCGACGGTGGCCGCGCCTGCCACCATGTGGAGGCTGTCGGTCTTCTCCTTGACCTTGATCTCGGTCTTCGGGGTCACCACCGTCTTGCCGGCCTCGGACAGCGCGGCCAGCGGCTGCGAGACCTCCTGGGTCTCGTTGATCTCGACCTCGAGGCCGCCGGAGGCGATCGCGGCCGGGCCGAGCGAGACGTTGGCGCCGACCACGACGGTGCCGGTCCGCTCGTCGACCACCACGCGGGCCGGCGCGTCCGCGGTCGCCTCGAGCGCCTCGAGCGAGGCGACCAGCTCGACCGGGTGGTTGCGCCACTTGTCGGTGACCAGCACGGTCACCGCGCCGGGGTCGCGCACGCGGGCCGAGCCCGGGCCGAGCGCCTTGTCGATGGCCGCGGCGATGCGGGTGGCGGTGGTGAAGTCCGGCTGCTTGAGCTGCAGCACGATCCGACCGCGCGGGATGAGGCCGGGCGCGTCGCGCTCGATGATCGCGCCGCCCGGCATGCGGGCGACGGTGACGAAGTTCTTGCGCGTCTGCGAGCCGCTGCCGCCCTGGACCAGGAAGCCCCCGGTCGAGATCGGCCCCTGGGCGAGGGCGTAGGTCTCCATGTTGGCGCCCTTGAGCGGGGTGGCGATGAGGGTGCCGCCCTCGAGGCTCTTGGACGAGCCGATCGACGAGACCAGCACGTCCATGCGGCTGCCGGCCCGGGCGAACGCGGGCAGCTCGGCGGTGACCACCACCGCGGCGACGTTCTTGGCCTTGATCTCGGCGGCGTCGACCGTGACGCCGAGGCGCTTCAGCATCTTGGCCAGCGAGCGGCGAACCACCGGCGAGCGGGCGTCGTCGCCGGTGCCGTTCAGGCCGACCACGATGCCGAAGCCGGTCATCGCGTTGGAGCGGTGGCCCTCGATGTCGACCAGCTCCTTGAGCCGGCTGGCCCCGGCCGGGCCGGCGCCCGCGCCGAGCAGGACGAGGGCCGACCCCAGGGCGACGAGCGCGTTGATGCTGCGATGGTTCATGGATCCTTCTCGGCCGCTCAGAACGGCCAGATCTTTCCGATGGTGCGCGACAGCCAGCCAGCCCGCTGCTGGTCGCTGACGTCGCCACGGCCGGCGTACTCGATCTCGGCGTCGCCGACGCGCGACGAGGGCACGCTGTTGTCCTCCGCGATGTCGGCCGGGCGGACCACGCCGCTCACGTAGATGTGGTGCTCCTCGTTGTCGACCATGACGACCTTGGTCCCCTCGACGAAGAAGTCGCCGTTGGGCAGGACCTGGCGCACCCGCACCGGCAGGGTCGCGTTGAGCCGGCCCTCCCGCTCGGTCTTGCCCTGGCCGTTGAACTTGGAGTCGGACTCGGTGCCGAACAGCGCGGCCGGGTCGATGTTGGGGTGGCTGGTCTGCAGCGCGGTCAGCAGCCCGAACGAGGCGGGCACGCCGTACGCGGTGTGGTTGTTCTTCTCCAGCTTGGAGGTGGCGTCGCGCGAGGCCGACTCGCGCTCGTCGATGCGGATGACCAGCATGTCGCCGATGCGCGACGCGGTCCGGTCCTCGAACAGACCGGAGCTGCCGGCGGCGTACAGGCTCCCGGGCGACGCCTTCGGCTGCGGACCGTACGCGCCGGGGTCGAAGTGGCGCTTCTTGGCCTTGTACGGCGCGATGTGGGTGACGCAGCCGGCGGCCAGGAGCGCGAGCAAGAGGCCGAGCAGGCAGGCGGCGAGCGCCGGGATGAGGCGGAAGGACGTCTGGTTCAAGGCGATACCTCGATGAGCACGGTGTCCGAATCGATGAGCCGGCCGCGCACCACCCGGCCGGTCGCGCGCAGCCTGACCAGGGTCGTCTGGCCGATCGGGGCCGGGCGCTCGAGCACGCCGTAGGTGGTGATCGACAGCCCGCCGCGGCGGACCAGCGCCTTCACCGGGTGGCCGCGCGGCAGCGGCGCCGCGCGCTCGAGGGCGGCGGCCGGGACCGCCGCGCCGGCGGCGACCGGTGCGCGGAGGGCGCGGCCGACCACACCCTCGAGCCCGACCAGGGTGGCGGCGCGGGCGGCGCCGGCCGCGCCGGTCGGGCGCAGCTCGACCTTCACGTCGGCCGCGGCGATGACGTGGCCAGCGGGCAGGTCGAGGACCGCGACCACCGTCGGCGAGACCGCCGCGACCCGGGCGCGCACCCAGCCAGATTTCTGGCCGATGCGGACCTGCAGGGTGAGCCAGCCGGACCGGGCCGGGCGCCGCCAGTCGACCTGGACCGGCGCGGTGTCGCTGGCGTCGGCCAGCGCGCGCGGCACCCGCACCTCGATCGCGGTCAGCTCGGCGGGCAGGGCCGACTGGATCTCGCCGCGGATCCGCTCGGCGCTGTCGGCGCGGGCGAGGCCGGGCGCGACCAGCGCGAGGGCGGCGGCGAGAGCGAGGGTGAGGGTGAGGGTGACGCGCACGGGTTATCTCAGCTGCGCGGTCTCGGCGAGCATCTCGTCGGCGGCCTTGACCACGCGGCTGTTGATCTCGTAGGCGCGCTGGCCGGTGATGAGATCGATCATCTCCTCGACCACGTTCACGTTGGAGAGCTCGAGGGTGCCCTGGGCCAGGGTGCCGCTGCCGTTCTCGCCGGCCGGACCGGTCACCGCCGTGCCCGACGCCGACGTCTCGCGGTAGAGGTTGCGCCCCATGGACTCGAGCCCGCTCTCGTTGGCGAAGGTCGCGACCTCGATCTGGCCGGCCTCGACCGCCGCGGCCTCGCCTGGCACGGTGACCGACACGGTGCCGTCGGCGCCGATGGTGACCGACTGCGCGTCGGGCGGGATCGAGATGGCGCTGGCCAGCGGGTAGCCCTGAGCGGTGACCAGCTGTCCCTCCGGGTCGAGCTTGAACGCGCCGTCACGGGTGTAGGCGACCTCGCCGCTGGGCAGGTTGACCTGGTAGAAGCCGCGCCCCTCGATCGCCACGTCGAGCGGGTTGTCGGTCTGGCGCAGGTCGCCCTGGCCGTGCATGCGGTGGGTGGCGGTGGTGCGGACGCCGAGGCCGACCTGCAACCCGGTCGGCGACTGGGTGCCGGCCCCGGTGGCCGCGCCCGGCGAGCGCTGGGTCTGGTACATGAGGTCGGCGAACTCGGCCCGGCTCTTCTTGAAGCCGTGGGTCGAGACGTTGGCGATGTTGTTGGCGGTGACGTCGAGGCGCGTCTGCTGCGCCTCCATTCCCGTCGCTGCCGTGGAGAGTGCGCGGATCATGGCTTGCTCCTGCTTGCTGCTGGGTTACTTGGACCGACCGAGGCCGCGTGCGGCCGCGGCGTCCATGTCGCGGTAGCCCTGGATCATCTTCATGAGCGATTCGTAGGTGCGGGAGACCTTGACCAGCTCGATCACGCCGCGCACCACGTTGACGTTGGACTGCTCGAGCGCGCCCGACATGATCTCGACCGGCGGTCCGCCCTGGATCGGCGGGCCGCTCGCGGCGTAGAGGTTGTCTCCCTCGCGGGTGAGCGAGGTGGGCGCGAAGCGGACCAGCTCGAGCTGACCGACCGGGTCGGCGCCGACCATGAGCCGGCCGTCGTCGCCGACGGTGACGTCGGTCGCGTCGGGCGGGACCCGCAGCTCGCCGCCGCCGGTCGCGCGCGCGACCAGGCCGGCGCCGTTGACCAGGCGGCCCTGGTTGTCGAGGCGGAAGTCGCCGGCCCGGGTGTAGCGGACGCCGGCCGGCGTGTTGACGGAGAAGTAGCCGTCGCCGGTCAGCGCCAGGTCGAGCGGGTTGTCGGTCTGCCGGATCGGGCCGGCGCTGGTGTCGGTGGCCACCTCGGCCACACCGACGAAGGCGGCGTCCTGCGCGCGGGTGTTGGCCAGAGCCTGGCCGAAGGTGGCCCGCTTTCCCTTGTAGCCGGCGGTCGACGCGTTGGCGATGTTGTTGGCGGTGACGTCGAGCGCGCGGTCCTGGGCCACGGCCCCGGACGTCGCGATGTAGATGCCGCTTCCCATCAGATCACCTCCTCCATCTTGGAGACCGCCGCGCGCAGCCGGGCCAGGGCGCGGCCATGGAGCTGGCACACGCGTGACTCGGTCACGCCGAGGAGGTCGCCGATCTCGGCGTAGGTGAACTCCTCGTTGTAGTAGAGGGCGAGGATCCGGGCGTCGCGCTCGCCCAGGGTCTTGAGCGCGCGGGCGAGCAGCTCGGCGTTCTGCGCCCCCTCCAGCAGCGCCGCCGGCGACGGCGCGTCGGACGCGGCCACGAAGCCGCCGAGGCCGGCCGCGTCGACCACCTCGAGCCCGATCGTGCTGATCTGCGGCAGCATGGCGAGGTCGTCCTGGTACTCCTCGACCGAGACGCCGATGGCCGCGGCCACCTCCTGGTCCTCGGGGGCCCGGCCCAGCCGGTGCTCGAGCTCGCGCATGGTCTCGCCCAGCTGGCGGGCCGAGCGGCGCGCGCTGCGCGACAGCGGGTCGCCGCGGCGGAGCTCGTCGAGGACCGAGCCGCGCACCCGCTTGGTGGCAAAGGCGATGAACGGCTCGCCCCGGCTGGCGTCGTAGCGGTCGGCCGCCTCGGCCAGCCCGACCATCGCGGCCGAGATGAGGTCCTCGGACGCGATCCAGGCCGGCGTGCGGCGGGCCACCCGCAGGGCGACGCGGCGGGCCATCGGCGCGAACTCGGCGATCAGCCGGTTCCGCTCGAGCATGGGCTTGGCGCTGGTGGATGCGTAAGCCTGAAGTGGGGTGGTCAGCTCAGGTCTCCTGTGATCTGCCGGCGGTGGAAGAAGCGGCCCTCGATCGGCTGCTCCTCGTCGGCGGCGAGGACGTCGAGCCGCCGGGCGGCCAGGCGAATGGCGCGGCTGGCGGGCGAGTCCGGGCGGGACAGCACCACCGGAAGGCCCTCGGCGGCCGCCTCCGACACCATCGTGTCGTAGGGGATGGCCGGCAGCGGGGTCAGGGTGAAGTCGAGGAAGCGATGGACCAGCGAGTTGAGGCGCGAGACCACCTCGTCCGCCTCGTCCTGGTTGCGCACCCGGTTGGGCAGGATGTAGGCGCGGCGGCGCTGGTGCTTTCGGCTGAGCACCTTGATGCAGGCGTAGGCATCGGCCAGGGCGAGCGGCTCCGGGGTCGCGACCACGACCACGGTCGGCGATGCGCCGGTCATCTCGACCTGGTTGCGGCCGATGCCCGCGCCGATGTCGACCACCAGCGTGTCGAAGCGGGTGGCCAGCCCGTCGATGGCGTCGAGCAGGCGCGCGCGCGCCTCGGCGTCCATGTTCTCGAGCTGGAACGATCCGTTGAGCGCGGGGAGCAGGTGCAGGCCGTGCACCTCCACCAGCGCCTCGCCGACCGGCATGCCCTGCAGGACGTCGAGCGCGCTCCGCTCGGGCGCGACCCCGAGCAAGAGGTTGAGGTCGGCCATGCCGAGGTCGCCGTCGACCAGGAGCGTGCGCGCGCCGAGCCCGGCGTAGCTGACCGCGAGGTTCACCGCGATCGCGCTCTTGCCGATGCCGCCCTTGCCGCCGGTCACCGCGATGGCGCGCGGCCGGCGCGGCGAGATGGAGGCGATTCCCTGCTCGCGGAGTCTTCTCAGCTGGCCGGCCTGATCGGTTCGGGTCATGGATTTGATCGTCGTCATGCCGCCCTTGCTTCGCCGCGGTGATGGCCCGCGGCGTGGTCGTGGCTCTCGGCGCGGGCCAGGAGGCCGGCGTCATCGGCGTCTTCGAGGTCCTCCGGCACGGCCTGGCCCATCGTCACGAACGAGATCGGCAGGCCGAGGCGGACAGGGGCACGGACCAGCTGGTCCAGGTGGTCCGCCTCGTCCAGCTTGGTGAACAGCAGGCGGTCGATCGCCAACGTGGCCCGGTAGCGCGCGACCAGGCTGTCGAGGTAGGCCGGCGCCGACGGGGCCGGCAGGACCAGGTGGATCTCGAGGCCGTCGATCGCCGACAGGGTGCTGGCGAGCTCGGCGAGGGCCTGGCGATCGCGCGGGCTGCGCCCGGAGGTGTCGACGTAGATGACGTCGCAGGTCTCGAGCGCGCGGAGCGCGCGGGACAGCTCGAGCCGGTTGGACGCGACGTGGAGCGGAGCCGGGATGAGCTCGGCGAAGATGCGCAGTTGCTCCTCGCCGCCGACCCGGTAGTCGTCGAGGGTGATGAACCCGACCGCGAGGCCGCGGACCAGCGCGGCGCGCGCGCCCAGCTTGGCCACCGTGGTGGTCTTGCCGGCGCCGGTCGGGCCGATGAGGGCGACCACCCGGCCGGTGGACGGCGCGGTGAGCCGTGCGCCGCGCGCGAGCTCCTCGAGCGACGTCATCGGCGCGGACGCCGATGCGACCGCGGGCGCAGGGGCGACGGCCGGGTGGGCCGCGGACCCTGCGGCGAAGTCGGACAGCGCGCGCTTGAACTCGCCCAGCTCCTGGCGCAGGTGGGTGCCTTCACCCGGACTGGCGCGCAGGAGGCTGCGCAGCGCGCGCAGCTCGGAGCGGAGCGGGCCCATGATGCGCTCGACGTCCTCCTCGGCCAGCGCGGCCGGCTGGGCGGCGCGGGGGGCCGGGGCCGGGCTGGCGACGCCCATCGGCACCGGGCCCTCTCCGAGCTCGACGACCGCGGTGATCTCGATACCGCCACCGACCACGCCCTTCCTGAGCTCGCGGGTGGAGAGGATGATCGCGTGCTCTCCGAGGTCGCGCTTGGCCTGGGCCAGCGCGTCCCGCAAGTTGGCGCCCCTGTACTTTGCGACTTTCACGCTGCGTTCTCCTGTCCGCCGATCACGTTGTGCGTGACGAACGGAACTGACGGGTCCACTTCGCGGTAGCTGAGGACGGTGAGACCGGGGACGTGGCGTTGTGCGACGGCCGCGACAGCGCGGCGGATGTCGGGCGCCACCACGAGGACCGCCGGTACATCCGACTCCACCGCCCTCCGCGTGTGGTCCTCGATCTCCCCGGTGAGCTTGGACAGAGCTCTTGCATTGCGTGTGCCGCTCTCGCGAAACAGCTCCTCGGCGCGCGGCGCGAGCACCATCGCGCGCAGCTCACCCGCTTCGGTCAGATTCTGGCGGGTGATGCGCCGGGCGAGGCGCTGCCGCACGAGCTCGGTCAGGTCGCCGGGATCCTTCACCTGTCCGGCGTGATCGGCGAGCGCCTCCAGAATGGTGCGCAAGTCGCGGATCGAGACGTTCTCCCGCAACAAGCTGCGGAGAACCTTGATGACGTCTCCCAGCGACATGAGATGCGGTATCAGCTCCTCGACCACCTTGCTGTCCTGCTTGCCGGCGAGGTCCAGGAGCTCCTGCACCTCGCGTCTTCCGAGCAGGTCGGCGGCATGTCGTCTGATGACTTCGGTGACGTTCGTCGCCACGACTGACGAGGGGTCGACGACCGTGCAGCCGGCGGCCTCGGCGCGGCTCCGCTCCGACGCGCCGATCCACTTGGCCGGCAGACCGAACACCGGTTCACGCGCCACTTCACCCGGCAGGGAGGCGATGGCGTGTCCGGTGGCGTCGATGGCCATGAGCCGGCCGGCCCGGACCTCTCCCTCGGCGACGGTGACGCCGGAGATCGAGATGCGATAGCCGCCCGGCTTCAGGTGAAGGTCATCGCGCACATGGACCGGCGGCACGATGAGGCCGAGCTCGAGGGCCATGTGCTTGCGGAGGTCGGCGACCCGGGAGAGGATCTCGCCGCCACGGGTGGCGTCGACCAGCGGCAGGAGGTCGAGCCCGACGTCGAGCGACAGCAGCTCCACCGGCAGGGCGGCCTCGATCTCCGCCTTCTGCGCCTCCGGGTCGAAGCGCGACGGCGGGGCCGGCTGGCCGCCGACGAGCGCGGCGGCGCCCGCCTCGCCGGGGACGTGAACACCCAGCGCCATGTTGCGGGCGGCCCGCTGGCCGCCGATGAAGACCAGCGCGGCCAGGCCGAAGAAGACCAGGTGCGGCATCCCGGGCAGGAGGCCGAGCAGGAGCACGATCCCGGCGGCCAGCTTGATCGGGCGCGGGCGCGACAGGAGCTGCTGGCCGAGCGCGCCGGCCAGCGGGCCGTCACCGGTGCGGGTGATGAGCAGGGCGGCGCCGGTCGACACCAGGAGCGCGGGGATCTGGGTGACCAGGCCGTCGCCGATGGAGAGCGTGGTGTAGGCGTGGGCGGCGTCGACCGCCGACATGCCCTTCTGGACGATGCCGATGATCATCCCGCCGATGATGTTGATGCCGACGATGAGCAGGCCGGCGACCGCGTCGCCGCGCACGAACTTGGAGGCGCCGTCCATCGCGCCGTGGAAGTCGGCCTCCTGCTCGATCGCGTGGCGGCGGGCGCGGGCCTCCTTCTCGTTGATGAGACCGGCGCCCAGGTCGGCGTCGATCGCCATCTGCTTGCCGGGCATCGAGTCGAGTGTGAAGCGGGCGCTCACCTCGGAGATTCGCTCGGCGCCCTTGGTGATGACGATGAAGTTGACGATGACGAGGATGAGGAAGACGACCGCGCCGACGACGAAGTTGTTGCCGACCGCGAAGTCGCCGAACGCGTGGATGACGCCGCCGGCCGCGCTGGTGCCGCCGTCGCCGTGGGTGAGGATGAGCCGCGCGGAGGCCACGTTGAGGGCCAGGCGGAGGAGCGTCACGAACAGGAGCAGCGACGGGAACGCGCTGAAGTCGAGCGGGCGCTCGACGTAGACCGCGACCAGGAAGGTGAGGATCGCCGCGCACAGGCTGAACGCGAGCAGGACGTCCAGCATCGCGGGCGGCAGCGGCACCACGGTCAGGGCGAGGATCCCGACCAGGCCGGCGGCCAGGATCAGATCGCCGCGCGAGCTCCTCGCGGCCGGGCTCATCGGCGGCGCTCCCTCAGCCGGTAGACATAGGCGAGCACCTCGGCGACGGCCTCGAACAGCTGCGCCGGGATCTCGCGCCCCTCGGGCACGAGCTTGAAGATGAGGCGGGCGAGCGGCGGGCGCTGGAGGATCGGGATGCCGGCCTTGCGGGCCAGCTCGCGGATGTGGACGGCGGCGTTGCGCCGGCCCTTGGCCAGGACCCGCGGGGCGCGGTCACCCTCGGCGCTGTAGCGCAGCGCGACCGCGTACTCGGTCGGGTTGACCAGGACGACGTCGGCCTTCTTGACCTCGGCGGACACCCGGCGGCGGGCCAGCTCGCGCATGCGGCGCCGGCGATGGCCGCGCACCATCGGATCGCCCTCCTGCTCGCGGTGCTCGCGCTTGAGCTCCTCGGGCGACATCATCATCTTCTTGCTCATCTTCCTGCGGGCCAGCAGGTAGTCGAACGCGGCGAGCGCGGCGAGCGCGGCGATGGCGCCGATCGCGACGTGGCCGGCTCCGGTCGCGGTCCGCTGGGCCAGCGCGGCCGCCTCGAGCACCGGCGCGGCCAGGTAGCGGTCCATCTCGGTTCGCAGCACTCCCCAGACCACGGCGACCACCGCGGTGGTCTTGAGCAGCGCCTTCAGGACCCGCCCGGCGCCCTGCTTGGGCGAGAGCGCCTGGCCGATCGCCTGGGGCGCGAACACCTTGGTCAGGTCGAAGCCCGGCTTCTTGAAGGTGGGCGGCCAGCCGAGCTGAGCGACCGCGCCCAGCATGTAGCCGAGCACGGCGCCGACGCAGCCCGGGGTCACCGCGCGGGCGAAGACGCGGCCGGCGTTTCCGAGCGGGATGACGCCATCCGGGGTCTGGAGCGCGGCGGCGGAGGCGCGCATCAGGTCGGCCAGGTCGCGGGCGGTCTGGTCGGAGAACGACATCATGCAGACGACGCCACCGAACAGCGCCACGCTCGAGGCGAGGTCGTTGGAGCGCGCGATCTCGCCGCGCTTGCGGAACTCCTGGATCCGCCGCGGTGTCGGTTTTTGTGTCTTGCCCTCGTCGCCCACGTCAGGTCACGGCTGCAGAAAGGCGTCGAGCGAGTCGGTGGCGCGCCGGCCGAGCTCGTCCATCTGGCGGGCGAACACCGGCGCGGTCGCGATGAGCACGATCGCGCCGACGATCAACATGCCAGCCAGCATCACGGAGAAGGTGTTGAGCGCCGGAGCGGCGCGCGAGACCAGGGCCAGGCCGAGGTTGGTGAGGGTGCCGGCGATGAGCGCCGGCGCGGCGACGCGGAGCCCGGCGACCAGCACCTCGCCCGACTGGTGGATGATGCGGTCGAGCCCGCCCTGGAGGCTGTAGACGTCGCTCGGCGCGGCCGCCAGCACCCGCACGCTGGCCTCGAGCCCGCCGGCGGCGAGGAAGGCGAGGCCGGCGGCGCAGAACCCGAGCTGTCGGGTCATGGCGGACGGTTCGCCGCGGGCCGGGTCCGCGGTCTGCGCGAAGCCGAGGCCGAACTGGAGCCCGATGAGCTCGCCGCCCGCCTCGGCGCCGGCCAGGACCATGCGGGCGGTGAAGCCGGCCAGGAGGCCGAGCAGGACCTCGGCGGGGATCGCGAGCGGAAGCGCGGCCGCCTCGATCGGCGGGCGCATCGGCGCCACCGCCAGGGCCAGCGCGGCGGCCGCGCCGACCCGCATCTTGCCCGACATCTGGCGGTCGCCGGTCAGCGGCGCGGCGTAGAGGAAGGCGGCGGCGCGCGCGAACGCGGTCAGGTAACCGCCCAGCGCCGCGAGGTCGAGCGTCACTGTCGGTCCTGGACCCCGACGTCGCCGGCCGCCTCGACCGCGGCGGTGGTGAAGCGCGACAGCCGATCGAGCAGCGCGTGGCCGCCCAGCCCCAGGACCAGCCCGACGGCCAGGAGCTTGGGCACGAACGAGAAGGAGCTGTCGTTCATCTGGGTGGCGGCCTGCAGGAGCGAGGTCAACACCCCGACCAGGAGCGCGCCGATCACCAGCGGGGCCGAGACCATCGCGGTGGTGATGAGCGCCTCGCGCCACATGTCGAGCAGCGAGTTCAACCGACCGCTCCGCGCAGGAGAGACGCCACCACCATGTGCCAGCCGTCGATGGCGACGAACACGAGCAGCTTGATCGGCAGCGCGACGATCGGCGGCGGCAGCATGACCATGCCGAGCGCCGACAGCACCGACGCCACCACCAGGTCGATGACCAGGAAGGGGAGCAGGATGATGAGGCCCATCTTGAACGCGGTGTGCAGCTCGCTGACCACGAACGCGGGCACCGCGATGCGGAGCGGGACGTCGGCGACCGTGGCCGGGCGCGGCGCGTCCGAGATGTCGTAGAACAGCGAGAGGTCCTCGGGCCGCGCGCGGGAGACCAGGAAGTCGCGCAGCGGCGGCGTGGCCGCCTCGACCGCCTGGGTCTCGCTGAGCTGGCCGTCGAGGTAGGGCCGGATGCCGAGCCGATAGACCTCGGCGCCGATCGGAGCCATGACGAAGAGGGTCATGAACAGGGCCAGGCCGATCATCACCTGCGTGGGAGGCGCCCCCTGCGTGCCGAGCCCGGTGCGGAGGAACGAGAAGACCACCGCGAAGCGGGTGAAGCAGGTGCAGACCAGGATGAGGGCGGGCGCGAGCGAGGCGAGGGTGAGCAGCGCGATGACCTGGATCGCGGAGCTGGGGCCGCTGGTGCCGGCGACCCGGTCGAGCGCGCTCGGGGCCGCGGCGGCGGCGGCGGCGCTCGGGGTGATCGGCGGGCGCATCGGCGCGGGCGGGGGCGGGGATGGGAGACCGGGGCGCGGCGCCGGCGCGAGCGCGAGGCCAGTGGTCGGCGTCCCCGCACCGCTGGCGTCGCCGCCCAGGCCGATCGACGCGGCGAGGGTCAGCGTCAGGGTCACGGCGGCGAGGGTGGCGGAGCGGGAGATCAACGGAGCACTCCGCGACGGGTGGCGGCGACCAGCTGGCGCGCCCACTCGGCGTCCGGCTCGCCGACGTCCTCGATCGGGGGCTCGCCGGCCGCCTCCGGGCCGCTGTCGACCGCAGCGTGCTGCTCGCGCAGGCGGAGGAGGCCGCTCAGGCTGGGGTTGCGGCGCAGCCGCGCGTGGGGCAGGACGCCTCCGCGCGGCTCGGTCGAATCCTCGGTCGGGCCGACCGGGCCGACCGGGCCGATCGGGCCGGCGCCGGTGTCGACCGCGCGCGTGGGGTCGGCCACCCACTGGCCGAGCACGCGGATGTCCTTGTCGCTGACCGAGATCAGCATCTCGCGCTTCCCGGCCGACAGCCAGACCACCCGGGCGCGCGGGCCGACGGTGACCTGGGCCAGGATCTCGAGCGGGCTGGTCAGGCCGTGGAGCGAGCGCCGGCGCCGGTGCCACAGCCAGGCGCCCACCGCCAGGGCGGCGAGCGCGGCGAGCGCGAGGGTGGTGACCGTGGTGCCGGAGCCGTCGCTGGTCTTGCGGTCGAGGACGAGGTCGCCGGCGCGACGGGCGGGCGCGGCGGCGTCCCCGGCCGGAAGCAGAGGGCCGGCCGGCAGCGGGGTCGCCCCGGTGGTCGGGGCGTTCGCGGTGGTCGGGGCGGGTGTCTCGATTGTCGACGATGGCGTCGGTGATGGCGCCGGTGATGGCACCGGCATGGCGATCCCCGGGGCTGGCACGGGGGCGCGGATCGGAGCCGGCGCGGCGGTGGTCGCGGCCGTGTTCGCCTGGCCGGCGATGGCGGCGCGGCGCGCCTCGGCCACCTGGCGCGGCTCGCGCGGGATCAGGATCTCGAGGGTGTCGCCGAGCTGGCGCAGCTCGGCCATCTCGGCGGACAGCCGGGTCGAATCGGTGCCGTGGCGGAGCTGGACCCGGACCGACGGCGGCTGCGCGCGGATCTCGATCCGGCGCACCGTCGCATCCTCGAGCCGGAGCTCCATCGCCGGCAGGGGCTGGTCGAGGGTGAGCTCGAGGCGGTCGCTGTGGCTCTCCGGCCTGGTGCTGGTGCGCCCACCGGCGATGAGGATGGCGACCTGGGCGCCGCGGTCCTCGATCGAGATCGGCACCGACGGGCCGGCCGCGGCCGCGCCGGGCAGGAGCGCGCCGGCGCCGAGGCCGAGGAGCAGGGTCGTGGAGCAGCGGAGGAGGGTCATGGCTTTCACTCGTTCTCGCCGTTGGAGACGATCTCGACGATGCGGATGCCGCAGCGCTCGCCGACCGCGACCGCCTCGGCGCGGGCCACCAGGCGCCCGTTGACCCGCACGTCGAGCTTCTCGCCGGTGGACTTGTTGAGCGGGATGATCGAGCCGGGACCCAGGCGCGCGGCCAGCTCGCCGAGGTTGAGGGTGACGCGGCCCAGCTCGACGGCGAGCTCGAGCGGGACGTCGTGGAGGAGCGCCTTCATCGACTCACCGTCGATGACGGGGGCCGGGGCGTCCTGGTCGGGGTCGTTCTGACTCATGCTGCGCGCTTGCCTCGTAGAGTGAAGACACGATCGATCTGGACCGCGAGCACGCCGCGGCTGACCACGGGGCGCCCGTAGGCCTTGATCACGCCACCGCACTCGATCGGCAGCGGATCGTCGACGAACTGGGGCAGGGTGATGATGGCCCCGACGGTGAGCTTCTCGAACTCGCGCATGGTGAGGCGGGTGCGGCCGAGCTCGACCCGCAGGCTCACCGGCACGCGCCCGAGCGCCGCCTCGAGCGCGCCGGGCGCGGCCGGGACCGCCTCGATCGGCACCGGCGGGCGCACCAGGGTGGCGGGGCGCGCGATCAGGCGCAGCCGGCCGGTGGTGGCCCCGGTGATCTGCATGGTGAGCGCGATGACGACGTCGGCCTCGAGCATCGCGCGGCGGGCGAGCTCGATCCGGTCGGCGCGCGCGTCGCGGACGACGGCGGTCGACTGCTCCTCGCGCCACGCGTCGGACAGGGCGGCGGCCAGCTGCTCCCCGATCGGGTCGAAGATGCGGATGGTGGCGGGCGACGGCGGGCGATCCGGCGTGCCGTCGTCGGCGGCCGGCTCGCGGCCGGCGCCGTCGTCCTTGATCACCGCGCCGCACAGCGCGCCGGCCACCGCGGCCAGGAGGCGCCCGCTGGCGGTCAACAGGGCGGGGATCGGGCGGCCGTCGACCGCGAGCGAGACCGTCCAGGCCGAGACCAGCCCGTCGCGGAGCGACTCGCCGCTCAGGATCTCGGCGCCGGCCACGCGGACCTCGACGTCGGCGCGAAGCGCGCTCTTGAGCCGGGCGGTCGCCTCCTTGACCCAGCGCTCGCCGATCCGCATGGCGGCCGGGCGGGCGCTCTCGGCCTCGCGGTCGTCGACGATGAGCGCGAGGGGAGTGACCTCCTCGGGGTGCCTGCCCATCGAGCGACTGGGCGCGGACGAGGCCTCGCGCATCGCGGCCTGGATCGCCTCGAGCTCCGCCGGGTCCAGAGGGGCCTGACTCACACCTGGGTCCAGTGCAACCGCTGAACCATGAACGCGCGGCCTGCTTATGGCCGGTTGCCCGCGCCGTCGGCGACCTCGTCGCCTGGCTTGACGACGCCCGCCAGAGTCCCCCGTGTGGGAGGCCGCGCTGGCGACCCGCGCGCGCGGGCGCCGCGAAAAGAAAAGCCGCCGGAAAGCCGGCCGCCGGAGTGCGAGCCGGGATCACCCCGACCGCGCTCCGACGACCGACGTCCCGGCGGCTGTGTTGCCCTTCGAGTCGGTCGGCTAGCGCTTCAGGTTGGCGACCTCGGTCAGCATCTCGTCGGCGGTCTGCACCGTCTTCACGTTGGCCTGGAAGGCCCGCTGGTACGCGATGAGGGTGACGAGCTCGTTGGTGAGATCGACGTTGGACGCCTCGAGGTTGCCGGCGAACACCGAGCCGCGCGAGCCGGTCGCGGCCGCGTCGACCAGCGCCTGCCCCGACGCCGTGGTCTCGCGGAAGAGCTGGCCGCTCTCGCGCGCCAGCCCCTCCTCGGCGGTGAAGGTGGCCAGCGCCACCCGCGCCACCGCCCGCCGCTGCCCGTTGGAGAACAGCCCCTCGATGGTGCCGTTCTCCGACACGACCATGTCGACCAGCGAGCCGAAGCCGAAGCCGTTCTGGGTGCTGGCGTTCACGGTCGAGGCACCGGCGTACTGGGTGGTGCCGGCCGTGCCGGTCCCACCGTCGGTGGTGATCGAGTCGCCGAAGTCGAAGCCGATGACCTGGCCGGGCTCGGCGCCCAGGAAGTCGGCGGTCCCACCGGCGGTGGTCTCGGTGTCGAGGTGACCCGAGGTGTCGAACGTCAGGCTCCCGCTGCCGATCTCGGTCGGGACGCCGGGGCCGGCGCCGCCGCCGTTCAGCTCGGCGCCGTCCACCATCGCGTGCCAGTCCCAGGCCCCGGCGCCGCCGTTGCGGAAGTACATGTCGACCTTGTGGCCGTTGCCCAGCGAGTCGTACACCGTCGTCGAGGTGGCGAAGGTGGACGTGGCCTCCGGGTCGGCCGGATCCCACGCCGGGGCGATCGGCTCGGTGGCGTCCAGGTTGAGCGACAGGTTGGCGGCCGTGGTGGCGAGCGGCTGGCTCTGCAGCGCGCCGAGCTGCAGGTCACCGACCTGCTGGCCCTGCACGCCGGTCGGGTCGAACATGTAGCCCTGCAGGCGGAGCCCCTCGGGGTTGACGATGAAGCCCCCGGTGTCGATGTTGAAGCGCCCGTCGCGCGTGTAGTAGTTGCCGGGTGTGCCGTTGTGGTTGCCATTGACGGCGAAGAAGCCGCGGCCGCTGACCGCCATGTCGAGGGTCCCGCCGGTCTGCTGCAGGATTCCCTGGCCGAAGCTGACCTGCGTGCCGTCCATGTGGACGCCGCCGCCGAGCCGGGCCGCGCCGGCCATGCCGCCCATGACGTTGGAGAAGCCCGCCCGCGACGCCTTGAACCCGACGGTGGAGACGTTGGCGATGTTGTCGCCCACGACGCTGATGGCGTTGCCGTGGGCGTTGAGACCACTGATTCCGATGTAGAGATTGTTCCAGATGGACATGTTGCGTATTTCTCCTGCTACTCGATCGAGAGGATGTCGCTGGGTGCAGCCGAGACGGCGCCGAGGCGCAGGCGCGGCACGCCATCGATGAAGTCGATGGCCTGGATGAGACCGGACAGGAGGCTGCTCGCCTCGACGGCGGTCTTTCCGTCGGTGCCGGTCGCGATCACCTCGACGGTGTAGTCGCCCTTGGCGAGGTCGCCGTGGGCGTCGTTCTTGCCGTCCCACGGCAGCGCGACCCGGCCGGCCGCCTGCGGGCCGAGATCGAACCGCTTGACCTGGGCGCCGTTGACGTCGCGGATGATGACCTGGACCTTCGAGGCCGGCTTGTCGAGATCCACCCCGACGCTGGGGAAGCCGTCGCCCTTGCCGGTGACCGAGAAGTGGTCGCCGGCGAAGGTGCCGGTCTTGCCGACGAAGCCGGCCAGGGCGGCGTTGGAGGCCGACATCTGGCCGGCCAGGATGCTGCTCAGCTGGCGATTGGTCTCCGCCGCCTGCTCGACCGACGAGAACTGGGCCAGCTGGGCGACGAAGTCGGCGCCATCCTGCGGATCGAGCGGGTTCTGGTTCTCCAGCTGGGCCACGAACAGGCGCAGGAACTGGTCGGCGTTGGCGACCGGGGCCGCTGGCTGCGGCGGTGGAGTCGGCGCGGCGGCGGCGGCCGGCGCGGCTTCAGGGATGCGCATGTGGTTCTCCTCAGGCAATGGCGCGCAGTCCGCGCCTTCCAGGGTTGTTGGGATCTCGGTCGGGGTCCCGGTCGGCGTCGCCGCCGGTCCCGGCCGCGTCGCGGCGGTCGGAGCGCGCCCCGGCCCCCCCGCCGTCGGTGTTCGAGTGGCTGGCGCGGTCGCCAGGCAGGTCGGTGCTGAGCGAGCCGAGGGCGAGGCCGTGGTCGGCCAGGCCGGAGGCGAGCTCGTGGGAGCGCTGGTTGAGCGCGTGGGCATAGGCCGCCGCGTGAGCGCGGGCCTCGACCCGGACCGAGTCCCCGCGCACGGCGATGAAGAGCGACACCCGCTCGTCTCCCTCACCGACGGTGACCCGGGCCGTCGAGTGGCCGAGCTGGTCGCCCTCGCCCTGACCCGCGGCCTCGGCGTGGGCCGCGCGCGCGTCCGCCAGGGCGGTGGCGCCGTCGCTACCGGGACTGGAGACCGAGTCCGGCTGGGCGCCGGCGTGAAGCCCCGGCCCCGCGGCGGCCGCGTGAAGCCGAGCGCGAGCCAGGTCGGAGCTGATGGCGTCGAGCCGGGCGTCGCTCGCCTCGCTAGCGGACCGCCCACCCTCGACACCCGCGCCGGCATCGGCGCCGAGGTGACCCGCGTCGACAACGGAGCCCAGTCCCGAGAGCGCCGCGCCCGGCGGAGCTTCGGCCGCCGCGCCGGCCTCGGCCAGGGACTCGATCGAGCTCGCGGCGGCGCGGGCCAGACCGTGGATCGACGTCGCCATGGCTCCCGCCAGATCGAGCGCCAGCCCGCCGGCGGGCAAGAGCGCCGCCGACGAAACTGCCGCGCGAGCCGGGCTCGTCCCGGCCGCCGCAGCGCCGGCGATCGAGTCGGACCCGGCCGCGCTGGCGTCGGACCTGGTCGCGCTGGCGTCGGACCTGGTCGCGCTGGCCGACACGGCGGGCGAGCCAGGGGCGGCGCCGTCACCGGGCGACGAGCTGTGTCCCCGACCGCCTGGCCGGCCCGACGAGTCGCCAGCGCTGGTGCTGCCGCCGGTGACCGGGTGAGCCAACGGCGAGGCGTGATCCGCCCCGGAGCCGCCGGCGGAAGAAACGCCGCCGAGATCCTGGGTGGAGCTCCAGATGGCCGCGCCCGTCGCGCTCGCTCGTGCGCGGGCCGCGGCGTCGGCGCCGCTGCCGCGGGATGCTCCGGCTGTCGGGGAGGATTCGTTCGCGGCGGTGGAGCCGTTCTCGGCAGCCGACCCACGTCGGCCAGCCGGGCCGTCTGCGGCAGCGGAGCCGCTCGCGCCAGAGGAGCTGTCCGCGCCAGCGAGGCGGTTCGCGGCCATGGAGTCACGCGCGCCGCGCCCGCCAGGCGAACCGTACGCGCCGGACACGCCGTTCGCGGCCGTGGAGCCGCTCGCGCCAGCCGAGCCGCGCGCGGCCGTGGAGCTGCGAGCGTCAGCCGAGTCGCGTGGGCCAGCCGGGCCGTACGCGCCGGTCGAGTTGTGAGCGTCAGCCGACCCACGTGGGCCAGCCGGGCCGTACGCGCCGGTCGAGTTGTGAGCGTCAGCCGACCCACGTGGGCCAGCCGGGCCGTACGCGCCAGTCGAGTTGTGAGCGTCAGCCGACCCACGTGGGCCAGCCGGGCCGCGCGCGCCATCGGCGCCATACGCGGCCGTCGGGCCATTCGCGCCAGCCGAGGCTCGCGCGGCCGTGGAGCCGTTGCCACCATCCACGCCGCGCGCGCCGGTCGAGTCGCGCGCGCCATCCGTCCCGTTCGCGGCCGTGGAGCCGTTGCCGCCATCCGCGGCGCGCCCGTCAGTCGAGCCGGGCGCGCCATTCGCGCCGTTCGCGGCCGTGGAATCGCATGCGCCAGTCGAGCCGCGGGCGCCGTCCGCGCCGTTGGCGGCCGTGGAGCCGTACGCGCCAGTCGAGGCGCGCGCGCCCGCGGAACCTTGTGCGGCTGCCGAGCCGCGGGCGCCGTCCGCGCCGTTGGCGGCCGTGGAGCCGTACGCGCCAGTCGAGCCGCGCGCGCCCGTGGAACCTTGTGCGGCTGCCGAGCCGCGGGCGCCGTCCGCGCCGTTGGCGTTCGTCGAGCCGTACGCGCCAGTCGAGGCGCGCGCGCCCGTGGAACCTTGTGCGGCTGCCGAGCCGCGGGCGCCGTCCGCGCCGTTGGCGTTTGTCGAGCCGTACGCGGCATTCGATCCGCGCGCGCCAGCAGAACCGTGTGCGCCATCCGCGCCGCGCGCGCCGTCCGCGCCGTTGGCGGCCGTGGAGGCGTAGGCGCCAGTCGAGCCGCGGGCGCCAGCAGCACCGTGTGCGCCATCCGCGCCGCGCGCGCCCGCAGAGCCTCGTGCGCCATCCGCGCCGTTGGCGTTCGTCGAGCCGTACGCGCCAGTCGAGGCGCGCGCGCCCGTGGAACCTTGTGCGGCTGCCGAGCCGCGGGCGCCGTCCGCGCCGTTGGCGGCCGTGGAGGCGTAGGCGCCAGTCGAGCCGCGCGCGCCAGCAGAACCGTGTGCGCCATCCGCGCCGCGCGCGCCGTCCGCGCCGTTGGCGGCCGTGGAGGCGTAGGCGCCAGTCGAGCCGCGCGCGCCAGCAGAACCGTGTGCGCCATCCGCGCCGCGCGCGCCATCCGCGCCGTTGGCGGCCGTGGAGGCGTAGGCGCCAGTCGAGCCGCGGGCGCCAGCAGCACCGTGTGCGCCATCCGCGCCGCGCGCGCCCGCAGAGCCTCGTGCGCCATCCGCGCCGTTGGCGGCCGAGGAGCCGTATGCGCCAGTCGAGCCGCGCGCGCCCGCAGAGCCTCGTGCGCCATCCGCGCCGCGCGCGCCATCGGCACCGTCGGCGGCCGGGGAACCGTACGCGCCAGTCGAGCCGCGCGCGCCACCAGAACCTTGTGCGCCTGCCGAGCCAGCTGCGCCGTATGCGCCAGCCGCATTCTTCGTGCCCGCCGCGCCACCCGCGCCAGCCGACCCAGCCGAACCACCCGCGCCAGCCGCCCCCCCCGTCCCGCGCGACCCGGTCGTCGCCGCCGCCGCGGACGTCGCCCCCGCGGACTTCGCCGAGCTGGCCGCGCCGGGTCCACCGGCCGCGCTGCCCGCGTTCGACCCCGTCGTTGCCCCTCTCGCGATCGCTCCTCTCGCCGCCGCCGCGCTCGCCGACGCCGCGCTCGCCGTCGCCGTGCTCGTCGCTCTCGCCGCCGCCGCTCTCGCCGCCGCCGCTCTCGCCGACGCCGCGCTCGCCGACGCCGTGCTCGCCGCTCTCGCCGCCGCCCTGGCGCCGGCCGACGCGCCCGTCACGACCGTCGCGTGGACGACGTCCGCCGTGCCCGACCGGGCCGGCCGATCCATGTCCGCCGCGCCGCTCGACGCCGCGCGCGCGCCCGCCTTGTCGCCGGGCGCAGCCCCCCGAGCCGCCGCGCTGTCCCGGCCGGCCTGGCGCGCTGCCGCGGCCGTCGCTGCGTCGCGCCCGTCGCCGAGGCGCGCGGCCTCGTTCCGGGCCGCGCTGTCCCGGCCGGCCTGGCGCGCTGCCGCGGCCGTCGCTGCGTCGCGCCCGTCGCCGAGGCGCGCGGCCTCGTTCCGGGCCGCGCTGTCCCGACCGGCGCGGTCAGCGACACCGCCCGCCGCGGTCCGCTCGGTCCGAGCCCGGCCGCTGGCGCCGCTCGCCCCGCTCATGCCGCGCGCGTCGTTCGCGCCGGCCTCGCGTGCTCGGCGCACTGCCATGTCCTGGGCGCCGGTCGAGCCGGCCGCGTGGCTGCCTCCGTCGGAGCGTCCCGCCTCGGTGGGGCGGGCGCCGGATGCCGCCACCGCCATCGCGCCGCCCAGCATCTGGCCGAACGAGACGTCGTCGTCGTCGTCGCGCTCGGCGTCTCGCCTGGCCTCGCCAGCGCCGGGGTCGGCCCAGCCAATGGTCAGATCGGCCGACCGATCGATGCCGCCGGGCCGGATCACTGGTCTCCTCGCGCGACCCGCGAGCCGATCAGGTCGTCGACCATCCGCTGCTCGTAGCGGTCGCCCTCGCGCCGCGCCGCGGTGGTGACCCGCTCGAGCACTCGCTCGGTCATGCGCAGATCGCGCTCGCGCTTCCTCAGCTGCGCCGTCGCCGCCTGCCGGTGCGCGGCCGCCACCACCATCTGCTGGCGCGCCTCGGTCACGTCGCCGCGGGCGGAGTCGAGATCCTCGTGGGCCGACTCGAGATCGTTCACGTGGCGGGCGTGGGCCAGCCGGTCGCACGCGCGCACCACCGCGCTGACCATGTCGCGGTCGGCCGCGACCAGCCCGCGCTCCTTCTCGTTGAGCCGCATGCCCGCTTCGGCCGCGCGGGCGGCATCCAGGTCGCGCAGACGGCCGCGCGCGTCGCGCAGCCGGGACAGTGCCTTTCGCTTGTGCGTCATGCTGGCTCCAGCGCGGCCGTCAGCCGCGTCATCGTGGTCGAGTAGTCGGATCTCACGTCCGGCGCCTGCCGGGCCCACTCGTCGAGTCGCCGCCCGGTCGACAGCGACTGGTCATATCCAGGGTTGGTGCCGGGCGTGTACGCGCCCAGGCTCTGCAGCTCCTGCACCAGCTTTCGCTGGGACAGCGCCTCACGCGCCCGCTGCATGAGGTCGTGGGCGGTCTTGTCGGTGACCTGGCGTGCGACCCGCGACGCGCTGGCCAGGACGTCCACCGCCGGGAACTGGTCGCGGCTAGCCTGCTCGCGCGACAGCACCAGGTGGGCGTCGAGCAAGGAGCGCGCCGAGTCGGCGACCGGGTCGGACATGTCGTCGCCCTCGACGAGAACGGTGTAGAAGCCGGTGATCGAGCCGCGTCCCTCGAGTGGCGCCACTCGCTCGAGCAGGAGCGGAAGCGTGGCGAAGACGCTCGGTGGATATCCCTTGGTCGCGGGCGGCTCTCCGATCGACAGGCCGATCTCGCGCAGCGCCATGGCGTAGCGGGTCAGCGAATCGATCACCAGGAGCACGTTGGCGCCCTGATCGCGGAAGTGCTCGGCCACCGCGGTGGCGGCCTTGGCGCCGCGCTCGCGCTCCATCGGCGAGCGGTCCGACGTGGCCGCGACGATCACCATCTTCGATCGGTGCTCGCTCGACAGGAGCTCGCGCACCTCGCGGCCGCGCTCGCCGATGAGGCCGACCACGGTCACGTCCGCCTCGGCCTGGCGCGCGATCTGCTCGACCAGGACGCTCTTGCCGACGCCGGCGCCGGCGAAGATGCCGATCCGCTGGCCGCGGCCACAGGTCAGGAGGCCGTCGATGACGCGCACCCCGGTGTCGAAGCGACGGGACACCGGCGCGCGATCCACCACCGACGGCGCGGGCGCGTCGATGCGCGCGCTCCGCCGGCAGCGCGGCGGCGGCAGACCGTCGAGCGGGTTGCCGAACGAGTCGATCAGGCGGCCGAGCAGCTCGGGGCCGACCAGGATGCCGGCCGCGGCCGCGCGCCGGTGGACCGCCGCGCCCGGTCGGATGCCGGCGCGCTCGCCGAGCGGGATCGCCAGCACCAGCCCGTCGCGGAAGCCGACCACCTTGCACGGCAGCGGGCCGTCGGGGCCCTCGACCTCGACCAGGTCGCCCATGCGCGCGTCGCTCACGCTGGCCTCGATGCCGAGGCCGATGATCTTCTGCACCCGGCCGGCGGTGACCGGACGACCGTCGCGCTGGACCAGCGCGGCGGCCCGCGCGCGCATCTCAGGCGACAGGTGCATGGGCCGCCTCCTCCAGGAGCTCGCGCAACCCGTCGCGCACGCTGTCGAGCCGGGCCTCGAGCCGGGCGTCGACCAGGCGGCGGGCCGACTCGACCAGGCAACCGCCTCGGGCCAGGGCCGGGTCCTCGACCACGCGCAGGTCCCGGCGCAGGAGGTCCGGCCGCGCCGCGATCAGCACGGCGCGGTCGGCGGGGTGCAACTTGATGGTGACGGTCAGCTCGCCGACCACGTCGTCGAGGCAGCGCTCGACCAGCTGGATCAGCGGGGCCGGGTCGCGCTTCACCTCGGCGCCGACCAGCTCGCGCGCGATGATGAGGGCGAGCTCGACCAGCTCGGTCGCGTACGGACGCACCGCGGCGCGCGCCGACTCCTCGATCCGCTCCATGCTCTCGCCCAGCCGGGTGATCGCCGCCGCGATCTCTTCCTTGCCCGCCTCCCGGCCGCTCCGCTCGCCCTCGACGCGACCCTCGGCGATCGCCTGGTCGACCTGGCGCTGGAGCTCGGCCGGATCGACCGCCGGCGCGGTCGGGACCGCGTACGCCGCGGCGAACATCGGGGCCGGCACGGAGGTCGTGCGCTCCATCCAGCTCGGCGCCGGGGAGCCGGGGTCCACTCGCGGCGACCGCTCGCTCAGCCATGCGACCGCGGGCGTCTTCATACCATCTCGTCCCCGCCGCCGCGGTTGGGCAGCTGGATCTGGCCGGTCTGGCCCAGGCGGAGCGCCGCCTCGACGATCTCGCGCTGGGCGGCCTCGACCTCGGACAGGCGCTTGGGCGGCATGAGCTCGAGGTCCTCGCGCAGCGACTCGGAGGCGCGGCCCGACATGCAGGAGAAGAAGTGGACCCGCACCGTCTCGCTGGCGGTGCGTAGCGCGACGCACAGCTGGTCGCCCGGCACCTCGCGCAGGAGGGTCTGCATGGAGCGCTTGTCGACCTGAAGGAGGTCCTCGAAGGTGAACATCGCCTGTCGCACCTTGCGCGCGGTCTCCTCGTCGAGCGAGCTCAGCACCTGCTCGCTCGCCTCGGCCGGCAGATCGTTGAGCAGGAGCGCCACGTGGGCGATGCCGTCGAACTCGGTCTTGCCCTCCTTGGGCATGGCGCCCGACTGGGCGAGCTGCTTCTGCAGCGACTCGGAGGCGATCTCGAGGACCTGGGGCGGGATCTCCTCGAGCATGGCGATGCGCCCGGCCAGATCGGCCTGCAGGGCGGGCGGCATCGCCTGCAGCACCTTGCCGGCCTGGGGCAGCTGGCTCAGCACGATCGCCGCCACCTGCGGGTGCTCGTCCTGGAGCAGCTCGGCCAGCTTGTTGGCCTTGGCCGCGCGGATCGCGTCGAGCGGGGACGTCGTGACCAGGACCGGGGCGAACAGGCGCTCGGCCTTCTCGGCGCCGACCGCGGCGGCGGTGAGCTTGAGCATGTAGCGCGCGCCGCGCCCGGCCAGCTGCGGGCGCTGGAGCTGGCGCTCGAAGTCCTCGAGCACCGGCACCGCCGCGTCGAACGAGACCTGGTCGAGGCCCTCGACCGCGGCGGCCAGCCGCTTGAGATCGGCCTCCTCCATGTGGCGGAGCAGCTCGGCGGCGACCTGCTCGTCGAGCGACATGAGGACGAGGACGGCGCGCTGGGCCGGGCTGAGGTGTGCGTGGCTGGCGGTCATGGCGTCTTGCGCGGCTCCTCGGCCAGCCAGGCGGACAGCACCCGGGCGGCGCGGGCCGGCTCGGTGCGGACCACGTCGACCACGCGCTCGTAGATGGCGCGCTCGGCCAGGGCCATGCGCTGCGCATCGGCCGGTCGCCCGGCGGCCAGCTCGTTCTGGTTGAGCGCGGCCTCGAGCGCGCCGACCGCGGCCGGCAGCATGAGCGACGGCCTGGGCGCGCCGGTGCGCTGGCGCTTGCGGCGCATCACCATGAAGAGCGCGAAGATGACGATGAGCGCGCCGCCGCCGGCCGCGGCCAGGACCGAAGGCTGCTGCCACGCGGGCGGGGAGGCGGCCGCGGCCGCGCCCTCGGCGGCCTCGTCGGGGGTCGGGCTGAACGGGACGTTGCGGACCTCGAGGCGGTCGCCGCGCTCGGTGTCGAGCCCGGCCGCCTCGCGCACGACGGCGGCGATGTGCTCGAGCTCCTCGGTGGAGCGCGCGACCGGCGGATCGCCCGCCTTGGCCGCCGACTTGTTGTCGACCAGCACCGCCACGTGGAGGCGCTTGATCTGCGCGTCGGGCCCGATCGTGCGGCGGACCACGCGGTTGACCTCCCAGTTCTTGGTCTCCTGCAGGTGCTGGATCTGCCCGGAGCCGCCACCGGTGGGCGCGGGCACGACCGGCAGCGGGGGCGTGGCGACCGGCGAGGGGGCACCGGGGAGGTTCCCGCGCGCGCCGGCCACGCCGCCGATCACGCCCAGATCGGCGGCCGACCCCTCGATGGTGCGCGACTCGCTGCGCAGCGCGGTCTTGTCCCGGTCGTACAGCTCCTCGGTCTCGTCGACCTTGTGCTGATCCATCTCGGCGGTCACCACCACCGACGCGTGACCGGCCCCGACCACGCGCTCGACCATCTCGCGGACCCGCCGGGTGAGGCTGGTCTCGAGCTCGGTGTTGGCCTCCTGGCCGGCGCTGCTGTCGTCGCCGGACGAGAGCACGGTGCCGCGCTCGTCGATCACCACCACGCGGTCGGCGCCCAGGCCGTCCACGCTCGACGAGACCAGGTGCACGATGCCCTGGACCTGGGCGCGCCCGAGCTCGCGCCCGCGCGCCAGCTTGAGCGCGACCGACGCCGAGGGCGGCTCGTCGGCGTCTCGGAAGACCGAGCGCCGGCCCATGGCGAGGTGCACGCGCGCGCTGTCGACCGCGTCGAGCGCGGCGATGCTGCGCGACAGCTCCCCCTGCAGGGCGCGCCGGTAGTTGACCTGCTCGACGAAGCTCGAGGTGCCGAACTTCTGCTCGTCGAAGATCTCGAAGCCGACCCCTCCGGCCCGCGGCAGCCCGGCCGAGGCCATCGCCATGCGCACGCGCGCCACGTCGACCGCCGGCACCTCGACCACCGAGCCACCGGCGCCGAGCCGGTACGGGATCGCCTGGGCCTGCAGCTCGGCGGCGATCTCGCCGGCGTCCTGCGGCGTGAGCCCGGTGTAGAGCGGGGCGTACACCGGCTCCGGTCCCCCGCGCGACGCGAAGTAGAGCACCGCGGCGACGCCGGCCACGACCGCGACGGCGGCCACGCGGCGGCCCAGGGTGAGCTTCTGCCACACCCCGAGCGCCTGCGCGCCGATCTGCTTTGGCGAGGTTGCCACTCTAGACCTGGGTGTTCATGAGCTCGCGGTAGGCGTCGAGCAGCTTGTTCTTGAGGGTGGTGGCGTATCGCACCGCGATGCTCGCCTTCTCGCTGGCGATGATGACCTCGTGGATGCCGACCGACGGATCGCCGGCCGCGAACCGGGTCGAAGCCTCGGTGGCGGCGCGCTCGGAGCCGGCCGCGCCCTCGACCGCCTCCAGCAGCACATCGCCGAAGTCGGGTCCGCGCGCCGCGGCGTCGGCGCGGGCCGGCCGGGCCGCGCCGGTGTCGTAGAGCTCGCCGATGACCGGGCGCGAGCCGATGTTGCCGACGGATCCGTTCATGACTAGCGACCGATCCCGAGGGCCCGCTCGGCCATGTCGACCGCGGTCCCGAGGGTGGAGATGCCGGCCTCGTACGCGCGCGAGGCGGTGATCATGTCGACCATCTCCTCGACCACGTTGACGTTGGGGTAGGCGACGTAGCCGCTGGCGTCGGCGTCGGGGTGGCCGGGGTCGTGCTCGAGGCGCGGCGCGGTGCCGTCGTCGATGATGCTGCGCACCTCGACGCCGCGGACGGCGCCGCTGTACCCGCCGGCCTGCTGACCGGCCAGGTCGCGGCCGAGGACGGCGGACTCGAGGACCACGTCCTTGCGCTTGTACGGCCCGCCCTCGGGCGTGCGGGTGGTGGAGACGTTGGCCAGGTTGGAGGACGCCACGTTCATGCGCGTGCGCTGAGCGGCGAGCCCCGAGGCCGAAACTTCCATGGCGGTGAAGAAGTCCATATCGTGATCCCTTCGTCAGCCTTCAGCCGTTGGAGCCGTCGCCGGCCGCGTAGCGGAGGAGCGCCAGCCGTCGCGAGACCAGCTCGCCGGAGGTGGAGTAGCGGACCCGGTTGGCGTCCACCTTGGCCAGCTCACGCTCCAGGTTCACCCCGTTGCCGTCGGCGGACAGGAAATTGCCGGCGTCGCTGAAGCTGCTGGTCCCCGACGCGCCTTGGCCCGGGGCAGAGATGTGTCGGGCGTCGGTGGTGGCCAGATGGCCGGGCGCGTCCGCCGGATCGACCGCGGCCAGGTCCATCGGCTTGTAGCCGGGCGTGTCCACGTTGGCCACGTTGCCGGCCAGCACCGAGTGTCGATCGCGGTGGAAGGTCATCGCCCGCTCGAGGCGATCCACGGACATGTAGAGAGAGCTCATGCCTCCGAAGAAGAGCAAGCGGCGAGCCACGCGATCCGACGCCGGTTGCGGGCAGTTGCATGCGTCCCGTTCACCGACGGCGCCAGAGTCGCCGCGAGCCGTGGCGCGTGCTGACATGGGCCGAGGTCGGTGGAGCACGGACTCGTGCCCAGGTCCGAAAACACCACCGCCGCGCACGACGTTTCGTCGCGGCGGCGGGGCAGGGAAGCGAGGATGGATTCGGCGGAGGAGCGGGCTAGGCTCACGAGGCGATCTTGCGCAGCTTCTCGACCAGGGTGGTCCGGTTGAGGCCGAGCAGCGCGGCCGCCTCGGTCCGGTTGCCCTTGGTGCGCTCGAGCGCCTTCTCGATGAACTGCTTCTCGACCCGGTCGAGCGCCTTCTTGAGATCGAGGTCGCCCTGGCCGCTGATCACGCGCAGCTCCGGCGGCGTCGTGACCGCGCGGCTACGGTGCAGCGGGCGGCCGAGGTTGAGGTCGGCCGGCGTGATGACGGCGCCGCGCGCGAGCAGGACCGCGCGCTCGATCTTGTGGGCGAGCTCGCGGACGTTGCCCGGCCACGGATACTCGATGAGCGCGGTGCGCGCGTCGGCGTCGAGCTCGGCCGCCGGGCGGCGGTGCTTCTGCGCCGCCTCGGCCGCGAAGTAGCCGGCCAGGTCCAGGATGTCGTCGGCGCCGCGCGCGCGAAGGGTGGGGAGCTGGATCGGCACCACATTGAGCCGGAAGTAGAGGTCGGCGCGGAACTTTCCCTCGGCGACCATCTGCTCCAGGTCACGGTGGGTGGCGGCCACCACGCGCACGTCGATCGACGCATCGGTGTCCGAGCCGACCGGCGTGATCGTGCCCTCCTGGAGGACGCGCAGGAGCTTGGCCTGGGCCGCGAGCGGCATGTCGCCGATCTCGTCGAGGAACAGCGTGCCGCCGTCGGCCGCGGCCAGTCGGCCGCTGCGGGTGCCGATCGCACCGGTGAACGATCCGCGCACGTGGCCGAACAGCTCCGCCTCCATCATCGACTCGGGGATGGCGGAGCAGTTGATCGCGGCGAACGGCCCGCTGGCCCGCGCCGAGGCGGCGTGCAGGGCGCGCGCGAACAGCTCCTTGCCGGTGCCGCTCTCGCCATTGATGAGGACGGTGCAGTCGGTGTCGGCGACCGAGAGCAGCGTGGTCAGAGCATCGAGCAGGCACGGAGAGGTCCCGCGGATGGTCGTCGGCAGGTCATCGGACTCGCCAGGACCCTGGGACTTCGCGCTCACCGCCATGGCCACTTTTCTCGTTCCCTGCATTACGTGTTTCCACGATGCTAGGCGTGAGCCAACTTGTCGGCGGACGTGCGGCGTTTAATTTCAACGTGCTACAGGCCGGGGTGGGTCCTGTGGCTGGGTCACCACTGACTCAGGTGGAGCGGCTCTGACCCAGCTTTTTGCGTGATTAACCTTGCCTAATAATTATCCATAAGAGAGAGGAAGGCGGCGTCCACCTCCGGACCGGCGTCGAGCGGTGCCGCGTCGATCACCGCGGAAGCATCGAGGTCTCCACCGGGAAGGGCCGCGTCGAGGAGGACAGCGGCGTCCGGCAGGTCGGCGATGGGGCCGCCGTCCACGTTGCCCGGGACGGTCGTCCCGCCATCGCCCCCGCCGGCGATGGCGGCGTCCGGGCCGATCTCGCACTGTGCGGTGGCCGAGCAGGTGTAGCCGACCGGGCACTCGCTGTGCCGCGTGCACAGGTCCGGCGTGCACGCGACGCCCGTGGCGAGCGCGGCGCCGACGACGACCAGCGCCGCCAGCCAGCCGAGCCCGGCCGGGCCGAGCAGCTCACCACGCATCGAAGCCCACGCCGATCACGAGCTGAATCTGACCGGCGATCCTCTCGTCCGGGATGTCGCTGCCGACCACGAACACGGTCGCCTCGAGGTCGCCGCACACGTCGAGCGCGGTCGCCATCGCGATGCAGGTCCCGACCGAGGCGAGCGGGCCGAACGCGGTGGCCGGGAACACCATCAGGGCGCCGCCGCCGGCCAGGCGCAGCTGGCTGCTGGTGGGCCGCACGCGCAGTCCCGCGATCGCCCCGGCCGCCCCGCGACCGTGCCCCTCGACCGCCACGCCGACGAAGACCGAGGTCCACGGGTCGGTCACCACCGCGTGATCGACCAGCGCCGAGAACGTGACCGGAGACCAGCGCTCCACCGACACGCCGGCCCCGCCGCCGAACGCCATCCCGTAGCCGATGCGCCCCTCGAGGGCGATGATCGGTCGATCGATCGTCTGGTCGACGTCGTCGGCGCGGGCCGATCGATCTGCCATCCCACCGATGACGCTCAGGACGAGGGCGAGCGCGAGCGTGGGACGACGAGCCATGCCGGGGCATCGTGCAAGCGCCGTTCCGCGGCGGAAGCGCGCGCAGCGACGGCGGTGTCGACGCCGGATGTAAGGTCGCGGTCGCCAGGATTGGCGCCCGCGCGCGGGGGCCCGTCAAGGACGGCGACATGTGGACGATCCATGGAGAGATATGCCGCCGGTCCCTGCGTCCACCGCACGCGAGCCGATCCTCGGCATCGACTTCGGCACCTGCTACACGTCGGCTGGGGTGCTGCGCGACGGCAAGGTCGACATGGTGCTCGACGACGGCGAGACCACCACTCCGAGCGTCGTCCACGTCCCGCGCCGCGGCGACCCGGTGATAGGCACCAAGGCGGTCGCGCGGCTGGCGGGGGACCCGGACTGCACGGTCACCTCGATCAAGCGCATGCTCGGCCGCAGCTTCGAGGATCCGGTGGTGCGCCGCGCCCAGCAGTGGGCCGCGTATCCGCTGAAGCGCAGCCCCAAGGGCAAGATCATGCTGCAGCTGGGCGGCGCCGACTACGCCTGCGAGCAGGTGGCCAGCTGGATCATCGCCCGCATGCGCACGCTGGCCGAGACTCGCTTCGGGGTGCGCATCCGCCGCGCGGTGGTGGCCGCGCCGGTCACCGCCTCGGCCGACTACGTGGCCGCCTTGCACACCGCCGCGCGCCTGGCCGGCCTCGAGATCGTCCAGATCATTCCGGAGCCGATCGCCGCGGCCCTCGCGGTCGGCATGCACCTGGCACCCGCCGCGCGCCAGCTCCTGGTCTGCGACTTCGGCGGCGGCACCTTCGACGCGACGCTCATGGTCCAGGATCAGCTCAGCTTCCGCCCGGTCGCGGTCGGCGGGGACGAGTTCCTCGGCGGCAACGACTTCGACGAGGTGCTGGCCAGCGCGATCGGCGGCGTCATCTTCCAGAAGTCCGGCTTCGACATCCACCGCGATCTGGTGCGCGCGCAGCAGCTGCTGCAGCGCGCCGAGTCGATCAAGCGGGTGCTGTCGAGCCGGACCGAGGCCCCGCTGCTCATGCGCGACGCCTACCTCGAGAACGGGCGCAGCTGCGACCTCAACGCGTCGATCGAGCGCACCTGGATCGAGCCGCGCTGGGAGCCGCTGGTCGACCGCGCGCTCTCGGTGGTTGGCCGCCTCCTGTCCGACGCTCGCTTCACGCCGGAGCAGATCACCCACGTGGTCCTGGTCGGCGGCGGGACGCTGATGCCGCTGGTGCGCCGCCGGATCGCCGGGACGTTCCCCGGTGCCGAGCTGGTCACCGGCGACTACGCGCAGATCGCGATCGCGGCCGGCGCGGTGCTGCAGACCGCCGCCCACATGCAGTCGACCGCGCAGATCCCGCACCTGGCCCAGCCTTAGGGCCCGCCCTCAGGGCCCGCCATCTGGCGAAAATCAGGCTGGCCAGATTTCTGGCCCCGGCCTCCGTTCCGGCGACGCTCGCCCAGGGGTGACGGCCCCTTGGGGGCTGTGGGGCCTGTCCGCGCATTCGCGTCGTCGGGCGCACCAGGCGGTCCATGTGCGCATTTTCCTGGAGGCTCAAGGTCCCGAGGACGGCGCCGATTCCCCATCTGTCGGAAGACAGAACGTAAGGTTCCTTGCCGGATTGTAGGGAAGGAAGTCCAGGGCGGCGGCGCCGGGACAGCGCCAGGCGAATGCCGACGGAAACAAAAGGAACCAATGCGATATCGATGGCTCAGTGTCTGTCTGCTCCTCTCTGCCTGCGAGCAGCTCGCTGTCTCCGAGACCGAGCAAGCGGTCACCGGAGGCGGTGACTTCAGCCCGGCCTCGTATGGCGCGCTTCCCGACGATGGCGTGGACGACCGCACCGGGCTGCAGGCGACGCTCGCCTCGGCGTGCGACGCGGGCGGTGGCATCGTCCACCTGGCCGCCGGTCTGTACGAGATCGGCCCCAACGCCCTACCCGGCACCGTCAACATCGAGTCGCTCAGCATCCGCTGCTCCAATGTGCGCATCACCGGCGAGGGGATCAGCACCGTGCTCCAGGCCACCGGCGACGGCGGCGGCGGCGACTGGAACCTCCTGCAAGTTCGCGCCGCGCCCGGCTCGACCGCGCCGGTTCGCAACATCGAGATCGACAACCTCATGCTGAGCGGCGCCGGCATGTGGAACACCGAGGAGCAGACCCATCTCCTCCAGATCGGCGTCGGCCCGGTCGAGGGCGTGTCGCTCCACCACCTGTGGTTCTACTACCCGTCGCGGCAGAAGTCGGATGGCTCCGGCGCCGAGCGCGGCGGCGACTGCATCCGCATGATCGGCGGGGTCGGCAAGACCGTCCGCTTCACCCAGATCACCGACTCGCAGTTCCTCGACTGTGACCGCAGCGCGATCGGCTTCCAGCGCGAGGTCTACGACACCATCATCGATTCGAACATGTTCCTCAACGTCGGCGACCAGCACATCGATCAGGAGCCGACCGGCACCGGCTCGATCGGCCGCTTCGTCATCACCAACAACCTGTTCCTGTTCGGCTCGCAGGGCTCGCACGCCATCACCCTGACCGGCAACGCCATCACCGAGCCGGCCTCCGAGCTGGTCTTCTCGCACAACGTCGTCTTCGGCCGCGGCATCTCGCTCTACAACGTCCAGCGCGCGGTCATCTCGGACAACGTCATCATGGGCAAGATCGGCAACGGCGAGGCGGTCGTCTTCGCCCGCAAGTCCAACTCCGACATCCTCCTGCGCGGCAACTACATCGAGCGCCTGCCCGGCTCGGCGGTGGGGCCGGTCATCTCGGTGGTCCCGCACAACTCGGGCTACCCGAGCCGCTGGAAGATCGACGGCAACCGCATCGTGTCCAGCGTGGACGGGTTCGAGCTCAACGTGGAGTCGGCGTCCAACGTCTCCATCGTGAACAACGACTTCGAGTTCAGCGGCCCGACCGCCAACACCTACGCCGCCATCCGCCTGATGGCGCTGCAGTCGCCGCTGGAGAACGCGCTCGTCCTGGGCAACCGCTCGGTCGGCCCGCTCGGCGGCTTCCTCCTGCTCTCGCCCACCCCGTACGCCATCGGCGCGGTGTCGGTCGTCGGCAACATGTCGCACGGCGCCACCACCGGCATCCTCTGCAAGACCGGCCCCTTCACCAAGCCGGTCGTGCACAGCGGCTACTACTACGACGGCGCGACCACCGCGTCGAAGTGTCCCGCCAACCTGAAGCTCGTCGCTCAGTACCCGTAGGCGTCCGGGGGCGCACCGCAGTGGGCCGGCCCGCCACCAGCGCGTCAGTTCCGACACTCCCAGCGCCGCTCGCGAGAGCGGCGCTTCTGTTTTCGGCCTCATGCATCGTCGGCGCGCGTGGTACGGCGCCTGCACTATCTCGCCGGGTGAACAGCAACACCATCCCGGCGCGGCTGCTTGCCTTTGGCACCGATCGCGATCCGATCGCGATCGGCACCAGGACCCCCGGCGAGGCTCATCGCCGCGCCGCGCGACCGAACAGCCGGATCGGCTCGGTCATCGGGTCCTACCGGCTCGAGCGCCGGCTGGGCAGCGGCGGGACCAGCGTCGTCTACCTCGCGGTCGACACCGGCACCGGCCGGACCGCGGCCATCAAGGTGATGCGCCGCCAGCTGGCGACCGATCTCGAGATGGTCGAGCGCTTCGAGCAGGAGGCCGTCCTCCTGTCGCGGATCGAGCACCCCGGGCTGCCCCGCCTCCTCGGCCGCGGCACCTCCACCGACGGGTCCCCGTACCTGGTCATGGAGCTCCTGCTCGGCCAGACCCTGGCCGAGCGCCTCGACATCGGTCCGATGGCGGTCGACGACGTGCTCGACATCGCGCTGCAGGCCGCCGCCATCCTCGCCGCGGTGCACGCGGTCGGCGTGGTCCACTGCGACCTCAAGCCGGACAATCTGTTCCTGGTCCCCGACCCGCTGCACCCGTCGCGCTACGGCGTCGTGCTCATCGACTTCGGCGTCGCCATCGCGCCCGCGCTTCACCCCGCCGCGTGCGCGCGGCGCCAGCGCCGGGTGATCGGAACCCCGCCCTACATGGCACCCGAGCAGCTGAGCGCGGCGTCGCTGCTCGACCCTCGCACCGACGTGTACGGCTTCGGCTGCCTGGTCCACGAGATGCTGTGCGGCGAGGCTCCGTTCGGGGGCAACATCGCCGAGATCGTGACCGCCCACCGGATCGCGGCCCCGCCGCGGGCCAGCCAGCTCCGCGCCGACGTCCCCGCCGAGCTCGACAGCCTCCTCCTCGCCATGCTGGCCAAGGACCCGGCCAAGCGCCCGCCCACGATGGCGGTGGTGCGCGCCGGCCTCGATCGGATCGGCGCGACCGCCTGACCTGCGGCCGGCGCCACCGGGGCCACTAAAGTTCGCGGGTGAGCGGCCGATCGCAGACGGTCAGGCATGGACTCATGAGCGACAGCCTGGAGCCCGAGGAGGTCCCGCAGAAGCGCATCCTCTTCGTCGACGACGAGCCGGCGGTGCTCGATGGTCTGCGCAACCTCCTGCGCAAGCAGCGGCGCACCTGGAAGATGACCTTCACCCTCGGCGGCAAGGCCGCCCTCGAGGCGCTGGAGAAGGAGACCTTCGACGTCGTGGTCTCGGACATGCGGATGCCCGGGATGGACGGCGCGGAGCTGCTCGGCCGGGTCAAGGAGCTCTACCCGGCGGTGGCCCGGGTGGTGCTGTCCGGCCACGCCGACCAGGAGATGGTCACCCGCGCGCTGCCGGTCTCGCAGCAGTACCTGTCCAAGCCGTGCGACGGCGAGGTCCTGCGCGGCGTGATCGAGCGCGTGTGTGCGCTGCAGGCGCTGGTCGCCGGCACCGCGGTGCGCGAGATCGTCGGCCGGCTCGACAAGCTGCCTTCGATCCCCGAGACCTACTGGCGGCTCACCCGCGCCATCGAGAACCCGGCCGCCCGCACCGACGAGATCTCGCGCATCGTGCAGCGCGATCCCGCCATGAGCGCCAAGGTCCTGCAGCTGGTCAACTCGGCCTACTTCGGGCTCAACCGGCCGCTGTCGTCGATCGACCAGGCGATCAGCTACCTCGGCATCGATCTGCTGAAGGGCCTGGCCCTGACCCTCAACGTCTTCGCCGCCCACGACGCCGGCACCCGCTCCGGCCTGTCGCTGGAGGAGCTGCAGCGGCGCTCGATCCTGACCGCGCGGATCGCCAAGCAGATGGTCAGCGACCCCAAGGACGGCGAGGCCGCGTTCAGCGCCGGCCTCCTCCACGAGATCGGGGCGATCATCCTCGGGCTGGCCGCGACGGAGCGCTGCGCCGAGGTCATCGGCGTCGCCGCCGGGTCCGGGCGGCCGACCCATGAGGTCGAGCAAGAGCTGCTCGGCGTGACCCACGCGCAGATCGGCGGGTACCTGCTCGGCGTGTGGGGGCTTCCGCTGCCGATCGTCGAGGCGGTCGCCTATCACCACGTGTTGCCGCCCATCCCTCGCGACAAGCGCGACACCGCCGCGGTCATCCACGTGGCCAGCGCGCTGGCCACCTGCATCATCGCGGAGCAGAGCGGCCACCCGGTGGCCGAGCAGCTCGACCAGGTCGGGCTCGAGGCGGCTGGCGTGATGGGCAACCTGCCGCGCTGGCGCGAGCTGGCCGCGCGCGAGGCCGACAAGCTGGCCGAGGCCAACGAGAGGAGCGCATGAGCGAGAAGCCGCGCGCGCGGATCCTGTGCGTGGACGACGAACCGGCCGTGCTCGACGGGCTCGGCCTCAACCTCGGCCGCCGCTACGCCATGTCGTCCGCGCCCAGCGGCGCGGACGCGCTCGCCCTGATCGAGCGCGAGGGCGCGCCCGACGTGATCGTGTCCGACATGCGCATGCCGGGGATGGACGGCGCCACCTTCCTGGCCCGGGTCCGCCAGCTCTACCCGGACACCGTCCGCATCCTCTTGACCGGCCAGGCCGACACCGCGTCGGCCATCAAGGCGGTCAACGAGGGCCAGGTGTTCCGCTTCCTCACCAAGCCGTGCGCGCCGGCCGACATGCTGGCCGCGATCGCCGCCGCGGTCGAGCAGCGCCGGCTGATCGTGGCCGAGCGGGTCCTGCTCGAGCAGACCCTGCACGGCAGCATCAAGGCGCTGACCGACGTGCTCGCCCTGACCCATCCAGCCGCGTTCGGCCGCGCCACCCGGGTCAAGCAGAGCGTCACCGACATCCTGACCGCGACCGGCGCGACCGAGCGCTGGCAGGTCGAGGTGGCCGCGATGCTGTCGCAGCTCGGCTTCGCCTCGCTGCCGCCGGAGGTGAGCGAGAAGGTCTACTTCGGTCACCGCCTGACTCCCCAGGAGGAGGCGCTGGTGGCCAAGGTCCCGCAGGTGACCGGGCAGCTGATCGGCAACATCCCGCGCCTGGAGCTGGTCAGGGCCATGCTGGCCGGCGTCATCAAGGCGGTCGCGCGCGACCCGGCCATCAGCGCGGCCGATCACGAGCTGGTCGCGCGCGGGACCAGCATGCTGCGGCTCGCGATCGACTTCGATCTCCTCGAGGGGCAGGGCGCGACCCCGGCGGTGGCGTTCGCCACCCTGCGCGGGCGCAAGGGAACCTACGACGAGGCCCAGCTGGAGGCGTTCGCCGCCGTGCGGGGCGAGTCCGCGCCGCGCGAGGAGGTGCGCGAGGTGAACATCACCGGCCTCATCGCCGGCATGGTGCTGGCCCGCGACGTCATGACCACCGGCGGCGCGCTCCTGGTCGCGCGCGGCTACCAGCTGACCGAGAGCCTGCTCGACCGGCTGCGCCACTTCCGGCCCGGCTCGGTCGGCGAGCCGATCCTGGTGATCGTGCGCCTGGCGCCAGCGCCGGCGGCTGCGACGGCCCGGGCACGCTGATCACACCGCCAGCCCGACCGGCAGCCCGACCCAGTCGAGCGAGCGGCGCCACAGCTCGGCGGCCAGCTCCGGGTCGCGGGCCGCCCGGCTCGGCTGCTTCCGCTCGCAGTCGGTGTAGTACTGGCCGCTGTGGCCGGCCAGCTCCGGCGCGGTCGCGCAGTGGAGCGAGGTGCTGGCGCCCTCCTCGGGCGAGCGCATGAACCGCTTGGCCACGACTCGCACCGGGGCCGGCACCCGCCGCCAGATGTCCGACGCGATGACGCCGGGGTGGAGCGCGTAGGTGGTGACGCCGGAGCCACTCGCGCGGCGGGCCAGCTCGGCGGTGTAGAGCACGTTGGCCAGCTTCGACACGCCGTACTCGGCGAGCGCGGTCATGGTGCGAGTCGGCTCGCGCAGCTGCTCCCACGGGATCCGCCGCACCCGGTAGTGCGCGTGGCTCGACACGTTGACGATGCGGGCGGGCGCCGAGGCCGTGATTCGCTCGATGAGGAGCTGGGTCAGGAGGAAGTGGCCGAGGTGGTTGACGCCGAAGGTGAGCTCGAAGCCGTCGGCGGTGAGGCCGCGCTGACCGGCCACCCCCGCGTTGTTGATCAGGATGTGGAGCGGCCGGTCGCGGCGCAGCAGCTCCTCGGCGCAGGCCCGCACCGAGGTCAAGCTGGCCAGGTCGAGCGAGACGACCTCGACCCGGTCGGCGCCGGTCTCGCGCCGGATCTCGTCGGCCACCGGCGCGGCCTTGCCGACCGAGCGGCAGGCCAGGATCACGTGGGCGCCGGCGCGGGCCAGCTCGAGCGCGGTCACCTTGCCGATGCCGGTGTTGGCGCCGGTGACCAGCGCGACCTTGCCTGCGAGATCCGGGAGCGTCGTCATGGCGCGCGAGTATAGGCGGCCGGTTCGCGGTTGCCGCTTGCGCGAGCCCGGCTCCTGTGGTTTATCGGTCGTATGATAGAAAACTCCGGGCGAGCGGAGCCGATGCGCACTAAAACGAATAGAATCAATGTTAGATGGCAGTTCATGGCCATCCTCCTCGCCCTGGCCAGCGCGGCCTGCCAGGGGGGCAACGGCCACCCGGGCGCCTATCAGGGCGTGGTCGAGTTCGACGAGCGCCGGCTCGGCTTCGAGATCGGCGGCCGGCTGCGCGAGGTGAAGGTGGACGAGGGGGACGTGGTGAAGCCCTCGCAGCTCATCGCCTCGCTCGACGACGCAATCGAGCGGACCGTGCAGCGCACCCGCGAGCAGGAGGCGACCGCCGCGCGCGCGCAGACCTCGCTGGTCCGCGCCGGCGCGCGCGCCGAGGACGTCCGCTCGCTGGCCGCCCAGGTCGAGGCGGCTCGCGCCCAGGAGCAGCTGTTCGCGACCAACCTGGCCCGCGAGAAGCGCCTCCTGGCCGAGTCGGCGTCGACCGCGGCGGCGGTCCAGGATCTGGAGGCGCGCCATCGCGCGGCGGCGGCGGAGCGGCGCGCCCAGGAGGAGCGGCTGCGCTCGCTTCGCAGCGGCTCGCGCACCCAGGAGGTCGAGTCGGCGGAGGCGCGCGCCGGCGCGGCCGCGTCGGTGGTCGACATGGCCGGCCAGCGGCTGCGCCTGTACGAGCTCCACGCGGTGGAGGAGGGCACCGTCCTCGACGTCGACGCCGACCCGGGCGAGGTCGTCGCGCCCGGCATGCCGGTGGTCACCATCGCCGACACCCGCCACCCGTACGCCGACGTGTTCGTGCCGCTGGCCGAGCTGGGCGGCGTCGCGATCGGCGCCGCCGCCGAGGTCGCGGTCGACGAGCTCGGCGAGCGCCTGCCCGGCCGGGTCGAGCACATCGGCCGGCGCACCGAGTTCACCCCGCGCTACCTGTTCAGCGAGAAGGAGCGGCCCAACCTGGTCGTGCGGGTGCGGGTCCGGATCGACGATCCCGCCCGGCGGCTGCATGCCGGCGTCCCCGCCTTCGTGACGATCGGGCAGCGCGCGGCGAGGGCGCCGTGAGCGGGGCGGAATCGACCGTCCAGGGGCCGATCATCGTGACCGAGCACCTGTCGCGCCGGTTCGGCGACCTGGTCGCGGTCGCCGACGTCAGCCTCAGCGTCCCGCGCGGCGAGATCTTCGGCGTGCTCGGCCCCAACGGGGCCGGCAAGTCCACCACCATCCGCATGCTGTGCGGGATCCTCGATCCGAGCGGAGGGCGCGGCACCGTCATCGGCTACGACATCGCCACCCAGCAGGAGGAGATCAAGCAGCGCATCGGCTACATGACCCAGCGCTTCAGCCTGTACGAGGACCTGACCGTGGTGGAGAACCTGCGCTTCTACGCCGGCATCTACGGGGTGCCGGGCCGGGTCCGCAAGCAGCGGGTCGATGAGGTGATCGAGAACGCCGGGCTGGGCGATCGCCGCCGCCAGCTGGCCGGGACGCTGTCGGGCGGGTGGAAGCAGCGGGTGGCGCTGGCCAGCGCGACCATCCACCGCCCGCCGCTGCTCTTCCTCGACGAGCCGACCGCCGGGGTCGACCCGGTCAGCCGGCGCGACTTCTGGGATCAGATCCACCGGCTGTCGGCGGAGGGGACCACCGTGCTCCTGACCACTCACTACATGGACGAGGCGGAGCGCTGCCATCGGCTGGCCTTCATCTTCGCCGGGCGCCTGCTCGACGTCGGGACGCCCGACGAGGTGGTCGAGCGGCGCCACCTGCGGGTCGCCGAGATGGAGATCGATCGCGCGACCGAGGCGGCCAACGCGCTCCGCGCCCGCCGCGAGGTGGACGAGGTGGCCCACTACGGGCGCCAGCTTCGCTTCGCCACCCTCGAGGGCGCCGACCCGGCCGAGGTCGCCCGCGCCGCGCTGGGCCCGCTCGGCATCGCGACCAGCCACCTGCGCGAGGCGCGCGTCACCGTCGAGGACGCGTTCGTCTCGGTGGTGCGCCAGGAGCACCGGATCCACGAGGCGAGGGCCTGACCATGCGGCTCACCGTCATCGCCTGGAAGGAGCTGCTCCAGCTGCGCCGCGATCGCCTGACCATGGCGATGATGGTCGCGCTGCCGTTCATGCAGCTGGTCCTGTTCGGCTACGCGATCAACACCGACGTGCGGCACATGCCGACGGTGGTGTACGACCAGGACCAGAGCGCCGCGTCGCGCGACCTGGCCCGCAGCATGGAGGCGACCGGGTTCTACGATCTCCTGGGCCAGGTCTCCGGCTACGACGAGATCGCGCGGGCGATGCGCTCCAACCGCGCGCGGGTGGCACTGGTCATCCCGCCCCGCTACGCCGCCGACCTGGCGGCCGGGCGCACCGCCCAGGTCCAGCTGGTGGTCGACGGCTCCGATCCGCAGACCGTGGCCAGCGCGACCAACACCGCGGCGTCGCTGGTCGGCGCGCGCGCCGCCGAGCTGGTCGCCGCGCGGGTCGGGCAGGGCGGCGCGCCGGTCCCGATCCAGCTCGAGCCGAACACCTGGTACAACCCGGACCTCCGCACCGCGGTCTTCATCGTGCCGGGGCTGGTCGGCGTCATCCTCACCATGACCATGGTGATGCTGACCTCCATGGGGATCGCGCGCGAGCGCGAGCGCGGCACCCTCGAGCAGCTGATCGTGTCGCCGGTCCGCAACATCGAGCTCATGGTCGGCAAGATCCTGCCGTACGTGGTGGCCGGCTACGTCCAGATGACCATCATCCTGGTGGCCGCCCACTTCCTGTTCGACGTGCCGATGGTCGGCTCGCTGGCGGTGCTCTACGCGCTCGCCTTCGTGTTCATCGCCGCCAACCTCGCCCTCGGCCTGTTCTTCTCCACCCTGGCCCGCTCGCAGCAGCAGGCCATGCAGATGTCGTTCTTCTTCTTCCTGCCCAACATCCTGCTCAGCGGCTTCATGTTCCCGTTCGAGGGCATGCCGGTGCCGGCCCAGTGGCTGGCCCAGGCCATGCCGCTCACCCATTTTCTCCGGATCGTGCGCGGCATCGTGCTGAAGGGCAGCGGGGTGGCCGATCTCTCGGTCGACTTCCTGGCCCTGGTCGGCATCTTTGCGGTCCTGGTCGGGCTCAGCTCGCTTCGCTTCCGCAAGAAGCTCGGCTGACATGGCGCGACCGCGAACCGACATCGCCCCGCGCATCCTCCATGCCGCCCGCGCCCGCTTTCTGGCCGACGGGGTGGACGGCGCGTCGCTGCGCGCCATCGCGCGCGGGGCCGGCACCAGCATCGGCATGCTCTACTACTACTTCCCGACCAAGGACGATCTCTTCCTGGCCGTGGTCGAGGAGGTGTACAGCGCGCTCCTGGTCGATCTCACCGGCGCGCTGGCCCCGGACGCGCCGGTCGAGGAGCGGCTCGGGCGGCTGTTCGCGCGCCTCGGCGCGGTCAGCGACGAGGAGCTCACCGTCCTCCGCCTGGTCGTGCGCGAGGCGCTGGTGTCGTCGCCGCGGCTCGAGCGCCTGTTCGAGCGCTTCCAGCGCGGCCACCTGCCGCTGCTGTTCTCCGCGCTGTTCGATGGAGTGGCGGAGGGGCGCATCGATCGCCGCCTGCCGCTGCCGGTGCTGCTCATCGCGACGGTGTCGATGGGCGGGCTGCCCCAGCTCATCCGGCGCCGCGCCGGTCATCTGCCTCCGTTCGCCGCGCTGTCACCACCCGAGGATCTCGCGCGCATGCTGGTCGAGACGCTGTTCCACGGGATCGCGCCGCGCTCCGACTGATACCTCCTGCCTGCAGGAGCGGCGGGTGGAGTCTCCAGTCGCGCGGCGACAAAGCCAACACCGCAACAGGCGGCATGACGCAGCGCCCCGGGATCGCGGGAGCGCGCCCTCGCGGCACCACGCTTGCAGAATCGGGCGTGTGTCAGTCGAAGGAGCGTTCATGCGCCGTAGCTCGGTCCTCCTGGTCATCGCCCTCGCGTCCGCCTGCAGCTCGTCGGACGACGACGACGGCAGCGGCGGCGACGAGGAGGGCGACATCCAGCTCGCCCCCGAGGCGCGGCTGCTCGAGAACCACCCCGACTTCGAGAGCGTCGAGGTGGCCCCGGATCGCCTGACCTACACGTTTCGCTCGCCGGCCAGCGAGATCGACGCCGGCGAGGGCAGCGTCCTGGTCGGCGCCGGCAGCGGCGGCTACGTGCGGCGCGCGACCGCGGCCCAGGCCGACGGCAACACGCTGGAGCTCACCACCGAGGACGCGTCCTTGACCGACGCGATCGCGGCCGGCGACATCGACATGCCGGTGGTCGGCCCGGCCAGCGACGGCTGGACCCCGTGCGCCGACGGCGCGTCCTGCCTCGAGATCGACGTCATCGATCTGTCCGACACGGTCCTCTACGACGGCGACGCCGGCGGCGTGCCGCTGACGGTCAGGATCCCGAGCGGCGGGCTCCACTTCTCGCCGGCGGTCGACATGGACCTGTCGATCGGCTTTCCCGGCCGCATCAAGCGCTTCTCCGGCATCGTCAGCGGCACCTTCACCGCCGACCTCGAGGTCGAGGCGATCGCCGGCGGCCCGGTCGAATTTTCGCGCGAGATCGACGTGTCTGGCCCGGAGAAGCCGCTCTACGCCTACCCGTTCACCATCCTGGTCCCGACCCCGCTCGGCCCGCTGCCGATCGTCGGCACCGTCAACCTCGACGTGTTCGTCGGGTTCCGCGCCACCGCCAGCGCGACCGCCTCGGTGTCGACCGGGGTCAGCGCCAGCGCGGAGCTCGCGGTCGGCGCGGTGTACGAGGACGGCGACTGGACCGCGCAGGGCGAGCCGACCATCGAGGCGACCTACCTGCCGGTCGTGCTCGACGGCGAGGCGAGCGCCTCGCTCGAGGCCTACGCCCGGCCCGAGGTCAGCGTGATCTTCTACGGCGTGGCCGGCCCGCGGGTCGCGCTCGAGCCGCTCCTGCGACTGACCAGCACCTTCGCCCCGCCCGATCCGCTCCGCACCCTGCTCGAGGCGTGCCTGCGCGGCGAGCTCGGCTTCTCGATCAAGATCCTCAGCTTCGAGCTGGCCGACTTCTCGACCTCGCTCGAGCGCTGCCTCACCCTCTACGACAGCAACCAGGTGGCCACCGAGGCGCTGGTCATCCGCGGCTCGGACGGCGACGTGGTGGTCGACACCGACGCCGGCACCATCGTCCGTCAGGGCGACGGCGCCAGCCTGGTGCCGGCCGGCGTGACCTTCGCGCGCGAGGCCCAGGGCGAGGGCCAGCCGCTGGTCGGCGTGTTCGGCGCCAGCGCGATCACCGTCGAGGCCGGCGCCCAGGTCTCGGTGGTCGGCGGCGCGGCCCTGGTCCTGCGCAGCGTGGGCGACGTCGACATCGCCGGCTCGATCGACGCCGGCGGCGGGCGCGGCTCGCCCGAGTCGGCCGGCCCGGGCGCATCGGCCGGCGGCGTCGCGACGGTGGGCGGCGGCAACGGCTCCGGTCCCGGCGGCGGTGCGGCCCCGGTGCCGCCGGTGCCTGACTCGGGCGGCGGCGGCGGCGGTCACGCGGCGGCCGGCGGCGACGGCGGCGCGCGCGGCGCGGATCCGGGCGGCTCCGGCGGGCTCGCGATCGACGACGCGGCCCCGGTCCTGGTCGGCGGCGGCGGTGGCGGGATCGGCGGCGGCTCCGGCGATGGCTCCGGCCGCGGCGGCGGCGGCGGCGGCGCGATCCGGATCGAGGCGGGTGGCGCGGTCCGCATCGCGGCCGGCGCGCTGGTCGGCGCGGGTGGCGGCGGCGGCGAGGGCGGCGTCACCGACGACGGTGGCGGTGGCGGCGGCGCCGGCGGCACCATCGACATCACCGCGCCGTCGATCGATGTGTCGGGCGCCCTGGCGGCCAACGGCGGCGGCGGCGGCGCCGGCGCCAACCTCGCCCAGCGCGGGGCCAGCGGCCAGCCGGGCGGCCCCGACGCCGCGCCGGCGGCCGGCGGCGAGCGTGTAGGTGAGGGCCGGGCGGGCGGTGCGGGCGGGGCGGGTGAGTCGCTCGGCGGCGATGCCGGCGACGCGGCCGCCGCGGTCGAGAACAGCGACGACAACGCCGGCGGCGGCGGCGGCGCGGCCGGTCGCATCGTCCTGCGCAGCCGGACCGTGACCGGAAAGGGGACGATCTCTCCGTCACCGGCAGCGCCCTGACAGCGCGATCGAGCGCTCGCGGTGTCGCCGGCGCTCGCCGCGCCACCGGGGCCGGGTGACGACCACCACCGCCGTGGCTGGTGGCGGCGCCTACCGACGGGGATCGCTGCGCACCTGCCGGGCAGAGAGAAGATCGAAGAAAGCGACCACCTTGCAGCCGGGCGACGGTCCCCGTGCAGTTCTTGCGCAAATCCCCCCGTCGAGGGGTGGATGCGGGCCCCTGCGGGGCGGCACGTGGCTTGCTCTAGGCCGAGGCGGGATGCGTCAGCGAGCTTCCACGACCCCGCCCCCGCGATGGAATCGATCGCAGGTCTACTCTCTCGCCGGGCTCGGGTTCTCCGTGCTCGCCGGCGTCGGCGTGCTCGCGGTCCGCTCGCTCGCCGGTGGCCGCGCGCTCTACCTCATCCTCTGGGTCCTCATCGGAGCGCTGCTCGTCCTCGGCGGCTGGCTGTTCGGCCGCCAGGAGGACCGCCTCCGACACATCTCGGTGACGGATCCGCTGACCGGGCTGACCAACCGCCGTGAGCTCGAGCGGCGCCTGGGACAGGAGCTCGCCCGTGCCATGCGTCACAGGACGCCGCTCTCGCTCCTCTTGGTCGACGTCGATCTCCTGAAGGACATCAACGATCGCGGCGGCCATCGCGCCGGCGACCGCGCGCTCCTGGCCGTCGCCGCGTCGCTGCGCGCGTGCTGCCGCGCCACCGACATCGCCGGCCGCGTCGGCGGCGACGAGTTCGCCATCCTCGCGCCCGACACCTCGGCCCGGGACGCCAGCCAGCTCGCCGTTCGCCTCCAGGCCGCGCTCCGCTCGCGCGTCACCGCCCACGACGACAAGGTCACCGTGTCGGTCGGCATCGCCGACCTCGACTCGCTCCACGCCGCCGGGGACCTGCTCGACGCTGCCGACCGTGCGCTCTACCGGGCCAAGTCGGACGGGCGCGACCGCGCCTCGCTCTACGGCTCCGCCGGGCTGCCCCCCGCGGCCGCCGAGCACCCGCCGCTCCGGGTCCTGCCCGGCGGCATGGCGTAGCAGTCGCGACGGCCCCGCCTGGGGCTACCGGCGACGGCGGCGGACGCGAAGCGCGAGCGCGACCCCTGCCAGCGAGAGGAGCCAGGTCGGTCCGCTGCCGCCCGCGCCGGCCAGCGCGCAGCCCCCCGAGTCCTCGGCGGCGCCGTCGTCGGTCGAGACATCGTCACCGGCGCCGTCGTCGCTGCCGTCGTCGCTGCCGCCGGTGGCGCTGCAGCCGTCGGCCGGGTCGGCCGGCGCCGTGCTGGAGAGGACCAGGTCGGCGCATTGATAGTAGATGTCGTTGCCGTCGCCGTACGGGCTCTTGTCGGTCATCACCTGGATGACCTGGAGGGTGCAGTTGTCGCACTCGACCGCGGGGAGCGTGATCTGCTGCTGGTAGCCGCTGTCGGAGCCGCCCACGTCGCGGTCGGCGATGCCGTCGAGGAGGACGCCGGGGCCGCCGCTCACGTCGTCGAAGCTGGTCGGGTTGGCGAAGCCGTCGTCGCCGTCCTCGTCAAAGGCGATGCGGAAGTGGCCCGGGTGATCCACCGTCTCGTTCCAGCTCACCGTGATGGTGGCGCCGGGCTGGAACTCGCAGACGTTGGTGCTGCGGGTGCTGTCGCGCTCGCCGCACGGGCCGCTCTTGAGCCCCGACACTCGCGGACTGGGGGCGGTCAGCTGGATATGAGCGGAGGCCGGGCCGGCGCCGACCAGGACGAGGGCCGCCGCCGCGGCCGCGAGGTACGTCTTGCGAGACATCGGCTCAGAGTAACAGAGCATCTGCCCGCATTCATTCGCGCATCCGGCGCCACCGACGGAGACTGTGACACCAGTGGTTTCCTGTCTTGAATCCCTCGAGTTTCCGGGTTCAGAATCGTCCCGACGGTTGCCCGGGGGGGATGACCGCAGCACAGCCCGTTCGGGCGCGGAGCTCGGTGGGCCCACACAGGGGGGAACTGGCCGGATGGCCGACGTGACCGACCATGGATCGGGGCAGGGGAGACCATCGTTCGCCGAGCTCTTGCTCGACGAGGCGCCGGACGCGTTGCTCGCCCTGACCCTGGATGGGCGCATCCTGTGGTGGAACCGCGGCGCCGAGACGATCTTCGGCTACACCGCCGACGAGACGGTCGGCCGCTTCCTGGAGGACCTCATCATCCCCGAGGAGCGGCGGGCCGAGGCGCGCGCCGACCTGGCCCGGGTGGCCGACGCGCCGACCGTCGTGGTCGAGACCATCCGCCGGCGCAAGGACGGCACCCTCATCAACATCGACGCGTCGATGCGGCTGGTCAGCGCGCCGCGGCTGGGCCCGATCGTCGCGGTCAGCCAGAAGGACGTCACCCAGCTCAAGGCGCTGCGCGATCAGGAAGCGGCCCACGCCCGCTTCCGGGTCCTGCTCGAGGCCGCGCCCGACGCGATGGTCATCGTCGATCACGAGGGCCACATCTTGCTGGTCAACGCGCAGACCGAGAAGTTGTTCGGCTACAGCAGGCAGGAGCTGGTCGGGCGGTCGGTCGAGGTCCTGGTGCCGGAGCGGTACCGCCGCGATCATCCCCAGCACCGGCGCGACTACGCCGGCCGGCCGCGCGTGCGCGCGATGGGCTCCGGCCTCGAGCTCCACGGGGTGCGCAAGGACCTGAGCGAGTTCCCGATCGAGATCAGCCTGAGCCCGCTCGACACCGAGCAGGGCACGCTGGTGTTCAGCGCCATCCGCGACATCAGCGAGCGCCGGGTCCTCGAGCAGCGCACCCAGGAGGCCAACCGGCTGAAGAGCGAGTTCCTGGCCAACATGTCGCACGAGCTGCGCACGCCGCTCAACGCCATCATCGGCTTCGCCGAGCTCATGCACCGCGGCAAGGTCGGGCCGGTCTCCGCCGAGCACCGCGAGTACCTGGGTGACATCCTGACCAGCTCCAAGCACCTGCTCCAGCTGGTCAACGACGTCCTCGACCTGGCCAAGGTGGAGTCCGGAAAGATGGAGTTCCGGCCCGAGATGGTCGAGGTCGCGGTCCCGGTCGGCGAGGTGCGCGACATCCTGCGCGGCCTGGCGGCCAGCAAGCGCCTGCAGGTCGAGACTCACTTCGATCCGGAGGTGCGCCTGGTCAGCATCGACCCGGCCCGGCTCAGGCAGGTCCTCTACAACCTCCTGTCCAACGCGATCAAGTTCACGCCGGAGGGTGGCCACATCGCGGTCCGCATCCTGGCCGAGGGCGCCGACCACTTCCGCCTGTCGGTCGAGGACGACGGCGTCGGCATCGCCGAGGACGAGCTGGCCAAGCTGTTCGTCGAGTTCCAGCAGCTCGACAGCGGCCCCGGCAAGAAGTACCAGGGCACCGGGCTCGGCCTGGCTCTCACCCGGAAGATCATCGAGGCGCACGGCGGCCGGGTCGAGGTGGAGAGCTCGCCGGGGCTGGGCAGCCGCTTCTCGGCGGTGCTGCCGCGGGTCATGCCGGACCACCTGCCCGGCGCGGAGATCACGCAGACCCGCGCCGTCGACCCCGCGGCTCCGATCGAGCTCCCCGCGCCCGATCCAGCGGAGACGCCGCTCGTGCTCGCGCTCGTGCCCGGCCGGCCGATCCTGGTGGTCGACGACGACGCGGCCGCGCTGCGCCTGGCCGAGGCGACCCTGCGCGAGCTCGGCTACCGCCCGGTCTGCCTGCGCAGCGCGGAGGAGGCGCTGGCCGTCGCCGCCGCCGATCCGCCGTCCGCCGTGGTGGTCGACCTCATCATGCCGGGTATGGACGGGCTCGAGCTGGTGGCGCGGCTGCGCCGCATGCCGGCCGGCCGCAACGTCCCCATCATCGTGTGGACGGTCAAGGACGTGACCACCGAGGAGCGGAACTGGCTGCGCGCGTCGGGCGCTCGGCTGGTGTCCAAGGGCGCGGGCGGGGTCGGCCCGCTGGTCGATGCGCTGCTGCCGCTGGTCGGCGCCACGCCGGCGCGTGAGGGAGGTGCGACGTGGCCGGCGACCCGATCCTGATCATCGACGACAACCCGCACAACCTCAAGCTCGCCCGGGTGGTGCTGAGCGGCGAGGGCTACGACGTCCGCACCGCGTCCGACGCGGAGCAGGCGATCGAGCTCCTGGCCAGCTTCGCGCCCCGCCTCATCCTCATGGACATCCAGCTGCCCGGGATGGACGGGCTCGAGCTCACCCGGCGGCTCAAGGCGGACGACGCCTACCGCCACATCGTCATCATCGCGCTGACCGCCTACGCGATGAAGGGGGACGAGGAGAAGGCGCGCGCGGCCGGCTGCGACGACTACATCGCCAAGCCGGTCGACATCGACGCCCTGGTCCGCGAGGTGAGCGACTACCTCGCCCGCGCGACCGAGCGCCAGGCCAGCGACGCCTCGGCGCGCGAGCGGGCGCGCAGGGTCACCCTGTGAGCGGCGGCTCCACCATCCTGGTGGTCGAGGACAACCCGCTCACCCGCAAGATGCTGCGCGTCGCGCTCGAGACCGAGGGATACAGCGTGATGGAGGCGGCCGACGGCCGCGCCGCGCTGGCCCAGGCCGAGCACACCCGCCCGGCCCTGGTCCTCCAGGACCTGGTCCTGCCCGACATGAACGGGTTCGAGCTGGTCCGCCAGCTCCGCTCGCTGCCCGGCTTCGACCTGACCCCGATCCTCGCCCTGTCCGGCTTCCTCGGCCGCATCGAGGAGGCCCGCACCGCCGAGGCCGGCTTCACCGCGGTCCTGGTCAAGCCGATCGAGCCGAACCGGCTGCTCGACGCGATCCACGGCTACGTGGCGGTCGAGCGGGCCGGGTGGGCGCCGATCGGCGACGGCCAGCGCGTCCTCCTGGTCGACGACGACCCCATCCAGCTCAAGCTCACCCGGATCTACTTCGAGCAGACCGGGTTCGAGGTGGTGACCGCCAACAGCGCGGCCGGGGCGCTCAGGACCGCCCGCGCGACCCACCCGGACATCATCGTCAGCGACGTGCTCATGCCGGACGTGGACGGCTTCCAGCTCTGCCTCGAGGTCAGGCGCGATCCGCTGATCGCCGGCCTGCCGGTGGTGCTGCTGTCGGCTTGGTACCAGACCGAGGGAGACCGCGAGCTGGCCCACCGGGTCGGCGCCAACGCGCTCATGGTCAGGACCCACGACCTCGACCAGGTCGGCGCGCTGGTCTACGAGACCCTGACCGGAGGCGCCCCGATGCTCGAGCCGGAGCCGAGCGCCCAGGTCAGGCTCGAGCACGCCCAGGTGGTCATCCACCAGCTCGAGCGCCAGCGGGTGTCGAGCTCGAGCCTGGCCCGCCGCTGCACCCTGCAGGCGGCGCAGATCGCGCTCCTGTCCGGTGTGGCCGACGCGCTGGCCCGCAAGTCCGACACCGGGATCGCGGTGCGCGACGTCCTGACCGCCACCCTCGACGCGACCGGCATCTCCAAGGGCGCGCTGTACCTGCGCGACGCCTCCGGCGCGCTGGCGCTGCGCCACGCGGTCGGCTTCAGCGATCAGGAGGCGGCCCGGCTGCCCGACTTCTTCGGCCAGAGCGCGCTGCTCGAGCACACCATCGAGCGCCAGGCCGCGCTCTCGATCCCGTCGGCCGGGGTGCCGGACCGGGCCGCGCGCGCCATCCTGGTCGGCGCCGACGTGCCGGTCATGCAGGTGGTCTCGCTCATCACCGAGGCGCGAGGGGTCGGCGCGATGGTGCTGGCCGCCAAGCGGACCGACGTGACCAGCGAGGACTCGGTCGCGTTTGCCCGCGCGATGGGCAACCAGCTGGTCCAGTCGCTCGAGCTGGCCAGCTCCTTCGCCCGGCTGACCGCCTCGGAGCAGCGCTACCGCACCCTGACCGAGCACGCCCACGACGCGATCGCCATCCTCGACGAGGACGGCGTCATCCGCGAGGTCAACCGCCGGCTGGAGGAGATCCTCGGCCTGCCCAAGGACCAGATCGTCGGCTGCCGCATCCGCGACTTCGCCGCCGGCGTGACCGGGACCGGCGCGGTCGGGCCGGGCCAACCCGCCGGACCGGGCCAGCCGGTCGAGCTGGCCAGCTCCGACGGCAGCTCGGTGCTGATCGACTTCTCCAACGCCAAGGTCGACGTCGGCGGTGAGCGGATGGTCCTGGCGATCGGCCGCGACGTGACCGAGCAGGTCAGGACCCAGACCCAGCTCATGGTGTCCGACCGCATGGCGTCGATCGGCACGCTGGCGGCCGGCGTCGCTCACGAGATCAACAACCCGCTCGCGGCGGTGACCGCCAACCTCGACCTCGCGCTGATGGAGATCGACGCCCTGGCCGCGCGGCTGGGCGCGACCGCCGACATGACCGAGCTCGAGGACGAGATCCGCGACGCCCGCACCGCCGCCGACCAGGTCAGGAACATCGTCCGCGACCTCAAGATCTTCTCGCGCGCAGAGGAGGACCGGCGCGGCCCGGTCGACATCCACCGCGTCCTCGACTCGAGCCTGCGCATGGCCTGGAACGAGATCCGCCACCGCGCCCGGGTGGAGAAGGACTACGGCGCCATCCCGCTGGTCCTGGCCAACGAGTCGCGCATGGGCCAGGTGTTCCTCAACCTCATCGTCAACGCGGCCCAGGCGATCTCCGAGGGGCGCGCCGACGAGAACGAGATCCGCATCCGCACCCGGCTCGTCCGCGGTGATCCCGACCGCGTACTGGTCGAGCTTTGCGACACCGGCTCGGGCATCTCGCCCTCGGTCATCGGCAAGATGTTCAATCCGTTCTTCACCACCAAGCCGGCCGGGGTCGGCACCGGCCTGGGGCTGGCCATCTGCCACCGGATCGTCACCGGCCTGGGCGGCGAGATCGACGTGGTCAGCGAGGTCGGCAAGGGGACCACCTTCCGCATCCAGCTGCCGGTGGCCGACGTCGAGGACGAGGACGAGCTGACCAGCCCACCCACGTCGCCGGCCCGCAACGGCCGCCGCCGGGGCCGCATCCTGGTCGTCGACGACGAGAAGATCGTCGCCACCGCGGTCAAGCGGATCCTCTGCGTCGACCACGACGTCGAGGTCCTGACCAGCGCCCAGGAGGCCTTCCGCCGCATCGTCGCCGGAGAGCGCTTCGACATCATCCTCTGCGACCTGATGATGCCGGTCATGACCGGCGTCGAGCTCCACTCCGAGCTCCTCCGAGCCGCCCCCGGCCAGGCCGAGCGAATGATCTTCCTCACCGGCGGAGCCTTCACCCCGAGAGCCAGAGCCTTCCTCGACGAAGTCCCGAATCTGCGGCTGGAGAAGCCGTTCGAGCTGGCGACCCTGAGAGCGCTGGTGCAGGAGCGCCTGCGCTGAGCTCTCGCCGGCAGGCGAGTCGCAGTTCGAGAGAGCAAGAGCGGCGATCGGGTGAGGGGGCCGACACATGGGGCCCGGCGCTCTTCGACGACTCGTTCCCGAACGAGCTGGCGGCGATGTGCCCCGGGCGAGCCCGAGCAGCAAGGAACCTGTGTCGCGAGAGAGCGGCGCATCAGCCTTCGCGACGGACAGATGTGGCCGAGGACTGCTCGGCCGACGTGAGGCGGCATGGCAGCCCTCGAGGAGCGACACATGTCGGAAGGCCAGACGGTGCCGCTGCGGCTCGGCCGCGTCGCGCGCTTCCCGCTGCCGTGTGCCGCGAGTGCCCGTCTCGTTCGAAGTGCACGACCGCGGCGGCCGCCGCTGCCCCCTCAGCCTCCATCCGGCCGAGCCAATCTACTCGAGCTCCGCCAGCGCCGAGCGGATCCCTCTGGTCGCGCGGCGCTGTGAGCGGATCTGCGTCGCGCCCGCCTCGGCATCCGCAAGAACCTCGCCGATTGTCCGGCGCCACGCCGCCGTCGCCAAGCTGCACACGGCGACGCGGGCCCCTCAACTGGTCGCCTCTAGTTCGCGGATCGAGCACCGCGCTCATTCTGTTCTTGACGGGTTTCGGCAGGGCGCGCGTGTCCCGAGGCGGTGAGGCGCGCGGATTGTCGTGAGGATGGCGGAGCGAGGCGCTGGTCGACGTTCTGGTGGCGAGGGTTTTTCGACGGTGTCGACGGCGATGTTCGTGGCGCCTGGTGCGGCTGGGTGGGGCCGAAAACCCCGTGCTATGGGAACGAACATGGATGGGATGGGGTGGAAGAGAGTGCACGGCGAGCTGACGCGCCTGGCCGCCAGCCGCTGCGAGCATGACGCCGAGGAGGCGCGCTGGTTGGTGGAGGGCAAGCGGGTGCGGGTCCATGAGCCGCTCGGCTATGGCTCGTTTCTGGAGTACCTGGAGCACCTCTTCGGCTACGGGCCGCGCCATGGCCGCGAGCGATTGCGTGTGGCCGAGGCGCTGGTGGGGCTGCCGGCGCTTGGCGATGCGCTGGCGGCGGGCGTGTTTTCCTGGTCGGCGGTCCGCGAGCTCACCCGCGTCACTCGGGAGGACACCTGTGCCGGATGGATCGCCGCGGCGCGGGGCAGGACGCTGCGCGAGATCGAGGAGATGGTCTCGGGGCGGCGGCCTGGTGATCGGCCGGAGGATCCGCCAGACCCGCGGGCGAGGCGGCACGTGCTTCGGCTCGAGGTGTCGGCCGACGCGCTGGCCGCATTCCGCGACGCCAGGAGGCAGATCGAGCTCGACGCGGGCCACTCGCTGGACGACGACGAGGCCGTGCGGATGCTCGCCCACTACGCGCTCGGCGGCCCGCGCGAGGCAGGCCGCGCCGCCTACCAGGTGGCGATGACCGTGTGCCCCCGGTGTGACCGCGGCACCCGCGACGGCGCCGGGCAGACATTCGCGGTCGATGGCCCTGTGGTCGAGGCCGCCTGCTGCGACGCGCAGGTGATCCCGCCGGTCACCGACGTGAGCCGCGATCGAGCCGGCCGCACGGTCGCCGACGAGGGCGTCGGCGACGCGGCCGCCGCCCGGAGCGACGAGGTCGCGGCCACCGCGATCACGCGCGTGACCCACGTGGGTCACGCGGGTCGTGCGGGTCACGCGGCACCCACCGCTTCGCAGTCGATCCCTCCGCCGCCAGTGACCGCGTCGCAGCAGGCGCCCGATTGCCTGGCATCTCCCGGTCGCGGTCGTCGCCGGTCGATGTCGGCGCGCTCGAGGCGGATGCCATCGGCGCCCTCTGCCGCCTCGGCGTCGCGCCGGCCCACGCGCGCGCGGCGGTCACGGCGGCGGCTGGATCGGGCCCGACGGAGATCGAGGATCTACTCCGCCAGGCGTTCGGCGTGCTTCACCGTACGGTGTACGCGTCGCGCTTCGCCGAGGCGAGGGGGTGAGGCGGCTGCCGGCATCGCCGGGCCGCGGTCGACGCCGGTCGATGTCGGCGCGCTCGAGGCGGATGCGGTCGACGCGCGCCTCATGGATGTTCGTCGCCGGTGCCGGGCTCGGGCTTCTCATCGGACCTCGCCGGCCATCGGATCGTCAGAGCTCGACCACGCCGAACGCCGCTCCGGCTGGATCGGCCAGCACGGCGACCCGGCCGAGGCCGGCGCGGTTGGTCGGCGGGGCCAGGATCGCGCCGCCCAGCTTGCGGGCTCGGGAGGCGGTGCGGTCGACGTCGGTGACGCGGACGTACGGCATCCAGCCGCGCGCGGACTTGCGGCCCCGAAGGGACACGACGGCTCGCACCTGGGCGCCTGCGCGAAGCAGGACCTGATGATGGATACCGTCGGGCTGGTCCGCGGTGTAGCCGGTGACGGCGGCCAGGAAGCGGGCGGTCTCGGCCGGCTCGGCCGACAGGGACTCGCAGAAGGCGACCTGGCCCTCGCCGGTCTGGCCCTCGCCGGTCTGGCCGCGTTCGCCGCTCGTTTCGCCGTCGGCGCCGGCCGGGGCCATGATCGGGACGGCGTGGTCCGAGGCGTCGCCGACGACCGCGGTGGGGCCCAGGCCGAGGAGATCGTACGGCTCGACCATCGTCCTTCCGCCGGCGGCGCGGGCGGCCTGGGCGGCTGATCCGATGTCGGGCACCGGCCAGAAGCAGGCCCACTCGCTGGTCGGGCCGTCGACGTCCTCGAGCGGCCAGATGCGCCCGAATGGCTGGCCGGCGCGGGCCAGGATCGGGACGGTCGAGGACTGCCACCGGTGCGGCCTGGTGGTCCAGTGAAACAGGTGGGCGTAGAACGCGGTCGCCCGTCGCTGCTCGTGGGTCAGGAGCTGGACCCAGGCCGGGCCGCCGGGGGTCGGGGCTTCCGCCCCGGTCTCGCCGGGCGTCTGCGCCGATGCCGCCGCCGATGCCGCCGCCGCCGTGGCCGCCGCCGTCGCCACCGGAGCGGCCGCGCTCGCCGGCCTGGCGGTCTCCCCCGACGAGCAGCCGGCGACCGCGGCCACGAGCGCCACGACCGCCACGAGCGCCACGACCGCCACGCGCGCCCAGCGTGCCGTAGCAGCGATCAGAGCCTGAAGTTCATCGACGACGAGCGCGAGACGCGAGCGGTGCATGAGCCTCTCCGGGCCTTCGCGCCGGGCGGCCTTCCGGCGCGCGCGAGCGGTGAAGACGCCGGTCGGGGGGCGATTGTTCCCTCTGGATCGTCTCCGCTCGCGCTCTGGCCGGCTGCGGAGCCGCCGCTGGACCGGTGCCGGTCCGCGCCGCATGATCCGGGAACGCCATGAGCTGCTCCCATCTCGATCGAGTGAAGCCCGTCGAGCCGCGCGCCCGAGGCTGCGAGGAATGCCTGCGGACCGGGGACACCTGGGTCCACCTCCGCCTGTGCATGACCTGCGGCCACGTCGGCTGCTGCGACTCGTCGAAGAACAAGCACGCGACCAAGCACTACCACGCGACCAAGCACCCGGTGGTCACCTCGCTCGAGCCGGGTGAGACCTGGGCCTGGTGCTACGTCGACGAGGTCGGCGTCGAGTCGCTCGACTAGCGCCGGCCAGCCTCGGTGATTTTCTAGAGCGCCGGCGGGCCGAAGCCGGCGTTCGTGCCGCGCGCGAAGCGCGGCCTCGTGATGTCGTCGAGCAGCGCCCGGAACTGGTCGGCGTCGACAGGCATCGGGAGGATGCCCAGCAGGCCGAGCCGGCCCAGCAGCTCGGCCCCCAGCCTCACCCGGTCGCTGTCGACCAGGATGAGCGGGAGGGCGAGCGCGTTGTTGCGAGCGCATGCCGCCAGCGCGACGCCGGGGTAGCCGGGCAGGTCCGCGTCGAGGATGGCGAGATCGAGGGAATGAGGCCGGTCAGCCTCGCGCTCGAACCACTCGAGCACGTCTGAACCGTCGGTGGCGAGGACGGGATGGTGTCCCGCCCGGCGAACTTGCTCGGCCAGGAAACGCCCGGCGAGCGCATCGCCGGTGGCGATGAGGATGCGGAGTGTTGGGGCAGATCCGGGTACCATGTGACCTCTGTCCCCCTGTCTTGCAGTCTTCGCGCCCGGCGGGATCGTGCAATTTCCGTCAGTCAGCAGCCTCCCTGACGGGCTCGTTGCGAAAATAGTGCGCACGTGGCGAAAGCCGTTCGCGCATACGTCGAGCGCGCGCCGCGCCCTTTCGGGGTGAATCATCTGTCGGATCGGTCGCAGACACGGCGCTTGGCCCTGCACCCGCCGGGCCGCGGCAACTTGCGACATCGGTGCGCGTCGGTGCGCGGATGCCGCAACATCTGCGGGGTCGAAAGGGTGAGCACCCGACGCGGATCGAGCTCGCTCGTCGGCGGATTCGGAGCATCGAGTCCGCGCTCCAGGTCCGGCGCGACGCGGTGTCGGCCGCCCTTTCGGTGGAGCGGTTGTGGCCGGACAATGCGGCGTCGACGAGCGCGATCCCGAGAACGAACCTGACGACGACACCTCATCACCCCGCGGGTCGAGTGATCGACAGACGGTCTCACCAAACTAACGCGGAGAGTGCTGAGCGCCGCGCGCGCCGTCGGGCATCGACCCACACGGCCGCCGACGCGCCCACGTGCCCGGCGCGCGAACATGGACCGGGGAGTGCAGTCGTCCGCTGTCGGGCCGCGGGTCATCACCGTCGACCGGATCGAGCGGTGGCGGTTGCCGATCGCATCGCGTATCGCACGGGGAGGACCCCTCGACGGTGCGCGGCACGCGAGGGCGCTCGTCGGGCGCCGATCGCGCCGCACAGATTGCGCAGTTCGATCGCGCCCAGCGCCGAGGAACCGGCGAAAGGGCAGGGTTCCTCTCGGCATGGATCATGAAGAACGGAGGATTATGACTTTTGCGGATCGTTGCGCCGCCGGTCGCCAGCTCGCTGTGCTGCTGGAATCGTATCGCCATCCGCAGCCCGTCGTCGTCGGACTGGCCCGCGGGGGGGTGGCGGTGGCGTCGGAGATCGCGCGGGCGCTGGGTGCCCCGCTGGAGGTCTGGATCACCCGCCGCATTCACGCCCCCGAGGAGCCGGAGATGACGCTGGGCGCCGTCTCCGAGGACGGCGCGGTGGCGCTCAACAAGGGGCTCATCGCTCGCCTCGCGCTGCCCGAGCTGCTCATCGCCCTTCAGGTGGTGCAGGAGGCGACCAAGGTCGAGCGGCTGGTGCGCGTGATGCGCGGCGGCCCGCCGGTCGACATGCGCGGTCGGGTCGTCATCCTGGTGGACGACGGCATCGTCACCGGCGCCTCCATCCGGGCGGCGGCGAGATCGATCCAGGCCCGCCAGCCGAGCGAGATCGTGCTCGCGGTTCCGGTCGGCTCGCTCGCGGTCGTCGAGGAGCTTGAGCCGGACTTCGACTGCGTCGTCTGCCTCGAGTCGGGGGACGAACAGGTCGCGATCCGATCGTGCTATCGCGACTTCTGGCCGGTGTCGGAGGAGGACGTGGCCGCGCTCATGACCCAGCGCGAGCGCGAGCAGGTCGACGAGCTCGCCTCCATCGACCGCGACTTCGATCCCGAGTGGGAGAGCGAGACGACCCAGAGCCCGTGACCGTCGGACCGGCGGTCGCGCGACCGGACATCGCGTGACAGCTGTCCGCCGGCGAGCGGACACGTGTCCGCGCTCGGATCGATTCCGGACCGGCTGCCGCGCAACTCCGCCGGGATAGCGCGGCGGGGCCAGAGCGCGGCCGGGGCACACGCCTTGCTCAGGTGCGCCTCGGATGATCCCCGAGCCCTCCGCGATGGACCGATCGGTCGGGCGCCGACCAGCCATCGCGCGGCGCGCCGGGCTCGCCGCCGCTGCGATCGGCCTCGCGGTCGCCGGCTGGCTCGGCGTTCACCCGGCGATCGCGCGCTGGTCGCAGGCCGAGCGCGCCGTGGACGGATCCAGCCTCCGCGTCGCCGCGGTCGTGATCGGCGACGTGGACCGCGACGTCGCCGCCCAGGGCAGGGTGGTGGCCGCGCTCCACCCGACGCTGTACAGCCCGGCGCCGGGCATCGTCACGCTGTCGGTCAAGCCGGGCGCGGCGGTGACTCGCGGCCAGGTGCTCGCCACCATCGAGAGCCCGGCGCTGTCCAGCCGACTCATCCAGGAGCGCGCCACCCTCGGCTCGCTCGAGTCCGAGCTCGGCCGCCAGCAGATCGCCGGCCGCCAGGCCCGGGTCAAGAGCAAGCAGAACCTCGACGTGCTGGCGGTGCGCCACGAGGCGGCCCGGCGCGCGCTGCGCCGCACCCGCGACCTCGGCGGCCAGGGCGTGGTGCCGGCCAGCGACGTCGAGAAGGCCGACGACGACCTCGCCATCGCCGCCCTCGAGCTGAGGAACGGCCACGCGACCTCGGCGCTCGAGCGCGAGACCGAGTCGTTCGAGCGCACCACTCGCCGCCTGGCGATCGACCGCCAGCGGTCGGTGGTCGGCGACCTCGAGCGCCAGGTGGCCGAGCTCCAGATCCGCGCCCCGTTCGACGGCGTGGTGGCCGGCCTGAGCGCGCAGGACCGCGACGCGGTGGCGGCCAGCCAGCCGCTGGTCACCGTCGTCAACCTGGCCGCGCTCGAGATCGAGCTCGAGCTGGGCGAGAACCAGGCCGCCGACGTCGGGCCCGGCACGCCGGCCGAGATCGCGTACGCCGGGCGGGTGGCGGCCGGGCGGGTGGTCGCGATCGCGCCGGAGGTGCGCGACAGCCAGGTGCGCGGCACCGTCGCGTTCGCCGGCGCGCCGCCTCCCGGCCTGCGCCAGAACGAGCGCGTGACCGTGCGCCTCCTCCTCGACCGGCGCACCCGGGTGCGCAAGCTGCCGCGCGGCCCGTTCGTCGAGGCCGGGGCCGGGCGCTCGGTCTACGTGGTCGCCGACGGGGCCGCGACGCGGCGCCCGGTCCAGCTCGGGGTCACCTCGGTGTCCGAGGTCGAGGTGGTGCGCGGCCTCAGCGCCGGCGAGCGCGTCATCGTGTCCGACACCAGCGCCTTCGAGGGCGCCGACAACGTCCTCCTCCGCTGAGCGGAGGCAAGGAGAGCCGACGATGCTGCAGATGAAGAACGTGGTGAAGGTGTACCGCACCGAGATCGTCGAGACCCACGCGCTGTCGGATCTGTCGATCCACGTGCGGGCCGGCGAGTTCGTGGCGGTCATGGGACCGTCCGGCTCGGGCAAGACCACCTTCCTCAACGTGGCCGGCCTGCTCGACGGGTTCGAGCGCGGCGAGTACCTGCTCGACGGGGTCGACGTGCGCAAGCTGGGCGACGGGGAGAAGTCGCGGATCCGGAACAAGAAGATCGGGTTCGTGTTCCAGAGCTTCAACCTCATCCCGGACCTCGACGTGTTCGACAACGTGGACGTGCCGCTGCGCTACCGGCGGCTGCCGGCCGGCGAGCGGCGCGACCGCATCCACCGCGCCCTCGAGCAGGTCGGGCTGGCCTCGCGCATGCGCCACTACCCGTCGCAGCTGTCCGGCGGGCAGCAGCAGCGCGTCGCGATCGCCCGGGTGCTGGCCGGTGACCCGGTCCTCATCCTGGCCGACGAGCCGACCGGCAACCTCGACTCGCTCATGACCCACGAGATCCTCGACCTGCTCGAGCGGATCAACGAGCAGGGCACCGCCATCGTCATGGTGACCCACAGCGCCGAGTGCGCGGCCCACGCCCACCGCCAGATCCACCTGCGCGACGGGCGGGTCGCCGAGCTGGACGAGCCGCCCAGCCTGGTCCGCGGGCGCGAGGCCGGCCTGGTCCCGGGGCTGGGCTGATCGACATGCTGGCCTATCAGCTCCGCATCGCGTGGAAGAGCCTCCGGCGCAGCCCGGCTCACACCCTGATCGTGGGCGGCGGCATCGCGCTCGGGGTCGCGGTCTCCACCCTGTTCGCCACGGTGCGCCACTCGTTCGCCAAGGACCCGATCCCGGACAAGAGCGCGGTGCTCTACAACGTGCGCATGGACACCTGGGGGCCGGTCGATCCCTACCCGGGCGGCAAGCCACCGCCCCAGGTCACCTACCAGGACATGGTCGCGCTGATGCGCTCGGACATCCCGGCCCGCCAGACCGGGACGTTCAAGGCGTCGCTGTACGTGTTCCCCGACCCCCGGGTCGGCCGCCCGCGCCGCGAGCTGGTGCGGCTCTGCTTCTCCGACTTCTTCCCCATGTTCGAGGTGCCGTTCCGCTTCGGGGGTCCGTGGGACCGGGCCGCCGACCGCACCGCCGAGCGGGTCGTGGTGCTGTCCGACGAGATGAACGAGCGCCTGTTCGGAGGCGAGGACAGCGTCGGGCGCTCGGTCCGGATCGAGGACCGCGAGTTCCGCGTGGTGGGCGTGCTCGACCGCTGGCGGCCCGGGGTGAAGTTCTACGACCTGACCCAGAACCCGGTGGACGTGCCCGAGCCGATCTATATGCCATTCGCACACATGGTGGCGATGCAGCTGGAGAGCTCGGGCAACAGCGACGGCTGGAGGTCGCCCCCGATGGCCGGGTTCGCCGGCCTGCTCGCGTCGGAGCAGACCTGGATCCTCCTCTGGGTCGAGCTGTCGTCGGCGGACCAGGTCGGGCGCTACCGCGCGTTCCTCGACGCCTACGCCCTCGAGCAGCGCAAGGCGGGCCGGTTCCAGCGCAAGCTCGACAACCGGGTCACGCCGGTCCGCGATCTCATGGTCGAGGCGGACGTCATGCCCAAGGAGGCCGACGCGATGGTGGCGGTCTCGCTCCTCTTCCTCCTCATCTGCGCGCTCAACCTGATCGGGCTCCTGCTCGGCAAGTTCCTCGCCCGCGCCGCCGAGATCGGGGTCCGCCGGGCGATGGGGGCGCGCCGGCTCGACGTGTTCATGCAGCACCTGCTCGAGTGCGAGCTCATCGGGCTGGCCGGCGGCGCGATCGGGCTGGCGCTGTCGTTCGGCGCGATCGCGGTCGTCAATCTGTGGGCCAAGTCGATCATCTCGCGCGGGGACTTCCTCGCGATGGACTGGGCCATGGCCGGGTTCGCCGCCGGCGCGGCGATGGTGGCCGGGCTGGTCGCCGGCCTGTACCCGGCCTGGCGCGTGTGCCGCATCGCGCCGGCCGTTCACCTCAAGGCTCAGTAGGAGGCTGCCGTGGAGCTGGGACCGATCCTGCGCGCGATCCGCCGCAACAAGGCTCGCTTTGGCCTCATCGCGGTCGAGGTGGCGCTGACCCTGGCGGTGGTGGTGAACTGCATCGCCCTCATCGCGGACGCGCGGGCCCAGATGGCGCGCCCGTCCGGCTTCCCCGACGACGACCTCCTGACCGTGAGCTCGGCCCCGTTCGACGCCGCGTTCAAGGAGCCCGGCTACCAGCAGGCGGCGCTGCGGGCCGACCTCGACGCGCTGGCCGCGCTGCCCGGGGTGGCGGTGGTCACCAGCACCCGCCTCATCCCGTGGAGCGGCGGCGGCAGCTCGGGCGAGTATCGCCAGGCCGGCGCCGGCGACGCCGCGCCGATGCTGCGCAGCCAGATCTACAACGCCGACGAGCGGACCCTCGACGCGCTCGGGGTGCGCCTGGTGGCCGGGCGGACCTTCACCCGCGAGGAGGTCGATCGCGATACCCGCCGCCTGCAGGAGATCACGATCCACCCGCGCGAGCTCGGCTCCGACGGACGGCCGGTCGACAAGTTCCTGCAGGACGTGGTGGTGACCCGCGCCTGGGCCGAGCACGTCTTCGGGCCGGGGCCGCACCTGGGGCGGCTGTTCCAGGACTCCGACGGCGATCAGTACCGGGTGCTCGGCGTGTTCGATCCGTTCTACAACCCGTACGGCTGGCCGATCCACGAGTACGCCGTGTTCTACGCGCGCCGGTCGTCCAGCTACGAGAACGGCACCCGCTACCTGGTGCAGGCCGAACCGGGCCAGGCCTCGGCGCTGGCCCGGACCATCGAGGAGACCCTGACCCGGGTGAACCGGTTGCGCGCGGTCGAGGTCAGTCGGGTGACCGAGATCCGCTACCTCTATTTCGGGCGCCAGCGTATGGTGGCCGGGCTGATGGGGCTGGTGGCGGTGCTGCTGGTGGTGGTGACCGGGCTCGGGCTGGTCGGGTTGACCTCCTTCCTGGTGTCCGAGAGGACCCGGCAGATCGGCACCCGCCGCGCGCTCGGCGCCAGCATGGTCGACATCGTCCGCTACTTCCTGGTCGAGAACTGGCTGCTCATGTCGATCGGGATCGCGATGGGGGTCGGGCTGGCGGTGGCGCTCAACCTGGCCCTGGTGTCGTCGATCGCCAGCGCCAGGCTCGATCCGATCACCGTCGCGGCGGCGGCGGCGGCGCTGTGGCTGCTCGGGCTGGCCTCGGCGCTGGTGCCGGCCCTGCGCGCGGCGCGCACTTCTCCGGCGGTGGCGACCCGGAGCGTGTGACACTGGTGACCGACCGGCCGGTGGGGGAGCGGATCGACGGTGGGCCGGCCCGGCCGCGCCCGCGCGTGCTGGTGGTCGAGGACCAGCCGGCGGTGGCCAAGGCGATCCGCCTCCTGCTCGAGGTGCACGACCTCCCGTGCGTGACCGCGGCCAGCCCGGGCGAGGCGCTCGAGCTGGTCGACCGCGAGGAGTTCGGCGCGGTCCTGCAGGACATGAACTTCGGCCCGTCGGAGACCGACGGCGCGCGCGGGGTCGAGCTGTTCCGCCGGCTGCGCGCGCTCGACCCCGAGCTGCCGATCCTGGCCCTGACCGCGTGGGCGTCGCTCGCGACCGCGGTCGCCATGGTCAAGGAAGGCGCGTCCGACTACCTGGCCAAGCCGTGGGACGACGCCAAGCTGGTCGCGACGGTTCGCAACCTGGTCCGCATGCGCGAGCTCGAGCTCGAGAACCAGCGCCTGATCGAGGCCCAGGTGCGCGACCGCCGCGAGCTGGAGGCGCGCTACGACCTGGGCGGGCTGGTCTACCGCAGCCCGGCGATGCACCGGGTGGTCGCGCTGGCCGCGCAGGTGGCCTCCGCCGACGTGCCGGTGCTGATCACCGGGCCGAACGGGGCCGGCAAGGAGATGATCGCCGACCTGATCCAGACCAACTCGCGCCGGCGCGAGCAGCCGTTCGTCAAGATGAACGCCGGCGCGCTGCCGGAGGAGCTGCTCGAGGCGGAGCTGTTCGGCGCCGAGGTGGGCGCGTACACCGGCGCGGTCAGGCGGCGGATCGGCCGGTTCGAGGCGGCCGACCAGGGGACCCTGTTCCTCGACGAGATCGCCACGCTGTCGCCGGCCGGGCAGGCCAAGCTGCTGCGCGTCGTGCAGAGCGGCGAGCTCCAGCGGGTCGGCTCCAGCGAGACCCGCCGGGTCGACGTCCGCATCGTTGCCGCGACCAACGCCGACCTGGGCCAGGCGATGGCGGCCGGGCGGTTCCGCGAGGACCTCTTCTTCCGCCTGAGCGTGATCGAGATCCGGGTGCCGGCGCTGCGCGAGCGGCCCGAGGACGTGATGGCGCTGGCCGAGGGGTTCCTGGTCCGCTTCGGCCAGGGTCAGCCGCGCCGGCTCGGGCGCGACGCGCGCGCCGCGCTCGAGGAGCACGCCTGGCCCGGCAACGTGCGCGAGCTCATGAACCGAGTGCAGCGCGCGGTCCTGATCGGCAGCGGCGCGGAGATCCAGCCGGAGGACCTCGGGCTGGGCGCAGGCGGGGCGCGTCCGGCGGTGGCCGCGGCGGCCGTCCCGGTCGTGCCCGCGCCGGAGGTCGACCTGGACGAGCGCCGCCAGCTCGAGCAGCTCCTGGTCGACAGCGGCGGCATGGTGTCGCGGGTGGCCGCGCGGCTGGGCATCAGCCGCCAGGCGCTGTACCGGCGCATGCAGCGCCTGGGGATCGCGCTCGAGCGGCGGCCGAGGCCGTAGACTGCAGCCGTGACTCGATCGCGCGGGGGTGTCGCCCGGACCCTGCTCATGGCCGCGCTGGTCGGGCCGGCGGTGGGCGCGTCGGCCGGCGGCGTCGCGGCGGCGCTCGGCTGGGCGCCGGGGCTGGTCCTGGCCGCCGGCGTCGCCGCGGGCGGGCTGCTCGCCCTGGTCGCGCTGGCCGGCGCGATCGGGCGCATGCGCCAGGTGCTGAGCGCGCTCGAGGACGGGGTGCGCAGCTTCCGCGAGGCCGACTTCAGCCTGCGCCTCGCGGTCGACCGACGGGACGAGCTCGGCGCGCTGGTCGATCTCTACAACGACCTCGGCGACGCGCTGCGGGCCGAGCGGCGCGACATGGTCCAGCGCGAGCTCCTGCTCGACACGCTCCTGCACGGCGTGCCGGTCGCGACCGTGCTGGTCGGGTCGCGCGACCGGGTGGTCTTCTCCAACCGCGCCGCGCGCCAGCTGCTCGGCGGCGGGCGCCGGCTCGAGGGCCACCGCTTCGCCGAGATCCTGGCCCGCTCGCCGCCGGAGCTGGGCCCGGCGCTGGCCGGCGAGACCGACGGCCTGTTCACCGTGCGGCTCGACGGAGCCGACGAGACCTTCAAGGCCGGGCGGCGCGGCTTCCAGCTGGGCGGCCACGAGCACACGCTGTATCTGCTCGAGCGGCTGACCCCGGAGCTGCGCCGGCGCGAGGTGGAGGCGTGGAAGAACGCGGTCCGGGTGGTGAACCACGAGCTCAACAACTCGCTGGCGCCGATCCGCTCGCTGGCCCACTCGGCCCGCCACGTGCTCAAGCACCCGGAGCACGCCCATCGCCTCGAGGAGATCTTCGACACCGTCGAGGAGCGGGTGAACCACCTGGCCGCGTTCCTCGAGAGCTACGCCGCGTTCGCGCGGCTGCCGGTCCCGCGCAAGCAGCCGGTGCTGTGGAGCGACCTCCTCGACCGGGTCCGCCCGCTGTGCCCGTTCACCGTCCAGCCGCCGCTGCCGGACGGCCCCGCGATGATCGATCCCTCGCTGATGGAGCAGGTGCTCATCAACCTGGTCAAGAACGCGCGCGAGTCGGGCAGCCCGCCGGAGGCGGTGACGGTGTCGGTCGGCCTGGTCGCCGACGGAGGCTCGGTCCTGCGCGTGCTCGACCGCGGCCGCGGCATGGGCGAGGAGGAGCTGCGCCGCGCCCTGGTCCCGTTCTACACCTCGAAGTCGGAGGGGACCGGGCTGGGCCTGCCGCTGTCGAGCGAGATCGTCGAGGCCCACGGCGGGCGGCTGCAGCTGGAGAACCGCGACGGCGGCGGGCTGGTGGTGACCTGCTGGCTGCCGGCCGGGTAGTACGTCACGGCAGGGGAGGGACGGCGCGCTCGAAGGCGACCGCGGGCAAGGCGGCGCAGGCCTGGCGCGAGCGGAACTCGCGCACGCCGGCGAACGCGGACAGATCGCCCAGCTGCTCGGGGATCGGCGCGCCGGGCGCCTCGCGCACGAAGGCGGCGAACCGGGCGATGAGCGCGCGCGCCTCGGCGATCGGCGCGCCGGCCACCCGCTCGGCCAGGAGCGAGGCGGCGGCCAGCGACAGCGCGCAGCCCTGGGCCTCGAAGGCGGCGTCGCGCACCCGGTCGCCGTCGACGATCAGGCGGAAGGTGACCCGGTCGCCGCACAGCGGGTTGTCGACCGTCGCCTCGTGGGTGGCGCCGGGCAGCGGGCCGCGGCGGCGCGGCGCGCGGCTGTGGTCGACGATGATCGCCTGGTACAGCTCGCGGACCGGGTCGCTCACGCGAGCACCTCGCGGGCGCGGGCGATGCCGGCGACCAGCCGATCGACGTCGTCGGGCGCGTTGTAGAAGGCGAGCGACGCGCGCGCGCTGGCCGACAGGCCGAGCTGGCGGTGGAGCGGCTCGGCGCAGTGGTGGCCGCTGCGGATCGCGATCCCGTCGCGGTCGAGGATGGTGGCCAGGTCGTGGGCGGGCACGCCGTCGACCACGAACGCGGCCAGGGCCAGCTCCGGCCGGCCCAGCACCCGCACGCCGGGCAGCCCGGTCAGCGCGGCGAGTAGCCGGCGGTGCAGGGCGCGCTCGTGCGCCGCGGCGGCCGCGCGGTCGATGCGGCCGAGGTAGGCCAGCGCCGCGCCCAGCCCGATCGCGCCGGCGATGTCGGGGGTGCCGGCCTCGAAGCGGTAGGGCGGCTCGCGGAAGCGCGCGCCCTGGAGGTCGACCGAGGTGACCATCTCGCCGCCGCCCTGCCACGGCGGCATGGCCTCGAGCAGGCGCGCGCGCCCCCACAGGACGCCGATCCCGGTCGGGCCGTGCACCTTGTGGCCGGAGAAGGCGTAGAAGTCGCATCCGAGCGCGCCGACGTCGACCGGCAGGTGCGCGGCGGCCTGGGCGCCGTCGACCAGCAGCAGCGCGCCGACCCCGTGAGCCAGCCGCGCGATCTCGGCCACCGGCGCGACGGTGCCGAGCACGTTCGACATGTGCGAGACCGCCACCATCCGCACCCGCCGGTCGAGCAGCGCGGCGAGCCCGGTCAGGTCGATGCGCCCGCTGCCGTCGATCGGCGCGATGCGCAGGGTGGCGCCCCGCTCGGCGCACAGCAGCTGCCACGGGACCAGGTTGGAGTGATGCTCGAGCGCGGTGGCGACCACCACGTCGCCCGGGCCGACCGCGCCGCGCCCCCACGCGTGCGCGACCAGGTTGATCGACTCGGTGGTGCCGCGGGTGAAGACCACCTCGTCGGGCGACCCGGCCAGGAAGCGCGCGACCTCGGCGCGGGCGGCGTCGAACGCGGCGGTGGCCGCCTCGCTGAGCGCGTGGACGCCGCGATGCACGTTGCCGGCGTCGCGCGCGTAGACCTGCACCACCGCGTCGATCACGGCCTGCGGCCGGAGCGAGGTCGACGCGCTGTCGAGATAGACCAGCGGGTGGCCATGCACCTCCTGATGGAGCGCCGGGAAGTCGCCGCGCCAGGCCGAGGGGTCCACGCGGTGAGGCTACCGCATCGGTGCGGCGAGCGCGGGGGTGCGGCGCGGGCGCGGCGGGGTTACCCTCCGGGCTGGACGAGAGTCCGCGGAGGGGCCGATGACACAGGACATGGATGAAGTCCTCGCCCAGGCAGCGGCGTGGGCGGCGGACGGTCTGGCGGTCGCGTTCGCGACGGTGACCCGCACCTGGGGCAGCTCGCCGCGGCCGGCCGGCAGCCGGCTGGCGGTCAACGAGCGCGGCGAGTTCGTCGGCTCGGTGTCGGGCGGCTGCATCGAGGGCGCCGTCATCCAGGAGGCGCTCGAGGTGATGCGCGGCGGCGCGCCGCGCGTGCTCGGCTTCGGCGTGTCCGACGAGATGGCCTGGGAGGTCGGGCTGGCCTGCGGCGGCAAGGTCGAGGTCTACGTCGAGGCGCTGAGGTGAAGCGCGAGGTGTTCGAGGCGCTGCGCGCGGCCCGGGCCGCGCGGCGGGCGGTGGTGCTGGCGACCTGGATCGAGGGGGATCAGCAGGCGCTGCTCGCGGCCGGGTGGGCCCCGGCCGCGCTGGCCGACGGCGTGGCCCGGGTTCTGGCCCGCGATCAGGCCGAGGTGGTCGACACGCCGGACGGGCCGGTGTTCCTCGAGCCGCACAACCCGCCGCGCCGGCTGGTCCTGGTCGGCGCGGTGCACATCGCGCAGCCACTCGCGGCGATGGGCGCGCTGGCCGGGTTCGAGGTGACCGTGGTCGACCCGCGCACCGCGTTCGCCACCGAGGCGCGCTTCCCGGGAGTCCCGCTGGTCACGCGGTGGCCGGACGAGGCGCTGGCCGGGCTGGCGCTCGACGCGCGCAGCGCGGTGGTGACGCTGACCCACGACCCCAAGCTCGACGACCCGGCGCTGGTGACCGCGCTGGGGTCGCCGGCGTTCTACGTCGGCTGTCTCGGCTCTCGCAAGACCCACGCGGCCCGGCTTGGCCGGCTCGTGGAGCGCGGGATCGACGCGGCCGGGCTGGGCCGCCTGCGCGGTCCGGTCGGCCTGCGGATCGGGGCGAGCTCACCGGCGGAGATCGCGGTGTCGATCCTGGGCGAGATCATCGCGGCGCTGCGCGGGGTCGAGCCGGCCCGCCCGGCCGATCAGGCGAGCGCGCGCACGTAGTGCGCGCCCGCCGCAGGTGAATGAGCGAGTCGAACGCGACCGCGACGCGATCCTCTCGCACCCACGACATGTGGTCGCATGGTGGTCGACCGACACGCCGCGCCGTCGATTTGATCGGGCGGGCGACTGAGCTACACTGCGCGCGAGGGAGCACGCGGCGTGCGCTCCGCGGTGCCGGAGGTCCGGACCGTCGAGCAAGGAGGGGCCGATGGATCGTTCCACCGCTCCAGAAGTTGCAGGAATCCTGCTCGCCGCGGGCATGTCGAGGCGAATGGGGCAGAACAAGCTGTTCCTGTCTCTCGACGGCCGGACGGTGCTCGACCGGGCCGTGGCGACCGCGTTCGCCGCCGGGCTCGATCCGCTCCTGGTCGTGGTCGGGCACGAGGCCGACCGGGTGCGCGACGCGCTGGCCCGGACCGACGCGCAGACGGTGTTCAACCCGGACCACGCGCGCGGCCTCAACACGTCGCTCCGGACCGGGATCGCCGCCTTGCCGGACGGAGTCCCGGCCGCGGTGGTCATGCTCGCCGACATGCCGCTGGTCGACGCCGCGATGATCCGCACCCTGGTGGCGCGGTGGCGCGAGGCCGGGGCGCCGCTGGTGGTGTCGCGCTACGGCGAGGTGATCGCGCCACCGATCGTGTACGGCGCGGCGTTGTTCGGCGAGCTGCGCGCCCTCGACGGAGAGGGCTGCGGCAAGGCGGTCATCAAGCGCCACCGCGGCGAGGAGATCGCGGTCGACTGGCCGGCGGACCGGCTGACCGATCTGGACGTGCCCGCCGACCTCGAGCGGGTCGCGGGCGGAGGGGCGGCGCGGTGAGGGCCGAGCTGCTCCAGCTGGCCGCCGAGCTCAGCCGGCGGCGCGAGCCATTCGTGCTGGCGGTGGTGGTGCGGCGCGAGCCGGCCAGCTCGGCCCAGCCCGGCGACATGGCGGTCATCACCGGCGACGGCGTCTATCACGGCTGGATCGGCGGAGCGTGCGCGGCGCCGTCGGTGAGGCGCGAGGCCGAGCGAGTGCTGGCCGATGGTGAGCCGCGCCTGCTGTCGCTGGGGCCAGACCCGGCCGCGGCGACCCGACCCGGGATGACCGTGCTGCCGATCACCTGCCACAGCGGAGGGACCGTGGAGATCTTCCTCGAGCCGGTGATGCCGGCGCCGCGCGTGCGCGTGTTCGGCGCGTCGCCGGCGGCGCGCGCGCTGGCCGCGGTCGGCCGCGCGATGGGCTACGCCACCGAGCTGGTCGCGCCCGGGCTGGGCGACGGCGACGGCGCGGCGGCGGCGGCCGATCGGGTGATCGATGATCCGACCGGCGAGGCGGCGCGGGCGCCGTGTCGCGAGCCGCTCTACGCGGTGGTCGCCACGATGGGCGAGTTCGACGAGGACGCGCTGGCGGCGGCGATCGCGGCCCGGCCGGTGTATCTCGGGGTGGTGGCCAGCCGGCGACGGTTCGCCGAGCTGCGCGAGACCCTGCTCGCGCGCGGGGTGGCGGCGGCCGAGATCGATCGGGTGCACAACCCGGCCGGCCTCGACGTGGGGGCGCGGCGGCCGGAGGAGCTGGCGGTCAGCGTGTTCGCCGAGATCATCAAGCTGCGGCGCGAGGCGATCGTCGCCACGCCGGCGGACGAGGTCGCCGCGGCGCCCGGGCCGGGCGGGCCCGTGTCGGTATCGGTGTCGGCGCCGGTGCCGGCGTCGGCGTCCGCGGTCGATCCGGTCTGCGGCATGACCGTCGAGATCGACCGCGCCCGCCACGTCGCCGAGCTGGACGGGGTCCGCTACGGCTTCTGCTGCGCGCGCTGCCGCGAGCGCTTCCTGGCCGCGCCGTCGCGCTACCTCGCGCGGGCGGCGCGAGCCGATCGCGCCACCATGCCGGGCGAGGGCGGATGAGGCGCGAGATCCACGAGCTCGACGGCGAGATGGCGGCGCTCGGCTACATCGCCGACGAGTCGATCGCCACCGCGGTCTTCCTGGCCCGCGAGCTCGGCCGCCCGCTCCTGGTCGAGGGCGACGCCGGCGTCGGCAAGACCGAGATCGCCCGGGTCTGGTCCGAGCTGGCCGGCACCGAGCTCATCCGCCTGCAGTGCTACGAGGGGCTCGACGTCTCCACCGCGCTCTACGAGTGGAACTACCCGCGCCAGCTCCTGCGAGTGCGCATGGCCGAGGCGTCCGGCCAGACCGCCGAGGCGATGGAGGAGGCGATCTTCTCGCGCGCCTACCTGCTCGAGCGCCCGCTCCTGCGCGCGCTGACCCGGGTTGACGGTCCGGCCGTGCTGCTCATCGACGAGATCGACCGGGCCGACGAGGCGTTCGAGGCCTTCCTGCTCGAGGTGCTGTCCGATTTCCAGGTGACCATCCCGGAGCTGGGCACCATCCGCGCCATTCACGTCCCGCACGTGGTGGTCACCTCGAACGCCACCCGCGAGATCGGCGACGCGCTCCGCCGGCGCTGCCTCTACCTCTACATCGACCACCCGGACGTGGCCAAGGAGGTCGCCATCCTGCGCTCGCGCGTGCCGGGCGCGAGCGAGGCGCTGGCCGGCGAGATCGCGCGGTTCGTCGGTGGGCTGCGCGCGCGCGACCTGGTGCGGCGCCCGGGCGTGGCCGAGACGATCGACTGGGCCAGGGCTCTTTGCCGGCTGCACAGCGATCACCTGGACCCCGACACCGTCGCGGCCACCCTCGGCTGCGTGATCAAGGATCAGCACGACCGCCGCTCGCTGCCGCCCGCCGAGATCGCCGGGCTGGTCGCGGCGGCGCGGGCAGGAGCGGGAGCCGGGGCCGGGGGATGACGCGGCCGGCGGACAGCGCGGGGCCGGGCAACGATCTGCTGGTCCACCTGGCGCGGCTGGCCAGCGCCCTGCGCGTCGCCGGCGTCCGGGTCTCGCTGAGCGACGAGATCGACGCCGCCCGCGCGCTGGTGCGGATCGACCTGGGCGATGTCGACGAGGTCCGCCGGGCGCTGCGCTGCACCCTGCGCATCCGGCCGGCCGACGCGGCGCACTTCGAGCAGGCGTTCGCCCGCACCTGGCTGGACGCCGACGACCAGCCGCGCTCCGATCGCCCGCCGCCGCCGCGCCAGGGACCCGGCGTGAAGGTGCCGGCCCGGCTCGCCCCCCTGGCCGCCGCCACCGACGGTGGCGATCCTCGGAACGAGCCACCAGAAGAGCCACCAGAAGAGCCAGATGACGAGCCGGACGGCGACCGGCCCGGCGCCAGCGCCCAGGCGCTTCACCGGCGAAAGCCCTTCGAGCTGTGCGACGAGCGCGACCTCGCCGCCATGGAGCCGATCCTCGACCGGCTGGCCCGCCGCCTGGCCACCCGGCGCACCCGGCGCTGGGTCCCGGTCGACGCGCGCGCGCGCGGGCGGGCCGACCTGCGCCGCAGCCTGCGCCGGTCCCTCGCCACCGGCGGCGAGCTGGTCACGCTGGCCCGCCGGGTCCGCCCGGTCGAGGCCGCGCGGCTGGTGCTCCTCTGCGACACCAGCGGATCGATGGAGGCCCATGCTCGCTTCCTGCTCGCCTTTGCCCGCTCGCTCCGCCGGGTGGCCCGGCGCACCGAGGTGTTCGCGTTCAACACCGAGCTGGTCCGCATCACCGCCTGGCTGGGGGTGACCCGGCCGGCGGTGATGGCGGCGCGCCTGCGCGAGGCGGTGCCGGACTGGTCGGGCGGGACCCGCATCGGCGAGTGCCTGGCCGCGTTCGTCGCCCGCCACCTCACCGCGCTGGTCGACTCGCGCACGGTGGTGGTGGTGCTGAGCGACGGGCTCGACCGCGGCGACACCGCCCTGGTCGGCGAGTCCATGCGCCGCATTCGGGCCCGCGCGCGCCGCGTCCTGTGGCTGAACCCGCTGGCCGGCGACCCGCGGTTCGAGCCGACCGCGGCCGGCATGAGCGCCGCGCTGCCCCACCTCGATCTCCTCGCACCGGCGCACGACCTCGCGTCGCTCGAGCGCCTCCTCCCGCACCTGAGGACGTGACCCATGGCCTTTCAAGTCGTCAAGACCTTCGTCGTAAACGCGGCCCCCGCCGCGGTGTGGCAGTTCCTCATCGACCCGCGCCGGGTGGCCGGCTGTCTGCCCGGCGCCGCGATCACCAACCAGGTCGACGACAAGACCTACACCGGGACGATGACCATCAAGGTCGGGCCGGTCACCACCAGCTACAAGGGCAAGGTGGTGTTCCAGCGGCTCGACGCGGACGCTCGGGTGGCCGAGATCGTCGCGTCCGGCCAGGACGTGAAGGGGAAGGGCGGGGCGAACATGAAGCTGTCGTCCTCGCTGGCCGAAGTCGGGCCCGGCAAGACCGAGATCACCGCCACCTCCGACGTGAGCGTCACCGGGATCCTGGCCCAGATGGGGCGCGGGATGATCCAGGACGTCAGCGACGAGCTGTTCCAGATCTTCTCCCAGCGGGTGCGGGACGAGCTGGAGGCGGAGGCCGCGGCGTCGCCGCCGTCGCCGTCGGTGCCCGCCACGCCGGTGCCCGTCGCGCCGACGCCCGCCGCGCCGGTGACCGTGCCACCTCTGTCCGCGCCGGTGGTGTCCGCGGTGCCGGTGTCCACGCCGCCGGTCGCCGCGCTGCCGGTCAACGCGCCGGAGGCCGCCCTCGACCTCGGCGCGATCGGCGCCCGCGCCGCCCGTCGAGCCGCGCTGCGCATGCTGTCCGGCCCGGCCTTCTGGGGCGTCCTGGCCGTGATCGCCGCGCTCGTCTACATCCTCTTCATCCGCTGATCCGTCATCCGAAGAACCGCGAGGAAGGAGCCACCATGATCCCGCCTGCGTTCGACTACCACCGCCCGAGCTCGCTCGGGGAGGCGGTCGCCCTGCTGACCAAGTACGGGGACACCGCCAAGGTGATGTCGGGCGGCCAGAGCCTGCTGCCGCTCCTCAAGATCCGCCTGGCCTCGCCCGAGCACCTGATCGACATCAGCAAGATCGCCGGGCTCACCTACCTGCGCGAGGAAAAGGGAGTGCTCGTCATCGGCGGGTGCACGCCGGAGGTCGCGCTCGAGAAGTCCGACCTCATCCGCACCCGCTACCCGATCCTCCACGACACCACGCGCGTCATCGCCGACCCGCTGGTCCGCAATCGCGCCACCGTCGGCGGCAACCTGGCCCACGGTGACCCGGCCAACGACCACCCGGCCACCATGATCGCGCTCGGCGCCGAGGTGGTGGCGACCGGGCCGAACGGAGCGCGAACCATCCCGGTCGATCAGTTCTTCCGCGGCCTGTTCTCCACCGCGCTGGCGCCGGACGAGATCCTGACCGAGATCCGCGTGCCGATCCCGCCGCCGAGGAGCGGCGGCGCCTACGTCAAGCTGGAGCGAAAGGTCGGTGACTACGCCACCGCGGCGGCGGCGGCGCAGGTGACGCTGTCCGCGTCCGGCGCGGTCGAAAGGGTCGGTCTCGGCCTGACCAACGCCGGTCCGGTCCCGATTCACCCGACCGCGGCCGAGGCCTACCTGACCGGCAAGGTGCCGGACGACGCGGTCATCGCCGAGACGGCGCGCCTGGCCGGCCAGGCGGCCCAGCCGTCCGCCGACCGGCGCGGCACCGTCGAGTACAAGCGAGAGATGGCGCGCATCCTGACCGGGCGCGCCCTGAAGCTGGCGATCCAGCGCGCGGGAGGTCACTAGGTCATGTCCAGGCATTCGATCAAGATCGACGTCAACGGCACCGTGCACGCGGCCGAGGTCGACTCGCGACTCCTGCTGGTGCACTTCCTGCGCGAGACCTTGCGCCTGACCGGCACCCACATCGGCTGCGAGACGTCGCACTGCGGGGCGTGCACCGTCCTCCTCGACGGGCTGCCGACCAAGTCGTGCACGGTGCTGGCGGTGCAGGCCGATCAGTGCGCCGTGCGCACGGTCGAGGGGATGGAGGTCAACGGCGCGCTCAACGCGGTCCAGGAGGGCTTCTGGGAGAAGCACGGCCTCCAGTGCGGCTTCTGCACCCCCGGCATGATGATCACCGCGTGCGCGCTGCTCGAGGAGAACCACCGGCCCAGCGAGCTGGAGATCCGCGAGGCGATCTCCGGCAACCTCTGTCGCTGCACCGGCTACGTCAACATCGTCAAGGCGATCCAGTACGCCGCCGAGAAGCAGGGCTAGGAGGCCGCCATGACCACACCGAGGACGAGCGCGAAGATCTCCGGCCTGGGCCACTCGATGAAGCGCAAGGAGGACCCGCGCTTCCTGCGCGGCCGCGGCAACTACGTCGACGACATCCAGCTGCCCGGGATGCTGCACATGGACATCGTGCGCAGCCCGTTCGCGCACGCGAAGATCAACTCGATCGACAGCACCCGCGCGATGAAGATCCCGGGGGTGCTGGCGGTCATCACCGGGGAGACCCTGGCCAAGTACAACCTGCACTGGATGCCGACGCTCATGTCGGACACCCAGATGGTGCTGCCGACCGACCGGGTGATGTACCAGGCCCAGGAGGTCGCCGCGGTGATCGCGACCGACCGCTACATCGCGGCCGACGCGGTCGAGGCGATCGAGGTCGACTACGACCCGCTCGAGCCGGTCATCGACGCCAAGAAGGCGATGGACCCGGGCGCCCCGGTGCTGCGCACCGACAAGCCGGGCAAGAAGGACAACCACATCTTCCACTGGGAGGCGGGCGACCGCGAGCGAACCGAGCAGGCCTTCCGCGACGCCGACGTGGTGGTCTCGCAGGAGATGTACATCCCCCGCATCCACGTGGCGTCGATCGAGACGTGCGGCTGCGTCGCCGACTTCGATCGGGTCAACGGCAAGCTCACCGTCTACATGACCACGCAGGCGCCGCACGCGATCCGCACCGTGTTCGCGCTGGTGGCCGGCCACGTCGGGCTGTCCGAGGAGCGGATCCGGATCATCTCGCCCGACATCGGCGGCGGGTTCGGCGGCAAGGTGCCGGTCTACCCCGGCTACGTCATCGCGGTGGCCGCGTCGGTGGTGATCGGCAAGCCGGTGAAGTGGGTCGAGGACCGGATGGAGAACCTCCAGGCCGACTCGTTCGCGCGCGACTACCACATGAAGGCGGAGATGGCGGCCAAGAAGGACGGCACCATGACGGCGCTGCGCATCAAGACGCTCGCCGACCACGGCTACGCCGACGCGGCCGCCAACCCATCGAAGTACCCGGCCGGGCTGTTCTCGATCTGCACCGGCTCCTACGACCTGCCGACCGCGTTCACCGAGGTCGACGCGGTCTACACCAACAAGCCGCCGGGCGGGGTGGCCTACCGCTGCTCGTTCCGGGTCACCGAGGCGGTCCACGCGGTCGAGCGGATCACCGACGTCCTGGCCCAGGAGCTGAAGATGGACCCGGCCGCGCTGCGGATGAAGAACTTCATCCCGGTGGAGAAGTTCCCGTACCGCTCGGCGACCGGCTGGATCTACGACAGCGGCAACTACCCGGCCGCCCTCGAGCTGGCGATGGAGACGATCGGCTACGCCGCGCTGCGGGTGGAGCAGAAGGAGAAGCGCGCCCGCGGCGAGCTGATGGGAATCGGCATCTCCAGCTTCACCGAGATCGTCGGGGCCGGGCCGTCGAAGGACTTCGACATCCTCGGCATCAAGATGTTCGACTCGTGCGAGCTGCGGGTCCACCCGACCGGCAAGGTGATCGCGCGGTTCGGCACCAAGTCGCAGGGCCAGGGCCACGAGACCACCTACGCCCAGATCGTGGCCGAGGAGCTCGGCATCCCGGCCGAGTTCATCCAGGTCGAGGAGGGAGACACCGACACGGCGCCGTACGGCCTGGGCACCTACGCCAGCCGGTCGACGCCGACGGCGGGCGCGGCCGGCGCGATGGCCGCGCGCAAGATTCGCGACAAGGCCAAGAAGATCGCCGCCCACCTGCTCGAGTGCGCCGAGGGAGACCTCGAGTGGGAGCCGGGCGTCTTCTCGGTCAAGGGAGCGCCGCAGCGCAAGAAGACGATCCAGGAGATCGCCTTTGCCGCGTACACCAACCACCCGCAGGGGATGGAGGCCGGTCTCGAGGCGGTGTCCTACTACGACCCGCCCAACCTCACGTTCCCGTTCGGCAGCTACATCTGCGTGGTCGACATCGACCGCGGCACCGGGATGGTCAAGATCCGCCGCTTCCTGGCCGTGGACGACTGCGGGACCATCATCAACCCGATGATCGTGGACGGCCAGATCCACGGCGGGCTCAGCATGGGGATGGCCCCCGCGCTGATGGAGGAGATCAGCTACGACGAGAGCGGCAACATCCAGGGCGGCAGCTTCATGGACTACCTGGTCCCCACATCGATGGAGACGCCCAGCTGGGAGACCGCCAAGACCATCACGCCGTCACCTCACCACCCGTTCGGAGCCAAGGGGGTGGGCGAGTCGGCGACGGTCGGGGCGCCGCCGGCGATCGTCAACGCGGTGGTGGACGCGCTGGCCCACCTGGGTGTCCGCCACGTGGAGATCCCGATCACCCCGGAGCGGCTGTGGAACATCCTTCGCGAGAAGGGAGTGGCCGAGTAGGGCGCCGGGGATCAGCGGGTGCCGCGCGCCGGAGCCGGGCGGAACAGGCGGCGGCAGAGGTTCCAGCACGCCTCGGAGGCGGCGAAGCGGAGGGCGTCGAGGATGGCGTCGCTGGAGGACAGGATGGTCCGGCGCTGATCGGGCGTGGTGGCGCTGCTCGCCTCGGGTGAGAGCGATCGGGCCACGGCGCGGAGGTCGCGGGCGAACAGGACGCCGGCGCGGCGGGCCCGGCGGCGCTCTTCCTGCTCCCAGGCGGCCCAGCGGCGCTGATCGATGATGCCGGTGTCCTCGGCGGTCCTCTCCAGCTCCTTGCGGGCCCGGCGCGGCATCGCGGCGTGGAGGCGGCGGCGGAGATCCTTGTGGGTCGGATCGGTCGCGCCGGGATCGGTCGCGATCCTGAGCAGCGCCTGGACCCGCTCCGGCTCGAGGACGTGACCGACCGCGGAGCCGGCGGCCAGGCGCGAGAGGGCGTAGGCGGCGTCGAAGCGGGTGCGGGCCAGGCCGCCGTCGCGATCGAGGTGGAGCGGGCTCAAGGTCAGGGCTCTCGGCTCGCACAGGAGCAGGAGCGGGTCGCCGGCGTCGCCTCGCATGATCTCCACCGACGAGACCGCCAGGGCCGCGGCGATCGCGCGGGCGGCGGCGGCGGCGGGCGAGGCCTCGGACAGCGGCTCCAGCATGGCGACCAGCTCCTGCCCGTCGGGGAAGATCGCCGGCAGGTACGGATCGAGGTGGTCGAGGATCTCTCGCACGGTCGCGGCCTGGGTCGAGCCGACCAGGTGGCGGAGCGCGTCCTCGGGAGGGAGCGCGCCGGGCGGAGGAAGCGGCGCCGCGGCCAGCGCGCGGTCGAGCTCGACCGGCACCGGATCGCCGGTGAACAGGGCGGCGGCGGTGGTCATGAGCGCGGCGGGGCCGTCCCAGCCCTGGGCCCGGCAGACCGAGGCGAGCCCGGCGTACGCGGCCGCGTCGGTCGGATCGGCCTCGACGATCCGGCGCAGCTCGCCGGTGGCGGCCTCGGGATCGCGGTCGGCCAGCGCCTCGGCCAGGGCGATGCGGGGCAGCGACGCCTTGGGGTGGCCGCGCGAGGCCTGCTGCAGGTGCTCGAGGGCGCGCTCGGGCGAGCCGAGCTCGCTGCGCAGGACCCGGGCGAGCGACAGGCGAAGCGGCAGCGCGCCGGGGGCGCGCAGCGGCATGCGGACCAGCGCGGCCTCGGCCAGGGTGACGAAGCCGGCCAGGTCGCCGCGCCCGCGCAGGTGGTCCTCGAGCAGCTGCACCACCGGCGGCGCCTCGCCGATCAGGTCAAAGGCGTCGGCGGCGGCGCCGCCGCTGGCCGCGTCGTCGCCGAGCTCGGCCTGCAGGTCGGCCAGGGCGATGAGGGTGAGGGCGCGGTGCTCGGTCTTGCCGCTCTCCGACAGGCGGCGGTAGACGCCGGCCGCGCGCGCGCCGTCGCCGGCGCGGAGGGAGACCTCGGCCAGGCGGGTGAGCGCGTCGCGGTCGCCGGGATCGTCGGCCACCACCTGCTCGAGGAGGCGCTGGGCGCGCGGGTAGTCGGGGACCGACTCGGTCCAGATGCGGGCCTGGGCCATGCGAGCGTCGCGCGCGGCGGCCGGATCGGGCGCGGCCTGGGCCAGGCGCTCGAACGCGACCGCGGCGTCGGCCCAGTGACCGTTGGCCTCGTGCAGCTCGGCGAGGAGGTGGAGCAGATCGGTGGTGTCGGGCCGCAGGCGCGAGGCGCGCTCGATGTCGGCGATCGCGGCCTGGGCGTCGCCGAGCCGCTCGGCCAGGATGCGGGCGCGCAGGCCGAGCAGGTCGGCGCGCGCCGCGTCGTCGGTGATCTGCTCGACCTGGTCCGACAGGATCGCCACCGCCTCGGCCCAGTCGCCGGTCTGCTCGAGGATGTCGAGGGAGCGCTGCAGAGCGCGGCGGTGGCCGGGTCGGGCGGCCAGGACCGAGCGGTAGTGCTGGGCGGCGGCGGCCAGATCACCGAGCCGGTCGAGCGACAGGAGCGCGGCCTCCTCGAACAGCTCGACCCGGTTGTCGCGATCGCGGGCCAGGGCGCCCATCTCGGCGCACAGCGCCGCGGCTCCGCCCCAGTCGCCGTCCTGCTCGCGCAGCCGCTTGCGGCCGGCCAGCGCGGGGAGAAAGTCGGGGGTCGCGGTGAGCGCCTCGCCGTAGGCGCCCTCGGCGTCACTCACCCGGGCGGCGTGCTCGAACAGGGCGCCGGCCGAGCAGAGCAGGAGGGCGCGGGTCGAGCCGTCGCGGACCAGCCGGCCGCGAGCGAGCAGCGCCTCGCCCAGGCGAGCCTCCTGCCCGGCGGGGAGGTTGCGGGCCAGCCCCTCGAGCGCGCGCGGATCGCTGCCCTGGCCCAGCGCGGCCTCGTAGGCGTCGGCCGCGGCGGCGCGGGACGGTCGGGGCTGGTTGGCGCCCGCGCCGGTCGCGCCGTACTCGAGCACCGCGGCGCGCATGCGGAGGAGCCCCGAGGCCAGGCGCGGATCGCTGGTGGCGGCCGCGGCCGGCTCCAGCCAGGGAGTGGCGTCGCCGTGCGCGCCGGCGAGCGCCACGCGCAGGCGATCGAGCAGCGCCGACGGATCGTGCGCCAGGGCGAGCGCCTCACCGAGCAGCTCGGCGGCGCGATCCGGCCGGTCGAGCCTCAGCTCGACCAGGAGGGCGAGGCGGAGCAGCAGGCGAGATCGAGCCAGCGGATGGCTCGCGCTGGCGGCCAGCTCCTCGAGGGCGGCGGCCGCGCCGGCCCAGTCGCCGCAGCGATCGCCGATGCGGTGGAGGCCCCAGAGAGCGGCCGGGAAGCCGGGCGAGGAGGCGAGGGCGCGCTGGTAGAGGCCGCGCGCGGCGTCGAGGTGCGGGAGGTGCTCGGAGTCCTCTGGGTGGATGCGGTCGGGGGCGGCGAGCTCGGCGTCGTCGCTCTCGGCGTCGGCGTCGCTCCCCGCGTCGGCGTCGTCGCTCTCCGCGCCGGCGTCGTCGCTCTCCGCGTCGGCGCCGGCGTCGAGGTCGACGTCCTCCGCGTCGGCATCGTCCGCGTCGTCGCTGTCCGCGTCGTCGCTGTCCGCGGCATCGTCCGGGTGAAGCTCGCGCAGCAGCGCGGCCTGACACAGGACCCGGGCCCGGTCGATCGCGTCGCCCGCGGCGGCGGCCTGCTGCTCGAGGAGATCGGCCAGCCGGCGGTAGCGCCCCCTGGCCCGCAGGAGCCGCTCGAGGCCGACCCGGGCGAGCCGGTAGGAGGGCAGTCGGGTCAGCGCCTCCTCGTAGGCCGCGATGGCGTCGTCGGCGTGGCCGAGCTGCTCGTCGGCGATCTGGCCGATCCGGTAGAGGATCGCGGCGGCCTCCTCGGCGCGCCCGGCGGTGGCGAGCAGCCGGCGCTCGGCTGCCACCAGGTCCTCCCAGCGCGACTCGGCCCGGTGGAGGCGCAGGATCGCGTCGAGCGCCTGCCCGTGCGCCGGCGCCCGCTCGAGCACCCGCTGGTACGCGGCCAGCGCCCGGCGCGGGTCGTGCAGCCGGTTCTCGACGACGGTGGCGGCGCGGTAGAGGGTGGCGATCGCGTCGTCCTCGTCGCCGAGCAGCGCGGCCTGGCGCTCCAGCACCTCCACGTGATCCGGCCACAGACCGGCCTCGGCCAGCGCTCGACCCAGCGCGGCCGTGGTCGCGAAGTCCTCCTCGGCCGGCTCGGCATCGGCCGCGCCGAGGATGGCGCGCAGGTGGGCGGCGGCGCGCTCGGGCGCGGCCAGGTGCTCCTGATAGAGCGAGGCCAGCGCCAGGCGCAGCGCGCGGACCCGGCGCGGATCGCGCGCGTGGGCCAGCTGCTGCTCGTGGAGCGCGGCCAGCGGGTGCCAGCGGGCGCGCGCGCGGTAGATGCGGTCGAGCGCGTCGAGCGCCGCGGCCTGGGCCGGGTCGAGGGACAGCGCGCGCTCGTACAGCGCTACCACCTCGTCGCCGGTGCCGAGGTTCACCTCGCGCTGCTCGGCGATGGCGGCGTAGCGCGCCGCGCGCTGGGCCGGCTCGACCAGCCGGTCGGCCTCGACCAGGAGGAGCGCGTTGAGGTCGGCCCAGCGGCCGCGCGCCTGGTAGTGAGCGGCGAGCGCCTGCGCGGCCGCGGCCAGGGTCGGCGCGGCCTCGAGCGCCTTGCGGTAGGAGCGCAGCGCGTCGTCGGCGCGGTCGAGCCGGCTCTCGTACAGCGTGCCGAGCCGGAGCAGCACCCCGGCTCGCCGGGTCGGGTCCGCGATGCGCCCGGCCAGCTGCTCGTAGACCGCGACCAGCTCGGGGTAGCGACCGTCCTGCTCGTAGAGCGCGGCCAGCTTGCCGGGCGCCATCACGTCGTCCGGCGCCAGGGCGGCGGCGCGCTGGTACGACGCCGCCGCGGCCGGCCCGTCGGCCAGGCACTCCCACAGGATGTCGGCGGCGCGCTCGTGGTAGCCGAGCCGCGGCTCGAGATCGCCGACCCGCTCGGCCTCGAGCACGAGCAGGCGGGCGTACTCGGGCCAGGCCCGGGCGCGCAGCTGGAGCGACTCGAGCGCGGCCTGGGTCGCGGCGCCGCGGTCGTCGGCCTCGAGCGCGCGCTCCAGCGCGGCCCGCGCCCCCGCGCGATCGGTCAGGAAGCACTCGCGCGCGCTGGCCGCGGCGGTGTGGAGCGCGGCGCGCGCGGCCAGATCGTCGGTCCGCGTCGCCACCGTCTCCCACGCCTCGGCCGCGGCGCGCCAGCTCTTCTGCCCCGCGGCCAGGCCGGCCAGCGCGAGCTGAGCGCCGAGGTCCTGGGGATCGAGGGCGACCAGATCGCGCAGCGTGCCAGCCGCGCGGTCGGGGCGGCCGCTCGCGTGCTGCTCGATGGCGGCGATCTGCCACAGGAGCAGGGCGCGCTCGATCGCCTCGCCGGCCAGCGGCATCTCGGCGGTGGCCGCGGCGAGCACCTCGGCCGGGTCGTCGCCGTGCTCGGCGATCCACCGCCGGGCCATCGCGACGAAGCGGGCCTGCGGCGCGAGCTCGGCCGCCCGCGTGATCGCCTGACCAGCCGCGGCCAGGTCCGCCGACCGATCGAGGGCGCGGCGGGCGCAGAACGAAAGCAGCAGCGCCGCGCGAGTCGGCTGCGCCGCGGCCAGCGCGTCGGCCTCGCGGGTCCAGCGCTCCTCGTCGGTGGACGGCGCGGCGCCGTCGGCGTCGGCGGCCCAGCCCGGCTCCGCCTCGCGGTCGGCGATCCAGCCGGGCTCCGCCTCGCGGTCGGCGACCGGCTCCGGCGCGCGGGCCGTCGCGATCGGGTCCTCCCGCCAGAAGGAAGCAGGCGCCGCGGTCGGATCCGGATCGCCGCCGGCCGATCCCGAGCCGCGAGCCGGCGCGCTGGCCTCCTCCGCCGCCGCCCAGAACGACGGCTCGAGCTCGACCGAGGGCGCGCGATCGATCGGAGCCGCGCGATCGACCGGCGCCGCGGCCTGGTCCGCCCGCCTGGGCGCGCCTCGATCCGGCCGGGCGCGATCGGTCGGGCGCGCGTCTCGGGTCGCGCGGGCGGGGTCGACCGCGCCGCGATCCGCGTCGGATTCGCGATCGACCGGCGCCGCGCGATCGACCGGCGCCGCGCGATCGACCGGAGCCGCGGCCTGGTCCGCCCGCACGGGCGCGCCGCGATCCGGCCGGGCGCGATCGGTCGGGCGCGCGTCTCGGGTCGCGCGGGCGGGGTCGACCGCGCCGCGATCCGCGTCGGACTCGCGGCCGGCCCGCGTCGCGCGGACCGCATGCGGTTCGGGGCTCGCCGCGGCATCCCCGTTCGCGCGCGCCGCGCCGCCCGCCGGCTTGCCGGCGCGGGTGCCGGCTGGCGCGGTCTCCGCCACCGGCCGCGCGAGCGTCGGTCGATCCTCGTCGGCGTGGTCGGTGTCGTCTGCGACGGCCGCCGGCGCGGCCGCGCGGCCGTTCGCCGCGATCCAGCCGCTGTCGATCGCGTCGGGGCCGCCGGGGTCGACCTCGACCAGGTCAGAGTCGTCGAGGACCTGCGTCTGGTCGTTTCGCACCCGGCCGGCGGCCGGTGACTTTTCCTTCTCCATGGCGCGGGGAGCGACGGCCGAAGCCGGTCGATGGTAGCACCGCGCCCGCGAAATGCGCCGGCGGCGGCGGCCGGGCGACGCCGGTCAGCTGCAGAGCGCGCCCTCGAGGCTCGACTCCAGGACCTCGAGGTCTCCCCGGAGTAGGTCGAGGTGGTCCGAGATGCTGCTTCCGGCCGCCTCGACCTGCTCGAGATCGAGCACGTGCAGCTTGACCACCAGCGCCCCGACCGCGCCGAGAAACGACGCCACCAGGGCCAGCCTGGCCTTCACCCGATCGTAGAGCCCGTCGATCTGGTGATAGAGCTCGAGCTGCTTGCGGCGCGCCCGCGCCGCCTGGCGAAACGCCGCGGCCGCCTCCTCGTCGCCGGTGTCGGCCATCCTGGTCTCGAGCCGGGCCGCGTCCGCCTCGATGCCATCGGGACAGAACCTGCCCAGGTAGGTCTGGAGCGCGTTGCCTCGCCGCCCCACGCGGCCGGCTGCCTGGACCAGCTCGCTCAGCCGCTCGTACGCGTCGCGCAGCGGCTCGAGGATCCCGGGGCTGCGGACCAGCGCGACCCGCACGTCCTCGTGGGCGCGCAGGATCTCCAGATAGGCGGCGTGGATCTCGGGCGGCCCGAGCTCGCTCGGCTTCACCTCCGGGCGGAGCGGCGGCCCGAGCGGGCCGTAGAGCAGGCGGAACAGGTCCGGACGGAACAGGTGGCGAAGGACCATCGCCGAGTACGACAGCGCGCCGAGGCCGAGGACACAGCCGGCCAGCGCCGGCAGACCGGCGACGCCCGCGCCGATCGTCATCACGACCGCGCCGCCGATGACCGAGAGGCGCCCGCGGCCGAGCAGCGCGGCGCGCACCGGCTGTGAGCCGCGCATCACCGGCAGTCGTCGCTCGAGCGCGACGACGAACGCGACGGCCGGATCCGGCACCTCGAGCGCGATGGACGACGCCTCGCGCGACGCGGACACATAGGACTCGCTCAGAAGCACATTTTCCTCCCCATCGTTCGACCGACCGAGCGCGCCGCCCCGGCGGCGCGCCTTTCTCCTGAATCGGCCGGAACGTCAGCTCCCGGACCGAAAACCGGAGCCCGAGCGCTCTGGCGCGTGGAGGGGGCGTCGGTCGCCGGCCCGCATGCACCGCCATCTCGCCGCCACCGGCGAATCGCTCGCCGGTGCGGGCGCCGATCCACCCCCGCATTCCAGTCGCTCCCCCCGCCGCTTGCCCAGGAACAGGATCGCCAGCCGACGGCCGGGGCGCAAGCGAACGATCGCGATCGGCCGCGCCGGGGCGCGAAGCGGCGACGGATGCGCGGATCTTCTCACCCCCTGTGGGTAGGCGAGCCACCGACGGCGGGTCGGTCGGCGACGCGCGCCGCGGGTCAGGGTCGGCGCGCGCGCTTCTTGCGGGGCGGGTCGCCGACTCGATCGCGGGCCAGCGCGTCGGCGGTGGCCTCGACCGCGACGGACCCACTCGGGTGGTCGTACCAGCCCGGATCGTCGGTGCCGTCGAGGCGCCGGCGCACCTTCAGCAGGGTGAACATGCCGCCCATGTCGATGAAGCCGAACGGGCCGGGCGCGCCGCTCATCGAGATCGCGTTGCGCGGCAGCGCCATGCCGGCCATCCCGGCCATGCCGGTCTGCCCCATGGTCATGTAGCCCGGCACCAGCGCGCCGATGTCGCGGTCGACGCCGCGCACGTCGGCGCCGATCAGGTTGGCGCTGCGGTGGCCCATCTGGTTCATCACGTGATGGGTCATGTGGCAGTGCATCGGCCAGTCGCCGGGCGCGCCGGCGGTGAGCTCGACCACGCGGACCGATCCGACCGGCACCAGCACGGTGGTCTCGGGCCAGCGCGCCGCCCTGGCCACCGGTCCACCGTCGGTGTGGACCACCTCGAACGCGTGGCCGTGCAGGTGGATCGGGTGGTGGTCCATCGGCCCGAGGTTGCCGAAGCGGATCCGGACCAGGTCGCCGACCTCGGCGATGAGCGGCTCGGTGGCCGGGAACGCGACGCTGTTGAAGGTGAGCACGTTGAAGTCGTTCATCGCCATCGGGTCGGGCCGGCGCGCGCCCGGCTCGATCTTCCACTCGTGGGCGATGAGCCCGTAGTCGCGCACGCGCCGGCCGCCGGCGCCGCGACGCGGATGGACCACGAACATGCCGGCCATGCCGAGCGCGATCTGCACCATCTCGTCGTAGTGCGGGTGATAGAGGAAGGTGCCGGCCCGGCCGAGGGTGAACTCGTACGCGTAGGTCTTGCCGGGTGGGATCGGGTGCTGGGTGATGCCGCCGGCCCCGTCCATGCCGTTGGGCACGAACATGCCGTGCCAGTGGACGGTGGTCGCCTCGGGCAGGCGGTTCTCGACGTAGATGCGGACTCGATCGCCGACCACCGCCTCGATGAGCGGGCCCGGCGTCGAGCCGTTGTAGCCCCAGGTCTGGATGTCGAGGCCGGGCGCGATGGTGTGGTCGACCGGCTCGGCCACCAGGTGGAAGACCTTGACCCCGCCCCGGCGCTCGAACGGCAGGGTCCAGCCGTTCGGCATCACCACCGGCTGGTAGCTCTCTCCCTTGACCGCGCGGCCGCGGGTGAGGACACGCGGCGCGGCCGGCACCGCCACGCCGGGCGCGGGGTGGGCGGGCGCCGGCTTCTTCGGCGCGGCGTGGCCGCCGTGCGGCCCCTGGGCGGCGGCCAGCCGGCCGCCGATCACCGCGCCACCGGCGGCGAGGGTCGAGGTGAGGACCGTGCGTCGCGTGATGCTCATGAGTCAGTGCCCCTGGACCGACGGAGTGGCCGCGCCCGATCGGCCCGGGTCGCCGCCGCGAGGATCGATCATGACGCCTCTCCGCAGCGCCGCCACCTCGGCCGCGCTCACCCAGTAGCGCCGCAGCGAGTCGATGTACTGCCGTCCCGCGTCGGCCTGGGCGCGGCGGGCCACCAGCAGCTCGAAGGCGCTCGCGTTCATCGCGTTGTACTGGAGCAGCGTCTCCTCGAGCAGGCGCTGGCGCAGCGGCAGGATGACCGCCCCGAGGTGGCGGGCCTCGGCGTGGGCGACCAGGGCCCGCTGGCGCGCGGCCCGCGCCGCGGCGCGGAGCTCGACGGCGGTCGCGGCGAGGAGGTCCTGGGCCCGGCGGAGCTGGGCGTGGGCCCGGGCGCGCGGTCCCGACTGCCAGTCGAACAGGGGCAGGCCGATGCGCAGGGCCGGCCCCGCCTCCCACTCGCCGTCGTCGCGCCGCGACACCGCCACCCCGGCGCCGAGCTCGGGCAGGACGGTGCGAACGCGCGCGTACGACACCCGCCCGGCCGCCGCCTCGGCGTCGGCGCGCAGCGCGGCCAGGTCGAGGCTGGCGGCCACCGCGTCGCGCTCGAGGTCGTCGAGCGCCGGCGGCGCGGCCGGCGGCTCCGGCAGGCGAGCGACCACCGACCAGCGGGTCGCGTCGCCGTGCAGGCCGAGCAGCTGGTTCAGCTCCTCTCGCCGGGTCTCCGCGTCGAGCTCGGCGCCGGCCAGGTCGAGGCGGGCCTGCTCGCGCTGATCGCGATCGCGGACCAGGGCCAGGTCGGTGGCGCCACCGGCCCGGTGCATGCGCTCGGTCAGGTCGGCCGACGCGGTGGCCGCGGCGAACGCGGTCCGGCGCAGCTCGCGGGTCTGCTCGGCGGCGACCACGCCGTAGTAGGCCGACTCCACGCGCGCGACCAGCTCGACGGTGGCGGCGACCGCGCGGGCCCGCGCCGCCCTGACCGCGGCGCCGGCGATCGCGCGGCGCTGGGGCAGCTGCAGGAGCGACAGGATGTCCTGGGTCGCCTCGAGCTCGGTCTCGCTGCCCGGCCCGGACAGGGCGACCCGGTGCGAGAGGTCGACCTCGAGCGGATGGAGCACGGTCGCCTCGGCCACGTCGGCCGCGGCCAGCCCGAGCTCCTCGTACGACGCCTGCAGTCGCCGGCTCATGGCGACCGCGATGCGCACCGCGGCGTCGCGATCGAGCGGGCGAGCGATGAGGGCGCGCACCGCCGCCGGGACCCGCGCGTCGGTGGCCGACTCGTGCCACGCCACGTCCACCCCGACCCGGCGCTCGACCTCGCCGCGAACCGGGCCGAACAGCGCCCCGCGCGACGGCGCGCAGCCGGCCGCGGCCAGGCAGAGGGCGACCGCGGTGCATCGCCCGGCCCGCCTCATGGCTTCCCGGTCGGCGCCGGTCGCGGGGCGCGGGGCGCGGGCGGCGGGGCGCCGCGCCCCTGGCTCTGGCCATGGTGATGATGGTGGGCGCCAGCCGGGGCCGGCGCGGCGGGAGGCAGATCGGCCGCGCGCGGGGCATCCGCGAAGCTGGGCGGCGGGCCGGCCAGGCGCCCGGTGGGGGCGCCGGCCGACGCCGGGTGAGTCGGGTCCGCCGGCGCGGCGGCGGGCGCGCAGGCGGCGGCCAGGAACAGCAGCGAGAGCAGGACCTTCATGCCGATCGTCGGATCAGGACCCGCAACCGGCCTCGCGTCCAGTATTCGTCGCGTCGAAGCCGCTCAG
>Ga0193753_10000052_pt1 | contig 109583 bp, 65 predicted proteins | sample H1c2metaG_FD_144925 | JGI IMG/M metagenome (GOLD analysis project Ga0193753, IMG submission 144925) | Soil microbial communities from a riparian zone of the East river system, Colorado, United States - H1c2 | ecosystem: Environmental > Terrestrial > Soil > Riparian zone | place: USA: East...
ATTTTCATTTAATGTTTCGCCGGTAGGCGGTAATGCCGCTACGGTATTGCATATTGCCCGATAAATATCTAAATTGGGCCACCAACAACTAATATGAGAAAACAAATCATCTGCCTTGCGCTCTCTGTAATCACAGTATTGCATGTGACCGCCCAGGTAGAAACGGACAAAAAGACATTAACAGGTCCTGAGGCGCAGGCCATGTTTAGCCGGGTAGGGATCGATTCGGCCAGGTTCCTGCGAACGGCGGCCACTGATGCCTGCGCGTGCATAGATTCATTGGGGAGTTTAGAGCCCGACAAGAAGAAGAAGATCGATGGGTTCGCCGGGTGTATCGACCGGGCGACATCAGGTTATCAACTGGCCGTGAAGCTCCTTGCCAGCATGGCAGGTGGCAGCAAGGAGATCACGATCTCCACTAGTAAGACGTCCGCCGAATACCAGAGATACTATTACGATATCGAAAGGTGGGTGAATGACAGCTGCAAGGCCTTCAAGACCGCTATCAAATCCAACAGCGAGGAGAAGGAGCAATCCATTTCGAAGGATCAGGTGGCCTTGCAGGCGTATGACAAGGGAGTGCGTCTGTTGCGCACTGAAAAATATGAAGACGCGATCCCGTTCTTTGAAAGCGCAGTAAGCAAGGATGATAAATTCGGGTTTGCCTGGGACAATCTTGCCGTTTGTTATCGACAGACGGGTAAATATGAGAAGGCGGAGAAGGCGTACAAGATCTCGTTGCAACTCGATCCACAAGGAAAGACCGCCCTGCAGAATCTGCCGGTTGTGTATATGCTGGAGAAGAAGCCGGACGATGCGATCGCCGCCTACCAGGAGATCCTTCGCTATTACCCCGATGATCCGGAAGTGTACTATGGCATTGGAATAGTTTACTTCACCAACTTAAAAAATATGGAGAAGGCTCTCGACTATGTATGCAATGCCTACAATATTTATGTGAAGGAGAAATCGCCCTACAGATCAGATGCCGAAAAGGTGATCAACAAGATCTATGTGGAGATGAAGAAAGACAATAAGGAAGATGTCTTTAAGAAGATACTCAAGGATAACAATATCACGCCGAATATGTAAATTGGTAGGTTGACGATGCGGAGTAGTTAACGCGGATTGTTCGCATTCGTACAATTCCAGCACCTGCCGCGGTGTTAATTTTACGGCAGTGAAGTCAAAATTAAAAATTAAAAAGTCAAAAAATGAACAGCCTGCTATTAGACGGGTCATTATTTAACAAGATAAATTAGCTTTGTTTTTTTAACCTGAAGCAATGAAGTACACCGAGATCATACCGGGCATGGGATTGAAGCAGTATGTAAAATGCTTCTATACCTATGAATCGGATACGAATGTCGGCTTTGAAGACACGGTCTTTCCAAGCGGGTGTATAGAAATAATATTCAATCTCGGTACGGGGAACTGGCAAACGGCAACCAATGATGGTTTTCTCACGACGCCATCGATGGAACTATGGGGCCAGCTTCTCCGGCCATTGCCCATCCGGTCCATCGGCAGGAATACCATGCTGGGCATTCGCTTCTATCCTCATGCCGCGGCTTATTTCCTGAATGATAAGGTCGGTCTTTTCAACAACCAGGTAGTTGATTTCAGTTATGTAGGAGGCCGGCGCGCGTCTGAACTATATTCGAGACTACAGGGAGCCGGGACCTGGGATCAACGGATCAAACTTATAGAGACATTCTTGCTACATACTCTTTCGCTTTCTGAAAAAGGCCTTGGCCGGGTAGATATGGTGACGGATATCATGGGTGAGATCCGGCAACATGATTTCTTCGACAATATCGAGAATGTGGCCAATCGATACGGCATCACATCCCGTTACCTGCAGAAATTATTCTTTCAATACACCGGCCTCAGCCCGAAACTTTATACGAAAATTCATCGCTTCCAAAACAGCCTCCGGCTGGTTACGAAGAAAGATACTTCACTGACCTCGGTCGCTTATGACTGCGGGTATTTCGACCAGTCGCACTTCATCCGGGAATTCAAATCTTTTACGGGTCTTACTCCGTCCGGTTATTCATCGGAAAGTTCTCCTATCACCGTTGCATTTGCCAACAACTGAGTTGTTCCGTTCTGTACAATCTCAGCCCCCTCCTTCGAATTATTTTTGACATAGATAAACAGTAATACGCATCGCAGTTAGTGATTGCTGTTTCTGAAATCAATTAATAAAATAAATCAGGAAATTCTATGTCATCAAAGCTTAATCAATTCAGAGAACTACATCGTTCCGGCGATCTATTGATATTACCCAACGCCTGGGATGCAAAAAGCGCCTCGCTTTTCCAGCAGCATAAATTCTCCGCCATCGGTACATCGAGTGCGGCCGTTGCCGGCAGCCTGGGCTACGAGGATGGGGAGCAAATGGAATTCAACGACTATCTATTCGTCATCAGGCGGATCATGTCCGTGGTGCAGATTCCCGTATCGGTCGATATCGAGATGGGATATGGAACTTCGGATGAACAGATTCTTCAAAATATTGTGAAGCTCATCGAACTGGGTGTGGTAGGTATCAATATCGAGGATTCCATGATCAATAAGTCGGGACGCGTATTGAAGGACGCGGGAACATTTGCGAAGACCATCGAGTATGTCAAGAGCCAACTGACTGCGCGGAGCATGGACGTGTTCATCAATATCCGTTGCGATACATACATCCTGGATGTACCGGGTAAGAATACGGAAACGATCGATAGACTAAAGATATACGGGAATACCGGCGCGGACGGCATCTTCCTACCGTGTATCTCCACGCAGGCCGATATAAAGGAGGCGGTAGATGCAACGAGACTACCAGTGAATGTGATGTGCGTGCCGGGGCTGCCCGGCTTCGGAACCTTAAGTCAACTAGGCGTGCGGCGGGTAAGCATGGGACCGTTCTTCTTCAATAAGATCTACGGGAATATAGGGAAGCTAACAGACGCCGTTAATACTGAACAAAACTTTGCGCCAGTTCTTCCATAGAAATATCAGTGATCATTTAAAAGGACTGCGAACTAATATCGAATGCATAGGAGCCGAAACCTGGCAGACACGTATCTGTGAAACCTGTGGGACCAAAAAAATCATTCAACTATTTAATTATTCATAAAAAGCAAAAAAAATGAACTTACCAAAGAAAGCCGAAAACGTACACGAAACACTCGCCGCAGCATTCAACACCGGCAACCTTGCCACTGTGCTAAGCATGTATGATGTTAATGGGATATTTGTCCCCGAACCCGGCAAACCGGTCTCAGGAAATGCGAACTTCCAGGAAGCCATTAAGTCAATCCTGGCCATCAAGGGAAAAATGGAGATCAAGACCGTCTATTGCCTGCAGACGGGAAACCTGGCAGTGGGCAGATCGGAATGGAACATCACCGATGGGACCGAAGTGAAAGTAAGTGCGAAGGGTATCGAGGTGATGAGGGAGCAGGCGGATGGTACCTGGAAGATCGTGATAGATCATGCGTTTGGAGCGTTGGAAGAGCTGACGGCGTTAACGTGAATCGTGAATCGTCAATCGTGAATGGCGGCCTCACTAGACCAGCCTTTTCGCATAGCGCGATACTTAAGCATTGTCCAAGGGACCTCTTCGGACAATATTTACTCCTGAAAAGCTCGTCGTATAATACCCGGATATAGCCGCATTTGCCCCCGCGGCAGTAATTTCCTTACCTGTAGCTTTACCAAAAGCACTATTTATGAGGAAAGTTATCTTCCAGGAATGGCTGTCGATGGATGGCTTTGCGGCCGATGCCAACAATAGCCCGGCTTTTTTGGAATCCGTGACGCTGAACAAATATTCGGATCAGGATCTGCTAAGAATGATGGATACTATCGACACCATCCTGCTCGGCGCGAATACATACAAGTTGTTCGTTGACTTCTGGCCGACGGCCACGAACGACCAGGAGATCATCGCCGACAAGCTGAACAGTACGCCGAAGATCGTTTTCTCCAAAACCCTGGCCAGCGCTCCCTGGGGAAAGTGGCCGGATGCCACTCTTGTAAGGACGGATGCGGTAGCGGAGCTGAAGAGACTGAAGTCGCAAAAGGGCGGAGACATGGTGCTATGGGGCAGCATCTCGCTTGCGCAGGCATTCATGAAGGCCAACCTCATTGACGAATATCATTTCCGCGTTTGCCCGCTCGTGCTGGGGGCTGGAAGGCCGCTGTTCGAGTCAACGGGCCCACTCAATTTCGAATTGTTTGGGACGAAGGTGTATGAGAGTGGGTTGCTGCTGCTGCAGTACAGGCAGAAGAAGGGGTGAGTGGGGCGGAGTTGTTAAATGGCAAATATTCTCCGAAGGAGTCCGGAGTCTCCAAAGGAGTTCCTTGAGCCTTCGGACAATACGCAATATTCAATATTCAATGCTCAAGTGACCTACAGCGGGAATTCTTCAATTGTACGGCACTGTCTCAGCGGGGTCTGGCGTAGCCGATCCCGATGGGTTTGAATATTCCTCTTGAGCAAAGCAAGAGCTCTTCAATTGTACGGCGCATGCCCTACATGTGAATACCTTAATCGATCTTATGGAATAGGGACTAACCGGCATCCCAGTTTAAATGCGTGGCCACACTTTACAATTCTATCTCGCTATCCTCTTGCAGGTAGCGGCTCCAAAGCGAATCGAACGCCGGGTCGAGAAGAGTCAGGTCGATGGGAATATCGGAAAACTCACAAGCCGGGCTTCCGAAGATCTTCTTGATGGCCAATGGCTGGAAGAGAATGCCGAAGAAGACCTGCTGTTTCGGAAGACGGAGCCGTATAGGAGCCGTGTTGAACCCATTGATGAAGCAATTTGGTAATTGATATTGTGTTCCGTCCAGTTGAGCCTGGATCGGTGAACCTTCACTGAAGTTGAAGATTACCTCGACGATGCCCTTTGATAAGTTGATAAGTTGATAAGTTGATAAGTTGATAAGTTGATAAGTTGATAAGTTGATAAGTTGATAAGTTGATAAGTTGATAAGTTGATAAGTTGATAAGTTGATAAGTAAAGGGGGTTAACAAGTTATAATCTTATCAACTTATAACCTAGTAACTTATCAACTTTCTAATACAGACTGATCTTCCGAACACAATGATTATACATATCGGCCACGAACAGGAACTTCCCGTCCGGTGTGATCGCGATGCCCTTTATTCCATTGAACCTTGCTTCCGTTCCCGTACCATCCTGGTATCGTGAAGAGCCCGTGCCCTGTCCGCCGGCAATGGTCCGAACCGTGTTGTCATTCAAATGAGCCACGCGTATCTTGGTTCCCGTTACGCCAGGATAGAAGGAAGTAAAGTAGACGTTATTGTTCTTGTCGCATACCGCGACTTCCGGATTACCGGCCTGGGCCACACCAAAAGGGCCATCAGTATCGAGACCTTTATTGGGATCGCCGAAGTAGGTTGTCACCTTCCTGTCGGCGAGTGTTATCTTCCTCAACGCATGGTTGGAATAATCTGGTACGATAAGGAAACTTCCATCTGCAGAGAGGATCATATCATGGAGGCCATTGAACTCACTCGCATTCCCGGTGCCGTCGACGAAGCCGCCCAGGTCCAATGCCTTGGCAGCCGGCTTGCCGGCAAAGTCCATGACCTTGTTTTGGGTAAATGATATTTTCCGGATGGTATTGAAATAATCATTGCCTATATAAAGATTTCCTTCGCGATCTGTCACCAAACCTTTCGGTCCGGCGAAGCTTGCATCGGCGATACCAGTTCCATTGCTATTACCCTTTCCATTGCCGGACACCTTATCAATATTTCCCTTCCCGGTCGACGGATCCTTGACGATATGGAAGATGGCAGCCTGCATGGGACTCGTCAGGTATAGGCTACCGGCGGTGCCCGGCGCCAGTGCGATATCTCCGATACTGTTGAACATGTCATTGAGACCAACATAGGTAGAGACATTTCCTTCCAGGTCGATAGCCCGGATAGCCAGGCCATTGAAGCCCTGATCGGCAACATAAAGGGTTTGGTTGCGTTCGTCGAAGACCATTTGGCCGGGACTGCTGAACCGCGCCGCATCGCCCTTCGCATCCACCAGGCCGGAAACTCCGCCCTTACCCGCGAAGGTGGTCACCCGGATACTGTATGTGTTATTGTCAACCGGCGGAATGTCTCCGCTACCGGTATCGGTTTTACTACAGCTGGTCGACATTGATAGAAAGGCGACGGCTGATATGGTGCAATTTAAAAAGACTCTTTTCATGATTACCGGTGTTGATGTTTTATCCGGTAAAAATGAGAGTAAGCAAGGTCATTAAAAAGGAAAGGGTGAATGTACTGGCATTAAGGGTGTATGAATCGTGACAACGTGAATCATCAACGTCAATCGTGAGTCGTGAATCGTGAATACACTCTGCTATGAGAATATTCGAATCGATCAGGACAGGACTTTACTCGATTCGAATATTCTTATTATAGAGTGTTGTATTCGCGATTCACGACTCACGATTCACGTTGATTACGCCGTTGTTGGTGTTCAAAATAGAGCAATTTTCCTCTTAAGTCCAGCACACCAACAACCGAATATTATTAATCTCGATACGCAAACTACATTTCTACTTAATTAAATGAAGGGGACCAACTGGTAGCATATAAACGGCCTTAAGGTCGGTTGTTGGTACTTAGTGAACTATTCCTGAGAAGTTTGAAAGTAGATACCAACAACGGCGTGGGAATATTATTAATCTCGATACGCAAACTACATTTCTACTTAATTAAATGAAGGGGACCAACTGGTAGTATATAAACGGCCTTAAGGTCGGTTGTTGGTACTTAGTGAACTATTCCTGGGGAGGTGTGAAGTTAGGACGCCAACAACGGCGTAGGAGCGTGAATCGTGAAACGTCAATCGTGAATACAACACTCTATAATAAGAATATTTGAATCGACTAAAGTTCTGTCCTGATCGATTCGAATATCCGCATAGCAGGGTGTTGTATTCACGATTGACGACTCACGATTCACGGCCAGTAGCGTAGACGCTATCTGATAAAAAGATTCGCCGCATTCAGTTCCCTATGCAACGAAACCAATATCTCGCTTCTCGCCTCATCGGATTTCATGACGTCTTCGCACCAGAAGAAGACCTTCAAATCGAAGCCGTCATCGTTCAGCTTCGTGAATAGCACTTGCGGTTCACGGTTCTCGAAAATATAGGGTGAAGACAAAATGGTTTTCTTGACCAGCGACGCGACTACCTCCATGTCCTTACTTCCGCTTATAGACAGGTCCATTTCCAGGCGCTGTTGGTTATTGCTCAGCGTCCAGTTCACGATCTGTTGCGAAAGGATATCGCCATTGGGTATGATCACTTCGGCCCCATCCTGTGTCAACAGCGTGCTCGATCTCAGCCCGATCTCCCTCACCCTGCCCGTCTTGCTTCCTACTTCCACCAGGTCGCCTATCTGGAGTGGCCGGTCGAAGATGAGGATGATACCCGAGACGAAGTTGTTTACAATATTTTGCAGGCCCAATCCAATACCGACACCAAGGGCACCTATTACGATCGTGATCTTATCCACGGGCACTCCCGAGGCGGCGACCGCCATCAGGTAACCAAGGGATAGAAGGATCAGCCTTGCGATCAGTAATCTCGACCGCTGACCCTTGTTCTGAAGGCCCTCGTCGTTGCCGGTATCACCGAAGAAATAACCGACATATTTCTGAAGCAGGTGCGCTATCCAGATGATCATGAAGAAAAGTAATATTCCACCGATGGTGAACGAGGCATTGCCGAGTTGCCGCGATTGACGCAGCTGCACACCCAGCCAGTTCAATGAAGTAGTATAGACATTAAGATTGGTGGCAAATACGATCAGCCATAGAACGACCACCAACGCTCTGACGGGCCGCCCGAGATTCCTGATGACCGGCTGGTACTCGAATGTGGTTTTCACGCCGCGTTTGAGGCGACTGGCAACAATCTGCAAGAGGATGGATTCGGTGCTTATCTTACTGAACACCGCAAGCCCGATCGCCTGGCAAAATGCGAAGATGGCGGCGCTGCCCAATATCTCGGCCAGAGAATACCGCCCCAGTATATTAAACAGGATCGAAAGAATATTCATCACATTGTGCAGGATGATCACGAACCGCAGGAATCCTTTCAGCTGCAACTGGTCCTTCATCTTTGAAAGGAAAAGAAAGCCAAGCACAACAGACAATATGTTAAGCACAATCAGCAGCGACCGTTGCCAGAAGCCTACATTGATAGCGTGATGACTGAAAGAGAAGAAAAGATAGAGGAAGCACATCCCGATCCAATAGGAAAAAAGTTTCTTGGGCCATTTCTTCCAACAGATGATCGTCAGCATGATCAGCAGGAGGAATTGCATGGCTTCAATATAAACGGCGGGCGCATAGAGATCAAACAGCGGCGCTATGGAAAACATGATGACGAATGAGGAAACGACGTAGCCCGAAGGGAGGTATTCGAAGTTCATGTCCTTCAGTTGATCCAGCGCCTTCAGGCGGCGGAGCGTGCGAATGTTTCGGAATATCCATATGAAAAACAGGAAGCCGATCAGCAACAGGAAAAGTCTCTTATATCCCGTACCCTTGAAATAATAACCCAGGGCCTTCTTTTCTGCCGAATAGGCTTTCCGGAACGATGAACGCGAGCCGATGCTGGCATGACCAGTATCCTTCTGCCAGATATAACTGTATTCCTTCCCGAAGATCCGCGTGGCAGAAGTGGCGAACTGGTCGTCTACCTTCTCCAGCAATTGGGTAGTCGCGATTGCGCTCGAGGATGTTCTCGTCTGGAGGCGGTCGACGATCATACTGCTTTGACGGAGTTGCTTCGTGCTCGCGCGCCAGACTTCACGCATTCCTTTTAACTGATCTCCGAACTGCACGCTCAGCACAGTATCCCGCAGCAATTGTTGAAGGATCGTATCCGTCATCAGTGTCCTCATGCTGGACTTGAGCTGGGTCAGCGTGCCTTCGGTTTCCTGAAGGGTCTTCCGGTGTTCTTTGATGTCGACATCAATATTTTGAAGCAGGGTCTTGAATACTTGCAGATTGCGGAGATTGAGTGCGGCGGAGTTGTTGAGCAGGTTGTCCTTCAATAGGGCAAGCACGGAATCACTATCTGACAACCTGTTTTTTACATTGGTGATGGCGTACCCGAGATCGCTTTTGTTCTGGATATTATTCAGGATCACATATGCCTTCTCTATCTCCAGTTGGTAATCGCTGCTGGTGAGCCGTGTGCTGTCTGCAAACAGCGAGCCCATGCCACGTGTCCTTCGGGGACGGCTACTGTCGCCGGATTGCCTGGTGCTATCGTTGGGATTATTGCGACGGAAATTGCCGGTTGAATCCTGTGCAAGTATATCATGGGAAAGCAGGAATAGAATACAGGCAGTGGCAAGTGTGAGCCGGATATTTTTCATAAACGGATATTGTTTTGCTAAGCTATAAAAAATAATGGCTTCGGGCATGAATTTTTGCAGGACGAAAGACCTGCGGAAAGATCATCTTAACTTGTATTTCAAAATGAAGGTTTCGGTCAATTTCTCGGGATGTATGATCTTCATTTCCCTCTGGTCCACGTTGTCGAGCTGGCTATTGGCTATTACATATAGCTCATCACCGACCACCGCTGCGGTTGTCGGTACCTGGAAGAATTTATTACCCTCCTCTATCAATGCTGCTTTTTGAATATCGCCGAGATCGCCGGAGAGATAATACCTGATGATCTTAGGCTTTTCACCCGGCGGAGGCCCGTTCTGCACTCCGATGAGTGAGTTCTTGTAAAATACCAGGCCGTCCAACCCCCTGGAAGAATAGGCCATGCCCGGTTTCGCAAGCATCCTGATGGTGTAGAATGTCAAATCGATCCGTGCAATACCCGTATCAGCTGCAACAAACAGGTATTTGTTATCGGGAGAAATGACGATCCCATTCAACCCGGGAAGGGCATGCGGAAGTTTTAATCTCCTGGGTGTCTCCTGGCTCGCATTCCATTCGTAGATGCTGCCGTCGTAGCTGTCGGTGATGAATATTGTTCCGTCATCGGCAATGGTAAGATCATTGAATAAATGTTTGATAGAATCTTGCGGGTAGAATGCCTTTTTTATTGTTTTTCCCGAATGTATATCAAATGCAAAAATGCCCGTTCTTGGAACATCATGGATGGCATTGAATGTGCAGGCCCAAAGTATGTTGCGGCGGGCATCCACATGAAGACCCACGCCACCTATAAATCCATCGCGGTCGCTGGTAATGAAATCGGATACTATTCCATCGGATACCTGCACGATCTTATTCTTAAGAATGCTGCTCACGTAGAACCGCTTGTTCGCCGCGTCATAGCAAATGCCTTCCGGTATAAGGTCCTTTTCCGGGATGGTGAATGCGACGGTGGATTGAGAAAAGCAAGTGGTGGTGGAGATTGCCAGTAAAAGCAGGAAAAATAATTTTTGCATGTGGCAGGCCGCGTTTTCATGCAATGTCGGAAACATTCGGGAAAGCTGCTCTTTTCCCGGTTAAAACTTCTGGTTAACCTTGCGCACCTTGTGGTAAAAAACTAACCACAAGGTGCACAGGGTTTTCAGAAGGGACACAGGGAATACATGAATACATGAATACATGAATACAGGGAACCAACTTATCAACTCATTAACGTATCAACTTAACTCCCCTTCAAAGTTTCCCGATTTCTTTCACTTCTGTGATGGATCGGCATTCCACGTATCCACAATATTCTTCCAGGTACCATCGGCTTCCTTTCTCCAGATTGTTACACTCTTATTGTATTCTACCATGGGATTGCCCAGGGAATCATTTACGGAGATCTTATTTTGTTCGATGAGATAGGCCATATCACCGCTCTTGGAAACGGAAACGCTCAGCGGTTCCCAGCTTATGCGAAAGCCCGGAATTTTGGAGCTACCCTCGACCATTTCGCGTATTGCCTTTTTACCTTTCAAAGCTGGTTGACCCGGGGCCATCACAATGGCATCATCAGCCCAATAGCTTAGTGTCTTCTCGATGCTATCCGTTGCCGCCGATTTTGACCAGTCCCGGCTGATCTGCATCAGCAGTTCTCCTTCTGACTTCGTATCAATTTTAGCTTCGCTGCAGCCGGATAGGGCAACAATTAATAGCAGGACGATTACATTTCTCATGTTTGGTTTGGGTTTGTTGGTGGTTAAAAATGCAAGAGAGCCAGGGGTAGTGGTGAATTAGTAAGGAATGCCCCGGCATATATACATTGTGTTAAGTTAACCTTTCGCAGGCTATATGCTGTAAGAATTTATTAGACAAGACAAGTTTGGAAGGCTATTTTGTCGAATGATGGCATTCAGGGATCTTTAATTAGAGAACATAATGTAGTTTTATTTTTATCAAAACGAAGCAACTCATGACAAGTAGGAAATATTTTCTTTTTTCACTTATCTGCATCGCTTATTTTATTCTTTCCGCGGGCAATGGTGCTGCCCAGTCTGTAAAAATAAATAATGATGTCAAAGAAAAAACGGTGGTATTTGGCAATGACAAAATAGCAATTACTCTTGACTATAATAAAAAGGCAAGTATTTCCTCGCTAAAAGTGAACGGTCAGCAGGTAATACAAAGCGAAGCGGGGGTCTACCCGATGATCAGGACGAAAGCAGGAACCTATACAAGCCTGCACTTGTCATCCGATCCATCTGTAAAAGTATCTGGTAATACGGTAAACCTCGTTGGCATAAGTTATGGTGACGATGGCCTTGCCATCAATGAAACCTGGACATTCACGGTAAGTAACAACAATATCCGGTTTGATTTGGAGAGAACCCTATCTAAGGCTATTATGGCGGAACAGGTTGGTCTTCCTGTTTTCGTCTTCAACAATATGGATACCTGGGAAGGGGCTTACCAGGATTACGGAGGGCTGGCATGGTTCTATCTTTTTAATAAGAAATTGGATACATACGGGGTGCATAGCAACTCATCGGAATTTTGGAATAGTAAAACGGGTAACGGTTTAACTGTTACCGTCGGTGCGCCGGGTAAACGAGTGGCCATGAGCTACAGCCGTAATGCGGAGGATAAATTGGATTTCCGTATCGGCGTATCGCAGAATGAAATGGTGCCACGGTTTGATCCTGATACTAAGAGGAGACGATATGTGCGGGACACGATGGATGTATGGGCGCCATTTGAGATCGGCGCCGGGAAAAGCAGTCAAAGCATTACGCTTTCTTACTTCGATTTTGAGGAAAAGTTTGGCCGGGGAAACCTGGTGGGAGTAAATGAGAAGCAGGTGAGCGCGGTATTGAATACCATTGCAAGGATAGGCGTAATAGATAAGGAGCACTTTGGTGGCAACAGCTGGCATACGCCTTATGGCCCCATCTGCCTGCATGAACAATATATTGCGCAAATGGGCCTTGGCATAAATGATAATGCGTATTTAAAGGGATACCAGCAATGCCTTGATTTTTATAGGGACAATGCCATTAAGAAGGATGGGAGAGTATGGCCAAGATGGGCCTATAGCAATGAAGATGCAATGCCGCAGGAATTTACGGACAAGGGTTTCTATGAAGCCCAGTGGGGATACCTGTTGGATGCCAACCCGGACCTGGTTACGAATGTAGCAGAATTGTACGACCAGACAGGCGATCTTAAATGGGTAAAGACGCACCAGTTGTCATGCGAGAAGGCGCTGGAATGGATAATGAAAAGAGATAGCAATGGCAACGGGCTAGTGGAGATGGTAACGGATAACCACCAACAAAAGAGGGGAAGCGACTGGATAGATATTATCTGGGCGGCGTATGAAAATGCCTTCGTAAATGCCAAGCTATACCATGCACTTGTTTTATGGGCAGATATAGAGAGACAACTGGGCAATACAGCAAAGGAGAAATATTATAAACAATTTGCCGGGAAATTGAAGAGCAGCTTTAATAGATCAATCTCAGCTGGCGGGTTCTGGGATGATGAAAAGAAATGTTACATCCATTGGAGAGATAAGGATGGCTCAATTCATGGGAGCAATATGGTTATACCCGTAAACTTTATGGCCATTGCCTACGGCATTTGCGACGATGTTGCCAGGACAAAAACGATACTTGATGACATAGAAACTCAGATGCAAAAGGAGAATCTTTTCTTCTGGCCTATCTGTCTATACAGTTATGCCACGGGGGAAGGAAATGACTGGCAGTTCCCTTTTCCCAACTATGAGAATGGAGATATTTTCCTGTCGTGGGGAGCAGTCGCTGTAAAGGCATACGCCTCCTACAAGCCCGAATTGGCCTTGAAGTATGTAAAGAATGTGTTGGCGCAATATGCTAAAGACGGCCTGGCTTTTCAACGGTATGGGCGTGCAAAGCAAGATGGCCTGGGAGATGATATCCTGTCGGGCAACAGTCTCTCCGTTGTTGGCCTTTACCAGGCTATTTACGGTATTAATCCATTGTATAATCGTTTCTATCTTGACCCTCATATCACTGAACAACTGGCCGGAACACAAGTGAAATACAACTATCGAAATCAGCAATTGACGATAGATCTTGATACGGGTAAGTACGCCGTGTCGAATGGGCGGTTCAAGGTTAGTGCTAAAGCAGATTTTGGGTTTTTCAATGCGGGGAATGAACTTTTATATTTTAATGGGAATGCAGATAAGGCGTCTTTAAAAGTAACAACCGCATCTGGTGTTAAACTGACGCTTGATGTTGTGAAGTGGGGGCGGGATGAGATATCGTTGACCCAGCGTTCCGGGGATACAGGTTTTGGCAAATTGATTTACCAGATCAATGACCTTACGCCAAATAGTTACTATACAATTATTGTAAACAATAAGATTTTAAAGCGGATAAAGGCCAGCGTAGAAGGTGCGTTGAACTTTGATGATGGAACGAGCAGGAACCTGCGTGAGATCAGGATTTTGAATAAATAAAGTATTTAAAACGTCAATCGTCAATCGTGAATCGTCAACCCGCCTACGCTGAAGCTCCGGCCTTGCTCGCCACAGCTCTGCGCAGGCGATGCGGGCGCGGTCGTGAATACAACACCCTGTTATAAGGATATTCGAATCGATCAGAGTATTCCAAACTGACTGTATCACCTGCGCGCGGCAATGGCGAGTAAGGCGGGCAGGGAGGTCGTGAATACAACACCCTGTTATAAGGATATTTGAGCCGATCAGAGTATTCCAACTTGCCTGTATCACCTGCGCACGGCTATGGCGAGTGAACCCGGCAGGTAGGTTCACGATTGCGCGAGCGGAAGCCTCAAGGTAGGCGGGTTAACGTTTCGTGATTGCCGTTGAGGATTCATAGTTGCTGTCATTCCTACAACGCCAACCTCCGCTCTCACTCCACTTCCTTTATCCGCAAGGACTTAGATTTTCGTTTATAGTTGACGAAACCCCTGGCGGGGCCCTCCCTCCCCCGCCTCCACCGCCGTTTTTGTTGTTCTACCATGCAGGAAAATAACTGCTACCTGTCCGAAGTATCCATTCGACACTTTAAACAGAAACACATTGCATGCTAACCACCCTCCCGGAACTGTTCAGCTATTTGAACCCGTATCAATCTACGTAAAACAGATACTTAAAATGATTAATTAATCGTACTGCAAATATCGATCGCAAATCCAATGAGACCAAGGGAAAAACACAAGAAAAATGAAGTAATACATTTTATATTTACCAATAATAACGGCTATCATACAGAAATAGCCCGGGTTTCGATGAGAAAAAAAACAGCAAATAGAGTCTGGATATATGCCATTTGCGCCCTCGGTGGTCTTTATGCATTATGTTCCTTCCAGATTCTTAAGTCAAATAAATCCGCAAAGGAGAATAATGAAACTCCTAAGATCGTGAACATTGTAAACTTCATTCGATTACTTGAACCGAGAGATTCCGCCATCACGAAAGATGTCTTATATCAGACTGTCGTTAAGCAGATCGATATAATGAAGAAGTATAAACTCGGCGGAACCTTCCTACTGCAATACGATGCCTTACTTGATCCAAGATATCAGCAACTACTAAAAAATCTTCCAAGGGATTCCTTCGAGGTCGGTGCCTGGTGGGAGATCCCTCAACCACTTGTTGAAAAGGCCGGCTTGAAATGGCGGGGCAGATACCCCTGGGACTGGCATGCGGATGTGGGATTTTCTACGGGCTACACGCCGGGAGAGCGAAAGAAGCTGATCGATGTGTACATGAATGATTTCAAAAGAGTATTCGGCTATTATCCGAAATCCGTTGCCTCATGGTTCATAGATGCCTACAGCCTTAATTATATGTATGAGAGATACCACATCGTGGCGTCGGCAAATTGTAAGGATCAATATGGAACAGATGGATACACGCTATGGGGAGGATATTGGAACCAGGCCTATTATCCAAGCAAGATAAATTCTTACATGCCTGCCCAGAATGCAAGAAACCAGATCCCGGTGCCAATCTTCAGAATGCTTGGGAGCGACCCGGTCAGGCAATACGACAATGGCCTGGGAACAACGAGGCAAGGCGTTGTCACCCTCGAGCCCGTATATCAGTTCGGCGGTGGCGATTCGACCTGGGTAAATTGGTTCTTCGAATCGTTCACCAATGACTCCTCACTTGGCTTTAACTACGCGCAGGCAGGACAGGAGAATTCGTTTACCTGGGATGCAATGGCGAAAGGCTTCGAAATACAAATGCCTTTAATTGCCCGGTTGCGTGATGAAAACAAGATCAGCGTGGAGACAATGGAGGCATCGGGCCGTTGGTTCAGGAAAAACTATAAAGTGACACCTGCTACTTCATTCTCCGTAAATAAAGACATTGATGGAAGCGATCTCAAAACGGTATGGTTCAACAGCCGTTTTTACAGGATAAATCTGCTATGGGAAAAAGGCGCACTGAGGATACGGGACATCCACTTGTTCAATGAAAACTTCCCGTCGATCTACGAATCACAGGTGGCAACTTCAAATGAATGCACATTTTTCACATTGCCCGTGGTCGACGGATATATTTGGAGCAAGCCAAATGAGATTGCGGGGTTACGACTAAAGGCAATCATCGATGGAAAGGAAATTGAATTGGAAGGGAGAAGCCCGGCATTTAGTAAAATGGGAGATTCCATTATGCACATCACCTGGCCGTTAAAGACAATTAGCGGGACTTTTGAAATTGACTTGAGTGAGATACAAATTAAAATGAGATTGGTGGGCGCTAAGACCATCGACTGGTTTTTGGACCTGAATACTGCAACAGGAATAAAATTGCCATTTAACGCCGTAAATACGAAAAGCATTGAGTGCAATTTCGAGGGTATGAAGTATTCAATTAAGACCGGTAAAGGTATTTTCTCGAAGCCGGATAATGGCTTTGTATTCAGGATAAGTCCGGAAGTAAATGCTATTACATTGGACGTTTCAGGCAGGGTAAAAAGTTAAAAGTAAAAAGTCAAAATTCAAAAGGGTGTCCTTGGATAGGAATATCCTTGTGTTCTCTGTGGTTAATTTGTAAAGCAAACCACTCCACGGGGGTCCTTTGGACAAGGGGCACAAGGAGAATACAACAAAGGATCACAAGGTCTATAAGGAATGCAACTTCGACTAACACGCCCAATTGGCACATTGTCAAATTATCAAATTGTTCTTTAGAATCTTTGTGGTTAGACAATCTACAGATCCTTGCCGGAATGCTATTCATTTGCCAAACCCGTCGACTTCAATGACCGCATTCGCAAATTCCTTCGGCGATTCCTGTGGCGGATTGTGTCCAATGCCCTTGAAAACCTTATGAGCATATCGACCGGTGAATTTACCGGCATAGGAAGCCGCATCGGGGTGTGGCGCGCCATTGGCGTCACCCTCGATGGTAATAGTGGGCACCGTGATCAGTGGACCTTTCGCGAGCTTTTTTTCCAGGTCGTCAAATTTCGATTCGCCTTCAACGAGTCCCATCCGCCAACGGTAATTATGGACAACGATAGCGACATGATCCGGGTTTTTGAGCGAAGCAGCGGTAAGATCAAATACAGTATCAGTGAAGTTCCATGTCGGTGACGCAAGCTGCCAGATGAGTCTTGCAAACTCATCCCGGTATTTTTCATAGCCCGCCCGGCCGCGTTCCGTGGCGAAATAGAATTGGTACCACCATTGCAATTCGGCCTTCGGTGGCAATGGCGCTTTACCCGCCTCGGGATTCCCGATCAGGTAACCGCTTACAGAGACAAGTGCCTTACAGCGATCCGGCCAAAGGGCCGCTATAATATCGGCAGTCCTCGCGCCCCAATCGAAACCGGCGACGATTGCCTTTTCTATCTTAAGCGCATCCATTAACGCGATCATATCGACAGCAAGGGCTGACTGCTGGCCATTGCGCATTGTTTCATTGGAGAGGAATTGAGTAGAACCATATCCCCGCAGGTAGGGAATGATCACGCGGTAACCGGCAGACGCTAACAAAGGAGCAACATCAAGAAAACTGTGAATGTCATAAGGCCAGCCATGCAGCAAAATTACTGCCTTGCCGTCTGCAGGACCGGCCTCTGCATATCCAACATTCAGGACACCCGCTTCGATCTGCTTTATGGCGCCGAAGGAATTATTGCTGCCACCCTTAACAGTAGACGATTCTTTCAATTTTATTTTATTCGATGGCGTAGCTGCCAGTCCGATCATGGCCAGTTCAGCTGCACCAATAGTCATGGCTGCAGTACCGAGAAATTGACGACGATCATATTTGGTCTTTGCTGACATGTGTCTTTAATTAGATTTGAATTTATTGTGAATAGCAAAATAAAGTTACTATTTGCCAATCTAAAGCTATTCTTACGTAGGGCTGGTGTCAAGTTTGAAATGCGCCAACCGGACCAAACCGATCCTGAAGCAGCCATTTTTTTGATTGGTTATTTGGCTCTTGATACAAACGCCCCTTGCCCCAGCGGGACAACATGCTGGAAAAAATGTTCAATGGAGAATACATCGAATTGATATCGGGCATGACATTAATCGTCGATCGTGAATTTAAGTTGCGTTGCGATCAATATTTTCAAATCGATTTGAACTTCAATTCACGATTGGCGATTGACGATTCACGTTAAAAGAGAGGCCATCTCAATTGTTTGAGACGGCCTCTTTACCTTACTGACTTATGCTACTAAAATATCCTTCGTATGGCCATGTTTACTCCTGGTAGAGCAACTTGACCGTATACATTTTGTCATTTACAATAATCCGTACAACATATATCCCTTTCGCCAGCGTAGTGGGTGGCGTGATCGTCCTTTGTAACCGGCCATTATTTATCACCGTGCCTTCGGCATAGACAGCCCTTCCGGTGACGTCTACCAACTCGATTTTAGCATTCGCAGTAATTCTCTCTGCCATGTTCAATTCTACGATGAACCTGCCACTTGCTGGGTTTGGACGCAATGAGATACGCTCGGTGCTTAGAGTTTCCCTAACTCCCTTGGATGTTTCAAACGAGAGAGTGGAATTGCCCTGCGTAGCGCTAGTTGAACGGTTCGTGGTTTTAAACGTCACGTTACCTGAATAAGAGGTCCAGGTGTTAGCACACAAGGCCCGTATATGCCAGTAGTAGTCCTGTTTCGTAGACAGGTTTGATACCACGGTTGAACGTGCCGTACCCGGCAATACCGGGACATCCAGCCATTTGGAGCCGTTTGTTGTTTTATACTGCACCTGCCATTGAACTGGGTTTACAGTTGCAGTCCAGTTGAGTTGCGCGCTGCCCGAAGTGATATTTGTAACGCTTGTACTGCCTGCATTTGCACAGCAATTTTCGTCCACCTGGCCATTGCAATTATCATCGATCCCATTTCCGCAGATCTCCACGGCGCCCGGATGGACGTTGGCCTTTAGATCATTACAGTCAGTGTTGTTGCTGACAAACAACAGTGGCGGAGTGGATAGGCAGACCGCTATCGATATGTAAGGATTGCCATAACCATCCCTGTCTGCGTCCAGGTAGAATGTTTTAGGACTATGCATTGTTGCATCATGATCATTGCAGTCGTCGTTGTTGCTCGCGTAACCGGCCGGCGCAGTCGACGCACAAATCATTGCCGATGTATTGGAGCCAAAACCATCCCTGTCCGTATCCACATAGTAGCGTTTGGGTTCATGAATGGCAGCATCATTGTCGTTGCAATCTTTGTTATTGATCGAGTAGCCAACCGGTGCAGTTGATGAGCAAAGCATCGCCGAGGCATTGGAGCCGAAACCATCCTTGTCCGCATCTATATAGTAGCGTTTGGGCTCGTGAATGGATGCGTTGTTGTCGTTGCAATCGGTATTATTCTTCGAATACCCCGACGGCGCGGTCGATGAGCAAAGCACTGCGGTTGTCGTGGAGCCAAAACCATCCTTATCTGCATCTACATAATAAGTGGTTGGACCACGAACTCCTGCATTACGGTCATTACAGTCAAGATTGTTGGTCGAGTACCCGGCAGGCGCAGTAGCCGAGCAAAGCATAGCTGTTGCAGTAGAGCCAAAACCGTCTTTGTCCGAATCAACATAATATTGAACCGGCGCATGGACAGCCGCATTTTTGTCATTGCAATCGGTGTTATTGGTCGAGTAGCCAACCGGTGCCGTTGAAGAGCAAAGCATTGCCGTTACCGTGGAACCGAAGCCATCCTTGTCCGAGTCAACATAGTAACGGATGGGTGCAAAGACGGCCGCATCGTTGTCGTTGCAATCGGTGTTATTGGTCGAGTAGCCAGTCGGTGCGGTCAGAGAACAAAGCATCGCTGTCGTTTTCGAACCATAGCCATCTTTGTCTGTGTCCACATAGTATTGAACGGGTGAATGGATCGCCGCATCGTTGTCGTTGCAATCGATGTTGTTGATCGAGTATCCAACCGGTGCTGTTGAAGAACAAACCATCTCCGTTTGAGTGGAACCGAAGCCATCCTTATCCGCATCCACATAATATTGATGCATACCCGCCACGTTTACCTGTGTACTAACCGTGGCACTGCAACCGGTGGCATCAAAATAAGTGAGGCTGTACGTTGTGGTCTCGGTTGGATAAACGATGATGGAGGGCGAGGTCTCGCCGCCCGGCTGCCAGCTAAAGATGTTAAACTCGGACCAGTTGGTCAGCCCTACCGCCATTTTTATTCTTGTTGTGTTGCTGTTTGAACCGCAACCGGCCTCATTGGTGTAAAACCTGACCTGTCCTGTAAACCCGGCGAACCAGTCTGCATATCCTTTACCCGTTGCATAAATAGTAGTACCGTCAATTCCAGTAATGGTTACGTTGTCATTGGTAAGATCAAATTCAGTATTGGAGTTTATGCTTGCAAACTCATACAGGACTCCCTGCGTCACATTGATCAGGCTGTACTGTGCCGCAAGCGCGCTTTCAGTGATGACGACCTGGCCATTGTTCTCCGTGAGAGTAATGGCATCTGCCGGAAACTGCCCATTACTGGCGTTGGTGCAGGGTGGAACTGATAATGTTCCTGCGAAACTTAGCTTAACGGGAGTTCCCTGGCAAACAGGGCCGCTCGCGTCGGAAACAATAACAGGTTTTGCCTTCACAGGCAGGAAAGCGAAGGTCCGTTGAACTGTGGCGGTGCATCCTTCCTGGGTAGTGACCTGCACGCTGTACTGCACATTTTCCTGTGCATTGGGTATGGACCGGGTCGTTTGCCCGCCGGGACTCCATAGGAAGGTGCATAGCGCCGGATCGACGTTTGTTACTTCCAGGGTATTGTCGCAACCAGGCGTGATCACGGGCACTGGTGCGGTATAGGAAATCAGCACAGTGTTTGAAACATCATAGCAAGTATTGCCCGCGATGAAAACTCTCCACATGTCCTGCGCTCCTCCATTTAGTATGGTGATGGTAGGATCGACATCTACAGGGCCCTGGTCAGCGCGTGCATAATTCACCCAATATTGGTTGGTTGGATCGAAATACTGCCACACGGCATTTGCTTCGTTGCCCGAATACATCAATGTATAAGGAGCCCTGGTACAGAGATGGCTTAGTGAGGAAGCCGCGACACCCAGGGAGGCGCCCGGTTGTCCATCATTGATGGCCAGTGAAACTTCATTGGAATAGATAGTACAGTTAGGTGGATACCCGTCCGTGCCGGTGCCGCTGTTTACTCTTACCCTGAATCGCATTATGGGTGCAAGTGGGAAGTCTGCGGATAAGACAAGCTGCCCTGCATCGGCAGGAGCAAATTCCTGCCAGGTATCATTAGCGTCCAGGTATTCCCAGGTAGCATTTGAGGTTCCACCTGCGGGAACGGCATAATCGAGCGTATACATCCCGCCCTGGCAGATGCTGTTTGTTGAAATGCTCACGGCGCCAACTACGGGAAGGGGATTGAATTCTATATATTTACTTGCAGAGCAGTTGCCACCATGTGTAAGCATATATGTGCCGCTCGTGTTTACCGTTATACTTTGACTGGTTTCGGTAGTTGACCACAAATTGCCTGCGGAAAAATTTGAAGTCAGTTGGGCGGAGTAGGGCAAATTGGAGCACAGTTCGCCGGCAACCGTTATCGCCGGAGCGATAAAGCCACCCAGGGCGAGAGAATCTTTTATCCTTTGCACAAGATTTTCTGAAACCTCGTTAATGATCTTCACTTCACTGTTTGCAGGATCGGCGGCATTGGGCAGGATAATGAAGAAGGCTGGGATGGCCTCGATATTGTATTTGGAGAAATAACTGCCGACCAGCCCGCTACCAAACGACCCGATGTTGGCAAATACGGGGAAGGTCATGCCGGCCCGTTGTGCATATTCGGTCGAGAAAGCACAATCGGTCGCTTCGCCGGGCGTATTTGAATCGAAAATGAAGCCATACACATTTACATTGCATTTACCCGAACTGAAATCCTTGTATACAACTTCGAGCAGGGGATCGGAACCCCGGCAGGGACCACACCATCCGGCGGCGAAGTTGAGGATGACGGCCTTACCGGCACTGAGATCGTCATATAAATGATGCTCCACGCCATTGCAATCTGTTTGAATAAAATCGGGGAGCTGGGCCTTCAATGTCCCAATTGTGAGAAGCATTGCGAAAAATAGTAGAATTATCTTGTTCACGGTCTTAGTTTTAATGTTGAAGAGAGGATGTTACCTGCGTTTAAGGTGATCATATTCCTGTTTTACCCTTTGTTAGCTTGGCACTATTACCAGGAAATGCAGGCAGCGCTTGTGTAACCTTTTTGGAACCGGCGCCGGATAGGCGGGAAGTCTTGATGATCCCGGGAAAAGGAACGGTATTTTTTGAAGGCAATACGCCACTTAGTATAGATACTGTTCCATTGTTTGTGACGACACCGCCGCGCAGGATAAAATTGTTTCCCATGCTCACATATAATATGCTACCCGGTTTTATCTCCAATGAGCTTTCCTCTACCAGGGTGAAGATGGTCCTGTTGTTGAACAGGCAGGTGCCTTTTGCATTTATGATAATATGATCTCCCGGCTTTAAAATGGAAGGCGGTACCCGGTTGTTCTCCCAGTTTGCCGCTATGGACCAATTACCCTTGCCTGTGAAAGTGTAATAGGTGTGCTGTGTGATCTTCGATTTTACCGCGGTTGTTGCTCCAGGTGCAGCAATAGACACGGCTGAAGACTGACCGCCTGGTTTGCCCGTGCTTTTTAAAGCCGCCTGCGTCATCATCAGCTTAAGCCGCGATGGGCCAGTCGGCATGGCCGTTTGACTGGCGGCCTCTTGGGCAATTGCCAATAGCACCGTTGTTGCTACAAGGATGCCTTTGAGTAAATGTCTTTGTTCAATTTTCATCATGTTGTGTTTTAGATTGAAGGGCGATGGTTGAATTATTGTCGGTGGTTCTCCAATATTTTAAAGGGATAGCTTCGGCGGTGGCTGGCATGATTTTACGGTCAATGCTTTCGATACGCTTCTTATAGACCCACATCACCAGAACTAAAAGCAGCAATGCCATGACCAGGATGATAATGACCGCTTTGTTTTTTTGAAGGAAGTACCTGTTGCTCATGATGGCGAGAAGATACCGGTAACGGGAGTGCACATAATGCCCCGGAGCAGGACAAAAGCCGGACAGCTCCCGTACAAAATATGGACAGGCACAGGACAAAAAACGGACAACGGGTAGGAAATGGACTAGTGCTCAGCTGGATAGCGATGAAATAATGATCCTCGACCCCGGTACCAGCAACAGAACGCCTTCTACGGAATATTCCTTTGTATCTTACCCCTCTGAGCATTTCCCGTTCAGGACTCTATCTCAACCAGACTGTTTATGAAATGGCTTCTGCCGGTATTCGCCTTTTGTATCATGAGCGATACTGCTTTCGGGCAGGCAAAAAGGATGTCGTGGAAAGAAGCGATAGAGGCATTCAATGGCGCGGATGACAGGGACAATAACGCCTCCCGGGTACTATTCGACAGCCTGAACGCGACAAATGACACGGCATCAATAAGCAACCTGGCGCGCCAACTACAGCTGGACGGCGCCGGTAACAACAATTATAAGAAAGCCAGGGGAAGCCTGTTCAAGGCAAGGATGTTGTACCGGAAAGACTACATGGCTGCCAAACAGGCTTCCTCTGCCGCAGTTATCCAGTTGCTTAATGAGGGAATGCATGCGGCGAATGAAACAAATGATGAATACCTGATAGCCTATATCAGCCAGAGCTATTCCGAATTGATGATATACTACAAGAAGACCGAACTGGCGGTGATGTATGGTATGTATAGCAGCGAACTGTATGAAAAGAATTTTGGTGTCAGGGAATTTCCCTACTATACTCTTTTGGCAGACCTGATGTATAATGTAAGAGAGTACAGGGCCTGTATCGACTACGGGTTGAAATGGCTTGGGAAAAACCCGGCAACAGCATCGGGTAGTTGGATCGAGATGAGCACTCTCAATACGGTTGCACTTGCCTATCACCGTCTTGGCCAGTATGACTCGGCCATGTACTATTATAATAATGCGCTGGCAACGGAGAAAGTCAATAAGCGAAGGGATTGGATCGGCATCATTAGTGGAAATATGGGGCAGGTGTACTACGCGCTGCGCCGCTATGATACAGCCCGTTACTTATTGGAAAAGGATTACAGGATCAGCATGGAGTATCATTATTTCGACAATGCCGCCAACTCGCTGCAATGGGCGGCACGGGCCAACGCGGCCATGGGCAATGAAACAGAAGCGCTGCGACAAGTGAGGGAATCAATGGTATTGATCAGGCAGATGCCTGATTCGAGCTATCTCCAGAATATATACTTCGCGGCCGTGGAGATATTCAGGTTGAACGGTGAGTATGACAGCGCCCTGTATTATGCAGGCTTATACGAGAAGCAACACGAGGCCATTGAAAAGCAAATAAACCTTAGCAGCGTCGCAATCTCGCGGGTGCGGATGAACGAGGAGAAGAGCTTGTATAATATACGAAGGCTGCAGTTGGAGAAACAGTCGCAAAAGCAGCAACGTAATTTCATTGTACTGGGTATATTCCTGCTGTGTGCTATCAGTATCCTTATTGTGAACAGGCAGCGGCTCAAATTAAAACACCGGCAGCAGAGCTTGCAACAGGAGAATAGATTAATAGAGAACGAGATGTCGGCTGCAAAAGAACAGATGACGATGTTTACCCAAAACATCATTGAAAAGGCGAGCCTTATTGAGAAGCTCGAACAGCAAATGAAGCTCAGTCATTCCATTTCGGAGCAGCAGCAAACCATTACCACCTTAAGTAGCCTTACTATATTGACGGAAGAAGACTGGGAGAAATTCAAAACCCTTTTCGAGAAGATTTACCCGATGTTCTTCCAAAAACTAAAAACAGCGGCGCCTGATATCACTTTGGCCGAGCAACGGATGGCTGCGCTCACCCGCTTGCACCTCACAACCCGGCAGATGGCCTCCATGCAGGGCATTTCACCGGACAGTGTACACAAGACCAGGCAAAGGCTGCGGCTCCGGTTGGGTATTTCGAATGAAACGAATATGGAGGAATATTTTTTAGCTCATTGAAGGAACTAGGGAGGATTAGTTGATAATCATTTGATTGATACCTGGATGGTCTGGGTTGGCAACCAGGAATTCCAAAAAAACTACTTTGTTCGCTGTTTGCAAACTGCAAACATAAATGTTATGGGAAAATAAAGTTGTAGCGCTGGCCAGTGCAAGAGTAGACCCGGCATGAAGATACATAGCTAACTAGTAATACTCGTTCGTTTCGATGCCTGTCTTTTAGGTGAAAATAAATTTCATATTTTTAGTTTTGTCCATTAAGTCAGTAATTGTTCAAAGAAACCACCTACCTGTTTTTCTTTGTCAACAAAATGTATCTCCAGGACCCATTCCCTTTTATTGCCATCTGCATCGGGTAGAAACATATCATTATGATTATCCGGGTGAACATACAGCTGATAATTTCCCGGTTCCAGTCTTTCATGCGGAAATTCTCCAATCAGATGCCCAGCAAGTTCTCCGCCAAAGACCCAGCCATAATCTTTGGCCTTTTCTACGGCATAGTGATATAATTCAGACGCCGGTAGCTTTGACCGTTTATGAAACCATTCTTTTGTTTCATGCCATGCCTGTTCAATATCCCCTTTCAATTTATGTTTAACTGGATCATTGCCTATCACATATGTCCTTCCCAGATCGGCTTCCCAATCCTCGACAATAGGCCCGAAGTCAAAAAATAAAATATCATCTTCCTGGATTACCAGGTCTGGCGGGTTTTCATTGTAAGGCAATAAAGTATTGGCGCCACTTCTTACAATTCTTTTGTGCCAATGTTTTTCTATTCCAAACAGTTCAAAAGCCAATTCAAACACCTCAGCATTGAGCTGCCGTTCCGATTTTTCCGCAGTAATTAGATGACGATCTTCGATTGCCTTGAATAATTGAATCGCAATATTTTCTGCCCAGATTAATTTTGTCTTGGTTGTACTCATTACTTCAGTTTTGATGAGTACAAAAGTTGAAATACTTTTTGAGAAGAAAGTTGCCCTATGACAATTAACGGGTGTCAACCAGGTGTCAACCAGGTGTCAACCAGGCAAGGTAGGAAAGCAGACCTCATTCATTTTTCAACGACTGTATCGGGTTACCTATGGCAGCTTTAATGGACTGCCAGGATATGGTTGCCAACGCTATCGCCACAGCGATAGCTCCCGCCTCAATGAATACCACCGGTCCTATCGTCATCCGGTAAGCAAAGCCCTGTAGCCAGGTATTCATTGCCCACCAGCAAAGCGGGATTGCAATTACCATGGCGACAAGTATGAGTTTGATAAAATCCTTTGAAAGGAGCATCACGATACCGCTCACCGACGAGCCTAATACCTTACGGATACCTATTTCCTTTACCCGCTGTTGCGCCGTGAAGGTCGAAAGACCAAATAGTCCGAGACAGGCGATGCAGATGGCCAGCAACGAAAAGAAAGTGAACAATTGCCCGAAATGTTGGTCGGCCTCATATTGCGCGCTGAACGATTCGTCGAGAAAATGGTACAGGAAAGGGCGCTGCGGGACCGTTTGGTTCCAGGTGGTTTTTAAGTGCGCAAGTGTGGCAGCGATGTTATCAGCTTTGATGGAAACCGATATGCGGTTGAGGTTGTCCGGATAGCCATATCTCAGGGTCAGCGGTTCCACAGACTGGTGAAGCGAACGGAAATTGAAATCCTTCACTACTCCAATGATAGTTCCCGTTCTTCCCCATTGGTCAAACTTCTTACCCACTGCATCCGCCGGGCGCGTGTATCCATAGAGCTTTGCCGCAGCCTCATTAATGACCATCGATTGTGCACTGTCTGTGGTGTAAGACCGGGAATACGTTCTGCCTGCAATGATCGGGATGTGATAGGTGGGAATGAAATCGAAATCGATCTCATAAATGAACGGACTCTGGCCTTCCATTTGTCCCGCGGGCGTTTGAATTTGCGTTCCCGCATTGGGAAGAAACTCTCCGGGTACCGCGCGGGAGCCGGCAACTGAAACTACCCCCGGCTGATCAGCAATAGCCTTTTTAACAGCTTCGATATTCTGCTGCACCTTTTCATCGCCTTCAAAATCGAGGATCACCATCTGTTCCTTCTGAAATCCAAGGTCATGGCGGTTCAGGTATTTCAGCTGAGTGTATACGATGGTGGTTCCGGCAATCAGTGCAATGGATAAAGTAAATTGAAAAACAACCAGTCCCTTACGAAGTGAAATGCCTTCACCAGAAGGATTGAATTTTCCTTTCAGCACTGCTATGGCCTTGAACCCGGATAAGAACCACGCAGGGTAGACTCCCGCGAGTAACCCGACAACAACGGCAAACACAGCCATGCCAGCGAATAGCATGGGCGTAAATAAATTTGCATAAGAAAGATCTTTGCCCGACAACCTCCCGATCAATGGAATGCCGGCCTGTGCGAGTATAAGCGCGATGATGGCAGCAGCCAGGGACAATAAAATGGATTCAGAAAGAAACTGCCACATCAGGCTGGAGGGCCTTACGCCCAGCACCTTTCGAACACCTATCTCTTTTGCCCTCTCCAGAGAGCGTGCAGTAGACAGGTTCATAAAATTAATACATGCAATAAGCATGATGAAAATAGCAATACACGAAAACAAATAGACATTGACCAGGCTTCCGGTAGCACCAGGCTGTCTTCCTGCAACGGAATGCAGGTAAGCATCTGTCATCTTCTCGAAGGAGATCGCATACCCTTTGTCTTCACTATTATGTCTTTTCACAAAAGCGGAAGCCTTTGCCTGCAATGACTGGATATCGGTGTTTTCTTTCAAAAGCACGTAGGTATAAAAATCAACATAGCCCCACCAACCAAAAATATCCGATCGTTGGCTTCTTGCAGTCGACATCGAGATCAGCCCGTTGAAGGTGAACTGAGAATTGGGGGGAACATCTTCCATTACACCAGTGACCATATAGTTGTCCCGGTTCTCCACACGCAACGATTGCCCTACAGGATTCTCATTACCGAAGAATTTCTGAGCCACTGTCCTGGTCAGCACGATGCTATTGGGCGCCGTTAATGCCGTGTGCGGATTTCCAAACAACATCTTCCAGCTGAATACATCGAATGCTGTTGAATCCATCATGAGGAGGTTATCCTGCTGAAACCGCTTTTCGCCCTGCTGGAGTAGCAGGCTGACGGGGCTCATGAACTGCACCACTTTTTCAATCTCTGGAAAGTCAGCCTGGAGAGCAGGTCCAAGGGGAGCGCAACCCCAAACCTGGTAATCCTCAGGAGTCGGCGCTGTTAAAGTTTCACCTTCTTGCACATTGCGGAAAGTCTGCACTACCCGGTACATGCGGTCACGCTTGGTATGGTATTGATCGTAAGACAGTTCGTTCTGTACATACAGGGTAATGAGCACGCAACACGCCATCCCAATAGCCAGGCCTACGATATTGATAGAACTGTAAAATTTTCGCTTAACCAGGTTGCGCCAGGCGACCTGAAAAAAATGACGGATCATCGTTTTTTTGATTGAGTGACTATAAAGAAACGAAATGCGTGCCATTCCGGGATGTGTCTAAAAACAGCAAGCCGGGGCATTCGGGTGTTCGGTATCGGACAGATGCTGTCCGTTAATGATACAAGGACACAATTGAGCTATTATTTGGCTATTGCAGGCGGTGGCGGCGTTCTTGCGGGCTTTCTTTAACTTTAGGAAGCGCAGAACAGAAACCTCACTGCTTGCTTGTGCCAACCTAATTGAGCGATATGAACCGTGTTCTCCAGATTTCTATTCTCCTGTGCATTATTGCATTGTCGCCAGTTCGTGCAAAAGCGGATGTCAACGACCCTTATTTCCTGCAACACTATGATAATCGTAATGGTCTTTCCAACAGTTCCATCAACCATCTCTTCAGCGATGCCAGCAACCTCTTGTGGGTAGCCACCTGGGATGGACTCAATCTCTATAACGGATCCCTGTTCCATGTGTTCAATTACAGTAAAGAAAGCGATTCGCGGAGTATAGGTAGCAATGTTATTCAGCAGGTGACTGAGGATAAGCGCGGCAATATCTGGATCACTACGATAGAAGGGATTTCGCGGTACGCTAAACAATCGGGTAGCTTCTTCCATTATTTCTATAGCCACAGCAGCCAGTCGCGCATCAGTGAGAATGAATATATGCTTGCAGTGGATACTGCCGGTACGGTGTTTTGCTTCAATAAAAAGAACGGACTTAGCCGGTATGATGCAATACTCGACCGTTTTGTCAGCAGCGGCGGTCGCAGTCTCGCGAGCAGCCTTATCACTTCCCTTTTTTTTGATCATACCAACCGGCTGTGGGTGCTCAACAGCAGTGGCGAACTGACAATACTTTCACGCGATACTTTTTTGCCGGTACCGGGTTTCCATGCGATCAGGAATGTGAGCAAAATTTTCAAGACACAGGCGCAAACCTTTTATACCACCACTGAGAACCTGCTGTTGAGTATCAATGGCAAGTCTTTGCAGGGTAAGGAGATCATGCAACTACCCTATGCTCTCGGCACCATAGCATTTTATAATAACCATTTTCTATTGGGATGGGCGAGCAAAGGATGCGGAACCTATGCGGCTGACTTCAAACCCGAGAATTTTCTCGGTCAGCAAACCGAGCAACTGCAGAATGTAAGGATCACTTCGGTAGCAGTAGGCAGCGAAGATATTCTTTGGTGTGGTACGGATGGCAACGGCATTATAAAGATCTATCCCAGGACAAAACCCTTTGGTACCATTTCCACCTCGGCAAACAGCATGTCTTATAATGGCTCCGTTCGCGCGTTTTGCAGGGTAGGCGGCGATCTATGGGTCGGCACCAAAGGCAGCGGCATCGTAGTGATGAAAGATTTCTGGGTGAATGGAAACAGGTCGGTAAAAGAAACGCTGACCTATCCATCCATCCTCGATAACAACTCCGTTTATGCAATAACGAAGGGGCTCGATGACCTGGTTTACATTGGAACAGACGGCAAGGGTGTTGGCATTTACGATGAACGCGCCCGGAAGTTTTATAAATGGCTTGACATAGCCGGCACCGTCACCGCCCAGGAATTCGGGTCGGTGTACGCGATCAAAATGGATGCAGATGGCTCCGCCTGGTTAGGTACCAGCAGTTACGGACTCATTCACCTCAAGATTGAACGGGATAAGAATAAAAACCTCTTATTAACGCTGTTGGAAAAATATCCGTTCAGGGGCGATAACACCGGCCCGGCCAATGATATCATTTATGCGCTGGAGGACGGCGGGGATAGCGTACTCTGGATCGGTTGCCGCTATGGGGGACTGAGCATTCTCAATAAGAAAACGCGCACCTTCAAAAGTTTCAAGGCATTCACCTACGATGGTAGTTTGTCCAACAACGATGTATTATCGTTATTCAAGGACAACCAGAACCGCCTTTGGGTGGGCACCAGTTATGGATTGAATTGGGTTGAAAGCGATGAACTCTATTCGCAACATCCGCAGTTCCGGAAATTGACGATGCAGGAGGGCCTTCCCAACAATACCATTCATGCAATAGAACAAGACAGCGCAGGCAATATCTGGATCAGTAGCAATAAAGGGCTCGCATGCATCAACCCCAACAATAAAATATCCTATTACCAGCAAGTGGATGGATTGCAAAGTAACGAGTTCTGCGATGGCGCCGTATGGAAGGATGGCAATGGCCTGCTATATTTTGGCGGTATATATGGGTTTAACCAGTTTTTGCCTCATGAGATCAGGCGTTCATCATGGACGCCTAATCTTCTTATCTCCGGCCTTTTGATTGGCGATGGTCCTGCCGGCAGGGATGGCTACCGCGTAATAAATGATCGTGGCTCATCCAGCTTCTCATATAAGGTAAACCGGAACCTGAACTTTTTTGACCTGGAGGTACAGGCCCTGAGTTACCTGAATGCCGAAAAATGCGAGTATGCCTATCTCCTCAAAGGCTACGATAAACAATGGAAGTATAGCGGTACCGATGGCAGGATCAGCTATAGCAACCTCTCACCAGGTCATTATACCCTGCTGGTAAAATGGAGCAATGGTGATGGCTCATGGTCAGACGAGAACACGGTGTTCTCGCTGCAGGTGAAACAATATATCTGGCTGCGATGGTATGCCATTCTCTTCTACTCACTCATGGCAGCCGCAGTGATGTATATTATCTATAGCTACCGGAAGAATAAACAACTGGCCAGCCATCAGCTGGAGGTGGAACACCTGCTGCGCGAGAAAGATGAAGTGGCCCACCAGAGTCGCATCGGATTCTTTACCAACATTGCACATGAATTGCAGACTCCGTTGACATTGATCATGGGCTCGGCGGAACGATTCAAAGACAACACCAGCAAGTCCATCAACCCCAAAGAGAATTCGTATTTCCTTTCACTTATTCATCAGCAGGCATCCAAGCTAACGTACCTGGTGCATCAACTGCTCGATTTCAGGAAGGCGGAAGCGGGCTATCTCGAAAATCACTATGCCTACTTCAACATATCGGAGCTGCTGCAGAATCTCGCCGAACCGTTCATTCCATTGAGTGAAAAGAGCCGGATGGAGTATGAGATCCGTGTTGAAGACGGGATTGCGGGCTGGACAGACAAAGACAAACTTGAAAAGATCATTTATAACCTGCTTTCAAATGCCTTCAAACATGCATCATCAAACGAGCAGGTCTCATTTGCCGCGGTGTCGAAATCGCCTAATCGCGAAGTGGAGATCAGGGTGAGTAATCCCTGTAGTCCAATGACGCAGGAAGAGCTGGCGCACCTGTTCGATCAGTTCTATACTTCGCGGCAGCAGGGAAAGGGAGCCAAGAAATTTGGAACCGGCATCGGCCTCGCCTTTACCCAACAGTTGGTGAGCCTGCTGCAGGGATCCATTTCCTGCGGGTACGAAAATGACCGGATCACCTTTTGCGTGATATTGCCGGTGCAACAGCAATCACTGGCCGTGGTTCCGGCGGCCCTTACCGGTATCGCCAATCAACCTTCCCCATTGTACCGGACCATCACCGACTCCGCTTATACGAGTGTTACCGCCGATGCCGATATCAATAATAAGCACGCTCTAATTGAAAAGCTCCGGGAAGCCGACAAAAGCAATATCCTCGTAGTGGAAGATGATGCAAACATCCGCTTCCTTCTAAAAGATATACTGCAGGAAGAATACATTGTACATGAAGCAGCAGACGGGCTGGAAGGACTCACGATGATCGAGAAGATCATGCCCGACCTGGTGATCTGCGATGTGATGATGCCCAACCTCGGCGGCCTCGAGCTCTGTAATCGTGTTAAGAATGCGCCGGCTACCTGCCATGTCCCTTTTATTATCCTGTCTGCGCGCGGTAGCGAGGATCACCACCTGGAAGGCTATGAGGTAGGCGCCGATGCCTATATCGCCAAACCGTTCCAGATCTCACACCTGAAGACACGCGTAAAAAAACTGATCGAATACCGGCAGCGGCTCATCAGTATCTTCAGCCAGCCCGATTCTACCAACGCCATTACGGAGACCGATCTGCCGGCAGATGACAAGATCTTTTTGACAAATCTTGCAAAGGTGATTGAAGAAAATCTTGCCGACACCGAACTCAATGCCGTATTCCTGGAAAAACATTTCAATCAAAGCAAGATGCAGCTGTATCGTAAACTCAAAACGATGACCGGCATGACGCCGGGCGAATTCATCCGCCATCTCCGGTTAAAACATGCCGCCGGCCTCCTGCTGACGACCAGCCTCAGCGTGACCGAAATTTTCTATCGCACCGGGTTCAACAACCAGTCTTATTTCTTCCGCGAGTTCAAAAAGAAATACCAATATGCCCCGAATGAATACCGCGAAGTGAAATCTGCGATCTGACCCCGGATCAATTGTCGGCCCGTCCTTCATGAACCAGCCCACCGCAATTCGGGCTAGTTTGTTATAATAGTACAGTAAAACGCAAGCATAGTGCACCGCTTTTTTTTCTCAACCCCTTAATTTTCAGGCATAAACTTGCTTTATGCCATTTCCAAAACGATGCTTGTTAGTCTGGCGGTATGCCCGGCGTCCCCACTTTTCCGGTCATTTATTATTAAGTGCGCCCTGATTTTTATCCCCGTCTTCTTGCACCGCCTTGTACTGTCTTATTAAATCTCTTACAAAACGATTGCGTTATGAAAAAACTAACTAAAACTGTGATGCGCTATTTTCAAACTATGCCCTCCTTCACGGGCCGCTCCCTATTATTATTACCGGTACTTTTTCTTCTTCAACTCGCCTCCTTTGCCCAGGGGGGCCGGATTTCCGGCAAGATCACCAATCCGCAGGGAGAACCGATGGCAGGTGTAACCGTAAAAGCCGGAGCGGCTGCTACCGTTACTGATGCTGACGGATTTTATACCCTGAGCAGTGCAGGCGCCGATTCGCTGGTGATAACGTATACGGGATATAAACCGCAAGCAATGTTGCTGGCTGGTCGCTCGCAACTCAATATTACGATCGAGCCGCAGATCAATACTATGGGTGAGGTGATAGTGGTGGGTTATAGCAGCCAGCGCAAGGCCAGCATTACCGGTGCGGTAAGTACAGTAAATATGGCGAGCCTCGGCAAGACCCGCATTCCCGAAGTAGGACAGGCATTGCAGGGCCAGGTGCCCGGTGTGTTTGTTGCCGCCAATACCGGTGCGCCGGGTGATGGCTTTAAACTCAGGATCCGTGGCGAGGGAACACTGGGTAGTAATGATGTGCTTTATGTGGTAGATGGAGTACCGACAAGAGATATACGTTTCTTGAATGGAAACGATGTAGCATCGCTCACGGTTCTGAAAGATGCAGCTGCAGCAGCAATCTATGGATCACGCGCCGCTGGCGGTGTTGTGATCATCACCACACGTAGTGGACAAAAAGGAAGGACCAGTGTTGACGTGGATTACTTTACCGGCATGTATAAAGCAACAAATCTCCCCGACATGCTCAACGCCGATCAATACCTGACGGTAAAAGATATGGCCTGGCATAATACTTTGGGGAATTCAGCTTCGGCTACCAGTCCCTATGCCGCCGATCGAAATAATCCGTTGATGGCAAATACGGATTGGCTAAAAGAACTCTTCACAACCGGCATTGCCAATAATATTCAGGTTGCGGCAAGTGGCGGCAGCGAAAAGATCCAGTTCCTGTTGTCGGCTGGTTACTTCGGACAGAATGGGATAGTCACGGAAAAAAATGATCAATTCAAGCGCTATAATTTCAGGACCAACATCAATGCCTCCCTTACGGACAGGTTGCGGGTAGGAACAAACCTGAATCTTAGTTATGCCATCCAGGATAAACTTTCATCAAGCGGCGATGTGCCCGGTGTGATCCGTCATGCCATGATCCGCCCGCCGGTAATCCCGGTTTATAAGGATCCCTCTGATCCAACCTACACGGAGGGGAACCCTTATACCGATCTTCCATTTTATACCGGCAACAACAATGGCTGGAGTAAGAACTATGAGTTCTCCTCCAATCCTATCGCTATCGTTCACTTCACCGATGATACGAGGAGGACCTATCAGACCTTCGGCAATTTCTATGGTGAATATGCATTCCTCGCGGATAAATCGCTGCGCTTTAAGACAAACGTAGGCGTCGATATCAGCTTTGCTCACAATAAGAACTTTGCAAACAACTTTGGTGATGATAACGACAATGATCCGGCTGAACTCTACCCCGGTCTCGGCCGCAACAATAAACCCAACAATCTCGACGAGAACTTTGGGCAGGCGATGACGTTCACATTTACCAATACCCTTAACTATACCAAGACCATCAATAGCAGGCATTCGATCAATGCATTGATCGGCACCGAGAACATCAGCAGCAAAACCAACGGAATCGGGGGCAGCCGGCAGAATTTCGATAATACCACTGGTGCATTCCGCTATCTCGATTACGGAAGCGATCTCAACAAAAGCAGTGCGGGTTCCGCAACCGAATGGAGCCTCGTTTCATTCTTTGCATCTGCCAACTATGCGTTCGACAATAAATACTTTGTAAGTGGCACCATGCGGGCAGACGGTTCTTCGCGCTTTGGTCCTAATAATAAATGGGGTTACTTCCCATCCGTGTCAGCCGGCTGGAGAATTTCGCAGGAAGATTTTATGAAAGATGTATCCTGGATCAGTGATCTGAAATTGAGAGGAAGCTGGGGCCAGGCGGGTAACCAGGAAATCCCCGATCATGCGTATGAAACACTTGTAACAAAAGTGGGCGGCGTCGTGAACACCGTGCGGTATGGCAATCCCGACATTCAATGGGAAACAACCTCGCAAACAGATATAGGCATCGATCTTTCCATGTTGAAAAACAAGCTTACGGTCTCTGCGGATTACTTTAACAAATCGACCGATGACATCCTGTTATCCGTTGGACTTCCCGCAGTATCGGTGGGTGTGATCCAGAGTACGTATGTAAATGCAGGGCAGGTAACCAATAAGGGATTCGAACTGGGCATCGGCTACCAGAACAACGATCATGCATTCAAGTACTCGGTGAATGGCAATTTCGCCACGGTCACCAACAAGGTGAATAAACTGCAGCAGTTTGTAAAGAACATCATCGATGATGCTACGCATACCAGGACGGAGGTAGGCCAACCCATCAGTTCATATTACGGGCTGGTGTTCGATGGCATCTATCAAAATGCCGCAGAAGTATCCAAGGTCCTCTTCGCGAATGCAAACGGAACGTTGCCGGGTGATATCCGTTTCAGGGATCTTAACAACGACGGACAGATCACGGCGGATGACCGCGCCTTCATCGGTAATGCGATCCCCAAGCTGAACTATGGTTTCTTCTTCAATTCCGATTACAAGAATTTCGACCTGTCGTTCTTAATACAGGGCGTAGAGGATGTAGACCGGTACAACGACCTGAAGCAGATCCTCAACTATGATAGCAGGCCGTTCAATTCCACAACCGCGGTACTTGCCGGATGGCATGGTGAAGGAACGAGCAATACAACGCCCCGCGTCACCTTCAACAACAATGGCGGCGGTAATGTATCAAGTGTGTTTGTGGAAGATGCTTCTTATATGCGCTTGAAAAACGTGGAGCTGGGCTATACATTAAACATAAAAAGCGGTAGCATCAAAAGCCTCCGGTTTTATGTCTCGGCGCAGAACCTGTTCACCATAACTGACTATACGGGTCTTGATCCCGAATCTACCTCGCTTATCGATAAAGGAACTTATCCATTGTCGAGGGGATTCCTGATCGGCGCAAAGATGAAACTCTAATAAACTTGTAAAATTTTAATCATGAAAAATATTATAATAGCTCTTTTGTTTGTAGTAGCCCTTGCCGGTTGCAAGAAGCAATTGGATACGGATGCTATCGGGCTGACCACGCTTGAACAGGTAAATGCCGCACCTACATTAAATACGGTGGAAACGGCGGTAAGTTCATCGTACCAGCTACTATCCAATCGTCTTAACATCCTTGCCCAGTGGGATTGGGGCGGAGGACTGGTTTTTCAAAACGACTATGTGCTGCAGGATATTGCCTCCGATGATGTGGAGAAGAAATGGAGTCCCGATGGCGATCAGCCCTGGATGGACGATGTAAATAATTTTACATTTACTTCTACCAACGGCGGTCCCAATGGACTTTGGAAATACAACTATGAAGGCATCAAGCGAATTAATCTCGCCATTAGCCTGCTTACAAAGCCGGATATCGAAACTATTACCGGGATCACTGCCGCCAGGAAGAATCAATTGCTCGGCGAAGCTTATTTCCTAAGGAGTTTTTATTACTTCTCGCTGGTCGTAAATTTTGGGGATGTGCCGCTGATACTTGCACCGGTGAAGACCTATCAGGAGGCATTTGAGGTAGCCAAGCGCGCCGATAAGAACCTGGTCTGGGAAACGATCAAGGCGGATCTCGTTACAGCTAAAGGACTTTTGCCAAATAGTAAATTCAGTTCCACTACCGATAAGTCACGCGCATCAAAAGGAGCAGTCATCGCACTCCAGGCGAAGGCTGCGCTCTACACCCAAAAATGGCCCGAGGTGATCACCTTGGTGACGGAGTTGGAAGGTCTCGGCTTTTACAGTTTGAATGCAAATTACTTCAGCAGTTTCAATACCGAGTTTACCGATAATGAGGTCATATTCGCGTACGACCACAAATCGCAACAGCAACCCGCCAACGGCAACGGCATTTGTGCACCGCTGGGCTGGGGCTTCTTTGCTCCCACAGCTGACCTTATGAATTCGTTTGAAGCCAATGACCCCCGCAAGTTCTATACGGCTAACGTAGCGGATCAAAACATCAATAAAATGCTGGGCAGTACCGATGGTACCTATAAAGGGAACGATGACGCTCCGAATAACAGGATCTATATCCGGTTGGCGGATGTGCTGCTGTGGAAGGCCGAAGCCTATAATGAAACGGGTGATTATCCCAATGCCATTGCCCTCATCAATAAGATCAGGATGCGTGCAAGAACCTCGGTGAATGCACAGGGAGTTGTTCCGCCTGCTGGTACCCTGCCCGACAGGCCCGCATCGACGGACAAGGTGGTGATAAAGGATTGGCTGATGTCGGAAAGAAGGGTTGAACTTGCCTTTGAAGAAACACGGATGGCCGACCTTAAGCGTTGGGGAATTGCGAAAGCGGTTATGAATGCGAAGGGAAAGAATTTCCTTGACAAACATAACCTGTACCCGATTCCGCAGGGCGAGATCGATGCCTCCGCAGGTACACTTACTCAAAATCCCGGGTATTAATAGCACATATCTTTTCCGATAAAATGATTCCCCGGCCGTCTGCAACAGGCCGGCCGGGGAATTCATATGTTTGATGTTCCCCAAATTTTCTACTGCGTGGAAACTAAAAATGATATTGCAAGACGATTTTCCCAGAACCCATTGCTCTCGCCGGCTGATCTTAAACCAAGCATCCCGGGGCTAAGGATCGCCTGTCTTCTGAATCCAGGTGTTTTCCGGTATGGGGGTAAAACATGGCTGATCGTCAGGGTAGCCGAACGGCCGGAACAAAAAGACGGCGTCATCTCTTTTCCTATACTCACTGCAACAGGCGGTGTGGAGATCAAGGAAATTGCGACCAACGATCCACAGCTCGACGCCAGCGATGCACGCGTGATCAACTATAAGGGCGAAGACTACCTCACCACATTATCGCACCTGCGACTTCTTTGCAGTGCGGACGGCGTCAGTTTCTATGAACCGAAGGGATTCGAGCCGTTGCACGGAGAGGGTTTCCTGGAGACGTTTGGCATCGAGGATTGCAGGGTCAGCTTCCTGGAGGGTAAGTATCATCTCACGTTTACATCGGTATCGAATAATGGTGTGGGTGTGGGCCTGCGTACAACCAGCGACTGGCAGCAATTTACTTCTTATGGAATGATGCTGCCGCCACACAACAAGGATTGCGCAATATTCGAAGAAAAGATAAACGGGAAGTACTATGCCCTGCACCGTCCCAGCAGCGTTGACATCGGCGGAAACTATATCTGGCTGACATCGTCGCCGGATGGCGTACATTGGGGAGATCATCGTTGTATCGTTAAGACAAGGAAAGGCAATTGGGATAGCAAGCGTGTCGGTGCAGGTGCGGCTCCTATCAAAACCAGTAAAGGCTGGTTGGAGATCTACCATGGCGCCAATGAGGATCACCAGTACTGCCTGGGTGCTTTTCTTCTTGACCTCGATGATCCTGCAAAAGTATTGGCAAGAACCGATGCGCCGATCATGATGCCGGTGGCACCCTATGAGCAAACGGGTTTCTTTGGCAACGTGGTGTTCACTAACGGCCATGTACTTGATAGCGATGGCGACAGGTTAACGATTTATTACGGTGCGGCAGACGAACATGTTTGCGCAGCTGATTTTTCACTGAATGAAATTTTATCACGCTTAATCTTTGACCATGACTAATAAACTTTCTAAGGAAATAACGCACTTCAACAGTCAGCCAAAGAATTTCAGGATACTGGTGCTCACCAATCTCGTGTACGCATTTGTGCTGCCGGTCATTGATATATTTGTTGCCGCCTATGTCATGCGTAATTCAAATGATCCAACCAAGGTGGTCATCTACCAGTTAACGATCTATACCGGCATACCGCTTACATTTCTGCTGAATGGTTGGCTACTAAAACACTTTAATATCCGGGCATTGTATTCGGCCGGTATGATGTTGAGCGGTGTATCGATGATCATTATGATGTCGCTGAAGACACTCGATATGTTCGGTATCGGCCTGGCCGGGATGACGATGGGTCTGTCGTTCGGGTTTTATTGGGCCAACCGTGACTACCTCGCGCTCGCCATAACCAATGATGAAAACCGGAACTATTATTATGGTCTTGAGACTTTCTTTTATACCATCATTGCCGTGGTGATTCCCGTGACTATCGGGTGGTTCATTGAAAACAAGGGAAGTGGCAATGATGCTTCGGTGCACAGCGCCTATGTGATCATCACCGGGGCAGTTTTTCTCATCACCGTTGTGGCCTCCATTGTTTGTTTTAGGGGAGATTTTGTCAACCCCGCGGAGAAGAAATATATCTTCTTTAAGTTCCACCCACTATGGTACCGGTTGCTTTCACTGGCGATGTTGAAGGGGCTTGCGCAAGGCTTCCTGGTAACCGCGCCTGCCATGCTGATCATGCTCTTGCTCGGCAAGGAAGGTGCACTTGGCTCCGCGCAGTCGATCGGCGCAATCATAGCGGCGATAATAATGTATATTCTGGGGCGGGTTTCAAAACCCCGTGACCGGATAAAGATATTCGCAGCAGGGTTATCCCTTTTCGCCCTCGGCGCCATCCTGAATGGTGTCTTATTCAACTCAACAGGGGTTGTGCTATTCATATTGCTGTTGCTGATTGCCAAGCCACTGATGGATCTTGCTTATTTTCCAATACAGTTCAAGGTGATCAATATCGTAGCGAAGATCGAGAAGCGCGGCGAGTTTGCGTACATCCTCAATCATGAGGCGGGTCTTTATACGGGACGCTTTATTGGAGCGGGTACCTTTCTTTTGCTGGCATACATGGTTTCAACGGAAGCCGCGTTGCGATATGCAATCGTGATCATTGGATTGTTGCAATTATGTTCCATATTTGTGGCCAGGCGAATCATCGCCGAAGGTGAGAAATTAACATCGGGTGATACCACCACAGATGAATTAAAAGTGCTGGGAACGGTGGCCGAATCAATTGTATAATTCTTACGTCCTACATCAAGTCATGAGTAAAATTAAATTCGTCATCGCATCATTCCTGTTCTTCCTTTCGGGCATACTTGCCGGCAGGTCGCAGATAAAACAGCAACACCTTGCCAGGGTCGACCAAATGGCGGCGATCCCCCAGCCGTTGCAGATCATCGACTACCGCGCATTGGCACAACGGTTTGATGCCACGGTGTACGACTTCCACGCTACAGGCAAATTCTGGCCATTGGTGTGGATGGATAGCAGCGGTCGCAATTTCAAACAACCCGTTGCCGGCATCTATACTGCCATCGGCGATGTGAGGCAGGGTCCCGCCAACAACAAAGGTATCTTTCATGAGGCGCTTGCCACCATGGGTGCTACGCTCGGCGCAACGCTTGTTGGCATCAATAAACAGGAAGGCCTGAACTATGTGGGTATGCTGAAGAATTATTTCAACAGCGAGACCGGGTGGAATATAATGATGAACAATACCTGTCCCGAAGTAGCCCTGCTCGGCGGTGGTTATGGTCGCGACTGGTGGTATGATGTGTATCCGAACCTGTTATTCTACGCCATCTATGATCTCTATCCCAACGAGCCGGGCTTTACGGAGATCGCGCGCAGCATAGCCGATAAGTTCTATAAGGCCGATTCGATATTAAAAGGCAACTATGACTGGTCGTTCTTCGACTATGCACGGATGCAACCGATGAAGAATAATATTTGCGCACAACCCGATGCTGCGGCGGGTCATGCCTGGGTGTTGTATCATGCGTATAAGAAATTTGGTAATAAACGATACCTCGACGGCGCCATCAGTGCACTACGGGCGCTGGAGTCGCAGAAGAAGAATCCGACGTATGAGCTACTGATGCCATTTGGCGCTTATCTCGCCGCGAGGATCAATGCGGAACTGAATGACAACTTCGACGTGCAAAAGCTGCTGAAATGGAGCTTCGACGGAACCGCTATCTGCAGGGAGGGATGGGGCGTATTGGTAGGTAAATGGAATGGTTATGATATTTCGGGTATTGTCGGGAGTACCGTCGATCATGGTGGGTATGGGTTTTTAATGAATACTTATGATGCAGCGTGGCCGCTTGTGCCAATGGTGCGATATAATAAGGCCTATGCAAACGCCATTGGTAAATGGATGTTGAATGCGGCCAATGCGGCGCGCTTGTTTTACCCACAATACATGCCGAAGGAACACCAGACGCTTCCTGAACTGGCTGCCGTTACAAAGGGTGTGATTGCTTACGAGGGAATGATCAAGCAGTCATCGTACAAGGCATTCACATCGCTGAAGGGGCCGGTGGCGCAAGGCGATGGCCCACTATGGGTGGAGAACAAGAATCCTCCCGAGACTCAATTCAGCGTGTATGGAAGCGGGCATGCCGGAATATTCGGAAGCATTATCGACACCACCAATGTAAAGGGCATCCTGCGACTCGATCTTTTGGCCACCGATTTTTATCACGACAAGGCATATCCCAGCTATCTCTACTACAACCCTTATACGACCAGTAAAAATGTAAAGATTAAGATGACTGGTGCTACCGCCGTTGATTTGTATGATGTCATTACGGGAAAGTTTATCGCCACCAATGTTACCAGCGGCAGGAGTATTGCGGTGAAGCCGCAGTCTTCGGTATTGATCGTGATGGTGCCGGCAGGAGGAGCGAGGAAGATGGAGGGGAAGAAGCTGTTGGTGGATGATGTGGTAGTGGATTTTGGGAGGTGACCTTCATTGGATAAACTGGCATCTTCCGGATTTATTCTTCGGCTAACCTATAAGCTGCGATATATACTTCACCTCATCTTTCCAGAACACTAACTTGTCAGGTTCTGAAACAAACCATACAAAGCTATTCCATGCTATGCCCTTAATGGTTTTAGAAAATCCAATTGATCCACGGTCAAGATAGGCTGTTACGAATACGACCTGTTTGCGATCAAAGCCGGCGACATCAGTCAATTTATAAATTGCATTCTGACGGCTTTCGGTAATTGCCCCATCCGTAGCAACTACCTCGACAAAGACCAACAAAGGGTCTTTGGGTGCTAAATCTACAAGTATAATATCAGGTAGATGTTTGGACGCGTCGATTTGTAAACCGATTGCGGCGGCCATTTTGTCGTCTCTTGCTACAACCTTGTCATCACTAGTACTCAGCCAAAGGACGGCAGGCTTCTCTAAGAAGCGCAACGCGAATTGTTCAATTACAGCTTTTGAAATAGGTGAACTCGGTCCGGCTGTGAGGCTTCGTGTTTCTTTATTGGGAAAGGTGATGAGCACCGAGCCTTCGCTGCCACCGCCGAGGCCTGCTAAGGTTAGGCGGGTTAACGCGCTTTTGGAAAGGTTGGCCAATTGCCAGGCGGCAATTGCATCTTTGAGTAAATCATCAGTAAGCTTAGGATCGAACAATGCGGCAAAATCCTTTTTTAAAAAGTACCTAGCCTTGCCTGAAGTGGTAGGAATGCCTTTTAATTCTAATACCGCGCCAGTGTTGACCAGCCCATCCTTCAGCGTTTCATCCCTGATCGACTCCCGCGTATTATCAGCATACCATCGTTCTCCTGCTGGTTGAAATCCTCTCTTTGATGTTAAAAGATAATTACGTCGACTTTCGTCGTCCGACAAAGCAGCCTGTTCATGCGTCATCCGATATATGTGAACAGGGGCTGCGTAAACACCCGATCCTTCTACAGCCCCAATGTATAGTTGAACGAATATGGTACTTGCAGCCATCTCCCGGACAATGTATGGCCGATTAGCTATCCCAATCGGGAAAATGTGTGGCAGTCGTTCTAGAACTAATTCTCTCGTAATGTATGGTGGCAATGATGTCATATGGAAAGGCTATATAGTTGGTGGCAAGTTTGTTCAATTTGCTGCTGATCAGCATTACGTGATACAAGTGACGCAAGCTTATCCAGTTGTTCAGGTCGGGGTAACGGTAACGCTTCTAATTCATAGGCGGAAATCGCGACACTACCACTAATAGATCTGAATGCCTCATTAACGGCCACGCTATTTAAGAAAATAGACAATATCTCTGGAGCGATGACAGGGTTCTTGTTGATTGCAATAATCATATTCAAATGATTTTCGATAACGACTCCTTTTTTCCGCAAGCTTTCGGGGAGAGGTGCGGCAATTAGCCGTTTATCTTGTTCTTTGGCCGTTGTGCGTTGTAATAAAATGCAGGGCCTTTTGCTAATCAGCCAGTCGTCGCCTGCTTTGAAGCGGAAGTATGCCTTGTGATTTATTTTCTCAGATTTGAGAATAAATCTTCCATCAGGGCTGATTGCTTCTGCCCATATCAACGTATAAGTATTCTTCCCAGAATTATCGGTTAATTGCGATTTGTGTCGGTTCCATACGAGGGGTCCTGTGCTGACCTGATATCCCCAGTCTGCCAATTGGCAAGTCATATGCTGCATCGCACAAACTGTGTTTCCCTGTTGAGGTCTTCGAGGTAAAATCCATGGTGCTGCCAGGGAGGAAGGCAATGTAAAATGTCCGGATGAAAAGACAGCCAGTTTGTTTTGGGCTAAGGTGCTGATTTGATTTACTTCGAGAGAACTGATTGCAGAAGGTTCTTTTTTATGTATTGCGAGCATCGTTTCCTGAAGCGCGTCATCAAATACGCCTTTACGCACAGAAACAAAATCTATTTCAATGGTGGAAGAATGCGTTCGTAAATATTGCCGAAGCTTTTTGAAATATTCCCCTGACAAAAAGCTAGTCGGTGTTAGATATGCCACGACCCCATTCGGAGCACACAATTCCAACGCTAAGTGAGTAAAGACGCCATAAAGGTTAGGGTGACCATATAAACTTTCGTGAAATCGGCCCTTAAGTCGATCTGTGAGCTTCAGCTTTCCGTAGGGTGGATTACCAATCACCAGATTAAATCCTTTACCAGCCGGAATTTCAGCTGTTAAGCTGTCACATATCTTTACGATCGGATGAAATTGAAAGGTGTTTTCATTCAATAGGTCTTTCAATGCGACTTCAATGAAGACTTGGGTAAGCCATCCAGCAAATGAATCAATCTCCCATCCGGTTAAGTGAGTTTGAATATGAGTCAGGATGCTATCTCTATCCTGATCCTTTATGGCGTCAAGTACGCGTAGGCAGATGGGTGCCAGAAATGCACCACCACCACATGCGGGGTCAATGATGGTGGCGGTTGACCAGTCGACTCCTGCTTTTTCTGCGAGGTCAATCAGTCGCCTCGTTAATGAGGGAGGGGTATAGAAAATCCCACCTGCGGTTCGGGTGGATGCCGGCAACACAGAAGTATACACCGTTCCCAATAAGTAGCTGCATTCAATTATAGGGAGATTGGCTGCTGCAGCCCCTATTGCCTGAGCAACGCTATCGACAGACTTATCGAGTTTTTTGACAATCACCTTTTTGAATAAAAAAGGTAATCTCCGTGGCATTTTTTGCTTCTGGTGTGACTGTAACCAATATTCTTCAATAACCTTTAGTATGAAAGTTTGTGCGTAGTGGATGTGTTCCGCCTCAGGCAACTCATTCGCCCAAGCCCGTGCCATTATCTTACCGGATTGAATGGCAGCATATGGATCTTTGTTATTAAATAAATCCTGCGCTGAAAGCTGATTTTTCGATTCTCTAATTTTTACTTTGCTGGGCTTGTCTTTGGATATAACCTTCATGATATGTAAGATAGGAAAGGATATGTATTGTTGATCAGACTGGGCTGCAAAACTAGATTTTTTCGTGATCCTGTCGCCAGGAAAGCGAGAAATTTTGTCCAGAAATAGAATAATTTTGGGCTCTATATCGACCCTTAATGCACTTGGGTATTCAAACCTAGAGTTACAGCAGAAAAGAATCAACTGTCATACATGTCTCCTTCATTCCATCCCGTAGCTAAGGCGCGGGTAGAATCCTGAATACTCAGGGAGGTCTTTAATCGAATGGTCTTGAAACTGATGGGCATCGTTTTGTTTTCAATCAATTCAATCAAAAGCCTCGCTGCCTTCTGGCCAATGGCAAAAGTGGGTTGAATGACCGATGTCAGCGGGGGATTAAGATAAGGCGTAAGAGTGTTATCTGAAAAACCTGCAAGGGCCACATCCCCCGGTATTCTCAGGCCCATATCGCGCAGCTCTTTTATACAGGCCATGGTCAATCTTTCTACCGAACAAAACAAGGCATCCGGCCGGTGGCTACCTTTCAATAATTTCCGTATCTCTTTCCTGATATTCCTCCCGTTAAAATCGCAGTATACTATCCAATCATTATTGACCTTGACATTATGCGCCTTACATGCATCCAGGAAACCCTTCAACCTGTTCTGCGTAATGGCAAGGTGTTTTGAAATAGTAAGATGGGCGATCTGTTCGTACCCGCTTTCAATAAGGTGAGCCGTAAGATCAAAGGCTCCCTGGTAGTCGTCCACTACTACTTTGTGAGTGTCCAGGTTATCGCTTACCCTGTCAAACATCACGACCGGGACGCCCATTTCGATTATTTCCTTCAGGTGATCGACCTGCCGGGTTTCATTGGAGAGGCTGATCAGCAACCCGTCTACCCGCCTCGAAGCCATTAACCTTGTCGCCGCCAACTCTGCATCAAATTTTTCATGGCTTTGGGAGATCAATACATTATACCCTTTTTTACAGGCGTAGTCTTCTATCCCCGCGATCGTAGATGAACAATAATTATTGGCGATCTCCTGTACGATCACCCCAATCACCTTCGTTTTTTTGTCCTTTAAGGAAAGGGCGATCGGGTTAGGGCTGTAGTTCAATTCTTTTGCAACTCCCTGTATCAGCTTGCGCGTTTCCTCGTTGATATCTGTGCCGCACCTTAATGCTCTTGACACGGTGGATATGGAAACCTTGAGCTGCTGTGCTATATCCTTTATTGTAACGTGATGGGGTATACTCATGTGACAACTTATTAATATTTGAACCTGCCTGGTGCTTTTCGGTGATAGTTGGGTGGTTGATCGGCTAACGACCGACGCCATTGAAATAAGAGAATATCGTGCCTTTTATTAAATTTTTTGTAAAAAAAATGGATAGTTTTTGCGTATTCTCTGTTGCAATCGTTACCGGTAACGAGGTCTGAATATCCCTGTTTACAAGGCCCTTCTCAACTTTTGGAATCCGTTCCTAATCTGAATAATTTTAATAACGCGGTTTACTATTTGCCTTAACGATTCAAAGAATGGCTTGCCTCATGAGAAAAGAAACTATTTTTTTCTGCCTATCGCTGTGTGTATTTTGCAGCCAGTCCCCGACTCACGCACAGGCAATTGCCTCGTTCACCGTTCCTGACATCAACAACGCCATTGCTACTCCGGTCTATGTGGATATCGATCAGTTGACCAGCGCAGCAGACTCTTCCCTCGTGCTTCGCGACATGAATGAAGGTAGGAATATTCCGTTCCAGGTCGAGCATGGATACCATCGCTTTTTATGGTGGCTTGTAAAGAAGGAGCCGTCACGGAAAACCACGACCCGCATATTCGAACTGTCGATGGACAAACGCCCGCGACATGCAGACCCGGTGATTAAAGTGATGGAAGAGAACGGCGCGCTTCTCATCACCGCAAACAAAAAAAAGGTATTACAGTATAATTACGAGGTGCAGTATCCCCCGAAAGGTGTCGACACCTTCTTCAAACGCAGTGGTTTCATCCATCCACTCTGGTCGCCTTCAGGCAATGTACTCACACAGATCAATCCCCCCGACCACTATCATCATATGGGCATCTGGAACCCCTGGACCGACGTGGTGTACCAGGGGAAGAAAGTGGACTTCTGGAACCTGGGCGACAAAAAAGGAACGGTACGTTTTGCCCACTTTATTTCAAAGGACATGGGTGATGTGTTCGGTGGCTTCAAGGCACTGCAGGAACACGTTGTATTGGATAGCCCGGCCCGGGCAAGCGAAACAATAGCCATGAACGAAGTATGGGATATCAAGGTCTTTAATGTTGGCCCTTCTATCTGGCTTTGGGACTTCACTTCCACTCTCAACTGCGCAGCCACCGATACCGTTTTTTTAAAGGAATACCGCTATGGAGGTTTTGGATTCCGTGCTACGGCAGATTGGAACAGCCAAAACAGCCGGGTGTTCACTTCGGAAGGAAAAACACGAAAAGAAGCCGACGCCAGCAGAGCCCGTTGGTGTATGATTGACGGGGATATGCAAAAAGGACATTCGGGTATCCTTTTCATGGGCGCTCCCTCCAATTACAATTTCCCGGAGCCGATGCGGGTTTGGCCGGAGGATATGAATAAAAGAGGGGATGTTTTTTTCAGTTTCAGCCCTACAAGAAACACCGATTGGACGCTGATACCCGGTAATAGTTATGTATTAAAATACAGGATGCTGGTATATGAAGATACCATACTACCGGCCCAGGCCGAGGAAGTATGGAAAAATTTTGCCCATCCTCCTAAGGTCATTGTTTCAAAGAAATAAAGCAATTGATAACCCGCCAGAGATATACTTAATACAATGAAAAAAAGAATAACCGCAATCATCACTTATCTGCTTTGCTGTACGGGTTTCAGCCGCCCGCTTCCAACCGGGGAAATCAACTGGAGTAAGGTACATATCCTGGTATACACCAGGAACGGTAAAGGGTACGTGCATGAAAACATAGCATCCGCCTCTTTCAATATCATTCAATTGGGGAAACATTATGGCTTCACTGTCGACACCTCCCGCAATGCCGCTGATTTTACGGAATCCAATTTGAAGAAATACAATGCGATCGTCTTCAACAATACCAACAACGATGTGTTCGATACGGATGATCAGCGGGTGGCCCTCATGCGCTATGTGCAGGCTGGCGGCGGTTTTGTTGGCCTGCATTCTGCATCGGGCACGGAGAGGAACTGGGCATGGTTTAAAAGACTACTTGGGGCCAGCTTCCTGCGGCATGCGAAACACCAGAAATTCACCGAGATCATCATAGATAAGGCACACCCCTCTACTTCTTTCCTGCCAGCAAGGTGGGAAAGGGATGATGAATGTTATTATGTGAAGGAAATGAATCCCGATGTGCATGTCCTGGCCGTCCATGACCTGAACAGTGTTGACGATAAGGACAAGCCGACTTTTTACGGCGACACATTCCCTTCCGTTTGGTGTCATGAATTCGACGGCGGCCGCCAATGGTATACCTCGCTGGGCCACGACAGTGCAACGTACACCGATCTCATTTTTCAAAAACATTTGCTGGGAGGCATTCAATGGGTAATAGGGAAAAATAAACCACTTGATTTCTCACGAGCTCATGCCAAGACTCCCGGCGATGCATTGCCCTATTAAATTAATTATCCATTGTCATAAACCAAATGATCATGCCCCGCAAGAATAAGAAAACAACCGCTTCCAGAAGAAATTTTATCAAGAACACTTTAAGAGGAGCCATAGGTGCAGGCGTGCTGTCTGCCTTCCCATCGATAGTACCGGCCCGTGTGTTGGGTCCCTATGCGCCGAGCAAACGTATCAATATCGGCACCATTGGTACCGGGCGTATCGGGAGGGAATGGGACATGCCAGGTACCATTAAGCATGAGCAGGCAAGAATGCTCGCCGTTTGTGACCTTGATAAGAACCGCCTGAAAAGTGCAGAGAAATTCGTAAATGATTTTTATGCCAAGAAAAATGGCGGCAGCTACAGCGGCACGAAGACGTTCGATCATTTTGAAGAGCTGCTGTCGGATAAAGACATTGATGCAGTGATCATTTCGACGCCCGATCACTGGCATGTCATTCCTGCCATCTATGCCGTACGCGCGGGTAAGGACGTATATATGGAAAAGCCCGCTTCACTAAGTATTGCCGAAGGCCGGATATTGAGCAACGAAGCCTATAAGGCCGGCAGGATATTCCAGATCGGCAGCCAGCAACGATCCATGCCCCAATTCAAGAAGGCCTGTGAGCTGGTGAGGAACGGGCGGATCGGTAAGCTTCATACCATCTATGTCGGCCTGCCCGTTGATAATCCCGCACAGAGCACCGTGGAAAAAGAAATGCCCGTACCCGTCAATCTCAATTATGAAAAATGGCTGGGTTCTACGCCCTATGTTCCCTATACTGAAAAACTGGTACATCCACAGGATGGAACGTTCAGCCGCCCGGGCTGGCTGCGTTGCGCACAGTTCGGCGCCGGCATGATCACCGGTTGGGGCGCCCATCACTTTGATATTGCTAACTGGGGCATGGGCACCGAAAACACAGGACCTGTCGAAATATCCGGTACGGCAGACTGGCCGGCGCCGGAAGCGCTCTGGGACGTTCATGGTAATTTCAAAACGGAAACACTGTTCGCCAACGGCGTGAAAGTACTGGCAAGCAATGAATACCCTAATGGCGTCAAATTCGTAGGCGAGAACGGGTGGATATTCGTAACACGTGGCAACTACTCGGTCACCGCCTCCGATCCCGTTGCTAAAACTTCCAACACCAAGGCCCTGGAGGCAAGCGATCCCAAAATACTGACTTCAGAGATCGGGCCCGATGAAATACATCTTATCGACAGCAAGGATCATCATGAAAACTGGCTTAACAGCATCATCAGTCGCCAGCCGAATATTGCTCCCATTGAAGCTGGCCACCGTGCCTGCACGGTCTGCCTGTTGAATCATACTGCCATGAAATTAAAACGGAAACTTTATTGGGACCCTGTTAAGGAAAATTTCAAGAATGACGATGAGGCAAATGCAATGCTTACCAGGTCGCAAAGATGGCCATACCAGATCAATAGGGAATTCAACGTGGAGACACGCATGTAATATAAAAACCGTGAAAACCTATATGAGAAATTACTGGACGTTAATGATTTTTTCTTTACCGGGTGTACTATTCCTTGCGGGTTGCGATCCCTCTCCCAAAGAGAAGGCTGCTGACCAGGCCGCACCTATTCGACTGATCACCCTGGATCCCGGACATTTTCATGCGGCCTTGGTTCAGAAGACCTCTTACAAAGAGATCGATACGGTGGTACACGTGTATGCACCCGGCGGGCCCGAACTGGAATCGCATCTTGCACTCGTGGATCAATATAATACCAGGGCGGAAAACCCCACTCATTGGGTGGAGAAGGTGTACACGGGCAGTGATTTCGTAGAGAAAATGCTTGCCGATAAGAGCGGTAACCTGGTGATACTGGCGGGCAATAACCGTTACAAAACGCAGTATATAAAGAAAGCGGTGGACGCAGGCCTCCATGTGCTGGGCGATAAACCGATGGCTATTACCATGGCCGATTTCGACGTCCTGCAAAATGCATTTGCCGAAGCGGCGCAGAAGAATGTTTTATTATACGATATCATGACGGAGCGCTCCGAGATCACCAACCTGTTGCAGAAGGAGCTGATGGGCATGCCGGAATTGTTTGGCGAATTATCGGCCGGATCAGCGAAAGATCCCGCGGTCACGATCGAAAGCGTTCACTTCTTTTATAAATATGTCTCTGGCAAGGTACTTACCAGGCCTGATTGGTTCTTCGACCCTACCCAGCAGGGAGACGCGATGGTGGATGTGGGTACGCATTTGATCGACCTGGTGCAGTGGGAATGTTTTCCCGCAACTGCTATCGATTATAAAAAGGACATTTCACTGCTTGGTGCCCGTACCTGGCCGACCCCCATCACTCTTTCCCAATTTGCCGCCATCACTAAAAGAGATTCATTCCCCGCTTTTTTACATCCATACGTTGAAAAGGATACAATTCTCCAAGCACATGCGAATGGAGAGATGCAGTACCTGCTAAAAGGGATACACGTAAAGATGACGGCACGTTGGGAATTCAAGGCGCCTGCAGGCAGCGGCGATACACATTACTCATTGATGAAAGGGACAAAGGCCAGCCTGGAAATAAAACAGGGCCGCGAAGAAAATTTCCAACCTACTCTTTATATAATTCCCGGTGCCCGGAACCAGCAATCTGCGAATGCTGTACAAAAGGCCATTGACCAATTGCAGGCCGGTTACCCCGGTATCACGGTTGAAAGATCAGGTGACGCATGGAAAATAAATATTCCAGCCGCATTCAAGGTCGGCCATGAAGCGCATTTTGGGCAGGTAATGGAACGATACCTGTCATATATCAGGGATGGGCGGCTGCCCGCATGGGAGGTGCCGTGTATGCTGGCTAAATATTATACTGCCATCAAGGGATTAGATATGGCAAGATCGAAAAAATGACCGAAAAAATGAGATCGACTATGGAACAACACAGGCCATTCACTTTAACCGGTAAAAAAGCGTTGGTAACAGGCGGTGGCAAGGGATTGGGCTTCGCTATTTCCCGGGCTCTATTGAATGTGTGTGCAGAGGTGGTGATCATTGGCAGGAATGAATCTTTATTGAAGAGCGCCTGCCTTGAATTGGGCGAGAAAAGTTCGTATATAGTGTTCGACCTTTCACAAACCGATAAAATACCAGACCTGGTATTCCGGTTGGAACAGGACTTCGGGCCTTTCGATATCCTGGTCAATAATGCCGGCATCAATCAAAAAAAAGATTTCTTACAGGTAAGCGATGCAGAGTTCGGTGATATCATTACGATAAACCTGCATTCGGTATTCTCACTCACCCGGGAGTTCTCGAAGAAGATGGTGACGAGGGGTCGCGGCTGTATCATTATGATCAGCTCGATGGCCTCACAATACGGGATCCCGAAAGTAATCGCCTATACGGCTTCCAAATCTGCAGTGGAAGGAATGACAAGGGCATTGGCGGTCGAATTATCGCCGCTGGGTGTTCGCGTTAATTGCATTGCACCTGGTTTCATAGCCACCGCCATGTCGGCCAGGGCGCTCAATGATGATAAGGAAAGGATGCGGCAGGTACTGGAAAGAACGCCGATGGGAAAACTGGGGCACCCGGATGATATCGGGCATGCCGCCGTTTATCTCGCGTCGGAAGAAGCGGGCTTTGTCACTGGCATTGTATTGCCGGTCGATGGCGGGAATTCGATTGGGTTTTAGAATATGGTTCCGGGACGCTGACATCGCTTTAACATTTAAACTTAAATAAAAGAAGCCATGAGTTCAATGCAATAAAAATTCACTTAATACTAAACCTGCTCATATGTTAAAACTACCATTGGCAAAAGCCTTACGATTGCTGGGCCTTCTTTTGCTGTGCAATTGGACAATAGCATCCGCCCAAACGATTACAGTGGAAGGCACGATAACTGCCAAAGAAAGCAATCAACCTTTACCCAACGTTTCGGTGACCATTAAAGGAACTAAAACCGGAACTACTACTGACGAAAAAGGGCATTTTAAATTGAATCAGGTACCCTCGAATGACGTCCTGGTGTTCTCATCACTCGGATACGACGAGCAATCCATCAAGGTGAACGGCCAGTCGTCGATTAATATTTCGATGGTGAAGCAAGAAGCGATCAACCTCGACCAGGTAGTAGTAGTGGGATACGGTACCAGGCAGAGGAAGGACGTTACCGGCGCCGTTTCTCAAATAAAGGCCACGCAACTGGAAAATGAAAACCCGGCCAACATTACGGATATCCTGCGTGGCAATATTTCCGGCTTAAGTATTAACCAGACCAATGCCGGTTCTGCCAAAGGTGGCGGCGATTTACTGGTGAGGGGCAAGTCGTCCATCAATGCAGGAACATCTCCCCTGGTAGTATTGGATGGAGTGATCTATCCGGGGCAACTGGCCGACATCAACCCCAACGATATTGCCACCATCGATGTGTTAAAAGATGCCAGTTCAGCGGCAGTCTTTGGCGCAAAGGCCGCCAGCGGCGTGATCCTGATCACTACCAAAAAAGGCTCCGGTGCAAAGCCCACCATCGCATTCAATACGAATATTGGCTACGGCGAACTGGCCAAAGATCAACCACTATATGACGGGGCAGGTTTCATTACATGGAGAACAGATGTGCTCAACAGTATCAACGTGAATCACAAACCTTTCCAGTTCAATGACCCCAGGACGTTACCCCCGGATATTACGGTAGACCAATGGAAAGCATACGATAATTCTTTAGGGGATCCTGTTGACATATGGCTGAACAGGTTAAAGATGTACCCGGTTGAAGTAAGTAATTATAAGGCCGGGACTGAAACCGATTGGTATGATATGATGTTCCATAAAGGGATCCGCCAGGATCATACGATCAGTATCAGCAACAGGAACGACAATGTTTCCTACTACATGTCCGTTGGCTATACCAATAACGAAGGCGTGGTGGTAGGGGATAAGTATAAGACTACCAGGGTGCGTGTAAACCTCGAAGCAAAGGCCGCTAAATTTATGTCTGTCGGCGTCAACATGCAGTTTGCAGACAGGGATGAAAGCCAGGTGCCGGTCGACTGGCGGCAAATGGTGAACGCCTCTCCCTGGGGAAGCAAGTTCAAGGCGGATGGCGTTACTCTGCGGGATAGCCCCAATGACGATGTAGGTAATAATACAAACCCCTTCCTGGGATACATCTATACCAACCGTCTTCAAAAGACAAATACATTATTTGGATCCCTATATGCAAAAGGCAATCTGCCGTATGGCTTCTCTTACCAGGTGAACTTCACACCTAACTTTGAATTCTACCGGTATTTTAATGGCCTTTCTGCAAAGGACTTTCGCTATGCAGCCCGTAAAGGAGTGGCGACCCGTACGACCCAGACGAGCTATAACTGGCAGGTAGATAACCTGCTGATGTGGAACCGGACCTTCGGTGAACATAAATTTGATGTGACCTTGCTTGCCAATGCAGAAAAATTCCAGTCCTGGCGCAGCCAGATGGACAACGAAGGCTTTGATCCCAATGATAAGTTAAGCTATCATAATATCGGTTCCGGTATCAAACCAGTGATCAGCAGTGATGACCAGGTCAGTACCGGTGATGCGTTAATGGCCCGCCTGAACTATACGTTCAAGCAACGCTACCTGCTAACTGCTTCTGTCCGCCGCGATGGTTATTCCGCTTTCGGACAAGGCAATCCGCATGCTACTTTCCCGTCTATGGCTCTGGGCTGGGTGTTCACGCAGGAGAATTTTGCCAAGAACATCAGTTGGCTGGATTTTGGTAAACTCCGGGTTTCCTATGGTTATAATGGCAACCGTGATATCGGCCGTTACAATGCACTGTCCGATCTATCAACCGGGAAATACCAATACGTAAAGGCCGATGGGACTGTCGTGCTGGTATCACAGTTATACGTTAACCGTCTGCAAAACCCCAAGCTGCAATGGGAAAAAACTTCTTCTTTCAATGTGGGCTTTGACTTCTCTGTCCTGAAGAATTCCCTGGGCGGCTCCATAGAAGTATATAAGAAATCGACAAAGGACCTCCTGATATTGCGGGCCCTACCCGATGTGACGGGCTTCTCTAACGTTTGGGATAATCTCGGCCAGGTCAATAACCAGGGTATCGAGGTAACGCTGAACAGCATTAATATGAAGAAGCGGAATTTCACCTGGAGTACCATAGCTACATTTTCGTTGAACAGGAATAAGATTGTTCACCTGTATGGGCCGGTGGATGTGATCGACCCGGTAACAGGGAAAGTGACTGGCCAGGTAGAAAGAGATGATATCGCCAATAAATGGTTCATCGGTCATAGCATTGACGAGATATGGGACCTGAAGGTACTGGGCGTCTGGCAGCAAGATGAAGCTGCGGAAGCCGCCAAGTATGGGGTAGCGCCCGGCGACTTCAAGGTAGAAGACGTGAACAAGGACAATAAATTCTCGGATGCGGACCGCCAGTTCCTGGGATACAGGACTCCAAAATTCCAATGGTCATTGAGAAATGAATTCACGCTGTTCAAACATTTCGATCTTTCCTTCCAGGTCTATTCCATCTGGGGGCAGAAGAGCGATTTCAACCAGGCCAAGAACAATCTTGGTTTTATTGACCGTCAAAATTCATACAAACTCCCTTACTGGACGGCCGACAATCCTATCAACGACTATGGGAGGCTTTTCTCCAGCAATGGCAGCGCAGGTTTCAGCGTATACCGGCATACATCCTTTATACGGTTTAATAATCTGGCTATTGCTTATACCCTACCCGAGGAAATAACCCGTAAGGCCGGGATCTCAAGCCTCAAGATATATGCGAACGTAACTAATCTTGGATACTATGCGCCCGACTGGAATTATTGGGATCCCGAATTCAGGGACAGGGACGCTGATGGTAATATTACAATTCCCCCATCGCCCCGCTATTATACACTGGGGCTGAATGTTACTTTTTAATTCAAACGATTAATGAACACTATATGAAAACGTCATTAAAAACCGCCGCACTGTTACTGATACTAACCGGCCCGGCAGCCTTGATAGCAGGTTGCGACAAGAGCAGGTTAGAACCATCCGCGCTTTCCTTTTATGAACCCGGACAGACCTATGTGGATGCCGATGCCATGCGCGCCGCACTGGTTTCCTGCGCCAGGAATCTTCGCATTGAATATTACGGAGATAACCCCGCCTTCCTCACTGAAGACCTTTTTTCCGAGATATCGGTAGAAGGAACGACAGACAAATCGGGCCCCGCCCAGGATATGAACCTCCTGATCACTCCTGACGGCGCCACCTTCAACGATGCGGATCACAATAAGATCTATTATTATTGGTTGGAAGGATACAAGGGCATCAAATATGCGAACACCGTTATTTCCCGTATCAACGATGCCACCTATTCTTCTCCGGAGGAACGAAATGCAATCCTGGGGGCCGCTTATTTTCACCGGGCAATGCGTTATTACAGGCTCACCCAGCAATTCGGCGATGTACCTGCGATCTTCAAAGAACTGACTGCACCCAAACTTGATTTCTACTCTACCAAACGCGAGGTGATATTACAGCAGCTTAAACTCGATCTCGATTCCGCAAAGGGATGGTGTTCAGATGCAGTAAGCCGTGGCGAAGTAAGCAAGGGGGCTGTGTTGCACCTCCTGACAAAAGTGAACCTGGCGCTGGGTAAGTTTGACGATGCGATCGAATCGGCCAGCGCCATCATCAATGGAGGCGTCTACAGCCTGATGAAAAATCCATTCGGCGCTACCAACAAGAATGTGATCTGGGACCTGCACAGACCGGAAAACAAATCACTCGGCACCAATAAGGAAGGGATATATTTCGTGATAGACCGGTTTGGTGACGGCGGCTTTGACCTGGGCATCAGGACCATGCGTAACGCCGTTCCTTACTGGGGTACTAATATCACCACCCCGGCAGGTAAGAAGGGAACGAATGATGGCGTATCGGTAGCCTATGTCCAGTCTTCCATGATAGGAAGAGGTATAGGAAGATGCCGGCCGACTGCCTACAGCCAATTCTATATCTGGAATGACTCCAACGATCTGCGGCATGCAAAAGGTAATTGGATGAACATGACGGACCTCCTGTACAATAATGATCCAACCGATCCCTATTACCTGAAGAACCTTCAATTGTATAATGGCGGCGGTGGTATACTATGTGTGGATACGATCCGGAGCTGGTTCGGGTGGCCGCATTACAAACTGTTCATACCGGACAATGAGAATTCCCCGATGCAGGGCGGTCATACTGACTGGTATGTCTTCAGGATTGCCGAGACTTATTTGCTGAGGGCCGAGGCGTACTACTGGAAGAATGAATTAGGATTGGCCGCCGCAGATATCAACGAGGTCAGGACACGCGCAAAGGCCGCACCCATCGATGCTGCACAAGTGGATATGAGTATGATACTGGATGAGAGGGCGCGGGAATTATTCTATGAAGAGCCGCGTAAAACGGAACTCACCCGCATTGCTTACCTCTTTGCGATGACGGGTAAGGTTGCCGAAAACGGCAAGTCGTATACCCTGGATAACTTTTCAACGGATAATTATTGGTACGACCGAATCATGTCAAAGACCGATTTTTATAACAAAGGTGTAAAAACAAATCATGGGGATAGGTATACGATGAGCCCATACCATGTGTTATGGCCCGTGCCGTCCGTATCCATACAGGCTAATAGTAACGGGCATATCAATCAAAACCAGGGATACGTGGGTTTCGAGACAAATGTGCCGTCGTTGGATTTTATTCCATAAAAGGTGGTCAACGTGAAACGTGAATCGTCAATCGTGAATACAACACCCTACAATGAGAATATTCGAATCGAGCAAGGTCCCGTTCTAATCGATTCGATTATTCTTATGGCGGAATGTTGTATTCACGATTGACGATTCACGATTCACGTTGACGATTCATCAGAACCTCTGCAAATAAATTTTAATGATGTCAACCAGGAGAAATTTCATTCAGGTATCCGCACTCGGCATAGCAGGTACATTGGCGCGGCCACTCGGTGCCAGGGCCGGAAACTCAGACAGTGTAACGGGTTTGACCACCGGTATCGCCGGGTATACCTTTGCGAAATTCGACCTGGATCGATCCATCGCGATGATGAAGCGCCTGGATATGCATTATATATCCGTGAAGGACGTTCATCTGCCACTTAATAGTACGGCCGATAAGATACAAACTGTCCTCTCGAAATTTGGAGACGCCGGCATCAAGGTATATACCGTCGGCGTCATCTATATGAAAACAAAAGAAGCGGTTGACGAGGCCTTCGAATATTCGAAAAAGGTGGGAGTGCCGATGATCGTTTGCGTACCGAACCCCGACCTGCTCGATTATACAGAGGAAAAAGTAAAGACCACCGGGATAAAGGCGGCTATTCATAACCACGGACCTGACGACAAGCTGTACCCGGGCCCCAGGAGCGTTTATGAACTGATCAAAGACCGTGATAAGGCAATGGGCCTTTGTCTTGATATCGGTCATGCGACCCGTGCCGGCGAAGAGCCCGCCAAAGCTATCATTGCCTATAAGAGCCGGATATTCGACCTGCATATTAAGGATGTGTCCCTGGCCGCCAGGGAGGGTAAGGCGATCGAAATGGGGCGCGGCATCATTGATTTTACAGGACTGGTAAATGCGCTGAGGAAAATACAATACAAAGGTATTTGCAGCATCGAATTTGAAAAGGATATGGAGGATCCACTTCCGGGGATCGCGGAGTCAGTCGGCTATTTCAAAGGAATAATAGCTAATGGGAACCACCATCATCGATGAGCAGCGGCGTCCTGCTTTGCTGACCTGAATTTTTTTTCAACTACCCAAGAAAGTGAGATCTCCGCCTGCCATGGTCCGTGGGACACGCACCATGGCAGTGAGGTTGTGTGAACGACTGAGGCGGGCTTGGTGGTCCCAGGCGGAAAATGAGAGGAATAATTTTTTCTGCTATCTACTTTGAAATACAAAGTACTTTTTATATCTTTACTATTCAAATTTAAACGCCTCTTTATGACTATACAAAACAAAAGACTTATCGGCATTCTGCTTACCGTCACTGTTCTCCTGCTCATACCATTAATAGCGATGCAGTTCACCAATGAAGTGAAATGGAGCCCATTTGATTTTGCCGTTGCTGCTGCCTTGCTTTTTGGCACTGGTCTTCTCTGTGAACTTGTAATCAGGAAGGTCAGGACTGTAAAATACCGGATCATCTTCTGCGTGGTTCTTCTGACGGCGCTACTTCTTGTTTGGGTGGAACTTGCGGTGGGGGTCTTTGGGACACCGTTCGCGGGGCGGTAAACGGCTGCCAGGAAGAGAAAGAAGTGAAAAGCGTGAATCGTGAGTCGTCAATCGTGAATAGCAGCAGTCTTAGAGTTGCTCAAATCAGTCAATGTTTTCTATTTGCCATCGAAACCCGTAGGGAAAATTCAAAGGTCGGAGACCATTCACGATTGACGAGTCACGATTCACGCTTTTCACTTCTTTATTCTGTTGATTTCTCCAACTATTTATTGCATAGTAAACAACCCCGGAAAAATGGCGGTGGAGGGGGGAGGGGACCGATAGAAAGAGGCGTTTCGCCAATAATAAGCGAAAGTCTAAGCCCTTTAGAAAATCTTCCCATCCTCATCAATTTGGGCTGATTGCACGCTGTCCCCCTAAAATCAAATCCTATGCATCACAATTTAATCACGGCTTGAAGACATTCCTGCAAGCAAAGACTTTGCTGCTGAAGCCCAATTCCCTATTCCCAATCCCTAATTCCTTCTAAGATCAAATCCTATGCATCACAATTTAATCACGGCTTGAAGACATTCCTGCAAGCAAAGACTTTACTGCTGAAGCCTAATTCCCTATTCCAATCCCTAATTCCTTCTAAGATCAAATCCTATGCATCACAATTTAATCACGGCTTGAAGACATTCCTGCAAGCAAAGACTTTACTGCTGAAGCCTAATTCCCTATTCCCAATCCCTAATTCCTTCTACCTATCCCCAATTTCTTTGTTCTATCATAACTCCTTGCTTTTTTTAATTCCAAGCTTCTTCATCCTGGAATTAAGCGTTGAGACATTTATGTCCAGTATCTCTGCCGCTCCGCCCGGACCATATACTTTCCAATTGCATTTTTTTAGCGTAGCTATAATATGGTCTCTCTCATTTTCAATAATGCTTTTCGATTTCTCATCAGTATAGCCCACCTTCAATGGTTCAGCCCTATGATAGAATTCAGTCACAACAGGTCCCTTTGTAAGCAATGCGGTCCTTTGCATCAAATTTTCCAATTCCCGTACATTTCCAGGCCATTCGTAACCCTCCATTTCACGAATAACCTCGGCTGAAAAGCCGGAAATTATCTTCCGTTCCATATCGGCAAATTTGCCAATAAAGGAATTAGCCAGCAATAGAACATCTTCTTTTCGTTCTCTTAGTGGAGGGACAACAATAGGGAAAACATTCAAACGGTAATAGAGATCCATTCTAAATCTTCCTGCAGCCACTTCCTCATCCAGGTGACGATTGGTGGCGGCTATTATGCGAACATTGACCGTTTTGGTCTTGCCGCCTACCGGCTGAATCTCCTTTTGTTGCAGCACCCGCAAAAATTTCACTTGTAATTCGGCGGGAAGCTCTCCAATTTCATCAAGGAAAATTGTTCCGCCGTCCGCTTCCTCGAATTTGCCGATTCTTTTTTCAAACGCTCCGGTGAAAGATCCTTTTTCATGCCCAAATAATTCCGATTCAATAATAGTCGGCGGAAGCGCACCGCAGTTTACAACAACCAAAGGCTTTACATTTCGCCTGGAAGTGTTATGAAGCGACCTTGCCACCAATTCTTTTCCCGTCCCGCTTTCGCCAAGAATTAAGACAGTGGTTTCTGAGGGGCCAGCCAGTTTGATATGCTCCATTACATTCAACATGGCCTTACTCTGTGTGAGGATCTGGAAACTGTCTTTATTGAAAATATTTTCGTTGTCAGGTTGGCCTTCATTCACCCGCAACGGGACCTTTTGCATCACGCCATGAAGTTCGAAGGCTACTTCCACTGCAGCAAGTATATCGCGTTGTCGGAACGGTTTGACCAAAAAACCATAAGGCTTTGTTGCCTTGGCGGCGAGGAATACTTTTCGGTTGGAATTTGCCGATAAATAGACAAATGGTATTTTCCTGGTGGCAAGAACCTTTGCAAAATCCACACCGGTCAACGTCCCATCCAGGTAGATATCCAATAACACCATGTCCGGGTTATGCCTGTCAAGCATGTTCATCGCCTCTACAAAAGAAGCCGCAATGGGCAACACTGTATAACCTGCCCGCTCAAGAATAAGCCGGAGATTGTTGGCCTCAATAAATTGGTCTTCTACTATAAGGATCCTGTGTTTCATCAACCTATTTTATCTTCTTGTAAAGCGGGAATTTTATCACCTAACGGCCCCTTCTTGAAAACAATGCTCAGTTTAGTACCATCTTTTGTCTCAATTAATACAGTTCCCTTTAACTCTTTGCTAAGACCCCTGATCAGTTGCATCCCTAAGCTTTTCCTCTCAGTCTCTTCGTTCAATTCAAACCCGCTTCCGTTATCCCTGATCGTTAGCTTCACTGTCGCATCTGTTTCGGACATTGAAACCCAGATTTTAGAGTCTTCTTCGTTCCTGAAGGCATACTTGATGGCATTTGTCACGCCTTCATTAATGATCAGGGCAACCGGTATTGCCTGCTGGAGATTCAATTGGACTGGCTCCACCTTTATTATGAATTCGATATTGTTTGTATCAAAACTGTCTTTCAAATAGCCAATAAACTCTTCAAGATAGACGGACATGTCGATAACCTGCAGGTCTTCGTTTTGATAAAGCTTCTGGTGAATCAGCGACATGGCATAGATGCGGTGCTGACTTTTTTCTATTGCCTGCAAAGCATCTTTCTCCAGGTACATGGCCTGCGATTCAAGCAGGCAAATGATCGTGTGAAGATTGTTCTTTACACGGTGATGCACTTCCTTCAGCCACCATTCCTTTTCAGCCAGCATGTCCTTTAACTCTTCATTCTTTTGTAAAATGATCTTATTATTTCTTTGATTATTCCGGAATTGGTGATAAAGTAAAAGCAGGACAATTAATATCACCACGATTCCGGCTATCGTGATATTCCTTATGAGCTTCGCCTGCTTTAGATTTGTCTGCTGCAAATCGTTTCGCTGTAAAAGCAAGGCGATATGTTGGTCCTTTTGTTTAAGGGAATCTTCTTTTTTGGCCGTTCCGTATTCCACCTCTAATTGTTGAACTTGCCGGGCTATGGTTTCATCGAAAAGAGAATCGGAGATTGTTTTATAGGTAAGCAGGTGATAGAATGCGGATTGAAAATTGCCCTGTGCAGAATCGAGTTTATACCATGCTTTCTCATCCAGCGAAAGATATTTTCTCCTTGGTAGCGTTTTGCTAATGGGAATATTTTTGCTGATATAAAGGCGGGCCCTCGAATAATCCCTGATCGCAAGGTAGTAGTTCGCGGCTAGCCGGTAAATGTTGCTTTTTACACCAGGCGGAATGGCCTGATCATCCACCAGTTTCAAGAGGACGCCGCAGTAATAGTCGGCTTTAGCATATTGTCGCGTATTAAGATAGCCATCCATAAAGGACGTAGCAAAGAATGCTTTTTCGAGTGCGCCGGTTGATTTCAAAAGGTCGGGTGGTAATGACGCTAGAAAATCCAACGACGCGGCGGGCTGCTTTAGAAAGATAAATATTTTTGAAATATTGAATACCGTCAGGGCAATGGCATACCGGTCATCATACCTGGTGGCAATTTTCAAAGCATCCCTATAGTATTTTAAGGAAATCTCATATCGTGCGCAATCTGAGTAGAGTCCTCCAAGGTTAGAAATGATTTGGCATGCCTGCATGGAACTGTCCCGGCAACTCTCAGCGGTCTTTAGCGCCAGCAATTCATAAGAGATGGCCTGTTTATAATCATTTTTGAAAGCATAAATACTACCTAATAGATCATAGACTCCCTGGAGCGGTTTATAATTTATCGAGTCATAGGCCGCTAGTGAATGCCTAAGTACATCAATTGCCTGGTCGAGATCCCCGTTAAGGCTATAGAGATCTCCGAGCATCTTTAGACCATCCGCCTTTTCCCGGATACCTTTCGACTGCTGGAAGGCAGCCACAGACCGTTCGACGAGGGTCACCTTTTTTTTGTAATCGGCGGGCCCATGGTAATCATAATATCCCGATAATTCATAGAGTGCTTTTCCCAGGAAGTACTTGTCATTGCTTGATTCCAGGACTCCGATTGCTTCTTCTACCTTGAGCCTGGCTGCCTCCTTCTCTCCCTTTTCCCGTTGCATGAAGGACTCTGTCAACAACAGTTGTCCCTCCGCGGATGGAGACTTTATCGACTCATTTATATGGCGGACTTCTTTTAAATAGGTAACAGCGCTATCAAAGTCGACCTGGTTTTCACCCGGCTTAAATATGTGAAACTGTGCCAGCCGGATCAATATGTTCATACGTTCAGAAGCTGGCCTTATATTGCTTAGAACCCGTAGAAGAGAATCAGCCTCCTTTTTTTCGATGGGTTGGCCAAAAGCAGTCATCCCCGGAATCAACAGGAGCATTATGGAGGAAATGATTCTCATAAACGCATTCTACCGGGTTGTAAACCGCAATGATAAATACCACGCCTCGTCATCGGCATCAACACTCCAGCCCCTTCCATGAACTTTGATCAGAGGCGTATTACCTTAAAGTTACGGCATGAGTTGAGCGAGTATGGCGTTCAAACAAAATTTTCAGTACCCAATGCCGCTATTGATGAAATATCGACAATTCAGCCCCCAATTTTATTGGGATTTCGGCAATCATCTCGCTTCCATCGGGTTCAAATAAGTGATTTTCAGAAAGTTAAAAATACCGGCACACAGGTTGACAATACCTATAGAAATCACCCGGTAGTAAAAATAAAAACACAAAGGCATGAACACACAAATCCTCAAGGGTAAGCTTACCCGGATCTTCCCCGTCCTGGTAAGCATGATCCTGTTCTCAACAATTTCTCTCAACAATTTAAATGCACAAACTATGAGTGTAAAAAATGTAGTACTGGTTCACGGCGCGTTTGCCGATGGGTCGGGATGGAAAGGTATTTATGAAATACTTAGTAAGAAGGGTTACCACGTAACCATCGTACAGAATCCGTTATCGTCGCTGGAAGATGATGTGGCCGCAACGAACCTGGCGCTGGATAACCTGGATGGTCCGGCCATTCTCGTCGGACATTCCTGGGGTGGGGCGGTGATAACGCAGGCTGGCGTTCATCCAAAAGTAGCAGCGCTTGTTTACGTGGCTGCCTTCCAACCCGATCTGGGCGAATCCGCATTCACCTGGTTCAGCTCGATGCCGCCTGTTGCCGAAAATGGCGTATTGCCACCCGATGAAAAAGGATTCGTTTACTATTCGAAGGAGAAATATCATGCTGGATTTTGTGCCGACCTCAGTAAGCAGGAATCTGAATTCATGTATGCTTCTCAGGGCGCATTTGCCGCTAAATCCTTTGCGACACCGTTAACCCAGGTTGCCTGGAAGACCAAACCCAGCTATGGTATAGTCGCCACCGAAGACAAAAGCATTCGCCCGGAGATCGAAGAGAAGATGTACACCAGGTCGAACACTAAGTTTTCGAAGATAAAGGGCAGTCATGCTGTCTATATTTCTCAACCGGATGCGGTGGCGAAAGTTATTATTGAAGCGGCGGAAGCGGCAAAGAAGGGTGCAAAGTAAAAATGGAGCGTGAGGAAAAGGGCGCATAAGCCCTTTTCCTTTTTTCAGTAATTCCGGTAATTTGCGAGATAGTGTTTTTGAACTGTTTCTACGGATAAGATGTCTCGAAAAATTGATAGGTAGCATTCAGATTTGACCACATTCGACTAGTTCTACAATAGGCATAGGCTCTGATTTGTAATTTTCATTTCACCAGTTTAGCATTACTCCGATACAAGGCAGCCTCGCCATGCAAATTTTTTTTTGCTTTTCAAATATTGCTACCGTGTAAAAACGGTGTAGATTACCCGTTAAAACACGGTATGAGATCAGTGACAGGTAGTCTAGCTTTATGACTCTTGCCTGTACCAATTATGATGTTCCTCCTGTACTTTTTGAACAAATTTTTACTTTCCGGAGCCCGTGGGCGTAGCTAATAGTAAACATTAAGTCTGTTTATATAGCGGTCAAGGGAAGCCCTAAAACAGTCAATTTAGAGGAAAATATTGACGCCGCAATTTATAGATCTGGTCACCGAACGGCGGATGACTTGACACGATAAAACTATTGTTCTCTTACCTTTCTACTACCATCATAATTAAACAAACCAGAATGAAACTCTTAACCACCTGCACGTTGATATTTCTTTTTTTTATCACGAGCCTTTATTCCCAAAAAACCGATTTTGCATTTGTCCAGCATACCGTTGAAGGCCCTGGTGCAACACCTAAACTCGCGAGTAACGCTTATTTAGCGGTATCTGTTCTTTTTAGAAACGAACAAAAATTGGCAGATCCGGATTTTTTAGGAAAATTCAACAAGGTCAATTACTTCTATCTTGAAGCATCCGTTACAGACGGGCAAAAAACAGAAACCGCACCCCTTTATTTTTTAAAAAAAGATAACGGTGGCATATTTTCAACAACGACATTTTCCACTAAAGTATTTAAGGATAGGACAATTCTTCGGAAGGTTCCCTTTCAGAAATATGCGGCCAGCATACCCACGGTCAATATCTCCGTTAACATAAAAATGGAAAAGGAGATATTGAAGATCATTAAAGATATCAGTAGCAAGATTGCCCCGATTGTTTCGAATCCCGAATCGTTATTCGGAGCAGGCTCTATAAAACTCGTTTACGGATTTTTCGACAACATTATAGGCCAGCTAAATACCTCCAAAGAAGTTCAGGCAGAGGTAGCGTTTGATGCGTTTGCGCCTGAAGAAACAGGAATTATTCCATATAGATACAGTGTTGTTTTTCTTGGCCCAAAAAATGTGCAAATCACGGGGAGTAAGTTTAAAGTGAGATTTGACGATAATAACTCGCTTCAGCTTTATAACGACAATACGTTATATCAAGATTATCCCTATATGATCGTCTTAACGGGCTTATCTAACTTCCTGGATATAGATGGAATTCCCTCTAAATATTATGCGCAAAATAAAATTTGTGAAATTACCGGTAATGAATTGGCAAAGTTAGTATCAACACTTGAAGCAAGTAAGGCAAAGTTATCCGACGACCAAATGGCAGCTGAACGGAACTTAATACAACTAATAAGCTACAAGGTCCAGATTGAAAATGGTGTTGTCAGTTCGGCAGAAGATAAATTGGTAGAAGCTTACAATTCATTTTATGATTTTAAAAAGTATAAACCGGACGCTCTCAGTGACAGCCTATATTCTCAACACTATAAGGAAATATTTACCTTTTATAAAGGCTGCATTGAGAATTCGTCTCAGGGGTTGGGCCTGTACAAATTGCTAAAAAATGTTTTTCCCGTGCTCGACAAAGATGACGTGAAAACAATAACAAATGCGGACCTGGAAATATTAAAAACTTACATAGAAACGACCAAAACTCTCAACTTTATCCTTAGCTCGAAATTTAATGCAAATGCAATTACAACTCAATTATTGGCTGAAAAGAGCATCTATAATACAAATTTCAAAGAAAGAGTGGATAATGTTCTAAATACAAAGAAAATAACTGCTGAAACAAAGATCGATATCAACAAGCTGATTGACTTAAAAAGTCAGTTTGACCAGTGCGACAAATGTGTGGCCGAAACCCGAAAGGCCGAGCAATATTATGGTGAGCTAGTAAAAACAGACAATGCAAAACGAAAAGAGATAGAGGATATTGTTTCCCAGGCAAATGCTACACTGAGTCAAGGATCAACGGCACTTCAAATTATTGACCTTACTAAGTATAAAGTTGACTCAGCAAATAAGCCACTATTGATCGTTGGCCTCAAGGTAGACGAAATCAACTCACGTCTGTCAAGAATAAAAATTGCTAAAGAAGATTTAAATAGGAAATTGGGAGTATCAATCTTTAGTCTAAATGATAAAGCCGAAATAGAGACAACCATGAGGGACTTAAAGGATTTAATCAGCATGTTCAAGACCGATATCCTTTCGAATGTTTCAACGCTAGTTAAAGATAATAATAAGATATTAGTAGCGAATCTGCCTAATAATCAACTGAAATATTTCTAAGCGATGGTACTCGATTTAGTAAGAAAATATATAAACTTGAGATGAAAAATGAGGTAAAATGCGATTGAGTTTTGGGAATGGTTAACGGTATTTTGTAAATCCCTGAATCTCAATTTCGATACAATTTTAGTCGAAGTTTATTAAAGGCTTCTTAATGGATTAACGCTAGTGAGACCCTTATCCAAATATTGATGGATAAGGGTTTTCTCATTTTAATTAGGATTGATTTCCGTTTATTTCATCAAGTGTCTTGCGGATATTTTTAGACTTTTTCTCTATGCAGTTGAATCGAATCATGCTTCTCTTTTTTTCCTACCTTTCTGGCCGAAATTGTTTTTCAACTAAGCCGGATACTAAGATTTCCTAGTTACGTTACCTGACTATACATCGCACCCCTTCTCACCACACATTCGTCGGACAGGAATCCGGATACCTGTTACCAATCAGAAACCCGAGAATGATCTCGTGTGTGCCCTTAGTGAAGTTATTCAGCCGCGATGTAGTATAATCGTATGCATAACCGATATTGAAGGTATTGGATACATTCACTCCCAGCATTCCCGCAAAGCCATCCTTATACCGGTAGCTGGCCCCTACCCATGCAAGGTCGTGGTACTGAAGTTTCGCATTTACTTCCACCTGCATCGGCAGCGGAGTCATGTATTTTATCATCACCGAAGGGATCAGGTTAAAATCATAGCCAACAAGAAAGCGATACCCCGCCGTGGCGAATATATGAGGAACCGTCTTTCCTTCCTGTGGCCTCACATACCCATTGGAAAAATCAATTTGCTGCGGTATGATCTGCTGCGCAGAAAGGCCGACGAAGTAGTCCGCAGAATACAAATAGAGCCCGGCCATAAGGTCCGGCCTGAACTTGTTGATCACACCGGAAGTATAGACCGCCGGATCGACATTCACATCTCCGAAGTCCAGCTTGGATGCATCCAGTCCAATCCGGTTGAATCCGAGACCGAAGCCCGCCGCGAGACTGGTCCTTGGAGAGAGACCGATATGATACGCGTACGTAGCATAGGCAGATAGATTGCTCAACGGCCCCGTCTTGTCATTGATCACCTGCATGCCGATACCATGATGTGGTTCTGCGGCCGTATAATTTTCCCAATAACGTTGGCCCCGTGGATTCTCGCCCGGTATCTCGTAGGAAGTGGGCGTTGTCCGAAAGTCCTTTTTACCAATCGGGCCTTGTATACTCAGGTAAGTAGTAACGGGCGCATCCTGTATGCCCACCCACTGGTGACGATGACTGATCTTAATGTCCGTGTAATTTTCAATACCGCTCAACGCAGGGTTGACAATGTATTGATTCAGGATGTACTGGGTATAATGAGGCTTTTGCTGCGCCATCGCAGGACTCACTCCGAGTATCATCAGGACCATGTTAATTATATTTCGTTTCATACTTATTGTTTTTAAAAGGGTAAGTGATTTAATTGCCAAAGCGCGATAAACCACTTACCCTGGTTCTTGACGATGGGTATTTGGACTAAAAACGGGGTCTCATTTTATTACCTTGAATTCAGTTCTACGGTTCTTTTCCCTACCCTCAGGGTTATCCGAACCGTCATCGTTCTTGTTAGGGGCCACCGGTCTTTCTTCGCCATATCCCTTTGAATGCAAACGGGCAGGATCGATTCCCTTGTCGGTTAGGTATGCCACTATATTCTTCGCTCTCTCCCCGGAAAGTTTCAGGTTGTACGATTCAGAACCCTTGGTATCGGTATGTGCACTCAGTTCGATCACGAGATCAGGATAGACAGTCATCATACGCACTATCTCGTCCAATGCAGGATAGGACTCCGGTCTCAGGGTCGCCTTATCGAAATCATAGTAGATATTATTTACGACAAACGTTTCGTTCACCTTAGGAGGTTCCGGCAGGAGACAAAGCGGAGGATACAGGAAGGAATCCGCTTCCTTATCCCCTGGTACTGTTCCCTGCAACGAGCCACTGATAAAGCCATCTGCGCTCGCCTGCAACTGGACCGGCAAATAATCTTCAAGCGCAAAGGAGTAGGTTCCATCGGCACCGGTGGCCTGCTGGTGTATGACTTTATTGCTGGCAGGATCTCTGATGACAATCGTCGCCGTAGTCAGCGGCTTTGCAGCATCGCACGATACCACTCTTCCTGAAAGCTGGCGGAGAGGCCTTATTCTTTTCAGGTAAAATAGTTCGAGGCAGCACGAAGCATCACGGTCGGAGCTGAGCAATACATTTTCCAGGATATTCTTTGCAGTTCCCCTGCTGGTGAAATAGAGATCATCCTTCATTGAGTTGACGGGATAGCCAAAGTTGACCGGTTCCGCCCAGTTGCCGATCTCTCCCTTGCTTTGAAATAGATCGTAGCCACCCATACCGATGCGCCCATTGGTGGAGTAGACCAGCGATCCGGAAGCAGAATGGTAGAAAGGAGCCTGTTCATCAAAAGAAGTATTGATCGTTGGACCCATGTTCACCGGTGTGCCGGCTTGTCCATCATTTAATTCCGAATACCAGATATCGAAGCCTCCCTGCCCACCGGCGCGATCGCTTGCGTACAGGAGATACTTACCGTCCGGCATTACAAAAGGCTGCTGCGTATTTGCTCCCGGCGTATTGATCAGGTCACTCAAACGCGCAGGATCATTCCAGCCATCTGCATTTCTTGTGCTGACGTAAAGAGAAGAAGTCTTCTTGTTGCCCGTGACGCTCCATCTTGTGAGAAACAGCATATTCCCGTCAGGAGTGACGGTAGAAACTCCCTGGTGAACGTTCTTCGATTGCTCCAATGCTGCCATCCTTACACCTTGAAGATTGTCGTCATTGAACACAGCCTGGTAGAGCCGGTTGGTATATTCCTTTTTGGCGGCAGATGTATCCAGGGGCCGCGTTGATGTAAACAGTAAGCTTGTATCGTTTACCCATACTGGTGCATAGTTGGCGCCCGCGGTATTTAATTCCGGCAGCGCCTTAGTGACTGTATAATATTTAAGATCTTTCTTTTTTAATTGCTCCTGTATGTACTGCAGGCTAAGAAGCTCCCGTTCTGCATTCTCATGATAACTGTCGGGCGTTGTATAACTATCGAGAAAAGAACGGAATTCCTGCTCCGCCTCTTCATACTTCGCTAACGCCCGCAATGCCTCTGCATGATAGTATTGTGCGAGGGGGAAATTCACCTTATCCAATTCCATTACTTCTTTATAATGGGGCTCCGCCTTTGACGGGTAATTCAGCATCCGGTATGATTCCGCGAGATGATATAATCCCTGCTCACGGTTATCGATCGAAGAACTCGTCTTCTTAGCTACCTGCTGGGGTGTGTAGGGGTTATATTCTTCTTTCTTTCCTGTATTCTCGCCGGCAAAATATTTCTCGTAATAGTTGGCGGCCGAGGCATAGTCTTTCTTTGTAAAATAATTGTCGGCGGCCTTCAGGTAGTCGTACACAAACTGGGCCTGCGCGGCGTTCCAAACTAAATGAACTGCTATAATAAATAGTATCTTTTTCATGCTGCTGTTTTCTGGATTTTAGTTCTGTCGATTTTTATAACCTCGGGCAAATGAATTCCACCTCAGGCGTCCTGGTGGCTTTTCTTCCGATAAAGGAAAGCGAGATCTCAAAGCTGTTTGATCCGTTTGCCAATTTCCCGAGATCAGATGTGTTGACATCATAACTGGCGCCAAGCACCATGTTCTTATGGGTAAAGCCTATGAATGGAGAAAGAGCATCTTTATGCCTGTAGTTGATGCCAAGCATCAGGTCCAGGTCGGGAGAAGCTTTGTAAGAACCATAGGCGCCGATCATTTTTTCTTCAGCTGTGCCCTGTCTCAGGTATAGTAAGTTGGGAGTAAGACTGAATACATCAGATAAGCTAAGCCTGACACCGCCGTGAGCCGTATACCTTACAGGAAATCTCGCCTGGCTGTCATCGCTGAATTTATCTTCCGGCCGGGTGATATGAGAAGCAGAAAAGCCAAGGAATATGTTCGCTTTTTGACCTGGCTGAAAGACGAAATACATGAGGCCCACTCCTATATCCAGGGTTGCGGCGGATGTTCGCCTCAGCGCTTCCGAAGACGAAGTTCCGGGGTTATAGCCGGTAATGGGATTCCATTGATCGCCGAATGTCAACTTGTTCCTGTTCCACTTCCGTTGTATCACGCCGGCCTGAACGCCAAAGACCACGCGTTTGGTTTGCATCGCGCCGAACCGCATGCCGGTATAGGCAGCATTGGCGTAGGCCGTTGTATAATCATAGCCGCCATTGCCTGCGGTTTGATTCAATACGCTAATGCCCGCATTGATGTTTTTTTCTGTAGTAAACTCGGCAGAGAGACCTGCCGTGGAAAATGGCGCACTTATATTTCCCCACTGGTTCCGGTATATTCCAGAGACCCTGTACTTCCCATCAAATGTGCCGGTAAGAGCAGGATTCAACCAGGCGGGGTAGACATAGTACTGTGAAAAATGCGGATCCACCTGTGCGTGCCCTTTTTGCATTATCGCTATCGCCAGTACCAGGCAGCTAAGTCTGTAAAGATTTCTCATCGTTATAGTTTTAGTAGTTTAAAATTCTTTCTATTTTAAAAGTGTGACTGAACCCGTACGAGGGGCAAAGCCATTTTGCAGTTTTATCACATAATAGTATGTACCCACGGGCATGTCTTTCCCTTTCACCTTTCCATCCCAGGGGGTGGAATAGCCAACGGAATAAAATACCTCCTGCCCGTACCTGTTAAATATTTCTACAGTACAGCCGGGGTAATCCACCAGATTCGGGATCAACCATGTGTCATGCACGTTATCCCGGTTAGGAGAAAAGGCATTGGGTATCTTCACCGGCTTCAGTATCTTGACCGTTAATTTATCTGTGGCCGTGCATCCGAAATCGCCTGTTGCAGTTAGAGTATAATCCTGGTCTGAGTTAGCGATCATCGAGGGTCTCAACAACGTGGCGTTGCTCAGCATCGTGGCAGGAGTCCAGTTGAAGTCGAGGTTATTGTCATTCGCCGTTGCATTGAACACGATGGTTGTTCCCTGCGGTACCACGAATGATGAGCCTGCATCGATCACCGGCTGCAGATGCACGGTAACGGGAACGGTAAATGCATCGGACACGCATCCTCCTGCATTGGTCACCTTCAGTGCTACCATGTATACGCCCGGGCGATTAAACTGCTTCACCGGATCAACTACCGGCGAGGCGGTCCCGTCGCCGAAGCTCCAGTCCGATGCGCTTATAGTACTGCCAGGCGCCGTACTGTGATTAGCGAAGACATTGTCTGCGCCCTGGCATATTTCAACCGGGGACACAGTGAAGGAAGCAACTGGCTTGTCATAGAAACTGTTTACCAGTTTACTGTTGCTCGTAGCCGTACAACCGAAAGCGGAGACAGCGGTGACCGTAACATTGTATGAACCCTTGCTTCCGTATACGTAAGATGGATTTGCGCTTGTGGAAGTGCCGTTCAACGGATCGCCAAACTTCCACGTATAACTCAATGATGAGTTGTCCGGTACCGAACTGGCGTTGGTAAATACGGCAGATCCGCCGGGCATACAGATACCTGTAGGAGGATTGAAATCTGCAACAGGCAACGGATGTACAGCTATTGTCTGGGTAAACGGATCGGAGATGCAACCATGATCGCTTACAGTTACGAGCTTTACAGTGTAATCATTGAACGTGGTGTATGAAACGGTAAACGGATTTCCATTGGCAAATGATGGGTTATCGCCATTGCCCAGCTCCCAGTTCCAGGCCTGTATTGTTCCGCCGGATATCGTGGAAGCATTGGAGAGTGTCAGCACCTCATTTAAACAAATGCTGTTGCCTGCCGTGAAGGAAGATACCGGCTTCGCATATACTTCAATAGTACTGGACACGGGCTGGATGCAGCCGCTGTTAGTAGTGAAAGTGTAAGTAATGGTATGAATGCCAGCCCCCGCAACTGCAGGATCGAACATTCCTGCCGTCGTCGTTCCCGGTCCGCCATAAATTCCTGTGCCCATTGCGCCGTTGGTAACCGATGCCGTGGCAACAGATACAGGAGCATTGTTGATACAGACGGATGGCAAGGAAGAATAGGATAGTTGCGGCGCCGGGTTAAAGGTGGCCTTTATTATCGTATCCGTTGTGCACCCCTGCGCGGATATTGCACTATATGTAATATCGTAATCGCCATAGATGGAATAATTATGTGAAGGGTTGATCGAACCAGAGGTATTTGGATTGCCCGGAGTTGCATTCGCGTCTCCGAAATTCCATGTATGAGTGTTGATCGTTTGTCCGTCGGGCGCACTTGTGTTATTGGTGAATTGTACTATTCCATTCGCAGGAAGGCAACCCCCCGGATAGCTGATATCGACAACTGGCCTGGCATATGTAGTGATGATATGACTAACGGTATCGCCAATGCAACGCGCGCTGACCCCTACCGCATACTTCACGGTATGGCTTCCATTGGTATTGTATGTGATGCTTTGAGGATCGCCATTGGGAGAATTAAGGGAACCGCTGCCAAAATCCCAGTTCCAGGAACTGACCGGCGACGTGCCGCCATACGATGCGGTTGGAGTGAATGTTACAGCATCACCTTCGCATAGAACGGCAGGCGAAATTGTAAAGTCGCCCGTCGGCGGGGAATAGATAGTTATTTTCCTGGTAGTGTCGGAAACGCATCCCTCACCGGTAACAACAGACAGTGCAATGTCCTGGTCAACACCCGGCGCAAAGAGATGCACCGTATCCTGTCCCTTTGCTGTGGTGCCACCCGGGAAGGTCCATTTCCAATTGGCCAGTGTGTAGCCATCGGTGGTCGCACTTACTGCATTCAAATGCACTGTATCGAGAGAACAGGCGGTTGGGCTGGTGAATGTAAAGTCGGCCTTTGGTTTTTCTTTTACTACAACCTGTATTTTCACATCTTCCCTGTTGTTACAATTCTCGATGCTGGGGTGCGACGAGCGGATAGGAACATTATAGGTGCCTGCATTGCTGAACTGGTAGCTGCCTGGTAGCCGGTACTTATAATATTGTACACCTTTTACAATGACGGTGCCTGAGGACACGGGCGCATTATCGATCACATCCGCACTGGGTGTTGCTACAGCCGCCAGTTGGCTCATCTCCCATTCCAACCTGGTGGGTTGATAAGCAAACAGGGCAGAGATCTCAACAGGAGTTTGTGTACAGGTAAATGGATGTTCAGGTTGAGTAGAATCCAGTTCGTTGTGAATGTAACTGATCGCACTTAGATTATTGATCAATGTACCCGCATTGTATCCATAGCTTTCCACACTGCCCAATCCGTAAGTGATCGCGGTAAAGGCCGAATCGCTCTGCACGATGCATTGCGACTGTGCCGCGGTCCATCTTTTCACTACTACTGTATAGCCTGGTAACCGGGGATGCGCATAAGAGTGATCAACTGTTGCGCTGCCGTCTATCCTAAGGGAGCTCACTCCCGCTGTAGGTATGATAAGTGTCAGGTAGTTGATGGCGATCGATTCCCTGTTATTCCTGTAGAAGCCCACTCGTTTTATTCCCTGTTCCACAGGACTGATGTACATCATCTCGGGATCGCCAAGCCCTCCACTCATGCAGGATCCGCCGGTCATGAACTGCGCCACCATGATGGGTTTATCAGCCTCTATGAGATCCGCTGTACTGCTTTCAAAGAAATAATAACTGTTGACCAATAATCCAGTCAGTGGCGTGCCGTTTCGTTTTACAATAGTAGTTGGATCTTTGATCAACACCTTGTAGGAATTGGTCATGAACTGATTGGCTCCGTTGGATGTGGAGGTGGGGGCGGTAAGATAGCGTTTGCCCCAGGCTTGTGAAGGGAATAGCTGCTGATTATCATTATCGCCTCCGCCACTACCACAACTTATAGGATTGCTCGTCCGGCTGCTTCCGGAAAAGGCGCCGATAGGATAACATTCACCGGCTGCATTGGCAATTGATTTCACTTTGGTGCCCGTGAGTTCATACCCATCACTTCCTGATATCAATGCGCCAACCACCTGGTAGATCTGGCCGCGATTGAGGGTGATTGTAAATGGTACGCCAGGAACCCTTCCGTTTCTCGTTGACACCGATGGAGTGATCTCTACTACCGTATTGTCCTTCTCGGCCACAACATACATCCATGAAAAGCAGTTGCTGGCATAGCTCTGTTTGCTGTTGACCGAGGTATAAGAGTAGCCCCATGTCTCCACAGGCATGAGCATTGTGGCTCCCGATGATGCCGAGCCAAATGTATGCGCATATGCAACGATCGGAACATCGCTTTCGATATGGATCGAGAGATCGAAGAGGCCCTCTCCACCATTACCACCGAAACTTGGCGGAAGATCATACAGCCTGCAATCTTCAGGACCGCTTTTCGGCATATAGCCTGATGCTATGACGCTGTTGGCGGGGACTGCATAGTTGAGAATGGTTGTTGTTGTTCTTCCTTTGATCGTCACCTTCACATTAGCCGCTTCTTCGGCACTAAAGTATAGTATCATCTCCTGGGAATTGTCCTGGCCCGGCTCCATGAACTGGTGATGACCATAGCCTGCCCAGAATTCCTTTCCCCGGTTGGAAAGGTTTTGAGAGAACCCTTTCCAACCGTTTATGAGGAAACTGATGAGTAAGATTATTTTTATTGCTTGTTTCATTTGTTTCGTGTGTACGGATTACCTGATTAAATTGATTGCGCCCTTCCGGAGGATCTTCTGTCCATTTGTAAGCGTGATATCCGCTACATACATATACACACCTGATGGCTGTATCTGCCCTCTATGTGTGCCATCCCATCCAGGTAACTGGTCCGACGATTCATAGATCTTCTGTCCCCACTGATTGAATACTGCCACGCGCATACTTCTTATCGCATTGCTGTAGACCCTGAACTGATCGTTCCTTCCGTCACCATTAGGAGTGAAACTATTGGGTATATACACTTCGTCGGTAACCGTGGTTGCTGAGACCGGTGCCGATGCAACAGGATTACAACCGCCGGTCGGCCTCACCTGTAGTGTTATCGTCTGTCCCATCTGCAGGCCCGCTACGGTATGTGTTAATCCCAATGATCCCGACGAGGGAACTATCCAACTGATGCCACCATCCAGGGTAACCTCATAGCCCTGCGCACCCTCAATAATATTCCAGGCGAAACGGACAAGACCGGGGGCAATTGAATCGACGGTCGCAACAGGTATTGAGAGAACAGGCGCAACATCTGCTTTTGCCTCTGCCCTGGCTGCGACGCATGCGCCAAGGTCTGTCTCGACGAAGTAGGAAACAGGACCAGTGACATTGGTAACAGTGAAACTGGTTCCCGTGCTTATTGCTGTTGCACTGCTTATCGAGTTAAACCAGCTGTATATGGCGCCGGCTACAGGATCTTTTACTGTAAAGGTCAGATCGCCTCCGGCGCATGTGGTGAGCGAGTCCTTTACCAATTGTACGCCGAGCCCATCACCAATCGCGAGATGTTTTACCGTATCGCCTATGCAACCATCGTCTGCTATCACTGAAAGTTTGATGTCGTGTACGCCTGCGGTAGTGAATGGGTGAGTTGGAGCCTGAATAGCTGCCGTGCCTCCATCGTTGAAATTCCAATCCCATTTATTGACGCCGGCTCCATTAGCCGTGGTTACTATGCCATTGAACTGAATATCTTGTCCAACGCAGAGATTTTGTCCGGTAGTGAAGTCTACGACCGGCGCGTCTATCACATTTATGGAAAGGGTCGTCTCCAATGTGTTGTTACAGCTTTCTATGTCGGGGTGTGTGATAATGATAGGAACATAATAGGTTCCCGCGCCCCTGATCACATAATCCTGTGGCAGCGTATAGCGATAGTATAATCTGCCGTTTACTTCTATTGTACCTGCAGGAACAGGGTTCGACTGGTTGACATCGGCATTAGGTGACATGTTAGGAATGCTGCTTAACTGCCAATGAATATTTGTGGGCTGAACGGAGACAAGGAAATTGAACCGGAATGGCGTGCTGTCGCAGGTATGATCACTGGTAGTGCCTCCCGGGCCGTACACATTGTTGATAGAAGGGAGGGTGTTAAGATTCTTCACCAGGGTGCCTGCATTGTATCCATAGCTCTCCACGCTGCCCAGGCCATAGGTAATGGCGGTGAATGCAGAGTCGCTGGTAATGACCGCCTGCGCCTTTGCTGCGGCCCATTGTTTTACAACTACGGTATAACCGGCGAGCGAGGGATGCACATAACTGTAGTCATAGGAGGATGCACCCGTTGCGCCATCGATCTGCAGTGAACTCAGGCCGCTTGTTGGAATAATGAGGGTAAGATAATTGGTAGTGATTGCCTCAACATTATTACGGTACAGGCCCACTTTTTTTATTCCCTGCTCCAGCGGACTGATATAGAACATCTCAGGATCGCCGTTGCCGGAGGTACCGGGGCATGCGCCGGAAGACGACATGAACTGGGCCATCATAACCGGTTTGTCCGATTCGATGTACTCGCCAACATTACTTTCGAACTGGTAATAATAATTGTTGATCAGTCCCGTGAGAGGAACACCATTTCGTTTAACAATTGTGGTAGGGTCTTTCACGGCCACGCGGAAGATATTTGTCATCAGGCTGGATGCACTGGTGGATGCTGATGTTGGCGCAGCCAGGTAACGGCGACCCCATGCCTGGAAAGGAAAGTTTTGTTGAATAATGTTGTCGCCACTTCCGCCAACACCAGTTCCACAGGCAATACCCGTGCGACTGCTGCCGGAGAATACCGCAACGGCCAGGCATTTGCCACTGGTATTGGGAATGGATCTGACCTTTGTTCCCGTGAGATCATAGCCTTCGGCACCGGAGATGATCGCGCCCAGTACCTGGTACACGTCTCCTCTGTTCATGGTCACGGTATATGGCACACCGGCAGGCCGCCCGGCTTTTGTTGGATTAGATGGTGTGATCTCCACAAGTGTATTGTCCTGATCGGCGATCACATTGACCCATGAATAGGTGTCGCTTGCATAATTCTGACGGGATGTGAGTGCATAATATTCATATCCATAAGTGCCTACCGGCAATAGCATAGTGGCGCCTGATGAAGCAGAACCATATATATGTGCATAGGCTACGATCGGCACATCACTGGTAATATGGATGCCCTTTGGTGCAAGACCTTCCTCTGTCATCCTCGCATCATAGAGACCGTACTTGGGTATGATCTCGCTGGTGATGACGGTGTTTGGAGCGATGTGATAGGTTCTCGACCAGGAGGTGCCCTTTATTGAAACCGTTACATTGGCATCTTGCTCCGCGCTTAGATATAGTACCATATCCTGTGAGTTATCGGTACCGAAGAACTGGTGATGCCCGTAAGCGACCCAGAAGTTCTTACCACGGTTGGAGGTATCCGGTGGAGATATGACCACGGGATTGGGTGGTATCGCCAGGCCGTCCGTCAATCCTGTGTATCTGTCCAGGAATGTGAGATCAGGCTCATTGATGGTGTTCATCACAGAATCCACTTTGCTATCCGATGCTACCATCCAGTTGTTTGCAGCATCCGTTCTACCGAGTTTGATGATTCCCTGGTCGGCAAGAAATCCCTGCCATGAGTCGATATAGAATTGCTGTACTTTCTGGCCGGTTGGAACAGGACCAGTAATATCAAAATCGGTATAGAAATACATGTAATCCTGTCCGGTGGCTAATCCTGGTGGCATTACACCGGAATAACGTTTAGCCTGAACTGTCGTCGGCACGGTAGCGCCCCAGGTTACTTTGGTAACCGTATCGGTGCCCAACATGAATACCTGTGTGGTATTTGGAGCGGGAGTTGCCGGTGTTGCAGTCAGCAGAACCGGTACTGCGGTAGGTACAAATTCATAGGCTCCCATATCGGGTACGCCCTGGGTGAGAGTAACAGGGCGGGGATCCTGATTTATATCAAACGAATTGCCAGGTACCTGAACTCCTCTTCCATGCATGGCCCATACATCCGGGTTGGTGGGATCCGGCTGCAATGAATTGCCACTGACAAAAGCTGGCTTATATACTATCGAATTAATATCCCAATAAGCTGTGTCATTCCACTGCTTCAATGAAGCGAGGTTTGCCGTACCGAACTGGATCAGCGAAGCGCCGGTAGAGTAGAAGAAATTATAATCGCTGTAGATAAAGGCAGCATTGGGTATCTGCATGGCCTTACCGCCGCCTTCGTGTGAGAAGACGTTGTTGCTGATACGCACATTGCCCGTCGTTGCTGAAGTATGACTGAAATAAGCAGCCACATTGTTTGTCGTTGCCGTTGACTTACTTAGTATGGTATTGTTCAACACGTTTATGTTACCACCACCGCTGGTATATAGACCATACGATGTGGCGCCGCTGGTATTGATATTGATAACATTATTCACCAGATTGTTATAAGACGTCGAGGTCTCATATAATCCGTATAATGTTTTGGTGTTGCCCGTGAGCGCCATCACCTTGTTGCCCGCTACCAGGCCGCGTTGCAATCTGCCACCATCACATCCGGTCAGGTAGATCGCATAGGTAGTAGTCGCAGAATCGTTCTCGACATTAACTGTGTTATGGGAGAGATTGTATGTAGAGTCAACATCTATCATGTAGATGCCATAGGTCGTGGCATTCAGCGGGCTTGACACCTTCACGGTATTCTTTGTCACGATGCCTCCTGTTCCCAATCCTGCATAGATGCCATATTGGTAAGCTCCCTTTATCGTATTGCTGTCGATGGTATTTTGTATGGCTCTTGCACTGGCGGTGCTGCCATTGATGTAGATGCCGGCGAAACCATTAGTTACCGTGTTTCCTTTTATCACATTACCGGTGCCCCGCAGGCCGTTGGCATAAATTCCAGCCATCTGCGAAGCAGTTCCTGCGAATGGCATCACATTGATGGTGCAATTCAGAATGCTGTCGTAAGATGCGGTATTCGCTATCTCGATAGCCCTTGCGGTATCCGTTACCTGGATCGTCATGTCGCGATAGGTAATATAGCTGGCGCTGTCAAGTTGCAATGTGTATGGCAACGCGGTTGATGGTGCATAGGTAAGTACTACTGAAGCGGGGTCGCCTGTTGCAGCGCGGAAAGTGACGCGGCTCGTGGCGGATGTTCCGCGTATGCGATGCATTTTAACCTGTTCGGTATAAGTACCGGCCTTCACATCGAATGTGACGAAGCCCGATATTCCGCATTCAAGCATCGATATGGCTTCGGTAAAGGAATGAAAATTGGTTCCGGCAGTGGGCTGTGTGTTGTCGATGGTGTAGAAGCCTGAGAGGAATGCCGGGTTCACTGACACAAGTACCGGTGTTGAGTAAACTGGCGCACCTCCGCTGCAAGTAACTGCCGCCCGGTAGTACAGCGATGTCGAGGCAAGAATGGTCGTATCCGGGAAGTACAATGGATCGCCGAGAGGACTGTATACGCCGTTGGCCGTAGTCGAATACTCCCATTGATAACGTTGTGCTGCACCGATTGAATTTCCTGAAAGATCAAGTCGTACCGGTGTTTCCATACAGATATTGGAAGATGGAAGGGCTGACGATGCCCCCGCCAACGGTGGCGTTGTACAGGCGGGAACGGTAAACTCATGTGCGCCGAGATCGGGCGTTGTCGCCGAACGGGCGAGGAGGTCTATGTCCACGGCTATCGGTGGGGTTAGCGGTGTGCCCTTGTTCTCTATTTGTTCTGCGCGGGGAATGAGGTTGCCCGTGGATAGGTCAGTATAGGCCGGATCGACAGCAATCGAATTAGCATCCTGCGTAGTTGCAGATTGCCAGTTCGCCAGCGTTGCCTGGTTGGCTCCGCTATATCCTATGAATGTGCGGGCCGCATCGCCTGCAACAAAGTAATCATTATTGTTAGCCACAAGGCCGGTAGTAGCAGTTGCCATATAGACGGCATGCCTGGTAGTGGTGGAACCGCCCCTGCGAACGGTGATGATATTGTTTCTTATCTCGATGCCGGTAGCTGCTGTGGTTTGATAGAAGCCACGTGTGACATCGCCGCTTATTGTGGCGGCATGATCGAGTGATATTGTGTTGTGCAGGTACTTTACATTATCGGAGCCGGAATTGTACAGCCCATATTGAACGCCTTCCCCGGTGATATTATAGATCACATTGTTGCTAACTGTGTTCGGACTGCTTTGATCCGGATCGACACCCGTGATGTAGATACCATAGAAGCCACCTGTTGACGAAGGCTTGCCTCCAAATGGATTCGAAATGGAATTCCTGGTGATCAGTGATCCCTCATGTAAGGAGGTCAGGTAAATTGAATAATCCGAGCTCACATTGCTGCGTAATGGCCGGGCGATCGTATTCGCTTCGATCAGCATGTTCCGCGTACCGGATGCATAGATGCCATAGTAATAAAAATCCCTGACCTCATTGTTGATGATCTTATTTGAATCAAGCAGCGCGGTTGTAGCTCCCAGGGCAGTGATACCGTAGTAACCTCCGCTGATAGTATTGCCATCGAGGACATTGTAATCGCAGAGAGTGGCGCCTGTGGTCGTTGCCGAACTGGCGGAATAGCTGATCACAATACCGGCAAAATTGGTTGAGGTGCTCGTTGTATCCGCAATGATCGTACAGCGTTTCACCTTATTCGAATCCGCATTGCTGATAAGTTGAATACCAAAACCATAAGCGCCGGTGCCCGTTGCATCAACAACAAGGCTGTCGAATATGATATGATCGGCGCCGCGTAGTTTTATGACTGCGCGCTCGAGGTCATCATCCGAGCTGAAGTGGATTTTTCTGCCATTGCCATTGAAGGTAACGGTATTGATCGCCGATGCACCCTGTATTGAATCAATGATCAGTTGCTCATTGTATGGGCCGCTCGCCGGATCTACGTTGAATACTATGGGTCCTGCAATACCACATTTAAGCGCATTGTATGCATCGCCAAAGGAAGTAAAGTTCGTTCCTGCTGTTGGCTGGGCCGAATTGATCGTATAGGTGCCGCCCGGGAATAGTGCGGATACGATCACCTGTACCGCAACTGAGTTTACAGTGTTGCCGCTGCAAGTCACATTTGCACGGTAGTAGGTAGTAGTTGCGGGATTTACATTGAATGTCCTTGATGGCAGCACACCGCTTACTGCGGTCCATGGGCCTGCTGCTGACGAAGCGCTGAACCACTGATAGGTCTGACCGGTTCCATCGGAGTTGCCGTTAAGACTTAATGCGATTGCTGTGTTCGGGCATACCGGCAATGATGGCGTAGAGAACGCAGTGCCCGCTGTTGGCGGTGTTGTACAGGCCGGAACAGTAAACTCATAGGCCCCGATATCTGGAGTAGTTGCATCGCGCGGCCTGCTCTTGATATCATCCGTAATTGCAGTGAATGGAGCACCAAGGTTATTTAACGGCGATGAAGTTGGTTCAAGGTTGCCAACCGGCAGGTTAGCGTAAACCGGATCTACCGAAACGGAGTTGGCATCCTTTGAGCTAGATGTTTGCCAGTCAAGCAGGCTGGTCCTGTTGCTTCCGTCGTAACCCGTATGATTCGTAGCATTATTCGGTAAATAGAAGTCATTGTTGTTGGAAGTATAGGTGGTAGTGGCAGTAGCCATATAGATCCCATGCTTTGATCCACTGCCGCCGCGGTCAATCGTTACCACGTTGTTCCTGAATTGAATTCCTGCCGCAGCCGTTGTCTGGAAGAAACCCCTCGTATTCTCGGAACTGCCCGGAGTGCTCGCGGGCGTGTTAAGTGCGATCGTATTATAATAGTACAGGGTATTATCCGAACCAACATTGTGCAAACCGTAGATTGTACCGTTGCCTTTAATATCATAGATGATGTTGTTTGCAACGATGTTCTCGAAACCGCCGAGGGCATCGACTGAAGTAAAATAAATGGCGGAGAAGTCGTTGGTAGTGGTCGGTGACCCATCGAAGATGGCATGGATCCTGTTTTTCACTATCCGGGCATTCACGCTCAGACCAGTCATGTAAATGCCATAGGCGGTAGTCGGAGCCGATGGTCTCGCTGCGCGGTTTATATCATTGCTGTCTATACGTTCCTGCGAACTTCCGCCCACGTATATTCCATAGGTGTACCAGTTTTGTATAATATTCTTTTCGATGATATTTCGTTGTATGGCCAGTGTGGTTGCGCTACCCACGGTCGTAATGCCGTAGTTGCCCCCATTGATGGTGTTCGCTGTTATCTTATTTGCATCACATCCGCTGTTATCGGCACTGGTTGCCGATGAGGCCGTGCCGCCGATCACTATGCCAGCGAAATTGGTAGTGGTTGCAGTGGCGTTCGTATTGATTGTGCAATGGCTTACTGTATTAGAGTCAGCATTATTTATCAACTGTACGGTGAAGCCATAGGTACCCGAACTACCGTCGATTGTCAGGTTGTCGAGAGTAACATGCTTCGCACCGTCTAGTTTTATTACGGCCCTTTCATTGGAGTTCGTTGCATTAAAACTGATGGTATTGCCGTTGCCGTTGAATATGACGCTATTGGTTACTGATGAGCCGGGCACATTATTCATGATCAGTTGCTCATTATAGGGGCCGCTATTTGGAGCCACATTGAACACCACGGGTCCATTGATACCACAACGAATAAAGTCATAAGCTGCCTGGAATGAAGTGAAGTCCCCGCCTCCAAGCTTGTTGATCGTACGGGTGCCGGAAACGAGCGCTGCCGAGGTTACCTGCACAGCATTTGAATTGGCGGATGCGCCTGAATTAGTACAGGTCACCACGGCCCGGTAATAGGTAGTGGCGCTTTGTGTCATTGTAATGGTGCCGCCTGTGCTGCCGGTTATATTGGTCCAGTTGGTTGTGCCATTGGCAGACTGTTGCCATTGAATGCTGATGGCGCTCGCAATTGTTTGACCCGTCAATGAAAGAGTGAAACTTTGCCCGAGGCAAATGGAAGTTGGCATGCTTACGGCTGTACCTGCTACAGGAGTTCCGGTACATGCGACCGCGGGTATCCAGGCGAAGGTGATGTTTGGCCTTGTCGTCTGTGTGCCGGAATTCGTGGCGCCTGTTTCATTGCACAGATTATCCTGGTTATCATCTCTCGAGGAATGTGAGCCGTTGAAAGAAAGGCCTGTTGTCCAGGGCACAGTAGGATTATGCGTATATAAGGTACCCGAGTTTGTATTGTTGTCGCCGTTGCAAATTTCAATGATGATATTGTCTGTACCGTTCCATGAATAGGGTGTAGTAAGTGTGATCGCATTCACACCTGCAACAGGTTGGTAATTGATGGGACCAAAGACCGTGTTGATCACAGGTTCCCAGTTAGCTCCTGCTCCGAGTGTTGCTATGGTAGTGCCACCGATCTTTATGGCATAATTTTCGATGATACCGGTAGCGAGGAGATCGGTGACCTGAAATTTCAATGATGTGATCATCCCGGCGTTCATGCCGGCTGTATGCAATTCCGATGCGAGATAGAGGTACTGGCTGCGGCTTCCTTCGTAATAATCCTGCAAAGGACATGGATAAGCAGTACTACCGTTACCTACGGTTCCTGTACCAATTGAAATATCTGTTTGTGCCTGCATCTGTATTGCAGCAAACAGACTCAATAATGTTAGGGCAATAGATTTTCCATTGAAAAGAACGTAAAGTTTTCTCATTTCAGGGTTGTTTGGTTTTTATTTTAAGCAACACATACCACGGACAGGGCAAGCAGGGACACTACTATCCAAGGCATGACAGATTATCCAATAATGCTGTACCATACACGGGAGCTACCCCGAATAGATACCAGGTAAACACAGCGCTCTCAATGAGTATGGATAAGGGGATTACTCATCCAAATCATATCAGGCTTCAGGCAAGCAACACAAGGCATAGCCAGGACAGCAGTGAAAACTGCATCCGCAAGCATGACGTATCGCTTAATGACGAGGGAATTGGTGCACGAATGCCGATCGTTTACACAACAACAATGCACACCCGTGCAGGCAAATTGGTTTCATAGATACTCTCTCTCTTCAAGTGGAAGGTGGCTGGGTGAAAATCGAACACTTAGACTGAAGCATTAACTACATACATATGGGGTTCGTTCATTTGCATGACAGTGAATACTACAAGCTTCTTCGGTTATGTTATCTACTATTGGGGAATTAGAGTTCTAATCTTTAACGAATAACTAAGTGTTCTGCTATGTACCTATCTGATGTGAAAATTAACATGACCGAGTTGTAAATGTATTGTATCAGAATTAAGCGAACAAAAAAAACTTGGCTTGAATCAAAATATTTTTCGTTTTTATCAACAGTGATTTTTTTATACGCGAACTGTGTATGACAACTATTCTAATCATATTATTTTTTATTTATGCTCGTTGAACAATTCGATGAAGAGAGATTAAGTAAAAACCAGTAATGACATTTGACATGATTGATTGGCTAAAGAGTATAGTGGATAATGATTGCGGCGTGTGAACAGAGTTTGAAAGTGTGCTCTGTGTATGCTAGTGAGTAAACAAGCGCAGTACATTTGCGAGTGAGTAAGATGCTTATGTGTACGGGACATTGTATTGAAATGGACGCTCTGTCATCTCTTTGTCATGGCCGAGTGATGGTCCTTGAATGAAGGAATCTTTCAAACGCCTAATTTCTTTCCGTGTATTGGTGACACATAGTAGCTGTGCAGTTCAGGATCTTAAGGCATATTAATAAGGTAATTGAGATATGCCGGGAATGATCTGGAAGTAAAACTCGTCGGTGATACGATGCCTTGTCTCAAATCTCCTTGTTTTGTGTCTTCTATGATGATTCCACACGGGCGGTGTATTGTTTAGTTTTTGAATCCAATTCTTTTTCGCTCTTCCCAGCTTTTTTGAGCTGCCTTTTCGTCCAAAAGGTTTTCGAGCGCATCATAGATTTGGTTTAATTGCACATCGTGTTCGCCCATCCTCTCCTTAATCTGTTTTAGTTGCTCTTTGATATCACTTTCTCTAATCAGTACCCTTCTGATTTCAACAAATGCCCTCATAATAGCAATGTTCATTTTTACGGCCTGGGTGCTGTTAAGTACGCCACTAAGCATGGCGACGCCCTGCTCTGTAAACACATAAGGAAGCGCGACATTGGGACGCTTGCCGGGATATGTCATCACAATTTGTGATGACATGGCTTTTTCAATATTTTCTACCTGGTATTTCAGGGCGTCCCATTCCTCCCTGGTCAAACGAAACATAAAATCTTCCGGGAACCTGACTATATTCCTTTTTACTGCCTGGTTAAATACCCTTGTTTCTACACCGTACAGGGTTGCCAGGTCTCTGTCCAGCATGACCCGTTCGCTCCTAATTTGGTAGATCCTGTTTTGAATACTTTGTATGATCTGCATAGTCACTTGTCTAAAATGGATGTGGATAGCAAGGTTCCAAAATCCGCCCTTTTGGTTCTTTCGATTATTTGCAATGCAACGAGTTAAATTTTTCCGCTGTTATTCCTTCTTATCTCCCTTTAAAATCCAGGAAACACCATATCTATCTGTGAATTGGCCATAGCTTCCGAATGGCATATTATTTAACTCAATGAAGGTCCTCTTATCCTTGTCTGCTCCCTTTGCAAGTTTATCAAAAGCCGTTTTCAGTTCGTCATAGGTCCCACCTATAAGAAATATGCTAAATGTATTTCCCTGCTTTGGCTCGAGTGCGGGAGATGCCATCCAGTCTGTAGCCGAAAAAGCGACCGCACCGCTTTTCAATTGAGCATTAATAATTCTGCTATGTTTTTCTAATGGAAACTGGGCCTTCATGGGAGTATCGCCGAGTTTCGTCAGGGTTAACTCTCCCCCAAGACATTCCTGGTAAAAGGTCATCGCCTCAGCACAATTTCCATCAAATAGAAGAAAAGGTGTACAGTGTAACATTTCTTAGTGTTTTTATAGTTTTCAAATTTGCTCGTCCAGGGATATCATAAAATGAGACTGTGTCTTGTAGCATCGTCACCCTGCGATATTGCCAACCACCTGTTAGCCATAGTGGCTTTCGCGTTTAGCAGTCATCTTAAAAAGCTCAGGATAGTCAACCACCAACCCCTGGTCGTCAATTTTTATGTCCGCTTTAAAACTTTTGTCGTAATTCTCGTAAGTATAGCGATCGATTGAAAGTCTTGTGTAGATCTGTTTGACTGGCTTAATTTCTTTTTCAAGAATGTCGAAATATATTACTTCTATTGTCTGTCGCTCATTTTCTTTTTGCTGCAGCCGGTTAATGGGTAGCGTATTTGTAAAAGGTGTTAGTGAAATGTCAATGTCAAAAATGTCTTTTAACCCGTCATTTGGCTTATTATTTAATAGCCAGCTTCTTTCTTTCTTCTCTAGAATAAATAACTCATTTGAGTTGCCGGACTGCGTCTTTAAATTTACAAATGTCGTTTCCCAATTTTTATTCGTCCTTATATGGTACTCGACCTTGTAAATTTGATTTTCATGGGCGCCGATAATTGTAGAAGTTATTTCATTTCCATCGACTGTCTTTGTCAAAAGACAATTCTCCATGGAATGATAGAGTTTTCCGGTCCAAATTATATTTGTCTGCATAGTCTTCTGAGGTTGTTCACGCATACGAAATAAACCTGTTTGCTCTTTTTATTTTTTCTATTTAGCTTAACCTATGGGATGAAATAATCATACCAAAACTTGGGTTTTTCAAAAAGCATAAGACAAAGGATGAAAACGACAAAACCCTCCACAATAGAGGGTTTTGGTTAAATCGGCGATTTAAAACGTGCTATGGCGGATCTTCGTTATCGTTATAGCGTAGCTATATCGATAACGAATCTGTACTTCACATCACTTCTTTCCATTCTTTCATAAGCCTTGCTCACGTCTTTGAGATTAATGACCTCCACGTCGGAAGTGATATTATTTGCGGCGCAATACCGGACCATTCCCGGGTTAGCGACAATTTTTAAAATAGTTTGTTATTTAACTATCAACATCATAACTTTACCAACGGATAGGAGACTTGTTATCAGCCGGATGAAATAGTTGACTGATCAAGTGGGACTGGCGATTGGTATTTAATGGTTGCAAATAAAAAATGCCTGAATCGTCATTCTGCTTCTTGACTGTTCTTACCGGTTTAATACAAACAAACGTTATGGAAAAATCCACTGACAGGGCGGAGACAGCGCGGCAGTTTGCACATCTGTTGTTTGAACTTAGAGATGAGCTACGCCAATTCATGCAAAGAAAATTCAAGGAAAACAATATTGATCTGACGTATGAAATGCACCAGATCATGGCGTGTCTATGGAGGAGAGATGGCGTCAATCAGCAGGAGCTGGCAGATCTTACACTAAAAGATAAAGCAAGCATGACTTACCTGATTGACAATCTCGGCAAGCGTGACCTGGTAAACAGGGTCGAACACAATACTGACAGAAGAAGTAAGCTGATCTACCTGACCGCTAAGGGGAAGCAATTGGGTAAAAAGGTAGAGCCGTGGGTTTTGGAGTTATTTACTATTGCCAGCCGCGATTTTGAGATCAAAGCGATTCAACAATCTATAAAAATGGTTGAAAAAATGCGGGACAATATAAAAGGCGGTTGATTTTTTTTATTCATTTAGTTAAATGCTATACTGTATAATAGACTACCATATGACCGGAAAGAACTGAAAATTGCAGAACTAAAAATGTTCATGGTATGGAAGAATCTCCATTAGTTGAATACGGATCCAGGCGTGTGATCGTTACAATTACAGCAGTTGTTTGCGCCCTGCTGCAAATAATTGATACAACTATTGTAAATATTGCACTGCCCACTATGCAGGGAAGCCTCGGCGCTTCCTTAACCGAAATAACCTGGGTCATCACAGCCTATGCCATTGCCAACGTGATCGTGATGCCTATGACAAGCTGGCTAAGCCAGCAATTCGGACGGCGGAATTATTTTGTTGCATCCATCATCATTTTTACCATCGCTTCGTGGTTGTGCGCAAACGCAGGCACAATCGCTGAATTGATTGTCTTCCGGTTTATCCAGGGTATCGGGGGCGGCGCCTTACTGGTGACATCGCAAAGCATCATTACGGAAAGCTACCCGATAAAAAAGAGACCGATGGCCCAGGCCATCTATGTACTCGGTGTTATTGTGGGACCTACGCTCGGTCCTCCGCTGGGAGGATATATCGTGGATAATTATTCATGGCCGTATATATTCTATATTAACATTCCCGTGGGAGTTATTGCCGCATTACTCACTCTTCAATTTGTAAAGAGTCCGCAATTTGCTGAAAAGATTCACGCGAGGCATGTTGACTGGCTGGGTATCGCCTTGCTGATTCTTTCAGTAGGTTCCCTGCAGTTTATACTCGAAAAGGGCCAGGAAGAGGATTGGTTCCACAGTCCCTTGATCACAAGCCTGTCAGTTATTTGTTTCTTCAGCTTTTATTTTTTTATCTGGCGACAGCTCGTTTATAAATACCCGATTGTAGAACTACGGATTTTCAGGAACAGGAATTTATCTGTTGGAAGCATTCTCTCTTTCGTGCTGGGCTTTGGTTTATTTGGTTCTACATTTATTATCCCTCTCTATACTCAAACCATCATGGGCTGGACAGCGCTGCAGGCCGGGATGCTTATGATCCCAAGTACCATCTTTACGGCCTTCATGATGCCCTTTGTCGGGAAAATGATGGAGCGTGGCACATCATTCCGTCTGCTCATCATTGCCGGCATGATCATCTTCTTTGTCTATAGTATGATGGCCTATAGAATACTCACTCCAAATACAGGAAGTGAGGCTTTTTTCTGGATATTGGTCATCCGGGGAATTGGACTCGGACTTTTATCCATTCCAATCACTACCATGGCGCTTTCCACATTGAAAGGCCCGGAAATCAGCCAGGGTGCAGCATTGTCCGGCATGTTGAGGCAACTGGGAGGTTCATTTGGGGTGGCCCTGATCTCTACTTATCTTACCCGTGACAATCAATTTCACCGAAGCGACCTGGTAAGCAAACTTTCCGTCTATGATCCGAATGTGCAGCAACGCGTTGGAGCATTGACCGCAGGCTTCCAGTCAAAAGGAATGTCGGCTGATATGGCACATAAAAGCGCTCTTCAATTATTGGACAGGCTGGTGGATGTTCAAGCTACCGTGCTTTCTTATATGGATGTGTTTCTCTGGATTGGGGTAATGTTCATAGTTTGTGCCCCCTTCGTCATTGTTCTCATAAAAGAATCAAAACAGAAAATAGATATCGCCAGTATGATGCAGGAATAGCCTGGCAAAAAGTAAATCGCCGGTCATTAATTTTGTATCGAGTGTGATATGGCAGCATTTTAAAATAGATTTCAGTTTAACTAAAATTATAAACATGGAACAAATCATTAATAACGAAACAGCGGCACTGCTGGTAATGGATGTGCAGGGAGCTACTGTAAAAGCGTTGAAGGATGCCGCCTCTTTTTTTGACGCTATTATATTGGCTGTAGAAACGGCCCGCAGTAATAAAATACCTGTTATATATATAGTAGTTGGATTCAGGAAAGGATATCCTGAAGTTAGCCCCAATAACAAAAGTTTTTCCATATTGAAAAATGGAACGATGAATCTCGATAGGGAAGAGTCGTACCAGGTTCATGCATCAGTGGCACCACGACCGGGAGATATTGTTATAACGAAAAGAAGAGTGAGTGCATTTACCGGCAGTGACCTGGAAGTAGTGCTCAGATCATTTGGAATAAACCGGCTTGTGCTTTCGGGTATTGCGACCGGGGGAGTGGTGTTATCTACCTTGCGTGAGGCAGCAGACAAGGACTATGCTATAACTGTTCTTTCTGATTGTTGTGCAGATATGGATGAGGAAGTTCATCATGTGCTTACGACAAAAATATTTCCGCGACAGGCAGAAGTAGTCACTGCAAAAGAATGGCATGCCATGCACAACCCGGTGAACCATTAAACGACCCCGTATGACCCTCTCCATCCCTGCATGAAGGGGGTGCCTGCATCCTTCATTCTGACTCTCGCAAACTCACTCCGTCTTAATCATCTTTTTCGTTAATTTCTTTCCATAATAATCAAACGCATAAAACTTCCCTTCTAATATAAAATAGAGCAACCCGACTTTAGGTTCTATTACTTCCTTGTAGATATAGGGTACAATTTCTTGCCCATATTTTCCAATAAAGTCGGCGTAGTCGGCCTGGGATATATACATATCCATTGCGTCGCATTTCTCATCATATTTAATTTCTACGAGTACAGCGCCGGTCTTATCTACCAGACCCCACTTGTTATTTAATTTTACGGAGAAGGTCTGTGTATTCGAATAAGCATACATTTCATCATATTTGGGCTCAATTATCTCCGCTCCCGCTCTGTTAATGGCGCCAATTTTTTTGTTCACTGCTACTAAAGGGAACGATGTATAGTAAAAACTGCCCGCATAGTCATATTTAACCGGCGTAACAGCCTTGCCGGTTAGATCCACATACCCATATTTTTTATTCACTTGTACCAGGATAGGCGTGTCCGAAGCATATAACTGCTGATCATATAGTGCAGGTATTATCATCACCCCCTTTAAATTGATCATTCCCCATTTTCCTTTTACCTTAACCGCGGCAAGCCCGTTTTGAAACTCTCCCGCATCCTCAAATCCTTTTGGGATTACATATTTTTTATAAAAACCTGCTTCACCGGTCGTGCTGATGGAGAACTGTGTATTGTCCTGTACCACTACTGCCATCGGCGGATTAGGAGCGCCTGCTAACAGGCCTACAGTCGAGGGCACATAAAAATTGTTGATCACATCGTCATATTGAAAGCTTAATAACGTGGCTCCTGTTTTATCCAGGAAGCCCCATTTGTTACCGGCTTTCAACGCATAGTAGCCAATCAATTCCGGCCTGAAGTCATCATAGATCAGTGGTATAGTAACAATGCCCTTGGTATCAATGTAACCATATTTGTCATTCTGTGATACAAGTGCTGATCCGTCTTTGAAAGGCAATGCCTTATCATATTTTGCCGGGATGATCACTGCACCTGTTTTATTGATATATCCCCACTTACTGCCAAGTTTTACGCTGGCCATGCCTTCATTGAAATTAGTCGCGTCATCATAGATCATAGGTAGTACCAGGCTCCCTTTTTTGTCCAGGTAGCCCTTCTTTCCTCCCGTAAATGCCACCAGGGCGAGTTCGTCATAATAAGGCTGTTTTTCGTCATAGCCTCCATTCTTCATTCTTACAAGCTGCCCATCGCTAACAGGCGATCCGTTTTTATCGATATTCATCTTTGGACCGTAGTCTTTGGTCACGCTGGCCACTCCATCGGTGTTAAAACCGCTCAACAGCGAACTATAAATTATTGGTATTAGTACTCTTCCGGCCCGGTCTACAAATCCCCATTGCCTGTTTAGCCTGACACCATAAAACCCATTATCAGCAAACTTCAATTCATCGTATTGAATAGGTACAACTACATTATCGGCTCCATCAAGGTATCCCCACTTGTCGCCCAGTCTCACCGGCCTCAATCCTGCCCTCACCAGCCCGATAAAATTATATTTACCATAGCTCTCTTGTATCTTCCGTTCATTTTCTTTTCTTGCGGCATCCAGGCGTTGCTCTCTTGCACGAGGAGTTTCCTCTGCATCCGGTACTGAAGATTTAGTAGTGCCATTAGTGTTGATATTCCTGTTGTTTCGGCTTTCTTCGACCGCCCTGTCACCAGGGGACCTTACTTTTCCATCTTTGTCATAAACAGAGACATGTTGGGCAATACCACCCAGGCTGGAAAATAAGAGGATGAAAATTATAACGACGCAATGCGGGTTAGTAACAGGACTCTTCATGTGGTTTTTTTTTGGTTGGCGCTGGGAAGAATTCTTTTGCTGGCTGGGTAATCTATGCTTTATTCGGCAATTTTTAGGAGTTTACAAGTTACAGGCTGGTGTATCGGTTCAGAAGCGCTAGAGATGGAATGAGTTCTTTACACTATTGCAAGTAAATACCCTCTCCAGGGTATTGCGACGAACCCGTCACACTAGGATTTCGGGAAAACATATTGTATATTTCTGATACTAAACCACCATTTTATGAAAGCCACCAGCATGAAGCCATGCTTCGCTGTCCTGTTCTTATCCTTGCTTGTTCAGGCCCAGGCCCAGGACACGCGTATTTTTAATCAGAATGCCTCCCGGAGCAGACTCGCTGCAACGGATCAATGGGTATTCGGAATCAATAGCGGCTATTCCTTCGGACCAAATAGTAGTGAGCGAACTCTCTTCAGGGGAAGTAGCATTGCAACGAAGATGTCGGCTGCCTATTACTTCGGACGCATCGGTCTCAATTTCTCCAGTGGGATCGCTCCCGGCAGCTTTAGCGATAAGGCCCTCACCGAATTCATGATCCAACGAAAGTATCAGCAATTACAGCCTATTGTCTCCAAATCAAATCCGCTCAACAGTTATTTTCTCTTTGGACCCAGCTTCAGCTTTGGAAAACGAATTGTGGTGAATGCCGATCTGCAGGGTGGACTATTCTTGAATGATCCAGGGGGATTGAGTATTCGTCAGCAAGGTGTGGATCGGGCGTTGTACAGTTTCGAAGGAGGACAAAAAAAGATCTTCGCGGGTTTTGGTGGAAATATTAGTATTGGCTATCCCATTGGTTCGTCTTGTCAATTTTTTATCAATGGCGAATACCTGCAATCACAATCATCTGTGCGGTTAACGGATCTTCAGCAAGGACTGGATATTGCAACGCAGCAAACCCGTGATATGAAACTGATCAACATCAGTATTGGCATAAGAAAATCATTTGGCCAGATGATGGAACAGCTGGCAGGTCGTAAACATTTGGGAAATGTAAAGTATCAGGATAGAGTCAGGCAGGAGATCGTTAATGACGAAGTTGAGACAGGTCCCATGTATCACGCCATCAACACGAAGGGAACCGGTGCTACCAATGGACGTATGATGAAACAGGAGGGTTGCGGTCCGGTGACCGTAAAGACAACCAATCCCGATGGTACGGTTGAAGAAAGAACATTCAGTTGCCCGCTGGATGCGGCTAACTATGATATGCCGGCGGAAAATCCGGAAGAGAAGAGAATTATTCATCGTGACCTTGCTGCACGAAATATTATCTCCGGGCGATTAACGTGGGTATCGCCATCGGATAATGGTGTTGGCATTATCACTAACAACAATATTATAACGACAGATAGACAAACACCGAATTCAAGCTTTGGGGAGAAAGTAAAAATAGGGATCAGGGAGACAGCCTCAGGGAAGGATAGGGCATTTAAAAAATACGGGATCATACTGGCCGATCAGGGTAGTGCGTATACTTCCAATCTCGCTTCGGTGAATGATAATCCACTATATCGGAGCAGTGCTGTTACAGACAATCCCTTATACGAGGACCATGGATTGTCGGGAGAAAACCCCTTATTCGAAGGAAATGAGAAGCATACTAATCCCCTGTACCAGGGAAATGGCAGCGCAGGGAGCAATCCCATGTCTGAGGGAAAGAATAAAATGAGCGGGACGCAAAATAACCCGCTCTATTCCGAAAAGGGAATACAGGAAAATGGACTCACAGGTATAAATGTGTTATTGATTGATAGGGAAACGGGTCAGACAGTGTCCAACACTACGACTTCGGCGAACGGTGATTTCTTTTTTGCGAATGTACCGGATGGGGAGTATGTTGTTAAACTAAGCGGCGCTATCATTCGTGAGAAGGGATACGATCTAACGGCCAAAACGAAGATCGATTTACTGGGGAAAATTCAACACGGCGATCAGCAACTACAGCTACTATTAAATACAGGGGGAACAGGGGAAGGCATGGAGCAAAGAACCGGGGTTAGTACTTCCAGGTCAAATATTCGAACCAGGTCAATCAGCCTGATCGAAGCGGATCTGGATGGTGATGGGCAATATGAATCAACAAGGGTGATGATGGAACTGAGTGATGGAACTGTGCAGGATGTGACGGCCAGCGCGAGAATAAATAGTGCGTCATCCGTGAAGAAAGTAACCGTTAGAGGCTGGGATGTTGGAAAGAAGCAGGTGGCGACAGATAACGCACAAAACGAGTACACAATTAGTGTAGATGCAGCGGGAAAGGTATCCCTTGTGAACCAGGAGGCTAATGGTACAGTAAAAGACCTGGCGGTGCTGACAACGATCAGCCGCCAACGTAATGTATCGCAGGTGGTAGTGGTGGTGGATGGTAGTGATGAAGCTGACCCGGGTGTACTGGATGATCAGAAGATCAAGACAAAATCAAATATCAAGAATGACCGCTTGATGAATAATGGTAATAGTCAACCGGGGAACGATATTGGTGAGCCGATTGTACTGGATGATCAGAAGATCAAAACAAAATCAAATATCAAGAATGATCGAATGATGTCTCATTCCGATCATTATACGCCACAGGGCATCTCCGGGTATTCTAAAATATTAAACCAGTCGATAGGCGACATTGACGGTGATGGTACTGCAGAAACCCTTGTCGGCGGTGCGATGCCAGGAGGGGCTATTCTATCTGGAGCGATGATGCGTCCGGGACAACCTATTGGAGGTATCGTTGTGAAAGGCGGTAAGAACCCGGGAGGCAGCCTGCGTACAGTGCAGACAAATGATAATGGTGAGTTTGAATTCAATAAACTGGAAGCCGGCAACTACATATTCCTGGTAGAGCAGAAGATAGTGATCGAGGATGAAACAGTAATCGTGCTTGAAAGTAATGCCCCGGCACGCAAGGATTGGGATGGCACGGTAAAAGGTGGAAGCATTGCGACAGAGGTTTCCTCAGAACGAAAGGGATGGGATGGGACCGTCAAAGGCGGCAGCATTACAACAGAACCTGCTGCGGCAGAGCGGAAAGGATGGGATGGCTCGGTAAAAGGAAGCGGAAAGGCGACCTCGGAATATCTCACTTCGCTTAACGAGCTCGATCGATTATTGGCAGCGGATAAAAAATCTCCGGTTGCGGATATACGTATAGCAAAGGAGAATTGCGCCCGGCTGAGAAGTTCTATTCAACAGGTAGATAGTAATTCGGAGAACACTGAGGGAATACAGAATGCGATGACGGCAGTTGACACCAACTTTGCGATTCTTCTCGGGTCGGTAAATCGATTAGGAAGCGGGTACACGACGATAGGGAATACACTGAAGACCAAACATGATACGGCGAAGAATTCGGTGGGGAATATTCGGTGAGAGTGCTTAGCCGCAGGGAATATTTTGATGTTTATTGCTTATTGTTGAGTTTAGAGACTCGCGAAATCTTTCGAAATTCATTATTCAACATTCAAAATATTCCCTCCGCCTGGCGATTGCTATTAGTCGCCGGGGTGGGACCAGAACTATTTGTATTTACTTTTTGGCTGTTTTTTGCTTGTTCGGTCTTTCTTTGTTCCGGGGTCTTCAATGAGCCGTCTGCATTGTGAGTAGAAACATACTGAATCTTGTTTTATTTATGACACGGAAACCGTCGGTTCCTCTGAAGAATATTCAGGATCATAAAGCAGAAAAATTCCTTTAGCTTCGTGACTTAAGGTCGAAAAGAGAGAATTCGGGACAACTTCTTTTTCGCTTTTTTCAACCGGTCTCCCAACTGTGCAAATTTTTTACCTCCACTCCTCCGAAAACGAAGCCTTCCAAGGTTATTAAAGCACGATATCCATACGTAAACCAACTTTTGGTAAAGAAGTGCTATGAGAAGTGAGTTTATCAGGGGCTAATACAGAAAATGCTGTTCAAACGGCGGCGATGCATCGTTTCTGTCACCATATATCCTACTATTCCACCCAAAAGCTCCAAATAGCCTTCGCTACCTATTACCGGCAATCTTCCGATAGAAAGGTTTACTATTTCAATACAAGCGAACACAATACATGTCTATGAACCGAAATTCTACATCATTGCAAACCCTCCATCACACATTCAACGATTCCAAAACAAATAGAAGACGATCCTTCCTCCGGAAGTTTGTTTACTTTTCTTCCATTTGTTTTTTCTGTATTGCTGCAATCCAATCTGCCCATGCGCAATGGATTTCCGATCCGAATACCAACACGCCTGTTTCTGCAGTTGGTGGTGGTTCCCGTCCCAGGATAGTCAGCGATGGGGTTGGCGGTAGCATTATAACATGGTTTGCCAACACCCGTATCTATGCTCAAAATGTAAACGAGGCCGGGATTATGAAATGGCCCGTGGGTGGAATTCAGGTAGCGCAAGAAGATTTAGGGCAACAGGTTGATCCAACGATAATAAGTGACGGGGCGGGTGGTGCTATTATTGCATGGGTGGATCTGGCAAATGGAAATGATATACACGCGCAACGAATCGACAATACCGGTATAATGAAATGGACGGGTCTCGGAGTGGCGATTTGCACTGCTTCCGGTTCCCAAACAGCTCCGGTGATCGTCAGCGACGGGGCGGGTGGCACTATTATAACCTGGGATGATAATAGAGCAGGAAGCGACTTATACGCGCAACGGATCAACGGTTCGGGAGTACACCATTGTTGAGTGGAGGCTTGAATAACAAATTAAAATAAAATGAAAAGACAGGATTTTACAGCAACAATTGAAGTTGCAAAATCACCACAAGAAGTTTTCTATCACATCACCAATGATGTTGCAAAATGGTGGGGAGGCAAGGACTTGGAAGGGGACAGTAAAAAATTGAATGATGAATTTATTATTCACCATCTGGATGCCCACTATTCAAAACAGAAATTAGTTGAAGTCGTGCCCGACAAAAAAGTTGTATGGCTTGTTACAGAAAGTAAATTGAACTGGCTTAAAAAAGACCAATCGGAATGGATAAACACAAGAATGATTTTTGACATAAGCGCCAAAGGAGATAAAACTATTCTTTACTTTACACATGATGGGCTTGTTCCTGAAAAGGAATGCTACGCGATGTGTGAACAGGGTTGGAATATGGTTATTAAAGACTGGCTGTTCAACTTTATCACAGATGGCAGACCGCACTTTTTGTTATAACGACTTAGCATCTTATAGAATGGGAAATGAAAATTCCCCGAAAGCCTTAGCAGCTAAGGGAACACTACAGACAGCCGGGGCAGGTGGAAGAAGGTCGTCGCCCCGGAGCGAAAAATTCGCAAATCCTGATTCTTTGTTTTCTGAAAGATCATGCTGCTTCTGCGATCTGCCTTCCAATGACAGCGTATAAATGGCAGTGGGAACTGAATAGCAACCTGAAGCTATAATGGTTTACTCAGCGCGGCTTTAAAACTCTTCCATGTCGGATGCAATTCCAGTAGCTTAGACCGGAGCTCTTTGATCATCTTCTTGCTCCAGGGAGTCTTGCAAGCATAGCCTAATAATGATCGTATGCGTTGGCCGACCTCTCCGTTATGCTGTGCCTGTTTAGTATAAGCCAGGAAGAAATTATGAAATACCTTTCTTACCACTAATGGATGTGTCTTCTCCAGGAATACCTGCGTTTCCAATGCCAGCAAATAGTCGGGAAATTTCTCCAGGAACATTGCAAGTGAGTCTGCCTCTTCTTCCCGCATGTAGATATCCGCAATGGCCAGTTTCTTTTCATCTGTTCCCGGCTCGCCGATCGCCTCTATCCATTTCGGGTATGCGCGCGTCCATTCTTCCTCGTCGTAGGTCGCGCGGCATTTTTCGTAGAACGTTTCGTCGAATTTGGAATTCAGGTATGAATACTGGTAATAGCGCCGAAGGGCAGGCACATCGTTGTCGGCAGTTGCCACCTTATGCAGCCATTCCCAAATATCTTCTTTGTTAGTTTCTTCGCTGGCGAGGCCGTCGTAGGCGAGTTTTTTTGCTTCTGCAAAATCCTTGTTATCAAATGCCTCTTCTATTAGTTTAATTCTGAATCTCGGGACATCCTTGTACATAAACTCGCGTGAAGCCTTATTATTCCCCTGCCGTTTCAGCAATCGTTGCAATGCTTCGGCTACCGCGTCATCGGTGTTATACGATTTCGGTAATTGCTGCAGCAACTTTGTAGCTTTCACACTAAATGGAGTTTCTGTTGCGCAGCTGGTCACGGCCCTGATCAGGAATTCATGAAAGTATTGATAGGTTTTATCCTTCCAGGAATTCGTAACCCAGGTAAAGATCCTGTTCCTCAGTTCCGGGCTGATGTCGGGCTGGTTATATATCTCCTCCATCAAAGCGGCAGCCGCCTCGCCCGTTTCCATTGCACTATTGGCAATGGCCTTCAGCTCGCCTATTTCTTCCAGGACGGCACGCGCCACGTCGAACACGGCTTCATAATTCGCTTTGCCATATTCTCTAATAGCTGCGCCCATTAATTTATGAGCGCCCACGAAGATGGGATTCATGGGCCGGCCGGTGCGGTCTTTCCGCACGATCACCCGCAACTTGGTAATATTTGTATCCTTCAATGAGAGATGAGCGCCCAACTTCTCCAATTCTCCATCCTTGGTATTCTCTGCGCGTGATGTCCAGATCATGTTATTGATCTTATTCCCTAACACTTTGGCCGGCTCGGGCGCCAGGAACTCAGGCTTAAACTCCTCGGGCTTGATGTCGAGCTTCACCTGTAAGGCATACAATACCGCCGTAATGTGCGGACATACGGCTGGGCTGCAGGAGCAAAATACATCGGTCACCTTATTCTTCTCTACACGGACCGTCACCTTATAGTTCTTCTTATCCATTACCACTGCGTCCCAGTTCAGCTCCTTATTGCTGAGTAGCTGAATGGCATTGTTATCGATCAATGATTTGGCTTTTTCCAGGAGTGCGGGTTCGAACTGCGAAGCAAAACTCGATAAAGTGGCGATCATGGTGCTTGTTTAAATGGTGCGTGAATCGGTTGGCAAAGTATAATGTTTATTCGGATCATGAAAGCAAAACACCCTATATTTTGATTTCGATAAAGGCATGATTACCAGCAGGCTGCCTGGTAGGTGGGAACGAAAAAAGTTGAAAAAATTTCGCAGAAAAAATGAAAAAAATTTCGAAAAACGAGGAATCGGGAAAAGAAAAGAGGGTGTTGGTACAACTACCAACACCGGCCTATCTGCATATTTTCGATCTGTGTTCCGGAAACTATCTCTCTCTCTTAGACTTCCTGCATCAAACGGCTGATAAGTAATCGCGCCGCTATACGAAAGCCCGGTGCATTTCAGGAATGGCGAGGCGCTGGTTAATCTGAGGGGTGAAATGGTGTTCATCAATGAGAAAGGGATTGTCGTAGCTACCCGGCAAATCATCAACTTAAAACCGGAAAGAATTCCTGTCGGCCAACAGAACCAGTAGGCGGGCCTGTTGTAGAAAGAGCATCTCCGACGAATGAGGCGCCTGGTGCCATCTTTTTTCCTGCATTTGGACGAAACAAGGGGACAAGATACCTTCGTCGTCATTTTCCGGAACCAATGAGCGAAGCATTAGACAATCCTTCAGGGGCTGAACGATTTTTTGAAACCGGATACGACCCTGTTGCAGGCGGTCGCCTCCTATTTATCGATATTAGTGTCTTTATGACACTGCTGAAGCCCTGCTTCGAGGCGATCGGCGTCCGAAAGAAGCAGGCAGCCATTGACCAGTTATTGGCGGTGGCTGATTGGGTCGTGTTGCATAGTGAGCGTTCTACGGGCCGCACTGTTCTTGCAGAGAAAGAGACGTTGGAGCATCGTCATGAACTTCAAACGGCCAAAGCTCTTACGCAAAAGAATTACGATGTATTATTTGCACCTGCCGGCATGTTCGGACGTGCCGATAAAAAATTTGACGTTTTCCTTATCCGGGACCATATCATTTTAAAGGCTGACCTGAAATGTATTACCAGTAAAAATCCCGATACCATTGCCAACCGCATTAAGGGAGGCTCCGAGCAGGCGTCCCGTCTGGTCGTTGATATCGTCTCCAATATTGAAAGAAAAACGCTGATCGATGGATTGCGAAGCGGGGTGACCGGGAATGCGATGATCAAAGAGATATTACTTTTTTACAATCGCCATTTCTACCGGCTTTCGAAAGAAGAAATAATAAGCCGCAGAATCTTTGACCTCCTGAAATAACAAACAGGACCCCGTGAGGTCCTGCTTAAGTCTTTGTCGTTGGGGAGCCTCTAGAGGCCCGCCGCCGATGTTGTAAAGTTACAAATTATTAGTAAATGCAGTACTATTCTTAGTAAATAATGTGCCAATTAGTACTAACTCCCCTTGTTATTGTGCTCCGAAATAAGCTAAAAAACTTAGCAACCCGACGCTTTTGTACCGTTGATCCCGATCCATCCGAAGCGGTGGCCTCTGAAAGTACACCGACCTGCGAGAGCTACCTTTAAGGCATCAAAAAAGTATTTGTTTGGGTTATTACTTCTCTTTTTTCTTTCGATTTTTTATTGTCAGTTGTGATTCAGATTTAGAGAATTTTCACCAATCTTACGAAGTAACTATTATCCAAACATAAGAAGGTTTTATGATTAAGATTTCGAAAGAACTTTGTTTGAATCACTGGATGTTAGGTTTTCTCAACGATAGCCTGCTTCAATTCTCCAGAGTTTAAATCACGAGAAGGTACTGACGGTTAACAAGAGATTTCGATTTTGCTGCATGTGAAGCCTGGATAACTGAAATAGCATTCATTTTGCAAATCAATGGAGCACTATCCATTTTCGAAACAGCTCCTGTCCGGTTTGAATACAGGCTAGAAATTCAAAGTCAGGAATTAAAAGTAAAATTGAAGATGTGTCCGGGTCGAACCTTGTGTTCGTTGTCCCGTTTCTTTGTCCAAAGGACTCCTGTGGAGTGTTTAATTATTTGACCGCTTCTTTCTTGATTCCCGCCTTATACTGGTACGGGCTCTGGCCGGTATGATCCCGGAACACCTTGCAGAAATGCGAACTCGAATTGTACCCGCACAGGTAAGCGATATCGGAGATCGGCTTGTCCAGTTCGATCAGGATCTTGCGCGCATTGGCCATGCGAAGATCGAGAAGATATTGTGAGAAGCTCATTTTCGTTCGCTTCTTGAAATAACGGCACAGCGACTGTTCGGTCATGCAGGCGATGTCGGCGACCTGCTTCAGGGATATCTGTTCGTGGAGATTATTCTTAATGAAGTTGATCACGTTGATCAGCCGGTCGGAATTTTGCGACCCGAATTCATTCACTTCGTTGTTCACAATAAAACTCTTCTCCAGCGAGATGGAGATGAGGTGCATGATCCTCAGAAGTGCTTCTACCTTCTCAAAACCCTTGGCAGACGTGAGGCTCTGGAGTTTCTCGGCAATGATCTTCTTCGTCTCGCCGAATATCTTAATACCCTTCGACGCCTGTGCGATCATTTCTTTGATGCCTTCGAACTCCTTCACGGAATCGAACATCTGCTGGAAGATACCGGGGTTGAAATAGGTGACGATGACCTTGGACTGGAGACTCGAATCTTCCCGGTAAAACGCGGGATCGCTCAGCCATATATGCGGAACGTTCGAACCGATGAATACCATATCGCCCGACTCGAAGGGCTCTATCTTGTCGCCGATGATTCGTTTACCGTATCCTTCCAGGACCAATACCAATTCTAATTCGGGGTGTGCATGAAAACAAGGTTGGCCGTGAAATGGCGAAGCTAGGAAGGGCTGACTCCGGTACTCTACAAATAAGGAGTCATTGATTAGCGGTGTTATTTGCGTGTGTAATAACCTCATTTTTTCAATTCAGACAAGCTACTAAAAGAGAATCAGGCAATACTTTACCGAGTCAAGGTATGTAAATTAACATACCAAACAAAAATTTACTTTCCAAAGTTCTGTTTTCTCCCACGCGTTAACATTTGCTCCTTTAACCACGCCGGGAATCTCATTATTGCATCATATGACGTCATTCGGCACCCGTGGCTTGCGACAACCGGGACGACTATTAATATTGCGTTGAATCAAGAATTCGGTCATGCATATGTTAAAATGTCTCTTTTATTCAATGGCGAAGCGGCGTTAATCGTCATATTCTTCTCTTAAAAGATGGAACCAGATTTGACGGGGCCGCGAATGTTTTACCATAGGAATAGGGAATCAGGGATTGGGCTTTATGAGAAGATTGATCAATGTTCAGCCCAATCCCTGATTCCCTATTCCTTATCCTTATTCCTGTCAATAAAAGCACGCACCGGCGAATGTCCCTGGTTACTAAAATGATAAATATTCTAAAAAGGAGGATAACAAAATGATATTAGTAGAAAAACGGACGATTTAAATTTGACTTGACATTAGGGACAATAGAATCGCTGGAAAATAATTCAAAGAAAGACGAGTAGCAGAACCTGGATAAGTACTTTTTGCCCATGGTGATTTCCGGCAATGGCCGTGACAGGGGTGAAGGTTTTTTTTTGTACGCGTTGGTATGCCATAACATCTTTTTCCCGGTACGACCGGCGGTTCTCTTTACACAACCAAAAACAATTGCCAAATGAAATTTTTTCTAACGATTGGGAACGCAGCAAAGATCATAGGCCGGGGATTCAATTCCCTTCCTCTTTTCCGTTCTAAGCTTCTGGGGTTAGTTATTGCCCTGGGCTTCGGTATTACCGGCTTTTCCCAGCAGCAGGTCACCATTTCCGGTACCGTGTCTGACTCAACCAGCGGCGACGCGCTCCAGGGAGTATCCGTGCTGGTGGTCGGCACCCCCAGGGGTACGCAGACCGATGCAAACGGTAAGTACACTATTACTACCGCCAATAATTCCACCCTTGAATTCAGGTCGGTCGGTTTCAACCCGCAAATGATCAATGTAACAGGCCTCGCGATCATCGATGTCCGCCTCTCGGGTTCCCAGAAGGACCTCGACCAGGTAGTTGTTGTCGCATACGGAAGGCAAAAGAAGGCAACCATCACCGGTGCCATCGTTTCCATCCAGACCAAGGAGATCAAGCAGAGTCCAGCGGCTAATTTAGCGGTAACACTCGCCGGTCGTCTACCCGGTCTTACCTCCATCCAGCGAAGCGGTGAACCCGGTCGCGATATCACACAATTATTCGTACGGGGCCAGGGTACCGTCAACGCGCAATCGCCAATCGTATTGGTGGATGGAGTTGAACGTGACCTTACCTATATAGATCCAAACGAAGTGGAGTCGGTCACCATCCTGAAGGATGCCTCCTCCACCGCCATCTTCGGGGTACGGGGCGCCAACGGTGTCATCCTCGTCACCACCCGCCGTGGTACATCGGAAATACCTGAAATAAATTTCACCGCAGAGGCAGGTACGCAGAGCTTCACGCGTTTCATTACCCCCGTCAACTCCTACGAGTATGCGACCCTTCGCAATCTCGCCCAGCGCAATGATGGCGGCGTGGATGCCTATTCGCCCGAAGCAGTCGAGCATTATCGCACCGGCGATGATCCCGTTCGTTATCCCAATACGAATTGGAGAAACATGCTGATCAAGGACGCCTCTCTGCAGCAACGATATAATCTTAATATTTCCGGCGCCAGCAAAGGCCTGAAATATTTCGTGAACGCAGGTTACCTCAACCAGGGTGGGCAGTTCAAGTTCGAGAAGAACCTTCCTTACGATCCGAGCTTCAAACTGGACCGGTATAATTTCCGTTCCAATATCGATCTCCAGATCAACAAGCGCCTGAAGGCCTTCCTCAACGTGGCAGGCTACCTGGAAAAGCAGAATATGCCGATGGGCGTATTGAACCTGGTTGGCCGCGATGAGGTAGCCAACAACTCGCCGGCATTGTGGGTAATGGCCTACATGAACTACCTGAATGCGACCATTCCTCCTTATACACCGGACGGACAGGTGATCACGACGATCACGACCGATCACCCCGCATTGGGACAGTTGAACAGGACCGGTTATATACAGCAGACACGGAGCAACGTAACCGCTACCTATGGTATGGAACAGGACCTGGACTTCGTAACGAAAGGACTGACGGCAAGAGCTGTGATGTCATTTGACTCGAAGACGATCAATGACTTCTATGCAGGAAGGGATTATGAAAGATGGGAACAGCAAATTCTGCGCGGAGTACCCGGTGTGGATGGACAGGACAGCGTGAAGTATATAAACCACGCCCAGAAGAACACACCGCTGACCATTTCCGGTTCGAGGTTCTTCACTTCCTTCTCCAACTTCCAGGGATCACTTAATTACAACAGGAGATTCAACAAGCACACCTTCACCGGCCTGCTTTTATACCAACAACAGAAGACGCTCATCAACGCCGAACTGCCGTATAATCTGATCGGTCTCGCGTCGAGGGTGACTTACGGATACGATAATAAGTATTTCGCCGAATTCAATGCGGGATACAATGGCTCCGAACAATTTGCCAAGGGCCAGCGCTTCGGTTTCTTCCCCGCGGTTTCGGGCGCCTGGGTTGTCTCCAATGAGAAATTCGTGGAAGACAGCAGGATCATTGATCTCCTGAAAGTGAGAGGATCATATGGCGTGGTCGGTAACGACCGTATCGGAAGCCGGCGTTTCCTCTACATTGATGATCTGCAAGTCGGCGGTGGCGGAGCATCCGGTAGCCTCGGCGGCGGATCTACGATCGTCACCAACCTGTTAAAGAATGAAGACCTTCAGTGGGAAGTCGCCAAGAAGGCCAATATCGGTCTTGAAATAGGTTTGAAGAACGGGCTGAGCCTGACATTGGATATATATAAGGAGAAAAGGGATAATATCCTGAGGAACCGTGGTACTATTCCTGCACTGAACGGCCTCCCCATCAGCGCCCTGCCACCAGTAAATATCGGTGTGGTACAGAACAAGGGCTATGAGCTCGAACTGAACTACCGCAAGAGATTCAACAGCAGCTGGTCTATGCTGGCTAAGGTGAACCTGAACTACGCGACCAACGAGCAATTATTTGCGGATGAGCCACTGTTGCCCGAGACCTATGCTTATCGCTACAGGGAGACAGGTTTCAGGATCGGACAGAACTTCGGCTATATCGTAGACAGGTACTTCACTTCACAGGACGACATCGATCATTCACCGATTCAAAGAGTAGGTGGCCACGATTCAAGGCCTGGTGATTTCAAATACAAGGATCTGAACGGCGATGGTGTGGTGGATGCACAGGATATTGCGCCTATCGGCTATTCAGGCGTTCCGGAATACCAGTTCGGTGCCGCAATCAACGTTACGTATAAGAACTTCGATCTGAGCGTGCTCATACAGGGTGTTACGAACGTCACCTCTTACTATGGTGGTGCGGGAACATTCGCTGCGAACTATTATGTGAAGAGACACCTGGAGAGCTGGACCGAAGAGCGTGCCGCAGCGGGAGACCCCATCAACTATCCACGCCTGACCACGCAGGGATCGCCCGATGAGATCGGCAATTCCTTCTTCATCATCGATGGCAGTTATGTAAGGTTAAAGAACGTCGAGATAGGATACCGTCTTCCCGGATCACTGGCAAGAAGGATCGGCGCGAAAGGCGTCAGGATCTATGCCAATGGATTCAATCTCGCCACGTGGGATAAACTCCCTACCAAGGATATAGATCCCGAAGTGAACAATGAAACTGCATATCCGATCATCAAGACGATCAACTTCGGTCTAAACATTACGTTCTAATCTCAAATTAAAAAACATATGAAAAAGATAGCATTACGATTGGTTGCGATTTCGATTGGTGTGATCGTTGGTTTGGGATGCAATAAGAACCCGTTGGACATTACACCGGATGGACGGATGTCGCTTGATGATGTGTTTAAGAATCCCGACAGAACGGAAGGATTCCTGAATACCGTATACAGCTCTATTCCCAGTTATTTCTTTTCTTATATCGAATATGCTTTCCTGGCGCCTTCATCGGACGAAGCCTCCGACTCGCAGGTAGGCAATCAACCGGCAAATATCTCCGCGCAATGGATCATTGGCGCACTGAACCCAAGCAATAACCCGCTTACGAATCCAAACTATGGAAAGAATGCGGATCACTATCCCGCCTTCTGGACAGGGATCAGGAATGCCAACGTTTTCCTGGCAAACATCGACAACGCTGTTGTGAGCAGCGAATTGTATCGCCCCCGGTTTAAAGCAGAGGCGAAATTGCTGAGAGCGTTCTATTACTGGGAACTCATCAAGCAGTTCGGGCCCATGCCCATCGTGAGTGAGCCGTTCACCAATACGTTCGACTACACGTCGCTGGTAAGGCCGACCTTCCAGGCAGACATCGATTTCATCATAAAGGATTGCGATGATGCGATTGCCGAGCCTACGTTGCCCATCCGCCTCACAACAGAATCGGAAAGAGGACGCTTCAGCAAGGCCGTTGCCTATGCGATCAAGTCCGAAGCCACGCTGTACAATGCAAGCCCACTCTGGAACGCAGGCAATGATGTAGCTAAATGGCAGGCAGCTGCCGCGCAATCGAAACAAGCGCTCACCGCGCTGACAGCCGGCGGACAATACGCCCTGGCTGGTAACTATGAGAATTATTTCATCAGTTATTCCGATCTCACCAGCTCACCGCTGGACAAGGAAACCATTTTCGAGGTGGCCAAGAGAGCAGAGAGCCTGCTTAGCTATGTCAACAGCATTCCAAGCAAGCCAACCTATAAGGCCGGTACCTGCCCATCGCAGGAGCTGGTAGATAGTTATGATATGCAGGCGACCGGCGAACCCGCCATCACCGGCTACAACGATGCCGAACACCTGCATCCCATCATCAACAGCGCCTCGGGATACGATGAGACCAAACCCTTCGTTGGACGCGATCCACGCTTCTATGCAACGGTCTGGTTCAACGGTGCAGTGTATGACAATATCGGCGGACAACTTCACACCATCCAGACCTATCTCGGCGGTGCAGATCAGCTGATCAAGAATCCACCGAACCAACAGAACACCCATACAGGATATTACCTGAGGAAATTCATCGATCCGAAGATCCAGAACGGCCAGGTTCCGAATGCCGGCTGGAAGAAATACAGGCTGGCTGAGCTCTATCTCAACTATGCCGAAGCGGAGAACGAAGCCTCCGGTGCTACCGCAGATGTTTATAGCGCTATCAACACTGTACGCAGGAGGGTTTCAATGCCTGACCTACCCGGCGGTCTCTCAAAGGACGAAATGCGCAAGCGCATCCGCAACGAGCGCCGCGTTGAACTCTCTATCGAAGAACATCGCTTCTGGGATGTTCGCCGGTGGAAAATTCTTGATCAGACCGATAAGCTGGTGACCGGTATGGAAGTGATCAAGAATCCGAACAATACGTTTTCATATAACAGGTTCATTACTGAACAACGGAATGCATGGCAGGAAAAATATCTCCTGTTCCCCATTCCAATCGGAGAAGCGGCGATCATTCCCGACTTCAATACGAATCAAAACGCAGGCTGGTAGTTTTTTCATATATACATCGGCAGTTGTAGTAAGCAATCGTTAGAGAATGACTCCTGATTCTTCAGGAGTCATTTTTAAATATGCCTTGCCGGCCATTCAATGCTCTTAAGACATCGCCCTTCATTATAATTAAAAAATTCCGTATGCTGAATAAGTCTTGCCTCTTCAAAGGGATAGCAATATCATTCATTCTCTCAATTGCACCCCGGCTTGCATTGCATGGCCAGGTGACTCCCAGGAGCAATACCGAGATCAGCTGGAATTTTACAGAACAGAACGGCCAGGTCACACATGCTACCGGCGCCAAAGGCCTCAGCAGTAAGTTTACCGGCAGCACGAGTTGGGCAACGGATGCCGAGGTCGGCAATAGTCTTCATTTCGGCAAGACGGGTGCCGCTCTTCTCGCGGATCAGGTGAACACCGATATAGAGAATGTGTTTACTATCTCCTGTTGGCTGAAGACCTCGAAGGATAGGAGCTCGGAGAGAACCATCCTGGTCCAGGGAACGGATGCCAATAACCCTGGCTACTTCCAACTCGTTTTAGATAAGACTACCGGCGCATTGCGTTTCATTGCACCCGCACTCTCCGGGGATATGAATAGCGGTATGACCATCGATGATAATGCGTGGCACCAGGTAGCAGTGACGTATGCACCAGGAAGGATGAAATTTTATAAAGATGGAAAACTCGTTAGCCTGAAGACGGTCACCGGCTCGCTGAAGAAGGGTGCGTGGCCTTTGTCCATCGGTGCGCAACCCGATATGTCCGCTGGCTTCGGTGGCAATATCGCCCGCTTGAAAATATTCAATACCGTGCAGAGCTCGATCAGGATAGCGGAATCCAATACCAATAAACTCGCAAGCTGGGACCTCGCCGAAGGAATGGGAATATCCACCTTCCAGGAATACGGCAATCCTCTATACGGTATGCTCGATGGGCCGGTGAATACCTATAACAACTATGGCACCACCCGCACGGGCTGGTTGAAAGGCGCTACCTGGGCGAAGGACGCGGTCTTCGGCAGCGTAGCAGATTTCAGCGCCGCGAATGCGGGCATACACGTTGACAGCACCGACGTCAATCTGAAGGACCACTTCTCGATCGCCTGCTGGGTCAAGGCACCCGCGAAGAGAGCGGCTGCGCGAATTATCCTGGCGAAGGGAACCGATACTCATTCGAAATCTTCGTTCGACTTGGGACTGGATGCAGGCACCGGCAAACTAAGTTTTCATTCCCCGGCGCTATCGGGAAATACAACAAGCGGTATCATCGTGGATGATAATAAATGGCATCATGTAGTAGTGACCTATGCACAGGGACAAATGAAATTCTATAAGGATGGTGTCCTTGCACAGTCGAATATGGCTAAGGGAACGATCGAAGATTCGGGGGCGCCCATGGCCATCGGCTCGCTGACGGATCTCA